>VYLD01000456.1_pt1 | contig 11439 bp, 9 predicted proteins | sample 5114401 | NCBI WGS metagenome assembly VYLD01 (sample SAMN12291783, study PRJNA351875) | freshwater metagenome | isolation source: freshwater lake | place: USA: Michigan, Gull Lake | collected 2013-08-08 | reverse complement strand
GAACCACCTCATCAACGAGCGCACCGACGTCTTCCTGCTCGGCGGCATGCTGTACCGCATTCTGGTGGGCAAGCCGCCGTACGTGGGCCAGACCGCCGATGACACCCTGGCGCTGGCGACCAAGGCGGCGTTCCCTCCGCCCGAGATGGCGGCGCCGGCGGGGCGGCCGATGCCTCCGCGGCTGGTGAGCATCTGCAAGAAGGCGCTCTCGCCGGACATGGCGCAGCGCTACGCGAACGTCGGCGAGTTCCGGCGTGAGGTGGAAGACTTCATTCACGGCACCGCGCGGCTGCCCGAGCGCATGTTCGAGCCCGGCGAGGTCATCGTGAAGGAAGGTGAGCCCGGCGACTGCGCGTACATCATCCTCGATGGGCACTGTCAGGTGACGCGCGTGGTGGCGGGCAAGAAGCAGAACCTGCGGCTGCTGGGCCCCGGCGAGATGTTCGGCGAGGCGGCGGTGCTGACGCAGAACCCCCGGCTGGCGACCGTCACCGCGCTGATGGAGACCCGGGTGTCGGTGGTCGACCGCTCGTTCCTTCAAGACGAGATGGAGCGGACCTCGCTCATCGCCCTCGCCATTCGCGCGGTGGCCTCGAGCTTCCTGGACCTCAACGGCCAGACCGCGGCGCTGCTGCATGACCAGGCGCTGTCGAAGGCCGTCGAGCAGGTGCTGCTCGAGCTGGCGTTGATGGGCCGCGCCGAGGCCGATGGGGGGCGCTCGACTCCGTGGAACGTCACCCTCAGCCGGGTGGCCGAGCAGTCGGGCCTCGACGCTGAAGCGATTCAGAAGCGGGTGCTCAAGGTGTCCGGCGTGCGCCTCGAGGAGTTCGAGCAGCGCCTGGTGTTGGCCGCGCGGTGAGCGTCGGCCGCGACGTTGGCTTGACAGCCCGTTGAGCCTCACTGCGCGACCGTCGCGCGGTGCCACCGACCCTCGAAGCGAATCGCCTGGGCGAAGGGCGCTTCGGCGACCGCCGCCGCCACGCCCAGTGAGAGCACGCGGTCGGCGCTCACCTCGAGGCGCTGGGCGAGGGCCACGTCGCCCTGGGCCCGCGCGGCGCTGATGGCGAGGGCGCTGGCGGCGGTGCCGATGCCCAGCACGATGGGGCCCGAGTCGGTGTCGGCCGGGCCATCGACCCCCACCGGCCACTCGCGAAACCCGAGCACGCCCAGCGGCAGCTCGACCAGGAACTGCCGGCGGTAGAGCAGCCAGAAGGCGTGGGCGCGCGGCGCGTCGACCTCGGCCAGGTACCGACTGATGAACGATTGGGCGCAGCCGCGGGGGAACCTGGCGCCGGGGCTGGCGAGGGTGACCTCCGAGACCGGCAGGCCCGAGCGGTGCAACCCCCGCTCGTCGAGGAACGCGAGGTACCCGGCCAGGGGCGCCTGGTGCAGCGTGGTGCCGTGCGCCGCGTCGAAGCGGGCGAGGCCTGCGAGCAGCGCCGACTGATCAGCCGGCCAGCGAAAGGCCAGCGCCCGGTACGACGGCAGGTGGTGGGTTGGCTCGGCGGTCGAGCGGGCCGACAGGTTGGCCGCGAGCTGCTCGTGCAGGGTCGGGTCGAGGCACGGGCCGAGCGTGTCGGCGGCGCCCAGCACCAGCAGCAGGTGGGCGAGGGCCAGCGGCTCGGCGCCAGCGAGCAGCGCGCCCTGGTCGCAGTGAAGCTGGTCGCACCAGGCGGGGGTCAGCTCGAGCGCGCGCCGAAAGGCCTCGGCGACGCAGTGGCGGGCCGCGGCGCGGCGCTCGGGGAAGGTCTGCCCCTGGGAAGCGCAGCCGTCGGCGAGGTGCGAGAGGGTGATGGGCTTGAAGCCCGAAGGGGTCGAGGCGAAGGCGCCGCGGTCGAGCACGGCGCGCAGCGACGACGGCAGCTGCAGGGTCTTCCAGTCAGGGGGGCTCGCGGCGAGGGCGAGCGTGAGCAGGGTCGCGACGGTCATGACGGTGACGATGCCGAGCGCGGGCGTTCCCGGGTGTCGGGGCTGGGTGACCGGTCGTTCGGCACAGGCGAGCGGTCGCAGCGCGGCGCCAGGTCGCTTCACCCACCGCAGCGGCCCCGCTGGCTGGGAGACAGGTCATCGAAGCAACCAGCATCAGCCTGGGGAAGCCGGTCCGTGAGGAGCTCACCTCGAGTGAAGCAGCGATGGCCGGCCGCGAGCGGTGTTCCAGGTGAAGCCTGCCCGACTTCGGGCTTCAAACGCCCTGGCCGACCCCACCGTGGCGGGGTGCTGCCGCGACCTCTGGGCAACGGGCGGGCGGGGCGTCATCATGCGCTCGAGACGTGGCTGACGGCGGGCAGGCGCCTTTTACAGAAAAGACAACTCATGAACGTGCAGCGTCGAGCAGGGCCCGCGGGCCTCGAGGTGTATTTCCTGTCTGATGGTGACGCCGAGGTGCAGGTGGTGCCGGCGCGGGGCGCGCTGGTGACCCGGTTTCAGGTGCGCGGCGTCGACCTGCTGTTCCTCGACGAGGCGACCCTGGGCGACCTCTCGAAGAACGTCCGCGGCGGCGTTCCCCTGCTGTTCCCCAACGCCTAGTCTCGCTCTGCCTCAGTCGTCGAGGTCGAGCAGGTTCTTGAATGGCTTCCGCTGCTTCCAGCGATACGTGCGAAAATCGCGACGGTCCGTCGAGAGGATTCGGCCATCGTTCCGCTCCTCAGCGAGCACGACGAGCGACGCATCGGCGAGGTCCATCGGAAGGTCGGCGTAGTGCTTCATGAGGGTTTCGAGCCGTGGCCAATGCGCCGCCGTGAGGTCGAAGATCTCGAAGGCTCGACCGCGGGCGCTGGCCACCCAGGCGAGCAGCGCTCGAGTCCCCAACCGGGTGCCGAGGAGGTAGGTGGTCTCGGTGACGACGGGCCAGGTGGTCACCAGGCCTTCCCGAAGGTTCGAGAGCGCACGCACGGCCCTCTCGTTGTCCCGATCGCCCCCATTGGCCAACGCCACGAAGAAGCCGGTGTCCGCGATGATCACGCCTTCCTCTTCAAAGACCCCGTGAGGTACTTCTTGGTGTTCCGCGCGAGATCACGTGGACCATTCCCCGAACCAATGAAGCCAGTCGAGGCGAACACCTCTGCCGCTGACGGGTCCTTGAGCTGGTCTCGTGTCCACGCTCGAAGGGCCGCTTCGATGATCTCGGTGAGCGTCTGCCCAGTCCGTCGGCGCAGTTCATCGAGTTGACGGCTCAGCTCGGCGTCGATTCGCGCGTTGACTCGGGTGCTCATGTCATACAAAGCGTATGACGTGAGCCGAAGCACGTAAACCCCCTGGCCCTCGACTGGTGAGACTCGCCCACACCTCAGGCGGCGGTCGAACCTGGAACGTTGCTTCACGAGGCCTGCCCCGTCTGCAGCCAGGCGATGAAGGTCTTCAAGCGGGGGCCGCGCAGGTGGCGGGCAGTGGGCCACTGAAACGAGAACGGGTCAGCCACGCTGGCCGCCAGCAGGTGCAGGCGGGCGGGCAGCTCGTCGAGCGAGCACAAGGTCGACCCATCGTCGGCATGAAAGACGGTCTTCGGGGCCTGCATCAGGTTCCCCGGACCGACGAGGAAGCGCCCGAGGAACGCGGGCCTTTGACGGTCACTGTCGAGGTTCAAGAAGGCGCGGGCCTTCGCGTGTTCGGTGGTCAGCACCTCGACCCGAAAGCGCTCGCCGGTCGACAGGCCAAGGCGCCGGGCCAGCTCGAGCACCGGCGACACCCGCCGGGCCTCACGCAGGCGCCCAGCACCAACGTCATGAGCGACGCCATCTCCTTCGTCGGAGCAGCGAAGCGCTCGAGCCGGGCGAGGGCCTCGAGCATCGTCAGGTCCACCAGCGCCCGCTCGACGTGCGGCAACAGCGCGTCGGCCGACGCCTCCGTTCCATCGAGCGCCAACACCGCGAGCAGCTCGAGGGGCACCTGGGTGCAGCCCACCACCGCGGCGCGACAGGCCTCGAGCAGCCGGGCGTCGGCCTGCACGTCGGCGAGGCGGGCGCGCTTCTCGTTCGAGCCCCACGCGTACTGCGACTCGAAGGCCTTGAGGGCGATGACCGCTGGTCGCCAGGTGCGGGTGAGCGCTTCGTCCGTGGTGTCATCGATCGCCGCACGCAAGAAGACCGAGGCCACGCGGCGACGATGAAGGTGGCCGTCGTCACCACCGTGACGAGCGAGCCGAACGAGGCTGAGGTTGGGTACCTGCTCGGCGGTCCGTACACCGGCCTGCTCCCACGCCTCGAGGCGCTGCAGCACGCCCCGCACCGTCTGAACCGCCAGGCCCTCGGTGGAGCGCGCGAAGCGGTACCAGCTCCACTCGAGCAGCTCGAGGGCCGTCGCCACGTCGACGTCTTCCGACGGGAAGTGCCCCCACGCGCGGCGCTGGTCACGGGTGGTGGCCATCGGCCCTGAGGCTGTCACGTTCAGGCGTGACGCGGCGACGCCAGCGCGGGTCTCGCTGGGGTCGAATGACGCGTGCCTGCGCAGCCATCGGGCACCTGCGCAGCCGGTGTTGGTCGCTGCCTGCTCACCGGTCGTCTACCGGCACGCCATGCTGGGTCGCCAGGGCCTCGAGCGCCGCGGTGTAGGGCCTGGCGCGCCGCTCGGCGAACCCGTCGATGAGGAAGCCCGCCGCCCCGACGAGAATGAGGCCCGGCCCCACGCCGTGCGCCCAATCGCTCTTGAGGCCGAAGCGCAGCGCCAGGCCGATGACCACCAGCGCCGCCCAGGTGCCCAGCAGCACTGGCCAGTTGGCGTTCACCTTGCGCATGCGAGGCAGCTCTCTCTCGAGCATCGCTGTGGGGTTGGTTGCCACCTCGGCCTCGATGGCGGCGACCTGAGCGGGGGTGCGAAACCCGACGGTGAGCCCAGTGCCCAGGGCCACCAGACCGAAGAGCACCAGCGGCGCCGCCAGGCCGATGCCGAACGCGCCACCTTCTGACTTCAGCGCCGCGCCGGCGAGGACGAAGAGAATCAGGGCGGCTGGCGCGATGAAGAACAGCGCCTCGATTCGTTCACCCCGGAAGTAGCTCTGCATCTGCTCGAGAAAGGTCATGCCGTCTCCTCTCACACGTCCCTGGCAGCCTGAAGCCAGCGGCATGCGTCTTTCACGCAGACGTGACGTCGGGAAGCGCGGCGTGGGTGACGCTGAAGGAACGACTACTCAATCGGGTCGGGGTCGACGGTGTTGAGCTGGTTGACCCCCATGCCGGCCGGGTACGCGTAGCTGACGTAGGTGTCGGTGCCCCAGACCGTCAGCCCGAAGGGCTCGGCGCTGGTCGCGCGCCTGATGCCGTTGGTGCACCCGCCGCCTCCCACACCTTGACCGCTCGAGTCGCCCTTGCGCCAACTACGAATCGCGTACTCGAACTTCGGGTCTCCCGTTGGCAGCCAGCTCAAGGTCGCCGTACCGCAGTCGAGCATCACTTCGGCGAACGAGCCGCTCGGGGTCTTCCTGCGCACGAAGACGAGGTGCGTGTTCTCGTAGGTGTGGTCGGTGAAGAACAGGTACGACGACAAGAACTGGCCCGGCGGCACCAGCAGGACGAAGTCGGGGTCGCCGACGGCCTGCGAAACCCTCCCTGCACCGGTCATCAACTGCGTGGCGAGGAAGGGGTGCAGCTCGTCCTGCGCGCGCACCACGAAGGGCCCCGGCGCGGCGAACTCGGCCACCTGACCGGGCCCGAGCTGGGAAGGGGCGTTGCTCACCCTCGGCGTGTAGGTCAGCCGGGTGCCCGCGGTGGTGCCGACGAGCCGCCACAGCGCGTCCTCCGAAGCCGCGGTGCGCGAGGGCGGCCGCACCGCCACGTACTCGCTGCCCAGGTTGGCGACGGGAGGCAACTGTTGATGCGCCGAGTCGCAGGCCGGCACACCCGTCGGAACGTTCATGCACGTGTGCCCGCCCCACACCGCGACGCGCTTGTTGGACCGGATGGTCGAACCGCCAAGTTCCTGCGTCTGGTCGAGCTGCATCACCTGGCCGCGCTGCAGCAGCCGCGGCACGACTCGACGAGCCGCGCTCGGCGCGACGCCCATGCCTCCGACGATGGCGACTGGCGCCTCGATGCTCAGCTCGGTGTTGTCTTCGTCGGCGAAGATCTGCACGAACGAGTTGTAGGGTCCGAGGGGCGGCGCGGGCGTGATCGCGACCGAGGTCGTGCCCCACGAGGTCGTCGGGAGCAGCAGGCTCGCGCTCGCGACGAAGCTGCGCGCGCCGCCGTACGGGTAGATGTCGTAGGCAGCGACTGGCCCTGAGGTGCTGATGCGAAACGCGGGCAACGTCGTCGAGCCCAACAGCTGGTAGTCCTTCGAGACTGCGGCGGGCATGGGGCAGGCGATGCGCATCGGGCCGCTGCTGGCGCCTCCCTCGGCGAGGAACAGCACCGCCACCTGGTTGGCCGGCAGCAACGCGACGCCCCCAACCGTCGCCGCCACGGTGTACGTCGGCGCGGCGCCCGACCCTGACGAGACGAGCTGAACGAAGGAAGGCGCGAGGACCTGGCCATCTCGCTCGACCCGAACGTCGACGGTCTGCGAGCTGCCGTTGGCGAGCACCACGGCGTAACAGGACCCCTTCGTGCTGACCTCGGGCGGCACCGCGGTGGCGAGGAACTCACAGCCCAGAGAGCTCAGCCCCATCCCCTGAGTGCACGCGCCGCCGTCCGCGGTGCCTGGCCCTCCAGCCGAACCGCCCGACGTGCCGCCCGACGTGCCGCCTCCAGTCATGGCGAAGCCGCCCCCTGTGCCGCTGGTGCCGAAGGCATCGACCAATCGCACCTGGTGCTCGACCCGTTGGTCACGCCAGGTCGCCACCAGCGTGACCACCTCACCGGCGCAGTCCGGGTCTTGCGACGGCGCGCAGCTCAGCTCGACCCGGGCCGACCCATCTGGCACCAGACCCGAGGCCCCCTCGCGAAGTGAGCCGCGGTCGCTCTGCACCGTGACCGTGCCCGGGGCGCTGCGGCCCTGGTCGTCGAGCACGCTGACCTGAAAGCGGGCTGGTGCGGTGCGCAGCATCTCCGAGGGACCGGTGAGCCTGAGGCTGAACCCGAGGCCCCCGCCGCACTGACACCCTGGCCCGGTGAGGCAGATGAGAACCATCAGCAGCGCGTTCCGCATCCGATGCACGTTATCTGAGCCGGTCACGGCACGCTGGTCGGCGTGTCGCAGGAGCCAACGAGACGTACCTCTCAGGAGCGCTGGGGCAGCAACCGAGTTTCTGCACCGAGGGCGTTCGAACCGGTTCTTCTGCCGGAAGGGCTTTAGTGGGCGGCAGAGGCAAACGAAAGCTGGTCGCGCCAGACCACGTCGACGCGCCCGTCGCCATCGAGGTCACGAGCCATCACCGGTTCTCGGTGTTGAAGGTCGACGACGCGTCCACCCTGGACCTGCGCAGCGAGGACAGATGGTCCAAAGTCTGAATCCTCGAGCGGAACGATCCACCAGGCTGTGCCATCGGCCGCTGCCAGACAGCGTGGCTTGCCGTCTTTGGCGTCGTACCGGGTGCGCAGCTCCTGGATGCGAGCCCGCCACTTCGCGTCGCGAAGCACCGTGGCTTCAAGGCGAGCGACCTCGGTACACTGACCGACCTGCTGAAACCATGAGGCTGGTGGGCGGCGGGTTGCAGCGACGACCTCGGGCAGGCCGAAGTCGACGGTGAGGAACGTGCACGAACCTTGTCCTCCGCAACCAAGCTCGTTGCCGTCCCAGCCTGTCCTGAGGCTTGCACCAACGAATGGCGCGAGCTGGGCCCGTGGTTCATGCTCGCGCAACACCCACCACGGCCCGGCAGACACCTGCGCGAGGGCCTCGCGCCCGGCAGCATCTGCGGAGACATCAACCCGGGCTGGCACCACCCGGCATGAGCCGACGAAGGAGTCGCAACGGCCCTTCGTCGTGGACTTCGGAACGGCCCGCGCGAGTCGTTCGGACAAGCGCCTCGAGTCGTCGCCTGGGAATCGCTGGGTGACGATGACAGCCCAGAGCGCTTCTTCGATTGAATCGCGAGCGTTCTGTTGGTTCTCGATGAGCTGGTCTCGAGAGAGCAGGGTACTGTCATACAAGCGAGCGCCGTTCTGGATGTAGCCAACGTTGCCGAACGGAAGTTCGACGATCAACCAGTCGGGCACACAGCGATTGCTGACGAGGTGAAGTTCGGCGCCGTAGCCGAGCCGGGCCACGATCGGCGCATCGACCCTCGGTTCCGCGCGAACGTCAACGTCAAGCGCGGTCACGAAGAAGTGAGAGACCTCAGCGCCGTCTGAGGTGCGCGGCAGGAGCTGCTCCTCGTGAAACCTCAGATCAGCCTCACACTCATGGGAGAGGCTGACGTGTTCGACACCCCGTCCGTGCCTCAGCCACTCCGTCACGAAGGTGCCGTGGAGGCGGTAGCTGACGAGCAGCCAACCGTCACCACAATCGGGCACGACGATCGAAAGCGCCCGCCATGGTTGAGCGCCCCGGCCGTCGGTGTAGCGAAAAACCTGTGACCCTTTGCGGCGCTCGAGCACTGCCTGCGCGGCCCGGACGATGATGGCGCTGCTGGAGACGTGTCGGCGCTCGGCTCCTGTCGCGCCTTCATCGAACGACAGGTGACGGTCGCGCTCTCTGCTGCACCTGAGGACACTGAGGCCGTGGTGGTGCCGCTCATCACGGGTCCGCGGCTGGTGACGCTCGACCGCCGGTCGTTTCACCTCGGCCAGGCGCTGCACGCGATTCAAGACGGGTATGCCCACACCGTGCGTGACGAAGGGAGCCGGCGCGTACGGGGGTCTTGAACTACCTCGAGCCCGTCATCACCTGGGACTACGCGCTGGCCCGGGCGTGCTGGCCCAGGTGGGCTTCGGGCTCGCTGCCGCCTTGCGCTTCGGCGTCGAGTTCTACCGGTTCGATCTGCGCGGTGCCGCGGGGCCGTTCTCGACGTCGCAGTGGATCGCGCTGCTGGTGCTGGGGGTCGTCGCCGCGTCGGCCGTAGCGCGGAGGTGGCGTTCGAAGCTATTTAGAGCCGCTCACATCACTCGAGGTGCCGCTTCGTCCGCAGGTGAGCTGAACGGTCGTCCCGCGACATGAGCCGGTCTGGAGTGTCTCCCCGCCGGGCCCAGGGGACACAGCCAGCGACGACGGCAGCGGGCTCACGGCAGGACCAGTTGCCGCCCAGGTGACCCTCGGCAAGCGCCATCGCTTCGGCCAGCTGCTCGAGCGGAACCCGTCGCTCGACCTCGATGCGCACCGTGCCTTCGACGAGCCACGCCCCGAGTCACCCGCGCGCCAGCCGGCGCGCCACCTGCACGGTGAAGAAGCCGAAACGGAACGGAGGCTGGCGCCAGCTGCGCCTTCGAGGCCAAGTGCGATCCGCCCCGTAGGCCTCGACGCACCTTCGTGCGAGACGTCGTACACCTGCGTCGTGGGGCACTTCGATGAGAGAGCCCTCGCCTCCGACTTCGAGGGGATCAACTGAAGCGGGCAGGCGCCCTCGCAGGTCGGGATCCGGACACCGTTGGCGTTCATGCGGGAGGGTCTCGAGTGACGCCGGTGAGGCGCCAGTGACCGCCCACCAGATTTCTGCGCTCTGCGAAGCCTGCCGCTACGATTGGCCTTCCATGAAGCGCCTGTTGGCATGGTACCTGGCTCCGTGCGAGTCGCGCCCCCGCGAGGAGCAGCCGCTCGTTCGTTTCTCGATCGAGAGCTGGGCCGCGGCGGTGGCGTTGATGCCGTTGGCCGTGTGGCTCTACGCGGCTGACGGGCTGTGGGGGGCCATCGTCGGCCTCGGGCTGCTCGTAGGGTTGGGGCTGCCGCTCAACTTGCTTCTTCGACAGGGCATGGCGCTGTCGACGCACTCGAACTGGTCCGCCGCAGTGGCGACCTTCGTCATCGTGCTCACCGCCCTCACCGAGCGGCCAGTGGACCCTGCGGCAGCGGCCTTCCTCGTGGTGGTGCCCGTGCTGCTCATGCTCGTGCAGGGGCGGCGAGCAGCGCTGGTGTGGGCGGGCGTCGAGGGCGCGATGCTGCTGGTGCTGGCGTCGGCGTCGCGCTTTGACTGGCAACCCGACTGGCTGCCCACGGCCGGAGCCCCGGTCCACCTGCTTAGGCTGGTGACGTTGCTGCTGACGTTGGTGGGCTACGCGGGGCTCTTCGAAGACGCGCGGCGGCGAGCGCTGGCTGCCGAGCGCGCCAGCACGGAGGCCAAGTCTCGATTTCTCGCCACCATGAGCCATGAGCTGCGGACGCCGATGAACGGGCTGTTGGGGTTAACTGAGGTGCTGCTGAACTCATCCCTCGACCCCGCGCAACGAGAGCACCTGGGCCTCTTGCAGAAGTCGGGGTTGAGCATGCTGTCGCTGCTGAACGATTTGCTCGATGTGTCGAAAATCGACGCCGGCAAGTTGGTGCTCGAGAAGGTCGACTTCGACCTGCGCGAGCTGCTGCAGGAGCTTCAAGCGTTGCACGGCGTCGTCGGCCGGGAACGCGGTACTACCCTGACGCTCGACATGGAAGACGCCGTGCCCCGCGTGGTGCGCGGAGACCCGCTGCGCCTTCGTCAGGTGCTCGGCAACTTGCTCTCGAACGCCCTCAAGTTCACCGATAAGGGCCAGGTGCAGCTCCGTTGCCTCGTCGACGACGTCACGATCGAGACGATACGCCTGCGCTTCGAGGTCAAGGACACCGGCGTGGGTATCTCGAGCGACGTCTTGCCGAGGTTGTTCGCGCCCTTTCAGCAGGCCGATGCCAGCACCACCCGAAGGTTCGGCGGCACTGGCCTGGGCCTGTCGCTGTCCCAACAACTGGCGCTCGCCATGGGCGGTCGCCTCAGCGCCACCTCGACCGAAGGAGCAGGCAGCGTCTTCACCTTCCTGGTGCCCTTCATCAGGGCGCGCGAGTCGGCGGTGGTGCGCGTCACGCAACACCAGGTGGAACAGGCCGACCCATTGGCCACGGCGCCGGTGCTCATCGTCGACGACAACCCCATCAACTTGCGGGTGGCCCAGGCGCTCGTCGAGCGGGCCGGCTACAGGGTCTCGACCGCGACCAGCGCTCGCGACGCCCTGACGGTGCTGCAGTCGACGCCGCATCTCGCCATCTTGATGGACTGTCACATGCCCGACGTCGACGGCCTCGAGGCCACCCGCCGCATTCGCCGGCTCATCGGCCCGGCCAGCCGCACGCCCGTCATCGCGCTCACCGCGTCGTCGCTGCCCGATGAGATTCGGGCCTGTCGCGACGCGGGAATGGACGGGTTTCTGTCGAAGCCCACCTCGTTCGCTTCCCTCGCCTACACCCTCGAGCGTGTTCGCCGGGGCCAACCCGTCGGCGGCTTCGACGCCGTCTGAGTAGACTGCTGACGGAGAGAGCCGAAGAACAACCAGACGGAGAAACGCCTAACGAGGCTTCGCCTCAGACCGACGAGTTTTATGGTGGTGAGTTGAGGCGCTGAGGAAGAGAACGGGCTCCGAGTCGATCGTACAACTTGAGCGCGGTATTCTG
>VYLD01000454.1_pt1 | contig 11473 bp, 11 predicted proteins | sample 5114401 | NCBI WGS metagenome assembly VYLD01 (sample SAMN12291783, study PRJNA351875) | freshwater metagenome | isolation source: freshwater lake | place: USA: Michigan, Gull Lake | collected 2013-08-08 | reverse complement strand
AGCCAGAACACCTCGACCTGCCCCTCGACCACCCGAAAGGCGATGACCGCCGCGGCGTCACGGGGCGGCCCGGGCGGAGGCGGCAACGGCACTCCCGCGATGGCTTCACTCATCGGCCAGCCTCGCTGCGCCCGTCAACTTCGCCACCACGGGCCTGGCCACCTCGGCCTGATCAGGTCTGACGAAGACCCGCGAGAGGCGAACCGCTCCGGCGAAGCGCTGGTACAGCGGCGTGTAGGTCGACACCTCGGTGAGCCTGCCGCTCGACGGGTCGAGCACGAACAGCGACGGCGTCTCGCCCTCGTCGGTGTAGCGAGACAGCACTCCGCGAGACTCGAGGGTGAAGTGCTCGACGCCCGCCACGGTCAGCGCCGACGAGATGGCGGCCAGGTCGTAGTCGGTGTCGCGCTCGGTGAACTGCGCCACCCGACGAAACCCCTTTCGACCTGCGATGCGCTCGGCCCACCGGTTCTTCGAGCGCCGCAGCGTCCACCACAGGGCCACGTCGTCGCAGAGCAGGAAGGCCTCGGGGTCGGAGGGGATCTCGAATTCCCCCGGCGCCTCGTCGTAGTAGCGCTTGAGCATGAAGTCGAAGCTGACCGAGGTGTGGTGGTAATAGACCGACAGGAACATGTGGTACCGGCTGAGCAGGAAGTCTTCGAAGGCGAACACCGCGGCCTTCGACAACGCCAGCACCACCTGCCCGCTGCGCTCGGCGAAGGTCAGGTTCTGCAGGATCCACTCGATGTCGTACCGCCCGTAGTTCACCCCGGTGAAGAACGAGTCGCGCTGCAGGTAGTCCATGCGGTCGGCGTCGAGCTCGCCGGACACCAGCGCGCGCAGCAGCGGCGTCCAGTCGAGGCCGCCTTCGCGAAACCCGTCAGCCCCCGGGGGCAGCTTGCCGATCACCAGCGCCGCGGCGTGGGCGGGCGTGACGCCGTAGCGCGCGTACGCCTGCTCGATGATGCGGGTCAGCGAGCTGTCGAGCAGCAGCTTGGCGGTGAAGTCCTCGTGGGTGGCCTGCCCCGCCGCCGCGCCGGTCCACGCGGGCAGGCCGAGGCGGGCGCGCGGGGGCGCGATGGATTCCGAGGCGTGAGAGAGCGGCATGTGCCCCAGGTCGTGGCAGAGCACCGCCAGGCGCACCGCCGCGCCGAACCGTTCCTTCGTCTGCGGTGACAAGCCCGCGTCGACGGCCACCGCGTCGAACAACCGCGACGCCACGTGCATCGCGCCCAGGGAGTGGGCGTGCCGGGTGTGGGTCGCGCCGGGGAAGGCCAGGTCTCCGAAGCCCAGCTGCCGAACGCTGCGCAGCCGCTGGTAGAAGCGGCTGTCGATGACCTGCTTCTCTTCGTCGCTGACGGTGATGGTGCCGTGAATCGGGTCGCGAATTCGCACGGCCATTCCGTAGCAGGGCCACCGTTCCCCGTCTTCGCCCGCCGAGACGATGGACCTGCGCGTCGAGGCGACGAGGTGGTCTTCGCGCGCGACCGGAACGAGTAGGAATCGTTCGCGGTCGTGTGCTACTCGCCCCGCGCTCGATGTTCGTCACCATTCTGCACAACCACGACCACGCCCTGCTGGAAGACGACCCGGGCCGCGCCGCGCGGGCCGACGTGGTGAACGTCGCCGCTTCCATGGCCGACGCGCTGCTCGGAGGCAGGCGCCGCGTCGAGCTGCGGCCGGTCGACGACGTCGGCGCGGTCGCCGAGGCGCTCGCCGAGAAGCCCGACGTGGTCATCAACCTCTGCGAGTCGCTCGGCGCCGACAGCCGCGGTGAGGCGCTGGTGCCCGCCATGCTCGAGCTCGCGGGGGTGTGCTTCACCGGCAGCTCGTCGCTCTCGCTGGCGCTGTAGCTGCACAAGAACAAGGCCAAAGAGATTCTGCGCGCACGGCAGGTGCCCACTCCGGCCGCCGCGGTCATCGAGCGCATGGAAGATCTGCTGGGCGTCGACCTGCCGTTTCCCCTCATCGTCAAGCCGACCCGGGAAGACGCCTCGATGGGCATCGACTTCGACTCGGTGGTCACCGACAAGGCAGGCCTGGGCAAAGCGGTCAGCAAGGTCTTGCGCACGTTTCATCAGCCGGCGCTGGTCGAGCAGTACGTCGATGGCCGTGAGATCTACGTGCCGCTGCTCGGCAACGCCGCGCGCCGTGCCTTGCCGCTGACCGAGATCATCTTCGGACCCGCCTTCGACCAGAGGCCCCGCGTGGTGTCCTATCGCGCCAAGTGGGACGCCGAGTCCGCCGAGTGCATCGACAGCCCCTCGAGGCTGGCCGAGCTGTCGCCGAAGCTGACCGCCCGGTGCGTCGAGATCGCCCACGCGGCCTTCGACGCGCTCGAGTGCCGCGACTACGGGCGGGTCGACCTTCGCCTCGACGCGCGCCTCGAGCCCTACGTCATCGACATCAACCCGAACTGCGACCTGCACCCGCAGGCCGGGTTCTCACGCGCGGCGCAGGCGGCCGGCGTGTCATACGAAGACCTCGCCCTGCACCTCGTCGAGCTCGCTCAGGAACGGCACCATGGACATCAGACCCGTCGTCTCGCAGGACCGAACGCCGCTCGAAGGACTGCTGCGCCGCATCGAGACCTTCACGGCGGACGAGGTGGCCTGCGCGCTCGAGCTGATCGACGCCGCCGCCCAGCCGAATAACCCCGACTACCAGGTGCTGGTGGCCGCCCGCGAGGGCAAGATCGTCGGCTACGTCTGCTACGGCCCCACGCCGATGACGGTCGGCACCTTCGACCTGTACTGGATCGCTTCGGACCCGGCGGTGCGCGGGCAGGGCGTCGGCGCGGCGCTGGTCAGCGCGATGGAAGGTGACATTCGTCGCCGCAAGGGCCGCCTGATTCGCGTCGAGACCAGCGCGATGGAAGCGTACGGCCCCACCCGCGGCTTCTACGCGTCGATGCAGTACAAAGAAGAGTCGCGCTTTCGGGACTTCTACAAACCCGGCGAAGACCTCATCGTGCTGGCCAAGCGGCTCTGAATCGAGCGAGAGCCGAACAAGCGAGCTCCCGTCGTGGGCCTCGCGGCTGTGCGTCGCCTCCCGTCGTTGCGCCTCGGCCTGCTCGCAACTCCCCGAGCCCACCCGGTCCGCTGACCTGGTCGGCGCTCTGTCGCCCGTGAAGAAGGTTCGGGCGTCACCCGTCGGGCAGGCCGCTCATGCTCGCGTCGGTCGTTCCCTGGGGTAACTTGCGGCGAATGCGTCGTCTCGCCCTGTCTGCCCTGCTGCTGATCAGCTCTGCTGCCCTTGCCCAGAGAGCCGCCCTCTCTGACACCCTCACGGTGGCGCGCCCGAAAGACGGCGAGTTCTTCGGGGTCTACCTGTCGAACCAGAAGGTGGGGTGGATGTTCACGCAGGTGAAGACCAACGCAAAGGGTGACCAGGTCATCAGCGTCAACGAGCTGCACTTCAAGGCCAGGGTCGGCACGCGCGTGAGCGAGCGGGTGATGAAAGAGACCAAGGTGTTCGAGGCGAAGCCAGGCGGGAAGCTGCTGAGCCTGCGCCTCGAGAAGTCCGGCGATGGCGGCGATGAGACGTTCGACGGGCTGGTCACCGGGGGCGGCCTGAAGGTGCTGCGAAGCAGGCCGGGCCTCAAAGACGAGACGTTGATGCTGCCGACGCCGAAGGAGGTGGTGGAAGACGCCGACCAGGCCCGGGTGGCGCTCAAGCGCAACAGCCCCATCGAGGGCATCATCACCGACACCACCGACCTCAAGCAGTACCCCTGGCGCACCACCGTGGGCCAGAGCGAGGCGCGCACCATTCGCGGGGTGAAGGTGACGCTGCAGAGGGCCATCACCATCTCAGAGAAAGAGAAGGTGCCCACCGAGGCCTTCGTCGACGAGCAGGGCCGCATGACCGAGGTGCGGTTCGGGCCGACCATGAAGGCGGTGATGGAGCCGGAAGATCAAGCCCGCCGGGTCGACCTGGTCGAGGTGTTCGCGCTCACCCGCGTGAAGCTGCCCAAACCACCGCCGCCCGAGGTCCGGCAGATTCCCGGCGCGATGACCATGGTGATGAGCGGCCTGCCCGAGCGCTTTCGGGTGGACACGTACCGTCAGAGCTACGCGAAGCTCGACGCAGACCGGGTGGCGGTGAAGTTGTCGGCGGCGGCGCCGAAGAAGCGGGCGCTGCGCCCCCTGGCGGACCCCAACGGCGGCAAGAACCTCGAGAGCGACATCATCGTCGAGGCGAACAACGCCGACATCGTCAAGCAGGCGAAGGCCATCGTGGGGACCGAGAAGGACGCGTACACCGCCGCGAAGAAGATCTCGAAGTGGGTGCACGACTCGCTGGTGAAGGACTACGGCAGCTCATCGGACCGCGCGACCGACGTGTTGAAGACGATGCGCGGCGACTGCACCGAGCACTCGCTGCTCACGGTGGCGCTGCTGCGGGCGGTGGGCATCCCTTCCAAGCGGGTCGACGGGGTGGTGTACCTGATGAACGACGATCAGGTGCCGGCGCTGTACTGGCACGAGTGGGTCGAGGCCTTCGTCGGTGAATGGACCCAGCTGGACCCCACCTTCGGCCAGGACGTGGCCGACGCGACCCACTTCGGAGTCGGCGAGGAGGGCAACGCGGAGATCACCCCGCTCATCGGCAGCCTGGTGGTCCACGACGTCCGCTAGCGCATGCCCGGGCGTTTTGGGCGGTACGAGCTGATCGAGCGCCTGGCGCGCGGAGGCATGGGCGAGGTGTTCCTCGCGCGGCGTTTCGATTCCAAAGACCCCGAGAGGGCCTTCGTCATCAAGCGGGTGTTGCCGCACCTCGCCAGCGACACGGCCTTTCGGGACCGCTTCCTGGACGAGGCGCGCATCGCCGCGCGGCTGAGCCACCCGAACATCGTTCACCTCGTCGAGCTGGGCGAGGTCGACGGCCAGTGGTTCATCGCCATGGAACACGTGGCTGGCAAAGACCTGCACGCGGTGCAGACCGCGGCGAGGTCGACGGGCGGGCTGCCGCTCGCGCTGAGCTGCCGGGTGGTGGCTGACGCCGCCGCGGCGCTGGCCTTTTCGCACCAGGCCCACGACCCTGAAGGGCGCCCGATGCACGTGGTGCACGGCGACGTCACGCCGCGCAACCTGCTGGTGGGCTTCGACGGCGTGGTGAAGCTCATCGACTTCGGGGTGGCCCACGCGGCCAGCCGGCTGCAGCGCCACGGGGTGGGAGCGCTGGGCGGGACGACCGGGTACCTGTCTCCCGAGCAGGCGCTGGACGAAGGCGTCGACGCGCGCAGCGATCAGTTCTCGCTGGGCGTCGTCTTCTGGGAGCTGCTCACCGGCCGGCACCTGTTCGAGGCCGACGACGACGCCGTCACCCTCGCGCGCGTCGTGGACTGCCGGGTGGTGGCGCCGCGGGAGTTCAACCCGTCCGTGCCCGAGGGGCTCGAGGCCACGGTGCTGCGCATGCTCGAGCAGCACCCAGCGGACCGCTTCCCCACCTGCGACGCGGCCCGCGCGGCGCTCGAAGGGTGGCTGCGCGAGACGCGGGCCGAAGGCACCGCTTCCCACCTCTCGCGGTGGATGCAGGCCACCTTTCAGACCGGGTCCACTGGCGGTCGGGCTCGAACGCAGGGCGCCCGGCACCTCGACGCCGAGGCGTTGTTCTTCGAGCGCGCCCAGGCGGCCCGGCCAGGCTGGACGCCGACCCCCTCGGACCGCGCGGCGGTGCAGGCGCTGGTGACGTCCTTCGATGGCCTGCCCCTGGCGCTCGAGCTGGCGGCGGCGCAGGTGGCCAGGGTCTCGCCTGCCGAGCTGGTGCGCGGCCCCCCCTTCACCGGGGAGGTTTCCCTTCGCGCTGTGCTCGACTGGTGCTGGGCCCTGCTCGAACCCCACGAGCAAGACCTGCTCGCGCAGCTCGGCGTCTTTGCGGGGGCCTTCTCACTGGAGGCGCTCGAGGCGGTGGTCGACGTGAGCTCGACCCCTCACGCCCCCTGGCCGCTCGACGTGGTGCAGGCGCTCAAAGAGCAGGCCCTGGTGCACGTCGCTGAGGGCCCACGGGGTGAGGTTCACTTCAGCCTGCCTGAGCCGGTTCGTTCGTTCGCGCGCGAGCGGCTCGAGCGCCTGCCGCCTGGGGTCGCCGAGGCCACGCGCGCCCGACACGCGGCGTTCATGCATGGCGAAGACCGGTGAGGGTGTTGTGTGACCACTGGCAACTTCCAGCTCGGGTCGCTCGGCGCGCTGGTGCCCTTCTCAAGCACTTCGAAAAGTCCGAAGACCCAGCTGAGGCTCGCGCAGGGACACTTTGACGCCGCGGAGACACCGCGGAAGGTCATCGGGGGCCCGCTGAAGGATCAGTTGACCCACAGGCAGCCAGCGACGGCGGTACAGGCGGCCTGAGCGGTGGCCGAGCACGTCTGGGTGCGCGTGCCGGTGCAGCGCGTGGCCGTCGCCCAGGAGCAGCCCGCGGCGGCCGTGCACATGCAAGGGTTCTCGGCGTTCGACGTCTCAACACCGCACGAGGCCGTTTCCCACCACATGTTCCCGCAAGACCTCAGACCGTGGTTGGTCGCGATACTGCTGGTGAGCCTCGGCTGGTGCGTCCACCAAAGGAATGTCGAGCACCGACTCTCACTCACCGCGCCGGTCCCCGAGCTGCCCTTGCAGAAATCGGTGAGCCTGGCTGCGTTCGAGCGTGACGGGTACGCGATCAAACCGGTGGCGAGCTACGTCATCCGCGCCAACCTGCTGTCCACCGAGCGCTATCGCCTGGGTCGCGAAGCCGACCTCTCACCGGTCGATTTCGCGCTGGGTTGGGGGCCCATGTCTGACAACGCTTTGCTGCAGACCCTCTCGGTGAGTCAAGGCGGCCGCTGGTTTCACGTGAGCTGGGCTCAACCTCCGTCGGTCGAGCCACTTCTGCTCTTCCGCTCTGCGGCCAACACCCACATTCTTCCCGCCGACGACCGCGTTCGCGCGCAGGTGCTACGGGTGAGAAGCGGAGAGGTGGTGCGACTCAAAGGCTTCCTGGTCGAGGTCACGCACCCCGATGGCTGGCACTGGTCGAGCTCGCTGTCGCGCGAAGATACCGGGGCAGGCTCGTGTGAAGTGATGTGGGTGACCGACGTGCTCGTGGAGTGAGCGGGCGCCTCAGGTCCACTCGATGCGCAGCGCCACCAGCGCCGGCGACACCCGCTCGAGCCGCGTCAACCGCACGTTCGACGCCTTCGAGGCCTCGAGCCACGCGATGAAGCTACCGGCCACCTCGTAGTAGGCGACCTCGGCGGTGAGCGGCCAGTCACGCAGTTCGGCGTCGGCCGTCGGAGGCGTGGTGCCGGTCATCAGTACGAGCGCCAGAAGCGCCCTGACAGCGAGAACACCGTCGGCGCCGCCGCGAACTTCATGGCCGCTCGAAAAAAAGCGCCGATGTCGCGGGTGGCGATGGCGTGACCGAAGTCGATGGCCTTGCGAGCGTCACCACCGTGCTGCGTCGTGATGAGGTGCTCGATGGCAGAGAAGTAGAGCTCGAGGGGCAGCCACGCGACCGAGGTGAGCCCCGCCGTCCTCGAGTACGGCTTCAGCGGGGCAGGCAGCGCCTCGGCCCAGCCGGCGAGCGACTCGGTGCCGTAGGTCTGGTGGGCAAACTCGATGAGGTGCAGCAGCCCGAAGCCCTTCATTCGCCCGCCACACGGCCGGCCGGGGTCGACCGGCTGCAACCGCACCCGGCCGGGGTTGGAGAGCAACGGCACGCGTGCGTTCAAACCCGGGCTCATGTGGACGCATCCTCGGGAATTCAGCCGCACGTGGCAACGGCGAGCAGCCCTCGAGGTGAACGACGGACGATGCGCCACGGCGCCAGGACGTCAGGTCACCATTGGCAACCTTCAGCCTCGGTCAGCGCGACGAGGGCACGACCGACAACGCGGTGAGCGTCTCACGCAGGGCCTCGACGTCGGTCACCGGCGGCTGACAGGAGAACGAGCGACACAGGAAGGCAGCGACCGGGCCCGCGGTCAGCCGACCCGACCAGACGTCCCTGGACACCTCGGGCACCGCGGCGCCATCGAGCAGGGCCTGCACCGCGACGGTCGGCAGGTACTGCGCATCGAGGAAGTCCAGCAGCGGCGCCGAGGCTTCGCGCGTGCCCACCACGCTCACCTCGGCAGCGCCGTCGAGGAACGTGTCAGCCGCGAGCCACAGGTGTCCGTACGCCATGGGGTTCCCTGTCAGCTCGCCGTGCAGCTGCTCGAGGTACGCCTGGGCCTGGTCGAGGTGCCGGGCGCGACCCGTCAGCGCGGCGAGGGTGACCTGGGCGTCGGTGAGGGTCGACGCTCCAGAGGGGAAGGCGTTGTCGGTGAGCGAGTAGGTGGGCACCAGCAGGTCACCCTGCCCTCGTGGCGCGATGAGGTACGCGCGGCGCTCGGGGTCCCAGAAGCGGGTGACGGCGAGGTCGGCCAGCCGCTCGGCTGCTTCGAGGTACTTCGGCTCGAAGGTCGCCTGCGCGAGGGTGACCAGGCCCAGCGCGAAGTCTCCACAGTCTTCGAGCATGGCGTCGACCCGCGCAGCGCCTGAATGAAACGAGCGCCGCCAGCTGGTCTCGTCGGTCCGCATGGCCCGCAGCACGAAGTCGGCGGCCCTGCGCGCCGCGGTGAGCCACTGGGGCTTTCGAAACACCCGGGCCGCAAACGCCAGCCCCCGAATCATCAGGCCGTTCCACCCCATCAGCACCTTGTCGTCGACGCCCGGCGCCGAGCGCCGCGCGCGGGCTTCGAACATCGTCACCGCGGCGGCCGCCAGCACCGCCTCGACGTCGGCCAGCGGTCTGCCGGTCTGCGCGGCCAGCGACTCAGCGTCGGCCGCCACCTCGAGCACCGAAGACCCATGTTCGAAGGTGCCCTCAGGCGTGACGCCGAAGTGCGCCGCCACCAGCGACGCGTCGGCGGGCGAGAAGAGCGCCGCGAGCTGGGCGGGGGTCCACACGAAGAACGTGCCCTCGTGGCCTTCGGTGTCGGCGTCTTGCGCCGCGAAGAACCCGCCGTCGGGCGAGGTCATCTCGCGCAAGAGCCACCCCACCAGCGCTTCGGCGGTCTGCTTCCACAGCGGCCGCGGCTGAAGCTGCATCGCCTCGGCGTACAGGTGCAGCAGCTGCGCGTTGTCGTACAGCATCTTCTCGAAGTGCGGCACCCGCCACCGCTCGTCGACGCTGTAGCGATGAAAACCTCCGCCGAGCTGATCAGCCATGCCTCCCAGCGCCATCTTCTGCAGCGTGAGCAGCGCGCCCTCGAGGAGCGCCTGGTTCCCTGAGCGCCGGTACCCGCGCAGCAGCAGCGCCAGGTTCATCGGGTTGGGGAACTTCGGGCCCCTGTTCCCGAAGCCGCCGAACCGTGGGTCGATGCGCGCGGCCAGCTTCTCGGCAGCGGCGACCACGTCAGCCCCGGTGAGACCGGCCGGCGTGGCCCCCTCGAGCCCGTACGCCGCGTACCCGGTCAGGCCCTGCTCGAAGGTCTGCGCCTGCTCGAGCAGCTCGCCGCGTGCCGACTTCCACGCCTCGGCGATGCCGCGCAGCAGGGTGGGAAAACCGGGCAGTCCGTGCCGCGGCTCGGGGGGAAAGTAGGTGCCTCCGTAGAAGGGCTTGAGCTCGGGCGTGAGGAACACGGTCAACGGCCAACCGCCTCCCCGCCCCATCAGCTGCACCACGCCCTGGTAGAGGTGGTCGACGTCGGGGCGCTCTTCGCGGTCGACCTTGAGGTTGATGAAGTGTCGGTTCATCAGCTCAGCGGTCGCCGGGTCTTCGAACGACTCGTGGGCCATCACGTGACACCAGTGGCAGGCGGAATACCCGACCGAGAGCAGAATCGGCAGGTCCTCTCGCCGGGCGCGCGCGAGCGCTTCTTCGCCCCACGGGTACCAGTCGACGGGGTTGTCGGCGTGCTGGCGAAGGTACGGAGACGGCTCGAGCGAGAGGCGGTTCATGGCGGTACGTCTTACGGCAGCGGGCCAGGCGATGGCTCACCCGACGACCCCTGTGACGCGGGCGCGGGAAAAACGGGCCGGTGGACGCGTGCGGGGCGCGGCGACGATGATTGAGGCGGTGATCAGCGGCCCTACGACCAGCACCCGACCGGCGTGCAGCGCGCACGAGGGCAGCCCCGCAGGCTGGTGGTGCGAGATCTGCGACGTGCGTCAGTGCGTCGAGTGCGCGCGGCGCCTGCGGGGGATCGCGGTGTGCGGCACCTGCGGTCGTGCGGTCGAGACGCTCAAGGGCCCGCGGGAAGTGGTCGAGCCGTTGTCGGCCACCTGGCACCTGCAGCTGTCCGAGCTGAGGTCGCAGCGCGCGGCCTTCTGGTTGCTGCTCTTCACCTGTGCCTTCGAGCTGCTGGTGAGCGTGCACAGCGCGAAGCTGTGGTTCCTGGGCTGGCTGTTGTTGCTGGCGTGGGTCGTCTTCACGATGCGCAGGGCCGGCCTCGCGGTCGACCTGTTCGCGCGACCGACCTACGACGACCTGTTCAGCGTCTGGTCAGGGCCCATGGTGCGCGTGAGCCCGGTGGTGGTGCCGCTCGCCGTGGCGGCGTTCTGGCTCGTCGACGCTGGGCGCGGGGCCGTCGAACTCTTCAGCACGACAGACCTCGTGGTGGTGCTGGTGGCGCTGCCGCTGCTGACGGTCGCGCTGCCTGTGGCTGCGATCGAAGGTCCCGGGCGGACCTGGGCGTTTCCCTGGGGCCTGGTGCGCCTCTGGTGGACCACCCACGGAGGCTGGCGGCCACTGCTCGAGTTGATGGCGGTGGCCGGCGCGCTGGTGCTGGTGGCTGACCGTCAGCTGCCCCTCGACATGGAAGACACGAACATGTTCTCAGCCATCGTCGCGCGCTTCGTGGTCCACCTCGGAATGGTGGTGGCGCTGACCGCGTTCGGCCTGGTCGCCGGGCAGTGGTTGTTGACCTGGGCAGGGGTGGTCGATCACCGCAACGGTGAGCCCGCGGACCTGCCCTGGCTGCACGCGGTGCCCATCGAGGCGTGGCAGCCGAAGCTGCCGACCGAGGCGGAGGTGGCGGCGAAGGACGCTGCCCGCTTCGTGCCCATCGAGCTCGAGGACCCCCTGGTGGTGTTCGGGGCGGCGGTGCGCGAGGGCCGCGCGGCTGAGGCGATGAAGCAGCTCAATCGCGGTGAGGTCGTGCTGTCAGCCGTATCGGGCGAGCTGTTGATCCTGCTGGCGCAGAGCCTGGTGGCACGGGGCGACGCGAACGGGGCCGCACGGCTGCTCGAGACCCTCGTGGCTCGGCAGAACGACCCGGGGCTGGCGCGAGGCACGGTCATCTTCGCGCGGCTCCTCGAGGAGCGGCTGGAACAAGCCGCACGCGCGCTGAGCTTGTACCAGCAGGTGGTGCAGCAGTTCCCCGGGACGCCGGCGGCGGAGTTTGCGGCCCGGCGGCTGACTGATTCCAACCACCCCGCTCCGAGCGAACCGGCTGGTCCCTCCTGACGTGGGGTGCAGCGGGCCCGAGGTACTCCAGCAGGTCAGCGCG
>VYLD01000453.1_pt1 | contig 11487 bp, 10 predicted proteins | sample 5114401 | NCBI WGS metagenome assembly VYLD01 (sample SAMN12291783, study PRJNA351875) | freshwater metagenome | isolation source: freshwater lake | place: USA: Michigan, Gull Lake | collected 2013-08-08 | reverse complement strand
CGCGAAGGCCGAGGTCGATCGAGAGGTCGAGCGGGCCGACGAACAGGACGTCGATCCCGTCCACGCCGGCGATCGCCTCCGCGTTCTCCACACCTTCGCGGGACTCGATCTGCGCGACCAGCAACAGGCTGGCGTTCGCCTCGGCGACGTAGCGTTCGTATCCGAACCCGTAGCCGGATGCCCGGGTGGACTGGGCGGCGCCGCGCACGCCGAGCGGGGGTATGCGGGCGAGGCGGACGAGCCGGACCGCGTCGTCGACCGTCCGGACGTCCGGCACCATGAGACCCGCCGGCCCGAGATCGAGCACGCGCTTGAAGGACGCGACATCGATCGCGGGCACCCGGACGATGCCGACGGTGGGCGAGGCCTCGATCGCCTGGAGTTGATGGAGGAGGTCGTTGTTGTCGCCGAAGCCGTGTTCGAGATCGAACAGGATCCAGTCGAACCCGCAGTGCCCGGTGATCTCCGCCGAAACGGCCGAACCGAGGCTGAGCCATGCGCCGGCGAGCATCTCGCCCGCACGGACCCGGGACCGGATCCACTTCATCGCCGCCCTCCCCACGAGGTGCCGTTCGTATACGAACTGGCTTTCCGAAGAGCCTACGCCTCCTGTGTTCGACTTCAATCACAATCTGATCGTAAATGATCATACACCGTTCGGTGACGTCCCGTCCGGACGGTGCGGGAGAACCACGCGCACGCCGGCCTCGGCGACCGTCCGCGCCCATGGCCCGTCCGGCAGCGCATCGGTGAAGAGGGCGGTCACCTGGGAAAGATGGGCGACCCGCGCCATCGCCTGTCGCCCGAACTTGCTGCTGTCGGCGACGACGAACGCGCGCCGGCCGCAGCGGATGATCGCCTGCGTCAGCGGTTCCTCGTCGGCGTGGAAGTCGAGGATGGCGCCGTCGGGATCGATCGCGACGACGCCGAGGACGGCGTAGTCCAGCCGGAAGCGCTCGACGAAGGTGGTGGCGTTCGGGCCTGTGACGGCGAGGTCCCGCCCGCGGACGACGCCGCCGACGACCGTCACCTCGAAATCCTCCTTCGACGCGAGCAGGCGGACGACGTTGAGATTGTTCGTCACGACCCGCAGGCCCGACCGCGCCCTCAGTGCCCCGGCGACGGCCTCCGCCGTCGTGCCGATGTCGATGAAGACGGAGGAGTTGTCGGGGATTTCGGCCGCGACGAGGGCGGCGAGGGCCGCCTTCTCCTCGGCCATGGACCCGACGCGCGCCTCGTAGGGCAGGTTCGTGACGCTGGACCGGAATGCCGCGCCGCCGTGGAATCGGGCCAGAATCCCGTGCTCGCACAAGAGATTGATGTCCCGGCGCACGGTCTGCGGCGTCACGTCGAGCGTCTCGGCGAGATCGTCGATGGTGACGAACCCCCGCTCCCTCGCGGACTGGACGATGTGTTGCTGGCGCAGGTTGAGGGCGATCATCGTCGGACGGTCCGGTTCGGCGGTCGGAGCCTGGCCCGCTCGGGGCGAGCCGCGCGTAGCATACTCCCCCTCCTTGGCCTGCGCTCCAACCGTCGGGCTCGTCGGCGTCCACGGTGTCGGTGGAATTTCGCCGATCGCCCGGGATAGGGCATGCCCCGCCCCGGTCGGCGATCGGGAGGTGGCCATCCCGGCGCGGTTCAGAGCACGGACTTGATTCCATCAAAACGAGACGTGCTCTAGAAGATCTTGCGCACGGCGAGGAAGCCGGCGGCACCGAGCCAGAACGGACCCGCGACGCCGGCTATGAGCGGAATGATTTCCCCACTGTTCCCAAAGCCGAAGCCGAAGAGTTCGCCCGACGACACCAGATAGAGAATGCCGATCACCACCCCGATCCATCCGAGCGGACGGGGGAGGTTTCGCGTCCGGGAGATGACAAGACCGACCAGGACGAACCAGGCTCCGCCAAGAATATTGATCGCCACATCCTCGGTCGCGGTGTTCAGGACGGCGCCAATCATTCGATAGTTCGCGAACGTGACGGCGCCCATCGTTGCATCCGCCCCGGGCGCATGCGCGGCGAGCAGCAACGGAATGAGCGTCAGGTAGGCACCCCACCACAGGGGCCGAAGGGGCAGCGAGGCCCAAACGAGGCCGAAGGCAATATGGCGGCCCATCCTCAGATCGGCGTGGTCGGAGAAAGCGGCCTGCGTGATGACCAGCATCATGGGGACCGCGAGCAGGTAACCGATCAGCGCCGATACGAGCGCCACCTGCACGGTTCCCCCGCGGTTTTTCAGCAGGGAAAGGACCTCGGCAGCCGGGGCGCTTTCGAGATTGAAGAAGTTCAGGACGGCCAGGAGCGTCGTCAGACCATAGGCAAGTGCGAGGAACCCGGCGAGAACGACCGCGTAGGCCATGGCTCGATTGAGGCTGGCAGGCATCGGAAAGGCCCTTTCGAAGGGGATTGAGGTTGCGCGTCGCAGTTTGTCGGCGAAGGTCCAGGGGGCGCTTGCGCCACAAGGAGTTGCCCTGCGCCGATGAAGGCGGCCGAGACTGCCCGTGCAGCGCGCCCCTCCCTGCGGTGGAGAAGAGGGCTTTGCCGGACGTGTGCAATTCTCAAACTTGCCAACGAAAAGTTTATCTCGTGCCCATCTCGCCATTGTCAAGTTTCGCCTTTGCGGCTAACATGGCCTCATGACCGTGACCGCAAAGGTGAAAGGCCGCCACCACCACGGGGCGCTGCGACGCGCACTGCTCGATGCGGTGGCCGAAATCGTGCTCGAGGATGGGCCGGAGGCCGTGACTTTGCGCGAATGCGCGCGCCGGGCCGGTGTTTCGCATTCGGCCGCCGCGCCGCATTTCGGCGACAAGCGCGGGCTCATCACCGCCTTCGCGACGGAGGGCGAGACACGCCTCGCCGAGTCCATGCTGACGGCGCTCGGTGCCTTGCCGGAAGAAGCCGGACCCGAGGCTCGCCTGGCCGCCACCGGCCGCGGCTATATCGCCTTCGCACGTTCCTGGCCGGCACATTTTCGGCTGATGGGTCGCGGTAATCTGATCGATCGCACCAATCGGGACTGGTGTGAGGCGGCGGAACGGCCATTCGCCCTCCTCTCGGAGGCGCTGGCCGCTGCCGCACCCGATCTCGATGCCCGTGCCCGGCGCGCGCGGCTTACCCTTTCCTGGGCGAGCGTTCATGGCTTCTGCGCGCTCCGCGCCGAGGGCTCCGGCAGCGATCTCTGGCGGCCAGAGGAGCGCGCTGCCGCGGTAGCGGAGGATCTCCTGGCGCTGATCGTCTCTGCCTGCACTTCGCCTGCTCCAACCCGACAGACAGAATGAGGCTCCCGGCATATTCGGCATTTGGATCGATCGCGCTGGCGGATCGGCAAAGAAACCCTGCGGCGCAAAATCCTCTGACCTGTGGTGCAACCGGCCTGGAGAGGCCCATGTCGGCGTCATACTCTGAAAAGGATAAATCGAGGTTCTCAACGCCCTGTTCAAATATCATCCATGCTGCATCAGCGATCCTCTAGATGTGGATAGGCGCCGAAGTCGGACCCCCTTCGGGTTCGGCTATGCTTCTGAAATCCTTTGGAAACACCCGTAGGGGCGGGGTCCCGATCGGCGCCGGTCGGGACCCCACGCTGAACGATCATTCTTATTTTAGATCAACGTGCTGAAGGTTCCCAAGGGAGGGGTCCGACTTCGGCGCCGGTTCACACAGGCTGGGCTCGACGGCTGGATCGAGCGGGCGCGACACAGCCTCGTGTCGCCATTCCCGGCGGCGTCCTGAAGGGCCGCGCTGCCGCCGCGGCAATCTCACGCCGTGGTCGACGGACGGACGATCACGAAGCTGGAGCGGGTCAAACGGCCTCGACGCCCCCTCACGCCCGCGATCAGACCGGAATTGGGTTCGGGGCGGCGAAGTGGCAGGCGGCCCACTGGTCCTCGGCGACGCGCCGCAGGGCCGGGCGCTCGGTCCGGCAATCAGGCTGCGCCAGCGGGCACCGGGTGTGGAAGTGGCAACCGGGCGGCACGCGGGTGGGGCTCGGCACGTCACCCTGGAGGATGATGCGCCGGCGCGTCGCATCGGGGTCCGGCTCCGGCACCGCCGACAGAAGCGCCTGGGTGTAGGGGTGCTGCGGGGCGGCGTAGATCGTCCGCTTCGGCCCGATCTCCACCACCCGGCCCAGGTACATCACAATGATCCGGTCGGCGACGTGGCGCACGACGGCCAAATCGTGGGCGATGAACAGGTAGGAGAAGCCCTTCTCCGCCTGGAGGTCCTGGAACAGGTTGACGATCTGCGCCTGTACCGAGACGTCAAGGGCGGAGACCGGCTCGTCCGCCACGATCAGCGCCGGATCGACCGCTATCGCCCGCGCGATCCCGATGCGCTGGCGCTGCCCGCCCGAGAACTGGCGCGGAAGCCGGTCCATGTGGGCCGGCGACAGCCCGACCGACCGCAGCAGTGCGGCCACCCGCTCCCGCCGCTCGGCTCGGGTGCGGGCGAGGCCGAACACCTCCAGCGGCTCGCCCACGATCTCCGCCACCGTCCGGCGGGGGGAGAGCGAACCGAACGGATCCTGGAACACCATCTGCGCCCGTCGGCGCATCAGCCGCAGCGCGCCGGGGGCGAGCGACCCCATCTCAATCCCCTCGAACCGCACAGTGCCGGCCGTCGGCTCGATCAGCCGCAGGACGAGGCGGGCGAGCGTGGACTTGCCGCATCCGCTCTCCCCCACCACGGCAAGTGTCTCGCCGCGAGCAAGGTCGAAGGAGACGCCGTCGACCGCCCGCACCGCCGGCGCGCCGCCCCCCAGCGGCAGGCCCCCGCCGCCGAAGGTCTTGGCGAGGTCACGGACCTCCAGCAGCGGCCCGGTCATGGCTCCTCCTCCGCCGTCACCCAGCAGGCGGCCCGGTGCCCGCTGTCCAGCGCCATCAGCGGAGGCCGCTCCGTCGCGCATCGCTCGACCGCCAAGGGGCACCGCGCACGGAAGGCGCACCCCGCCGTGATGCTGCCCGGCGCCGGGACCGTGCCGGGGATCTGGTGGAGCCGCCGCCGCTCGTCACCCAGCCGAGGGATCGAGTCCAGCAGGCCGCGGGTGTAGGGGTGGGCGGCGCGACGGAAGATCGCCCGCACGTCCCCCTCCTCGACCACCCGGCCGGCGTACATCACGACCACCTGCTCGCACATCTCGGCGATGACGCCCAGGTCGTGAGAGATGAGCAGGATCGCGGAGCCCATCTCCGCCCGGATGCGCTTCATCAGATCGAGCACCTGGGCCTGGATCGTGACGTCCAGCGCGGTCGTCGGTTCGTCGGCGATCAGGAGCTTTGGGTTGCAGGCGAGCGCCATGGCGATCATCACCCGCTGGCGCATCCCGCCCGAGAACTGGTGCGGATAGGCCCCCAGCCGGCCGGCGGCGTCGGGAATGCCGACGCGCGACAGCAGGTCGACGACGCGGGCCCGCCGCTCCACCCTGCCGATCGTATCGTGCAGCAGGATCGCCTCGCCGATCTGGTCGCCGATGGTCATCAACGGGTTCAGCGAACTCATCGGCTCCTGGAAGATCATCGCGACGTCGCGGCCGCGGATCTCGGGCATCCGCGCCTCGGGAAGGGTGAGGAGGTCGGTGCCCTCCAGCTCGATCCGGCCGGAGACGATCCGCCCCGCCTTGGACACGAGGCGCAGGACCGCGAGCGCGGTCAGCGACTTGCCCGACCCGCTCTCCCCCACCAGCCCGACGGTGCTGCCGCGCGGCACGGCGAAGCCCACCCCGTCGACCGCCCGCACCGGACGGTCCGCCGGCCCGAAGGCGATCGCCAAGTCCTCGATCCGCAGCAGGGGGGCGGTCATCCGGCGTGGTCCGGGTCCAGCTCGTCGCGCAGCGCGTCGCCCATCACGTTGAAGGCCAGCACCACCATGGTGATCGCGAAGCCGGCGCCGATGATCGGCCAGGGCGAGCCGAAGATGTTGCCCAGACCGTCGCGAATGATGTTGCCCCAGCTGGGCGCCGGCGGCCGGGTGCCGAGGCCGAGGAAACTGAGCGAAGCCTCCAGCCGGATGGCGGACGCCACCCACAGCGTCGTCAGCACGACGATGGGAGCGGAAATGTTGGGTAGCACGTGGCGAACGATGATCAGCGGCGTCCGCAGCCCCACCGCGACCGATGCCTCGATGTAGGGCTCCTGTCGGACGGCGAGCGTGGTCGACCGCGCCACCCGGGCGAAGCCGGGGACGAACGCGACCGCGATCACGAACACCACGTTCCAGAACCCGCCGCCCAGCACCGCCGCGATCATCACCGCCAGCAGCAGTTCCGGGAATGCCAGCAGCATGTCGACGATCCGGCTGATCACCCGGTCGACCATCCCCCCGAAATAGCCGGCGACCACCCCAAGCGTGGTCCCCACCACCGCGGCGATGGCGGGCGAGATGAGGCCGAACAGCAGCGAGTTCCGCGCCCCGTGGATGAGGCGCGAGAGCACATCGCGCCCGAACTGGTCGGTGCCCAGCCAGTGCTGGGCCGAGGGGAGCTGGTTGATGCGCAGATAGCTCTGCGCCAGCGGGTCGTAGGGCGCGATCCAGGGCGCGCCGGCCGCCAGCACGACGAAGCCGAGCGCCACCAGCGCCGCGATCAGGGTGCCCGGCCGTCGGGGCGAGAACAGACGGACCCAGAGCGCCCGTCGCCCGTCCTCGCGGACCGAGGCGTCGACGTCGGCCGTCACGCCTTCACCCGGATGCGCGGATCGACCAGCGCGTAGGCGAGGTCGACCGTAAGGTTCACGACCACCACGAAGAAGGCGAACACCACCACGCCCGCCTGGATGACCGGATAGTCGCGCTTGGCGATGGCACTGATCAGCACCTCGCCGATGCCGGGCCGGTTGAACACCAGCTCGATCGCGACCGATCCCGACAGGGTGGCGAGCAGGCTGAGGCCCAGCCCCGTCGTGACCGGCAGCATCGCGTTGCGCAGCGCGTGGCGGTAGATGACGCGGTTTTCCCGCGCGCCCTTGGCCCGCGCGGTCCGCACGTAGTCCTTGCCCAGCACCTCCAGGAGCGAGGTGCGGGTAAGGCGGCCGATGAAGGCGGTCTTGACCATGGCCAGCGTCAGTGCCGGCAGGAAGACGTGATGCATGCGGTCCCAGAATCCGGCCCCGCCACCGTTGATCGGGAACCAGCCGAGGTTGAGGGCGAAGGCGATCAGGAACAGGGCGCCCAGGTAGAAGTCCGGGATTGCGTAGCCGACCAGCGAGAACAGGCGCACGCCCGTGTCCGGCAGACGGTTGCGGTTGACCGCGGCCAGGATGCCCATCGGCACCCCGAACAGCACGCCGATACCGGTCGCCACCAGCGTCAGCTCGATCGTATAGGGCAGGTTCTCGCCGATCAGCTTCGCCACCGGCGTCTGTGTGATCATGGAATTGCCGTAGTCGAACGTCGCCATCCGCCACAGAAAGTCGAGGTACTGCTGCGGCAGCGGCAGGTCGAGTCCCATCTGCCGCCGGAACAGGGCCAGCTGGTCCTGGGTCGCGTACTCGCCGAGCACCACCAGCGCCGGGTCACCCGGCAGCAGGCGGAGCGCGACGAACACGAGCGTCAGGACCAGCAGCACCGTCGGCACCGCGTCGATGAGGCGGGCGGCGATCGTCCTCAGCATCGCGGGTGCGGTCTCAGGCCTTCTTCGCGCGGTTGAGCGGCCAGTAGGCGTAGCCCGACTTCACCGGATAGCCGATGTCCACCCGTGGGTTGCGGGCGATGACGTAGGACAGCGTGACGATGCCCAGCAGCGGCAGGTCGCGCAGCACCTGCCGCTCGATGTCCTGGATCAGCGCCGTCCGCTTGCCGAAGTCGGGCTCGTCCTGCGCGCGCTCGAGCAGCGCGTCGACGCCCGGCATCGCCACGCCGTAGTGGCTGTAGTTCTCGCCGCCGGTGCTGTCGGCCTTCACCTCGGCGGAGGCGAGGAGCTGCTGGAGGAACGGCTGCGTCGGGACCGGCGGATAGCTGGAGGAGTAGAGCGTCAGGGCGTTGCGGTCCTTGCGGTTCTCCGCGTGCATCGTGGCGTGGTCGATGATCTTCATGTCCAGGTTCACGCCGATCGCGCGCAGCTGCTCCTGGATGATGAGCATGATGGCCGCATAGTCCTCCCGCTGGCTGGTGAAGCAGGGGATGGTCACGCCGTTGGGGAATCCGGCCTCGGCAAGCAGGCGCTTGGCCCGCGCCGGATCGGGCGCGTAGCGCAGTTCGGCCGGCAGGTCGTCGGCCTTGACCGATCCGGCGAACTGCGGGGCGATGATGCCGACCATCGGTTCCGACATGCCCGTGAAGGCGGCGGCGATCTGGGCGTTGTTGATCGCCAGTCGGATCGCCTGACGGACCTTAAGGTTGTCGAGCGGCGGGCGCGTCAGATTCAGATGCAGCGAGTTGAAGCTGCCGGGCGCCGTGGCGTCGAAGATCGTGCGCGCGTCGCGCTGGCGCATAGTGGGGATCCAGCCCGGCGCACGGACGCCCTCGATCATGTCGATCTGGCCGGACGCGGAGGCCAGCGTGCGGGCCGTCGTGTCGGCGATGAAGGCGACGCGCACGGTGGGGTGCGCTGCGCGTCCGGCCCAATGGTCGGCGAAAGCGGTCAGCAGCACGCCCTCCGTGGGGCTCACGCTCTCCACCTGATAGGCGCCGGTGCCGATCGGGTCCATGTTGAAGCGCTGGGGTCCGCGCTCCTCGAAGGCTTTCTTCGACAGGATGTTCGCCGCCAGGGTGGTGGCGACGCTGCCGTTGAACAACGGGTCGGGACGCTTGAGCAGGAAGCGGACCGTGTGGCTGTCCGGCGCCTCCACGCGCGCGATGTTGGTGTAGAGCGCCTTCTGGTTGGTGACGGTCCCGGGGTCGAGGTGGCGGGAGAAGGTGAAGACCACGTCCTCCGACGTCATCTCCCCGTAGCCCTTGTGGAACGTGACCCCGCGGCGCAGCCGGTAGGTCCAGGTGCGCGCGTCGGGCGAGCTTTCCCAGCTTTCGGCCAACGCCGGGCGAAAATCCTCCGGCCGGACGGCGAAGGTGCCGTCGTCGGGCTTCACCAGCGTGTCGAAGATCTGGCGGATGGCCCAGCTGTCGCCGCCGGTCAGCGCGGTCTGCTGCGGGTTGAGGCCGGTCGGCGAGCGCGCGGCAAGGGCGATGGTGATCGGCGCGGCCTGGGCGGCGGCGGGAATGGTCCAGCCGGCGGTGCCGACGGCGGCCGCGGCAACGGTGGACGACGCGACGAACGCGCGACGGTTCAGGGTCATGGTGTCTCCTCCCAGTGGACGGGGGCCGGTGGTCCGGCCTCCCGCCTGATCGTTCGTGGCGCGCCGTCAGAGGGTCAGCGGACGGCGGCGGCGCTCAAGCTCCGCCTCATCGTACTCGATCCCCAGCCCGGGCGCGGTCGGCACGGCGAAGCGGCCGTCGGTCGGCTGCGACGGGTTGCGCGGGAAAACCGGCGCGATCCGCCCCCAGCCGTCTGCCAGTTCCACCGGCTTGGACAGGTGCATCACCGTCGATAGCAGGTGCAGATTGGCGAGGTGGCCAATCGAAGGTTGTGTCTGGTGGGGCACCAGCTCCACCCCGTGGGCGTGGGCGATGGCCGCGCACTGCATCAACCCGGTGATGCCGCCCATCTTCACGATGTCCGGCTGGACCATGCGCACGCCCGCCTCGATCAGGTCCTTGAGGCCCTGGAGCGTGTAGGTCTGCTCGCCGGCGGATACGGTGATGTCCAGCCGCTGGGCCACTTCGCCCATGGCCTTGAGGTGGTAGTGCTGGACCGGCTCCTCGAACCAGGCGTAGTCCAGTTCCTCCAGCACGCGGCCGACGCGGATGGCGCCGCCGACCGAATAGCCGTTGTTGGCATCGAAGGCGATGGTGAAGCCGTCGCCCAGCAGTTTGCGCACCGCCCGCGCCTTGGCGATGTCGCCGGCGATGTCGACGTCCTGGCGGGTGCGGTCGCCGTCCCAGCGGATCTTGACGGCGGTCGCCTTCTCCTTGGTCACCCTCGCCTCGACGGCGCGCAGCACCTCGTCGACCGTCCGGCCACCGTTGTTGCCGATCGAGGCGTAGAAGGGCATGTCGGTCCGCCACGCCCCGCCCAGGAGCTTGTGGACCGGCTGGCCGAACATCCGCCCCTTGATGTCCCACAGTGCGATGTCGAGCCCGGCGAGCGCCCCCGATACGGCACCCTCCGGCCCCAGCTTGATGCACTTGTGCAGCAGCGTCTCCAGCAGGACCGCGTGGTCGAGCGGATCCTTCCCGATCAGGAAGGGCGCCATGTGCCGTGCGACGATGACGAGGGAGGCGAGCCCGCCCTCCATCGGCGACGCCTCGCCCATGCCGACGACGCCCTCGTCGGTTTCGATGCGGATGAATGCCGAACGCACACTGCGCTGTGGATCGTCGCTCCATTCCACCTGGAATGGGTCGACCCTGGTGACTTTCACGATGATTCCTCCGGAGCGTTCGATCTGCGTCGACTCCACGTCAGGCTAACGTGATCGCTTGCCGACCGTAAAGCCGCCTCGCGAGCGGTCCGCCGAATCGTCGCTGGGAACTGGATCGCATCCCTTGCCGTAGTGTGGCAGCGACATGGTCGTCGTGCTTTCCGCCTGCCCCGGCGTGCGCACAGCCATGGACGATCCGGACCGGCTCGGCGTCGAATCACCTGACCGACCGCATCATCGTTCCTGAGCGGCTGACCGAACTGCCGGGGCGGGTGATGGACGCCCGTCGCGCAGAGGTGGTCCCTGATCCGCGGACAGTTTGGCGGCTTGAACCGCCCCGGGTTTGCCGGACGCTGTCTGGTCTGAATCACGCAGCCATATCCGGCTCGTCCAGCATCGCGTAGTAGCGTTCCTCGGCCTCGGCCGGCGGGATGCCGTCGTCCGTCGTCAACGCGAGGTGGAGGGCCGGATCGCATCGATCCTGAAGGCGGTGGAGGACGGCCTCTACCACGCGCCCATGAAGGAGCGTCTGGCCAAGCTGGAGGCTGAGAAGCTGATGATCGAGGCCGAGCTCTCGGAGGAGCCCGTCGCGTCACCGGTCCAGCTGCATCCGAACCTGCCGCAGATCTATCGCCGCAAAGTCGAGGAACTCGAAGTGGCGCTCGAACACGGGCCGGATCGGGACGAAGCACGCGAGAGCGTGCGGAGCCTCGTCGAGCGGGTGGTCCTGACACCGCGGGAGGATGGAAAGGGCCTGGACGCGACGCTTCACGGCGCGTTGGCGGGCATTCTGGCCGCATGCGAGATTGTGAAAAGCAAAGGCCCCGAAGTCAAAACTTCGGGGCCTCAAGTCTCGGTGGTTGCGGGGGTAGGATTTGAACCTACGACCTTCAGGTTATGAGCCTGACGAGCTACCGGGCTGCTCCACCCCGCGACACTCAGAAGGGCATGTGAAAAGGTGAAGTGAACGTCTGTTCGCTTAGCGGACCTGGCGGCGACCGACTTTCCCGTGCCTTGAGGCACAGTATCATGGGCGCTGGGGGTTTTCACGGCCGAGTTCGGGATGGGAT
>VYLD01000452.1_pt1 | contig 11493 bp, 10 predicted proteins | sample 5114401 | NCBI WGS metagenome assembly VYLD01 (sample SAMN12291783, study PRJNA351875) | freshwater metagenome | isolation source: freshwater lake | place: USA: Michigan, Gull Lake | collected 2013-08-08 | reverse complement strand
CCTGGCTGACCGACGAGCCGCTCTCGACCCTGGCCTTCGACCCTTCAGGTGGGCTGCTCGCGGTGGGCAGCACGAAGGGCCTGCTGACCGTGCTCACCGTGCCTGACCTCGGCTTCGTGGCCGAGCAGCGCGGGCACGCCGACGAGGTGAGCGGGCTGGCGTGGGCTCAGACCGGCGAGCTGTTCTCGTCGAGCTGGGACCGCTCGGTCTCGGTGTGGACGGTCAACGACGGCGCCCAGGTCACCAACCAGAGCCGGGTGCGCTTCGAGAAGAAGGGCGGAGTGCCAATCATTCGCGGCGTGGTGGACGGCAAGGCCTCGGCGGCGTTCGTGCTCGACGCGAGGGCGCCGGTGGTGGTCATTCGGTCGTCCCTGGCGCAGGCCGTGGGGGTCGATGTGTTGTCTTTGATTGATGAGATCACCCTGCAGACCGCGATGGGGGCTCAGGTGGCGCGGGTGGCGAAAGGCCAGACGCTGGCCTTCAAGGGATTGACGGTGAAGAACGTCGACCTGGCGATCTGCGACGCCTGCGTGCCGCAAGACGCCACCGCCGTGTTGGGCAAGGCCTTCACCGACAGAATAGACATCGTCACCGATCAGGCGACTGATGAGCTGGTCTTGACCGCCCGCGTCGACGCCGTCGACGTCAGCTCGACCTCGCCTCGCCTGCTGACCCGCGCGCGCCGGTGGGTGTTTCAAGGCTCGGTGAATGACGTGACGGTCGACGCGAAGGGCGCGGTGCTGGGCCTGGCGCTGAGCGAGACCAAGGCCCAGCGCACCAAGGCCGTGTACGACCGCGAGAAGCGGCGCGAGGTCGAGCCCGAGCGCGAGTGGGACTGCGCGGCCCGGGTCGACGCGAAGACCGGCGTGGTGCTCGAGCAGCTGCGCGGCCATCGGGGCGTGGTGGCGAGCGCGGGCATCAGCCCCGACGGGAAGACGGTGGCGAGCGGCGGGTGGGATCGCGAGGTGCGCCTGCATCGCCCCGGCGGCGATCAGCTCGAGCGGTTCGGCTGGGCGGTGAGGCGGGTGCGGTTCTCTCGTGACGGCAGCGTGGTGACGGTCGCCGCGTGGACCCCGCAGAACCCCCTGAGCGATCACCAGAGCGACCCCGCGGCGGTGGTCTACGACGCCGTGTACCCGGACCCGATCGTCGTCCCCTGACCGTGCCGTCGGCCCGCTTCGAGAAGACGAAGACCGCCGATCTGCTCGCCCTGCTGCGCTACGCCTCGCGCCGTCGGGCGAACCCCTTCGCGGTGACCGAGGCGCTGGTCGAGGTGCTGCGGCGGCAGGTGAGTCCGCCTGAGCTGGGGGCCGCGGTGCTGACCTTCGACGCGACGCTGGCGGCCGAGGCTCGCGACGCGCTCGACGGGGTGACAGAGCCCTCGGCCAGGTTCCTGCAAGCGACCGTACCGGCTGACGTCGATGGGCCACGCGTCGAGCTGGCCTGGCAGGCGGCGGCAGGCGCCCTCTCGCGGCTCTTGCGGTTGACCCAGAAGCCGAAAAAAGACGAGCGTCTGGTGCTCGAGCGGCTGGCCGTCGATGAGGTGTACGTCGAAGGAGCGCAGGTGGCCCTCTCGACCGCTGCGCCCGATGAGGTGGAGGCGACGCGGTGGTTCTTCCCGCTGCTCACCCTCGAGGGCAGCGAGGCGTCCGTCGACGCGTTGTTGCCCCACGTGGACGCGGCGCTCACCGCGCGGGGCGACCGCCTCGAGGTGTTTCGGCCCCTGGTGTGGCTGCTCAAGAAGACCCCCGCGAACGCCTTGCTCGAGGCGCGCCTCAAGGCCGCGCTGGCCGCGCAGAAGGTGTGAGGGCCGCCGAACAGGTGAGCCTGCGTCGTGGCCTGTCGAACGTGAAGCGAGCCCCGGGCCCCCGGCGCTACCGGGCGGCCAGAGATGGGCCCAGCGGCTGCTGGAACGGAATGATCGGCCCGCGCTGCTGGGCCACCTGCTCGTGGTCGAGCAGCCACTGCTTCAGGGCCAGGCCCCCTGCGTACCCGGTGAGCTTGCCGTTGGCGCCGATGACGCGGTGGCAGGGCACGATCACGCTGATGGGGTTCCTGGCGTTGGCGAGGCCGACGGCGCGCGCGGCGCCGGGTTGCCCCAGGCGCACCGCCAGCGCCTGGTAGGTGATGGTCGCTCCGAACGGAATGCTGCGCAGCGCGTCCCACACCCGGTGCTGAAAGGTGGTGCCAAGCGGAGTGAGCGCCACCTCGAAGCGGGTGAGGCGGCCGTTGAACCAGGCGTCGAGCTGGTCGCGCACTCCGGTGAAGAAGCCGTCTTGCCGCTGCCAGCCCGCGCCGACCTTCGGCAGCCTCGCGTGGGTCTCGGGGAACAGCCCGGTGAGCCCGCTGCCATCAGACGTGAGCAGCAGGTTGCCGACGGGGCTCTCGACGACGCTGTACGACATGACGCTGGCCATGGCGCGGCGGACCATAACGAGCGTCGCCCCTGCAAGGGAACCTTCGTCGCGGCCCAGGTCGCGCCTCGCCGGTGGTGGCGGCGTGCAGGGCCTTCAAAAGTTCAGGAAGATCTGCTCACGCGGCACCCCGAGGCGCCCGAGGCGCGCGGTGACATCGGCCGTCATCTCTGGCTGGCCGACCAGGAAGGCGATGGTCTGGGTGGGGAGGGTGGCGGGCAACAGCGCCTGCACGAGGCCGACGGGGCCGGCCCACCCGGGGGACGCGTCGTTGACGATGGTGTGCACCTCGACGCGCGGCAGGAAGGTCAGCTCGTCGAGCCACGGGCGCTGCGCGGGCGAGCGCTGCCCCTGCAGCAGGGTGACGCGGCCGAAGTCGTCGCGACGTTCGGCGACCACTCCCAGCACCGAGCGCATGGGCCCCAGGCCCGTGCCGGTGGCGATCAGCAGCAGATCGTGGCCCCGCGCCGCGTCGAGGGGAAAGCCCTTGCCCTCGGGCTCGGTCACCTCGAGGCGTTCGCCCAGGGGCGCCGTCGCCAGCACCGCAGAGACGCCCGTGCCTTCGCGAACCAGGTAGTCGAAGCGGCGCGCGCCGGGCGGCGAGGCGATGGCGAAGTACGACTCCGCGCTGCCAGGCAGGCGCACGCGCTGAAACTGGCCCGGCCGCGAGAACGCAGAGGCGACGGCGTCGGGCACCTCGAGTGAGACGATGAACAGGCCGTCATCGACCCGCGAGCGACCCGAGAGGGCCGCGGAATGCCACGAACGCATGGGCGCGTGGCATAACGGCGCGACCTCGTCACCGGCAGGGAAAAACCGTGCGCGCGCTTCGAAGTCTGGTGCTGATCACCCTGCTGCTCGGCAGCATCCTGGCCATTCTGGGGTCTGGGTGGTGGCTGTACGTCTCGTCAAACCTGCAGAACCAGATCGAGAGTGAGCTCGACCTCGAGACCCTGCTGCGCCAATCGATCGAGAGCGATCGCCAGAGCGTGCAGTACAACAAACGCATCGCCGACCGGGAAAACGTCAAGTGGCCCAAGCCTGACTTCGCCAAGCTGCCCAAGAACCTGGTGGCCTCATACATCACCGAGTGGGACTGCCCCACGTACTTCCAGACTCCACGCGAAGACGGGTGGCCCTGGCTGAAGCGGGTGTTGAACAGCGTGCGCGGGCCCCTGGGTGACGGTGATGGAAAATGCGAGCTGATCTTCGCGCGCCGCCTGGCCTCGCGCCTGCGGGCCGAGTCGTCGTCGCAGCTGGCGGTGATGGCCTTCAACGTGCACCGCTACCTCAAGAAGGACCAGTTGGTGGCGTATGATCTGCACACCATGCAGTTCGATCAAGGCGTGATCGGCGTCGAAGCGGCCTCGAGGCACCTGATGCAGAAAGAGCTGCTCGATTTGTCATTGGCCGAGCTGACCGAGCTGCAGCTGGGAATCCCTCCGTATAATCTGTGGGAAGACCTCACGCTGTGCAGCAATGCCTCACAGATTCGGTTGGCGAGAGACAGGCTGTTGGAAAACCTGATCAACGTCTCCCTGATCCCCGAGGAACAGGGGAAGGCGGCGATGGCCCAACCTGTGCGGTGTATGGCGGTCAAACGCTGAAGTCGTCGAACGCTGAAGCTGTCACGTGGTAGCGCGCGGCTTCAAGGTCCGGCGACTTCGTTACAGGTCAACCCGGCGGTGGGCGTGCAGTTCTGGCCAATCTGACAGGCGCCGATGCCGTCGAACTCCACGCAGCGAATCTGGCGACAGTCGGCCTCGGTGACGCAGCGCTTCTTCGACACGCTGCACTCACCCCGTGTACAGGACTGACCGGGGCAGTCTTCGTTCACCTGACAGCTGCAGTACCCGAAGCTCGAGCCCTCGCGCAGCACGCAGCGCCCCGCGCAGAACCCGCTCGTCGCCCCGGGAGCCTTCTTGCACTCGCCCCCCAGCCGGCAGTCGCCGTCCGTCTCGCAGGGCAGGGCGGGGTCTCCGCGGCAGGGGTTCGAGGCGGTGCACTGCCAGCGGGTGAACACGATGCGAATGTCGCGGCAGCCGTAGCCCCGCGGGCACTGCTCGCCTTCGCTGCAGTCGGCGCCGCAGTAGGTCGAGGCGGTGCGGGTGTCGATGATGCAGTAGTTGGCGCCGAAGCCGCAGGTGTCGATGCCGCCGCCCGAGTTGCAGCGCCCGCAGTACGGCCGCGTGTCGACGTCGTAGTCCGAGTAGCACTGCGCCCGGGCTCGCCCACCGTCAGGGGCGACGCCGGCGTCGGGCGGCACGCCGCAGATCTCGCCGTAGTTGCAGAAGCTCTGATCGGCGCAGAAGGTCGAATCACAGACACCCACCTGGCAGCGCGCGCGCTCGGCCGGCGTGGTGCCGGTGCAGGTGCACGCGACGTCGCCGCACCGGCAGGAAATGGCGTTGCAGTCACCGCTGCTCTTGCAGCCCACGCGGCACTGGCCCTTGTCGCACACTTCCCCCAGGGAACACTGCAGGTCGGTGCTGCACCGGCCCCGAGGAAGACAGGTGCCGGCCGAGGTGTCACAGAACTGCGTCGTGTCGGGGCAGTCGGCGTTGGTCGCGCACCCCGCGCGGTCCTGGCAGAAGCCCAACGAGTTGCAGAGCTGGTTCGACGGGCACGCCTCGTCGGTGCGGCAGAAGCACACCCCGGTCTGGGCCTCGCACCGGAAGGCGCTGGCGGGGCTGCCGCAGTCCGAGTCGGCCCCGCACTTGCCGCCCATGATTCGATCGCGGGGGCACCCCATCGTCATCAGGGTGAGCCCGACCAGCACAGCCCACCGACCGCCGTCGCGAAGAGCGCTCATGTCAGCGGCGCCGGTAGACCACGACCTGAGGCGTCTCGTCCACGTACAGCCCGGTGACCGGCTGGGACGTGCCGAAGGCCTGCCAGGTGTTGAATTCCTGCTCACGGAATTCCTGGTGGTACTGGTAGGCGACCAGGTCGGCCTCGAACGGGCCACCCACGAAGGCCAGGTCGCTGCGCAGCATGCCGTTGCGCTGGAAGTCGCGAATCATGCCCCCGTGCACCTCGTGCAGGTACACGCGCTCGCCGGGTCGGGCGTTCTGGTTGAGCCAGTCGAGCACCCCGGTCACGTTGTTGGCCCAGAACTGCCGCTGCATGCCGAGCGACGCGGCCCCCGGCAGCCCGCCCGCCAGCTCGGAATACGCGCTGGTGCCGTACGGGTACACCCGGACCGAGGCGATCAGCGCCGGCAGACAGAGCAACCCGCTCAACGCCACGAAGGCTCGCCGCCGCTCGAGCCACGGCCACCGGGGCTTCAGCCACCCCACCAGTCCTTCGACCCCGCGGGTGAGCGACCCGGCCGCCAGCAGCGCCAGGAAGGGCATCGACGGGAACCAGTGCTTCACGCCGCCGAAGTGGGGCACGCTCGGCTGGCTCAACAGCAGAATCGACGCGGCGGCGTTGGCCAGCATCAGCAGCTCGAAGGCCGTCACCGTGCGCTGAAACGTCCGCACCAGCACCCAGCCCACGCCCAGCACCATCGGCACGAACAAGGTGGTGGGCACCGTGAGGGCGGTCTTCACCAGCACATAGTCGAGCGGAAAAGGTGGGCCCCGCAGCAGCTCACCCAGATAATACCAGGTATAGTGGTTGTGATTGAGGTGAAAGGCCAGGTACCAGGCGGTGCGCTCGACCGGGTGATGCCAGAGATAGGGCCAGTGCAGGTAGAACAGCACCGGCCCCAGCGCCACCATCGCCACCAGGGGCGCCAGCGCGCGAAAGGTGCCCACGTCGACCCGCCCCAGCTGCCAGGTGAAGCCCCCGCCGACCACCAGCGCCACCAGGTAGAGCCCCAGCTGCGGGCTGACCGCGAAGAACGAGCGCTGCAGGCCCTCGACCCCCAGCACCGCCACCATCACCCCGTACAGCCCGGCCATCGACAGGAAGACACCGTTGATGATCAGAAACAGGCGCCGCGCCTCGGCCGACACCCTCGAGCGCTTCCACCCCTCGACCAGCGCGAAGGGGATGAGCACCACGGGGATGAAGTAGGCGTTGTGTTTGGTGCCGAGCGCCGCGCCAAAGGCCAGGCCTGTATACAACCACCAGCGTGGCCGCTCGAGGGCCAGGACAAAACAATACACCACGAGCAACCAGGCGGTCGCCATCGGTACGTCGAAGCACGCCAGGTGCGCCTCGAAGAACTGCCTGGGCACCAGCAGGAAGGACAGCGCCGCGAACACCCCGGCGGGCCTGCCGAAGAGCCGCCGGGTCAAGAGGAACACCAGCGGCAGGATCAGCGCGGCCGCCAGAAAGGCGGGAAACCGCAGCGCGGCCGCCGATCGCAGCAGCCCCAGCTTCTCGTGCAACAGCAGAAAAGACAGCCCATAGGCGTTCTTCATCAACGCCGGGTGCTCGTGGTTGAAGTCGAAGTGCTGCACGATCGCCGCGTCTTCCACCGCGGTGGAAGGCGATCGCAGCAGCAGCTCGAACCACCGCGCGTGCTGCTCGCCCGCCGCGAAGTACACCGACTCGTCGCGCACGAAGCCCGCTGGCTTCTCGGTGAACAACAACAGCGCCGTGCCGAACACGAACAGCGCCAGGCTGATGCGGCGGTCGAGCCGACGCGCTCGACCGTCGTCCGCGGGCGCAGCTGAGAGCGGAAGATCGCCGACGCTGGCCGCCCCTGGGACCGCCGCCGGCCCAGCCTCTGCGGTCGGCCCAGCCTCTCGGGTCGGCCCAGCCTTCTTCCTGCTCACGCGCCCCCCGGGCCAAACCCATACAGCTCGAAGCAGAGCTCGCGGTTGCTGGCGTTGTTGGCCTGCACCCAGGCGCGCACCGTGCCGGCGGCGACCTTCTCGCGGCTGACGCGGTACACCTTCTCGACGGTCGGCGGCAGGGTGGTGACCTGCGCCTGGCCGTTCACCTCGAGGCCGAAGTCCGTGGGCCCTTCCGACGGGTAGGCGCCCCGTTCCCAGATGTAGCCGGTGATCAGCTGCAGCTCGTCGACCGCCGGCACGCCGTCGAACTCTGCCACCAGCTTCGTCGGGCCTCCAGGCGGGTAGAAGCGCAGGCACCGGTGCGGCTCGAAGTGCAGCTCGTGCCATTCCTCGACCACCTCACCGCCGTTGGGGCACCGCCACCCGCGCCCCGAGAACGCACACGGCTGTTGCCCCTGGGGCCCCTCGAGGAACACCCGCGCCCGGGCCAACGACGCGTTGGCCGAGAACAACACCGGCCGCGCCCGCCCGTTGGTGAACAGCCTCAACGACAAGGGCCCGAAGGTGCGCTCCTGGCCAACCTCGACCCGGCCGGCGCCGAACACCTCGAGGAACCCGCTCCACGAGAACCGCGGCATCGAGGGCTGCGCCAACACCCAGATGCGACGGTAGGGCTTGAAGTCTTCGGCGTCGCTGCCCTGGTAGCCCACCGTCACCAGCTTCGTGGGCAGGTAGCCTCGCGCGCGTTCGGTCCACCAGGGGGTGAGCAGAATGACGTCGTCGCCCTGCGCTTCGGCCTCGACGATCGCCGCGGCCGCCTTGAAGTCGGCCTCTGACGGGGTCAGCGTCGGCATTCGAAGCTGAAAGGCGAGACAGGCGATCGCGACGACGATCAGCGCCAGCCCTTCCCACCGCCGCGCGGGGGCCAGGGTGTCAGCCCAGGCGTTCACGACTTCGTCAGCCGTATCTGCGCCTCGCTCGTCTCGCGACAGAAGGTGCAGAAGGTCGCCTCACCCTGCGGGTACGAGGGCGTCCACGGTGGGTACATCGCGCAGCGCGGGTCGAGGCAGTGGTGCAGCCCGAAGCTGTGCCCGATTTCCTGCATGGCGTAGCGGGCCACCGTCTCGATGTTGTCGGCGGTCAACGTCTTCAGGCTCGAGGTGCTGACGATCGAGCGCTGGCTGCGGTACCGGGACAGCCCCGTGGTGGGCGCCTCGCCCGACGGCAGCTTGCGGGGTGACAGCTTGCGGGAGGTGAGGAACAGCACCTTGTCGTCGACGAAGGCCTGCACCTTCGGCAGGGACTCGAGCAGCTTGTTGGCGTCGTACGGCTCGACCTGCCCGTGAGGCACCGTGACGCTGCCCGAGTGCTCCGCGCCGATGGCGAAGGCCGTGTAGAGCAGCTTGTTGAGCTGCTTGAGAATGGGAGGCTCGAACTCGTCGAGCGTCACGACGCGAATCATGGGTGGGTGTGCTCCGCTTGGCTGGCTGCGACGCCCAGCTCAAAGATCAAGTCAGCCTTCGTCACTTCGCCTTCGGGGGGCGTCCGCGCTTCTTCGGCTCGGCTTTGGGGGCCTCACCTTCGGGCTTCGGCTTGGGGGGGCGGCCCCGCTTCTTCGGCTCAGCGGGCGCTGCGTCGACCTCGGGCTTCGGCTTGGGAGGCCTGCCGCGCTTCTTCGGGGCATCAGCGTCGGTCAACGCAGCCCCCGCCGCTACCGTCACCTCGTCTGCCACCAGCTTCTTCTTCGGGCCTGCCGCTGGTGCCTTCGCTGGCTTCTTCTTCGGCGCGTCTTCGTCGCCTTCGCCATCAGCGTCAGCCTCTTCCGCCGGCTTCTCTTCGGCTTCGGCCTCCTCTTCTGCCGGCGTCTCGCCGTCGAGGCCCAGCAGATCGTCGCCCAGGCCGAGCTCATCGTCGCCCCCCAGGCCCTGGAATTCCTCGATGCTGCGCTTGGGGCGCTCTTTGCCGACCGGGAAGAGCAGGACGTCGAGCGCGTCTTCGGCGTCGGCCTCGGTGCCCGCGAGCGCTGCCGCCAGCTCGGACACGAAGAGGTGCCGCGCGTCGTTGTACTGCTCGCGCTCTTTGGGAGGCAGGGGGCGCAGCTCAGACAGCACCTGCAGCCCCTTGACGACCTCGGCCAGCCCGATGAGGCCGCCGACCGAGAGGCGTTCGGTGTTCTCGCGGGCCCGCTTCTTCCAATCGAGTGAGGCGCGCTCGGAGTCGGACTTGAGGAAGTCGAAGACCTGCTTCACCTCTTCAGCCGAGGCCACCCGGCGCACGCCGTTTCTGGCCAGCTTGTCCTTGGGCACCTTCACGCGGGCGCCGGTCTCGAGGAACTGCAGGCTGACGAAGACCAGCTTCTGACCGGCGATCTCTTCGGTCTTGATGTCGGTGACCGCGCACAGGCCCTGGTTCGGGTACACGACCCGATCGCCGACCGTGAGGTTCAGCGGCGGCAAGATGGGCGCGGTGGCCGTGATGGGGTCGGGCATGGACTCCTCGTGGTGCACGTGACGGAGAACGACGGTGGCTCGTAGCACAGGCCGCCGCCAGCCCAAGCACTACTGCAGCGAGGCGGTGACCGAGTACGTGGCGGTGGTTGGTCCGTTCGCGGCGCTCACGGCAATCCACAGCGTAGCCGCCGTGCTGCCGTTGTTCGTGAGGTCGATGATCTCGGGTCCGCTCGAGAACTGGTCGGCCGCACTGACGCAAGTGGGTGAGCTGGCCGTGCAGGTCGACTCCGAGGTGAAGGCGTTGAGGACCAGGTCTGCGGACGACGTGGCAGTGAACCTGAGCCTCCGGGTCGGTGGAACGGTGATCTGGTAAACGCGCTCCGGGCCGGAGAAGTCGAGGCAGCCTCCGAAGTTGAAAAAAGGCAACGTGATGTCGCGCCGATACCCGACGAACGTTTGCGCGCTCAGCGTCTGCGGGAAGGGCCCTGCGAGCAGGGTGGGCGATCGGCAGGAGTCGCCGACCAGGAACTGCGCGGCCCAGGTGAAGGTGCCCACCGAGCTGAACGGGGCGTAGCCGCTGACGACGACAAAGGCGTTCTGGGGCGTGGTGGTGCCGTTGTCCCACACCGCGGTCTCTACGCCTCCAGAGCCCAGGCCGTCAGCGCTGCCGCTGCACACCCTCGGGGTCGCGCTGCACGCGGCGGCGACGCCGTTGATGATGTTGATGACCGGGTCCATGCCTGAGGTCGGGGAGACGGTCGTGACCAGGCGCTGCCGCGGAGGCACGGTGACGGCGTAGACGCGATCGGGGCCCGACGATCGGAGGCAGCCGTTCGAGTTGCTCGTTTGGGAATAGTCAACCGAGTAGCCCGACAGGCTCTGGGCGCTCAACGTCGTGGCAACGGTCACCGGCGGCGCGGTCGTCGCGCAAACGTCGCCCGGCAGGGTGCCGGTGGTGGTGGTGATCGAGAAGCTGCCCGTCGCGCCGGTCGGCGACTCGACGACCAACAACATGGTCCGGGCTGAAGTGCCGGTGTTGGTCCATTGCAGGGTGTCGTTCGCGCCAGACCCGCCGGTGTTCGCCGAGGTGGTGCAGGTGCGGCTGGCGCACTCCGAGGCGTCGGCGTGCAAGTTGATGGCCGTGTCCAGGCCCGCAGCCGGAGTCACCGTCACGTTCAAGGTCTCTCCCGCACCCACCAGCACGCTGTAGGCCCGATCGGGGCCGGCGCTCGCGGTCGAGGTCACGCAGCCACTGCCGCTGGTTCGACTGGTGACGAAGTAGTCATTGGCGAGCCCGGTGAACGACTCACCGGAGCGCGGGGTGCCGCTGGTCAGGGCGATGGGGGTCTCGCAGGCGTCACCGGCCGAAGGAACGTCGACCGAGACGTCGAGCCTGAAGCCACCCCCCTGGTCGAGCGAGGAGATGGAGTCGGCGAGCACGAAGAGCGTCTGCGCCGAGCCAGAGGTGTTCAGGTACCGAACGCTATTGACGACGCTCGAGCTGTCAAGGTCGTCGCCGGCCACGCAGACCCTGGGACTGGCGGCGCATTGGCTGGCGGGGCCGACGATCAAGTTGATGGACGGGTCGTAGGAACCCACCGAGCTCTGGCGGATGTTGGCCAGCAGTCGTGCGCCTGTCGGCATGGCGACCGAGTACACGCGGTCACGGCCTGACGTGCCGATACAGCCGCTCTGGTTCGTGTCGCTGTAGTCGTTGGCGTAGTTCACCGTGGTCCCGGTCACGCTCAGCGGAGACGCCAGAGTGCCGGGGGTGAGGACCTCTGCCGTCGGGCAGACATCACCCACCGGAGGCGTGCCGCCTGCTGAACCGCCTCCCGCCGAGCCACCTGCAGCCGAGCCACCTGCAGCCGAGCCACCTGCAGCCGAGCCGCCCGCTGCGGAGCCACCGGCTGCCGAGCCGCCCGCTGCGGAGCCACC
>VYLD01000450.1_pt1 | contig 11529 bp, 10 predicted proteins | sample 5114401 | NCBI WGS metagenome assembly VYLD01 (sample SAMN12291783, study PRJNA351875) | freshwater metagenome | isolation source: freshwater lake | place: USA: Michigan, Gull Lake | collected 2013-08-08 | reverse complement strand
AGGCCACGGCCCGCGCCGAAGGGATCAACGCCGCTCTCCGGGCGGCCGACGGCGCCGGACCGGTGCCGCACGCCGACTTCACCGCGCACCTGAAGGCGGTGCAGCAGGGGCCGCAGCCGCCGGTTCACGCGCTCGACCAGATCGCGGTCAAGATCAACCGGGCGGTCGGCGACCAGCAGGACCAGATCTCCTTCCAGCTGCGCCCCGGCGATCTCGGCAGGATCGACGTGAAGCTGGAGTTCGCGGACGGGCGCATGCGTGCGGCCATCGTGGTCGAGAACCCCCAGACCCTCGACCTGCTGCAGCGCGATGCGCGCAGCCTCGAGCGGGCGTTGAGCGACGCCGGCGTCAAGACCGACGCGGGCAGCCTGAGCTTCAGCCTGCGCGAGGATCCGCGGCAGGCCTTCGCCGGTCGCGAAGGCGGACGGGCCGACGGCGGGCGGGCCAGGGCGAACGAGACCGAGCGCGAGGCGGAGGCAGCGGCCGCGGCGGCGGCGATGGCGTCCAGCTACGTCCGCGTCGGCAACGGCCGCGTCGACGTTCGGATCTGACCCAGGGCGGAGTGGACGACATGACGACGATCGCAGCGACGGCAGCCGCCGCCTCGACGGCCCCGAAGAAGACGGAGAGCGAGACGGCCCTGGGCCAGCTCTCCAAGAACTCCGATACGTTCCTGAAGCTGCTGACGACGCAGCTCCAGAACCAGGATCCGTTGAGCCCGACGGACTCGAACGAGTTCACCAACCAGCTCGTCCAGTTCACCCAGGCCGAGCAGCAGATCAAGACGAACGCGAAGTTGGACGATCTCCTCTCGGCCTTCACCACCTCCCAGTTCGGCTCGGCGCTGTCCTACGTCGGGAACCGGATCGAGGCGAAGGGCGACAAGCTGGAGCTCACCGGCGGCGCGGGCGACATGGCCTACACGCTCGACAAGGTGGCCTCCACCGTGCAGGTCGCGATCTACGACGAGGCCGGGCGCATGGTGCGCGTGATGGACGGGGGTCGGTCGGCGGGCCTGAACCGCATCAGCTGGGACGGCAAGAATTCGGGGGGCGCCTCGCTGGCCGACGGCATCTTCAGCTACGCGGTGCTGGCGAAGGATTCCAAGGGCGCGACCATCAAGTCGGAGACCCGCACGGTCGGCACGGTGACGACGGTCGATCAGGGGTCGGACGGCGTGATCCTCGGCGTCGGAAAGGCGTCCGTGAAGCTCGGCGACATCCTGAGCATCCGCGCGCCGGTCTCGACCTGAGGCCGACGACGCGGCGGCGGGTCTGGGCATTCAGCGAATCTTAATCGGACCATCGATAGGGTTAACTCCTTCGAGGTTCGGAGTTCCGGTTCGATGTCGTCGTCAGGACGGGACGGTGGGGACGATCGCCGTCCGATGCAGGTCGTCGGGCCGCACGGACGGCCCGTGACCATCGAGTCCCTTCCGCCCGCCGATACGCGGCGCTGGGTGACGCGCCGCAAGGCCGAGGTCGTCGCGGCCGTCGCGGGCGGCCTCCTCAGCCTCGAAGAGGCCTGCGCGCGCTATGCGCTCACCCCCGAGGAACTCGCCTCGTGGCAGCGTCTCGTCGCCGCCCACGGGGTGCGCGGCCTGCGCGTCACCCGCCTGAAGGACTATCGCACCCAGGCCGACGTTGACGGGACCGTACCGTCGGATCACGCGGAAACCGAGGCCGGCCGCGCCGGCGAGACGCATACGTCGGTATCCACGCTCGGCTGAACCGGGTGGTTCTTGGCATCTTTCGGTTGTGTTCGCCCGCGATGTCATCAATAAGTCCTTGCCGATCCGGGCGGATGAGCATAGCTTCCCGAACGGGTGGGCAAAATCTGCCGCCGGTGGTAACGCGATCGGTCCGGAGCGGGACTTCCCGTCGATCGGCCCGAATTTCGCATAACGACCGACGGCGATTTGCCGGCGTGGGTCCCAGGCCTCGGAGAGCGTGCGTCCGTGAACGGTTTCATCGAGTCCCTCCGCAACCTGGGAACGGTCCGCCTCGCCGCGATGGGCGCGGTCGCCGCGGCGCTGATCGGTTTCCTGATCTACGCCGGAACGCAGTTCTCGACGCAGTCGATGGCGCTCCTTTACAGCGACCTCGACCCGCGGGACGCCGGCGCGATCGGCCAGCGGCTCGATGCCTCGCAGATCGCCTACACGGTCCATTCCGACGGGCGGCGCATCATGGTGCCGGAGGCGGACGTGGGCCGGGCGCGGATGCTGCTGGCCCAAGCCGGGCTGCCGTCGGGCGGCAACGTGGGCAACGAGATCTTCAACCAGCCCGAAGGGTTCGGCACCACCACGTTCATGCAGAACGTGAACCAGTTGCGCGCGCTGGAAGGTGAACTCGCCCGCACGATCCAGACGCTCCAGCCGGTCCAGCAGGCCCGGGTCCACCTGGTCCTGCCGCGACGGGAACTGTTCTCGCGCGAACGCCAGACCGCGACGGCGAGCGTCTTCCTGCGTCTGCGCCCCGGTCAGCAGCTGAACCGCGAACAGGTCGGCGCCATCCAGCACCTCGTCGCGACCGGCGTGCCGCAGCTCGATCCCGGACGGATCTCGATCATCGACGAGAAGGGGAACCTGCTCGCCCGCGGGACCGGATCGGACAGCCAGGAAGCGCTGATGTCCAGCGCGCAGGAACGGCGCCGGGCGCTCGAACAGCGGATGGTGCGGACGATCGAGGATCTTCTCGGCCGCTCGCTCGGCTACGGGAAGGTGCGGGCGGAGGTGGCGGTCGATCTCGACTTCGACCGGGTCGCCACCCGCTCCGAGGTGTTCGATCCGGACAGCACCACGCCGCGGTCGACGCAGACGGTCACGGAGCAGAACGAGAGCGTCGAGCGCGACGGCCTCGATTCGGTGACCGTCCAGAACCAGTTGCCGGGCAACGCGAACGAGACGGGCGGCGTGGGAACGCGCAATCGCCAGTCCCGTAACGAGGAGACCGTCAACTTCGAGATCAGCCGCACGACGCGGGACCACGTCCGCGAGCCCGGGCAGGTCAGGCGCCTCTCGGTCGCCGTGCTGGTCGACGGCGCCTATCCCGTCGGTCCCGACGGGCGGCCGGCCTATGCGGCGCGTTCGGCGGAAGAGATGCGCCAGATCGAGGCGCTGGTCCGCTCGTCGATCGGGTTCGACCCGGTGCGCGGCGACAGCCTCGAAGTGGTGAACATGCGCTTCGCCTCGGCCGAGGACCAGTTCCCGGCGGGCGAGCAGCCCATCTTCCTCGGGCTGACGCGCGAGGATCTTTTCTCCATCGCGGAGATGGTCCTCCTCGCCGTCGTCGTGGTGCTCGTGATCCTGCTCGTCGTCCGCCCGCTCATCGCGCGGCTGTTCGAGGTGCAGGCGGTGCGGGCCGAGGAGACGGCCGACCAGCTTCTCGCCGAGCAGGGCATTCCCGCCCTGGCCGGACCGTCCGCGGGCATCGGCCAGGATCTCGCGCTGGAGGCGCAGGACGCCGCGGACGAACTGGAGCAGATGATCGACATCAACCGCGTCGAGGGGCGCGTCCGTGCCTCGTCCGTCCGCAAGGTCGGCGAGATCGTGGACAAGCACCCCGAAGAGGCGGTCGCGATCATCCGCAACTGGATGTACCAGGAACTCTGATCGAGCCGGGCAGGAGACTTCATCGTGGCGTCACGTGTCCGCGAAGACTATCGGTCCCTGACCGGTCCGGAGAAGGCGGCGATCTTCCTTCTCTCGCTCGGCGAGGAACATGCGGCCAAGCTGTTCCAGCACATGGACGACGAGGAGATCCGCGAGCTCTCCCAGACCATGTCCAGCCTGGGTACGGTGAGCGCGAACATCATCGAGCGTCTGTTCGTCGAGTTCGCCGAACAGATGTCGGCGACCGGCTCGCTGGTCGGCTCGTTCGAGAGCACCGAACGGCTGCTGATGAAGGTCCTGGACGGCGACAAGGTCGACCAGATCATGGAGGAGATCCGTGGTCCGGCCGGTCGCACGATGTGGGACAAGCTGGGCAACGTGAACGAGGTCGTCCTCGCCAACTATCTGAAGAACGAGTATCCGCAGACCGTCGCCGTCGTCCTGTCCAAGATCAAGCCGGAACACGCGGCCCGGGTGCTCGGCCTTCTGCCCGAGAGCTTCGCGATGGAGGTCATCATGCGCATGCTGCGCATGGAGGCCGTCCAGAAGGAGGTTCTGGAGGACGTCGAGCGCACGCTCCGCACCGAGTTCATGTCGAACCTTGCCCGCACGAACCGGCGCGACGCGCACGAGATGATGGCCGAGATCTTCAACAGCCTCGACCGGCAGACCGAACAGCGCTTCATCTCCGCCCTGGAGGAACGCAACCGCGACAGCGCGGAGCGCATCAAGGCGCTGATGTTCACCTTCGAGGATCTCGGCAAGCTCGACCCGCAGGGCGTGCAGGTGCTCCTGCGCAACGTCGAGAAGAGCAAGCTCGCGATGGCGTTGAAGGGTGCGTCGGAGACCATCCGCGAACTCTTCTTCACCAACATGGCGGAACGTGCCGCCAAGCTCCTGCGCGAGGAGATGGCGTCGATGGGTCCCGTCCGGCTGAAGGACGTGGACGAGGCCCAGATCTACATGGTGCAGCAGGCCAAGGACCTCGCCGCCCGCGGAGAGATCGTGCTCTCCGAGGGCAAGGGCGAGGACCAGCTGATCTATTGAACCGGAACCCCGGATCCCGATGTCGGCCGCCAAGAAGTTCCTCTTCGAGTACTCCTTCGATCCTGTCGTGGCTCACGAGCCGAGCGAGCAGGAGGCGACGGCGGAGCCGGAGGCCCCTCCCGAACCGACCTTCTCGGAGGCCGAGCTCGAGGCCGCCCGTTCGGCCGCCTATGCGGACGGGCACGGGCAGGGCGTGGCCGAAGGGCGGGCATCGGAGCAGCAGACGACCGAGCGGCTGGCCTCGCTGGCCCTGAACCAGATCGCGGGCGAACTCGGGCGTCTGGCCGACGCCATCGAGGGCGGGCGGGCCGAGCGGGTGACGACGGCGGCGGAGATCGGTCTGGCGCTCGCCCGGCGGTTCCTTCCGGAGTACGCGCGCCGCCACGGGACGGACGAGATCCTGTCGATGATCCGGGGCTGCGTCTCGGAACTGCAGGACGAGCCGAAGATCACCATCCGCGTCGCAGCCGAGGTTGCGGAGGAGCTGGCGGGACCTCTGGAGCAGCTGGCGCAGACCCGCGGTCTGACGTCCGGCTTCCGGATCCTGGCCGATCCGTCCCTGGGTCCGTCCGACGCGCGGCTCGAATGGTCCGACGGGTCGGCCGAACGTGACGAGACGCGCTTTTGGGCCGACGTGGACGCGGCCGCGGAACGGACGCTCGGCGCTCCCGGGCGCTTGGCCGCCGAATGAACCATCTTCAGGTCTAGCGAGGGACATCGATGTCCAACACCGACGGGTTCAACCTCGACGAGCTCGAGGGCGGCGAAGGTCAGGCGCCTCAACAGGCGAAGGATCTCGAGGCCGTCTACGACATCCCTGTCCAGATCTCCGCGGTCCTGGGCAAGTCGACCATGAAGGTCAGCCAGCTCCTGAAGCTCGGACGGGGAGCGGTGGTGGAGCTCGACCGCAAGGTCGGCGAGGCGATCGACATCTACGTGAACAACCGCCTCGTCGCCCGCGGCGAGGTCGTGGTCGTCGAGGATCGGCTCGGCATCACCATGACGGAAATCATCAAGGCCGATCGGTCCTGAAGCCCAGTCACCCGGGAGCGCCGCCATGCGCCTGCTCATCGTCGGCTCCCTCGAGGGGCACATCACCGCCGCCGGCAAGATCGCCATCGAGCGGGGCGCGAAGGTGGCGCATTGCGAGACGATCGACCGCGCGATGAACGCGCTCCGGAACGGACAGGGCGCCGATCTCGTGATGATCGACGTCAAGCTGGACGTCGGCCGGATGATCGAGCAGCTGAAGGCGGAGCGGATCCACGTCGCCGTGGTCGCGTGCGGCGTGGGCACCGACGCACAGGCCGCCGTCCGCGCCATCCGCGCGGGCGCCAAGGAGTACATCCCCCTCCCCCCGGACGCCCAGCTGATCGCCGCGGTCCTGGAGGCGGTGGCGGAGGAGACGACGCAGTTCGTCAGCGCCGACCCGGCGATGCAGTCCGTTCTCCGGCTGGCCGACCAGATCTCCCCGTCCGACGCGACCGTTCTCATCACCGGCGAGAGCGGGACGGGCAAGGAGGTCATGGCCCGCTACATCCACCGCAAGAGCCGTCGATCGTCCGAGAAGTTCGTCTCCGTCAACTGCGCGGCCATCCCGGACAACCTCCTGGAGTCGGAGCTGTTCGGCCATGAGCGGGGCGCGTTCACCGGGGCGGTGGCCCGGCGGGTGGGCAAGTTCGAGGAGGCGAACGGCGGCACGCTGCTGCTGGACGAGATCAGCGAGATGGATATCCGCCTGCAGGCGAAGCTCCTGCGGGCGATCCAGGAGCGCGAGATCGACCGCGTCGGCGGATCGGATCCGGTCAAGGTAAACCTTCGCCTGATCGCCACGTCGAACCGCAACCTCGAACAGGCAGTGCGCGACGGGCAGTTCCGGGAGGATCTCTATTTCCGCCTCAACGTCGTGAACCTCCAGCTTCCGCCGCTGCGCCAGCGGCCCAACGACGTCTCCCTTCTGGCGGACCATTTCGTGCGGAAGTACGCGGAGCTGAACGGCGTGGACGAACGCACGCTGTCGCCGGCGGCGCGGGCAAAGCTCCTGTCCCATCATTGGCGCGGCAACGTGCGGGAACTCGAGAACACAATGCACCGCGCGGTGCTTCTGGCGCGTGGTCCGGTGATCGAGCCGGAGGCCGTCATCCTCGCCGGTCAGTCCCTGGTGCCGGATCCGGCGACGATCATCACCAATGTCGCCGCCGCGGTCACGACGGCGGCGGGCGCGCCGACGCCGGCCAACGAGGCCGCGGGTGCGATCGACAGCCTCCGCGGGGCGGCGAACAGCCCGGCGGCGCAGCTCGTCGGGCGCACCGTCGCCGACGTGGAGCGCGACCTGATCATCGAGACCCTGAACCATTGTCTCGGCAACCGGACCCACGCCGCGAACATCCTCGGCATCTCGATCCGGACGCTGCGGAACAAGCTCAAGCAGTACAGCGAGGAGGGGGTGCCGATCCCGCCGCCTGGTCAGGGCGAGCTGGACAACGCCGTCGCCTGAAACGCCGACCCCCTGAGGATCGACGAGCATGACGGATCAGACGACGCCGGGTCGGACATCGTTCGACTTCATGGGCCTTTACCGCACGACGCGCGCCAGCGCGATGCGCGGCGAGGTGGCGATGGCGCTCGGCATCGTCGTCATCCTCGTCTGCCTCATCCTTCCGATGCCGACGTGGCTGCTCGACATCGGCCTCGCCATCTCGATCACCTTCTCCGTCATGATCCTGATGACGGCGATCTTCATCCAGAAGCCGCTCGAGTTCAGCTCGTTCCCGACCATCCTCCTGATCTCGACGCTGTTGCGGCTGTCGCTGAACCTCGCATCGACCCGCCTGATCCTCTCCCACGGTCACGAGGGCGACGCGGCGGCGGGCGCCATCATCAAGGCCTTCGCGGGCTTCGTGATGAGCGGGAACTTCCTCATCGGCATCACGGTCTTCGCGATCCTGACCCTCGTGAACTTCGTGGTCATCACGAAGGGGTCGGGCCGCATCGCCGAGGTGGCGGCGCGCTTCAACCTCGACGCCATGCCCGGCAAGCAGATGGCGATCGACGCCGACCTGTCGGCCGGCCTGATCGACGAGAGCGAGGCACGCAAGCGACGCCAGGAGCTGGACGAGACCGCCTCGTTCTTCGGCGCGATGGACGGTGCCTCCAAGTTCGTCCGCGGCGACGCCGTCGCCGGCCTCATCATCACCTTCATCAACATCATCGTCGGCATGATCGTCGGCATCTGGCAGCAGGGGATGACCTTCACCGCCGCCGCCGATGTCTACACGCGGCTGACGGTCGGCGACGGCCTCGTGTCCCAGATCCCGGCGCTGATCGTCTCGGTCGCGGCCGGCATCATGGTGACCAAGGCGGGCGTCGAGGGCGGGACGGACAAGGCGGTCTTCGGCCAGCTCTCCGGCTATCCCGCCGGCCTCGGCCTGTCGTCGGTGCTGATGGGCTCGATGGCGCTGCTTCCCGGCATGCCGATGCTGCCGTTCCTGGCGCTGGCGGGGGTGACAGGCTACTTCGCCTACAAGCTGCCCCGCATGCGGGAGGACAAGGCGAAGAAGGACGCCGAGATGCTGATGCTGGACAATCGACCACCGCCCGTGGCCGACGAGCCGATCAGCACGGCGCTCGCGATCGATCTCGTGCGAATGGAGCTGGGCTATGGGCTGCTCGCTCTCATCAACAGCGAGCAGGGCACGCGGCTGACCGACCAGATCAAGGCGCTTCGCCGTCAGCTCGCGAGCGAGATCGGCTTCGTCCTGCCGTCCGTCCGCATCCAGGACAATCTGCAGCTTCCGCCGAACACCTACGTCATCCGCATCAAGGAGATCGAGAGCGGGCGCGGCGACATCCGGCCGAACAACCTTCTCGTCATGGACCCCCGGGGCGAGCCGATCCAGCTTCCCGGCGAGCGGACGACCGAGCCGACGTTCGGCCTGCCGGCCATGTGGGTGGAGTCGTCCTATCGCGAAGAGGGGCTGTTCAAGGGCTACACCGTCGTCGATGCGCCGACGGTGGTCGTCACGCACCTGACCGAGGTCGTGAAGGACCACATGGCCGAGTTGCTCTCCTATTCGGAGACGCAGAAGCTGCTCGACGAACTCGACAAGACCCACCAGAAGCTGGTCGCCGACGTCATCCCGACGCAGATCACGGTGGGTGGCCTCCAGCGGGTGCTGCAGAACCTGCTGTCCGAGCGCGTGTCGATCCGCGATCTGCCCACCATCCTCGAGGGGATCGCCGAGGCGACGACCTTCACCCGCAACATCAGCGCGATCACCGAGCACGTGCGTGCGCGGCTCGCGCGGCAGATCTCGGACGCGAACACGGGCCCGAACGGCTTCGTCCCGCTCATCACGCTCTCGCCGGAATGGGAGCAGGCGTTCACCGAGGCGATCGTCGGCGACGGCGACGACCGCCAGCTCTCCATGTCACCGTCTCGTCTCCAGCAGTTCATCACCGCCGTACGCACGAACTTCGAGAAGTATGCGATGATGGGCGAAAGCCCCGTCCTTCTCACATCGCCGGGGATCCGCGCCTATGTGAGGTCGATCGTGGAACGGTTCCGTCCCCAGACCGTCGTGATGTCCCAGAACGAGATCCACCCGAAGGCGAAGATCAAGACCCTGGGGCAGATCTGATGATGGGTCGGGTCTGACCGATGCGCTTGAAGAGCTTCTATGCGCCGACCATGGCGGACGCCATGGATCTGGTCCGGTCCATCCTCGGCGACGACGCGATCATCGTCGCGACACGGCAGGAGGCGGACGGCGTGCGCGTCACCGCCGCCGTCGAGGAGGGCCGCCCGGGTCCCGCCCCGGCCAAGCCGCCGCCCACCCAGGACCGCGACGCGCAGGCGGAGACGCTCGCCATCCTGTCGGAGGCCATCGCCTCCGTGCGCGATACGGATCCACCGCCCGCCGCCCTGCCCGCGGACGTGGTCGAGGAGGTGAGCGACGGTCTCTACAAGACCGGCGTTCCCGCACGGATCGCCGAGAAGCTGATCAAGTCGATCGAGGGCCTGTCCGCGACCGATCCGATCGTGGCGCTGGCGGCCGGCCTGTCGGGGATGTTCCGGTTCGAACCGCTGCCGACGGGCAAGCTGAAGACCCCGATCGCCTTCATCGGACCGCCGGGCTCGGGAAAGACCCTCGCAATCGCCAAGCTCGCGACCCGCGCGGTGGTCGCCGGACTGAAGGTCGGGCTCATCACGACGGATACTGTGCGCGCCGGGGGGATCGAGCAACTGGCGAGCTTCGCGCGCCTGCTGAAGGTGAACCTGATCACGGTCGAGGACCCGGGAACCCTGGCGGACAGCCTCACGGTCCATCGCGGGTGCGACCAGGTCTGGATCGACACCGCCGGCCGCAATCCCTACGACATCGACGACATGCGGGAGCTGCGGAGCTTCCTCCAGGCCGCACCCGTCGATCCGGTGCTGGTGCTTCCCGCAGGCGGCGACGCGCTGGAGACGATCGAGATCGCCCGCGCGTTCCAGGACCTCGGTGCCAAACGCCTGCTCCTCACCCGGGTCGACACGAGCCGCCGTTACGGCGGGCTCATCGGCGCCGCGCACGACACCGAGATGGCGTTCTGCGACATCAGCGAGACGGCGAAGGTCGCGGCCGGGCTCAAGGCGCTGGCCCCGGTCTCCCTCGCGCAGATGATCCTGCCGCAGCTCGATGGCGGCATGGATGCCCCCAAGGCACAGGAATCCCGGAAATGACCGGCGACCCCTCCACCAACGGACCCGACATCGCCCCCCGGCGCAGCATCGTGGCTGTCGCCAGCGGCAAGGGCGGCGTCGGCAAGACGTGGTTCGCCATCACGCTGGCCCACGCCATCGCGAAGCGGAACCGGGCCGTCCTGCTGTTCGACGGCGATCTCGGCCTCGCCAACGTGGACATCCAGCTGGGTCTCATGCCCAAGCACGACCTCGGCGCCGTGATCGAGGGCCGGACGACGCTCCAGGGCGCCACGACGCGCTACGAGGGCGGCTTCGACATCGTCGCCGGACGGTCCGGGTCGGCATCGCTGTCGAGCCTGCCGCCCGCGCAGCTGGCGGAGCTCCGGAGCGAGCTGGTGCGGTATGCGAACCGGTACGATCTCGTGATCGTGGATCTCGGGGCCGGGGTCGACCGCACCGTGCGCCAACTGAGCCAGCTCGCCGGCACGGTCCTCGTCGTGACCAACGACGAGCCGACGGCCATCACCGACGCCTACGCCTACATCAAGATGACGCTCGCCGCGCATCCGGGCACCGACATCCGGATCGTCGTCAACATGGCGGCCAACGTCGCCGACGGGGAGCGCACCTATCGGACGCTCGCGGAGGCGTGCAACAGCTTCCTCAAGGTCCAGCCGCCGCTGGCCGGGATCATCCGGCGCGACGGGCGGGTGCGCGAGGCGATCCGCACCCAGACCTCGCTTTTTCTCAAGACGCCCGGCGCCGATGCCGCAGTGGACGTCGACGCCATCGCCGGGCGGCTCTTCGGACAGGGCTGACGACCGGCGATGACCGGCGTCGTCCCTCCGAGCGGTCCGGCGCCGCCCGCCACGCCCGGATCGACCGCGCCGGCCGTTCCCGTCGAGGCACGCGTGGAAAGCCTGCCGCCCCGCCTGTCGGACGTCTCGCGCCCGGTCGCCGTGACGGGCACCGTCGTCGAGAGCCGGCCGGGTCCGGAGGGTGGTTCCGTCAGCCGCATCCGCACCGCGGCCGGAGACGTGGTGGTCCGGACGGAGACGCCGTTGCCGCCGGGTCCCGTCACGGTCCAGCTTCCGGCGGGCCGGCCGCCGGCCCTGGCGACCGTCCAGCTGCCGCCGAGCGCCCTGCCCTCACCGGTCCCCGGCACGGCCGCCCTGCCGCCCGG
>VYLD01000449.1_pt1 | contig 11542 bp, 9 predicted proteins | sample 5114401 | NCBI WGS metagenome assembly VYLD01 (sample SAMN12291783, study PRJNA351875) | freshwater metagenome | isolation source: freshwater lake | place: USA: Michigan, Gull Lake | collected 2013-08-08 | reverse complement strand
CGAACGCAGAATACCGCGCTCAAGTTGTACGATCGACTCGGAGCCCGTTCTCTTCCTCAGCGCCTCAACTCACCACCATAAAACTCGTCGGTCTGAGGCGAAGCCTCGTTAGGTGTCGAAGAGGTCATCGCACTCGAGCCGGAACTCGATCTGTATCGGGCTGACATCGTTCTTGGTCTTCGATTCCAGCGGCGAGATGCAGTCGATGGGATGCCGTCGCTCCTGCTCGATTTGTTGTGTCGAGGCAAGTCCCGGGAGTACGAGTTGAGCCTTCTCTTCAGTGGGATAAAGAATCTGAGGCTCCCGAGTTTGGTCCCGGACCGTTCCTCATTGAGTTGGAAATTGAAGACATCAGCGATCGCATGTTGGAGGGGATCCGCTTTGAGGCGATTGCTCAATACGATCGTTCATTTCTGTGTGCATCTCAGGCGATGAGGGTGGTTGGTTTTTCCCCACGCTGACCAGGTTTGAGGGTTGGGTCCTGGGCGTGGTAGGCCAAAGTATATCATTTATCGAAGTGCAAGTGATGGAAACCAACGAGCTGACGGACGTCGTGACGAACCTCGAGGCGTAGCGCCATGACTGCTCCATTGCGACAGGTGCGAGCGGTCTTCGACGCCCAGACGGTGAGAGTGTACCAGGCGTACCCTCCCGAGATTGCGACCAGCGCCGTTGCGGCCCAGGCATTCAAGCCGCCGTTCAAGATGGAGCGAATGACGTGGGTCAAGCCGTCCTTCACCTGGATGATGTATCGCTCTGGGTGGGGCCGAAAGGCTGGGCAGGAGGTCGTTCTCGGAATCGATATCCTCCGCGAAGGTTTCGAGTGGGCGCTGGCGCACTCCTCGCCTTCGCACTTCGACGTTTCGATGCATCCGAACGAGGCGGAGTGGCGGTCGGTCCTCGAAGCCTCTCCCGTACGCGTCCAGTGGGATCCCGAGCGGACGGTCACGCTCGAAGCGCTGCCGTGGCGCTCTCTCCAGGTCGGACTCAGCGGTGACTCTGTCAAGGCATACGTCGACCGTTGGGTCACTCGCATCGACGACCTCACGCCGCTGGTCGCGAAGACCGAAGCGCTGGTGATGGCTGGCGACCTGGCCGGGGCCGATTGGCTCCGACCGGTCGAGCTGCCGTACCCGCTGCCGAAGCAGATCGCGGACCGTATCGGCTGTTCGCCTTGTTCCGTCCCGGGCTGATCACGGGGAGTGGTGATGCGGGGGCTGGCCGGGGCTCGACGCTGTACGATGGGCCTGCCCCGCCTGCGACTCCGCCGCCGCCTCCTGCCCCGCCAGCCCCGCCTCCGCCTCCGCCCTCAGCACCGCCTCCACCGCCACCGCCGCGACTCCGGCAGCCCCGCCAGCGCAGGCACCTCAACCTGCCGCGCCAGCAACGCCCACACCGGCTTCCCCTCCCTCGGAGCCCGACTCGAACCCGAAACAGGATAAGCGTCTGAGTAAGGGCGAGATCAAAATCCTCCAAGGCGCTGGAATCGACCCGCACGACCTCAAGCCTGAGAAGGATGGCAGCCGCTTTGATCTTTTCAAGAAACCCAATGGTGATATTGTAGTCAAACCCAAAGATGAGACAGGCGATGGCGATGCGACTGGGTCAACATCAAAGAGCTGACCGGCCTGTAGGCAATTTATGGCAAGAACTATTGCGAGATTGACTGTGCTAAGTAAATCAATAGACGTAGAACGTCTGGCTGGTTTTTTTGAAGTTCGACCGGCTGAATCTTGGCCGGTAGGCCATTTGCCTGCGGTTGGAGTGAAACGCACGCTGGCGGGCGTTAGGTTCGATGTAGTGACTGTGGACGGTGAAGTAGATCTGGTTCGGTTCCTGACTCCTGGAGTTAGGCGTGTCTTGATCGAGAGCTCAACAGACCTGAGTGTCGAGTTGAGTGTGGTAGTTTACGTTTCCGGAAACGAAGGTGTAAGTATTCGGTCAATGGATGTTGCGGCATTGGCTTCCGTAGGCGGGCAGATCGATATCGATGTGTTTTCTGAAGAGTAGTACTCTTGACTCAGGTGTGGATCAGGTCTTGAGCATCAGCTGAGCTGATCGGGCCGGAAGCGAGACACTCATGCGGTCCCCTCCCGGGTCGCCTCCGCCGGGGACGGCCCATGCACGACAGCGCCGGGCGGGTGACGGTGGAGGCTGGGCGCTCGTATACCTACGACGACTTCCACTCGCTGGTGAGAGCTGGAGCCTCGAGCGGGACCAACGCGCAGGCTTTCCAATACGACGGGCTGGGACGGCTCATCGCCGTGAGGCGGGGGACGACCGGCTGGCCGGTGGAAGAAGAGGTGGCCTACGACGGCGAGCAGATGGTGGCCGCGTGGAACGGGGCCAGCTCAGTCACCTGGATGGCGACATGGGGCCAAGCGTACGCTGTTGGGGATTGTCGGATGGCTCACTGCGCTGAGTGAGGCCCTCGCTCTCCTCGATGATCCTCCCGAGTATCACCCCCGGGTGCGTCGGCGGCCTCTTGCGCGTCTTCATGGAAACTCCTCGGTCGTCGTTCCGCGGACCCTGAAGCTCCAGAGTCCCCCAGCAGCCCCCCACCTCGCACGCATCAGCCACGGCCATTCGACTGGAACCTCTCCATTGCATCGACAGCGCTGCCTTTTATAAGCGCCCGCCATGCTCTCGTTCCTCGACACGTTTTCCCGCCGTCACGTCGGCCCCTCGTCGCGCGAGATCGAGGCCATGCTCGCCACCATCAAGGCCCCCTCGCTCGACGCGCTCATTGACCAGACCGTCCCGAAGGCCATTCGCGTCAAGAAGCCCCTGAACCTCCCCGCGCCCAAGGCCGAGGCCGAGCTGCTCGCTGAGCTCAAGACCATCGCCGCGAAGAACCAGGTCTTCACGTCCTTCATCGGCCAGGGCTACTCGGGCACGCTGACCCCCGGAGTCGTGCTCCGAAACGTCCTCCTCAACCCCGGCTGGTACACCGCCTACACCCCGTACCAGGCCGAGATCGCCCAGGGCCGTCTCGAGGCGCTGCTCAACTACCAGACGATGGTCGCCGACCTCACCGGCCTCCCCATCTCCAACGCGTCCCTCCTCGACGAGGGCACAGCAGCCGCCGAGGCGATGCACCTCACGCACTCGCTCAGCAAAGCCGCCGACGCCAACGCCATCTTCGTCTCCGCCCTCTGCCACCCGCAGACCATCGAGGTCGTGAAGACCCGCGCTGAACCCCTCGGCCTCGAGGTGATCGTCGGCGACCACTCCACCTTCGACTTCGCCAAGAAGTGCTTCGCCGTCCTCGTGCAATACCCCGCCACCGACGGAGCCGTCCTCGACTACCGCCCCTTCATCGCCAAGGCCAAAGCCCACGGCGCCCTCGTAGTGATGGCCACCGACCTGCTCGCCTGCTGCCTGCTCACCCCGCCGGGAGAGCTCGGCGCCGACGTCGCCATCGGCTCCGCCCAGCGCTTCGGAGTCCCCATGGGCTTCGGCGGCCCCCACGCGGCCTTCCTCGCCACCCGCACCGAGTTCGCCCGCTCGATGCCCGGCCGCATCATCGGCGTCTCGGAAGACTCCGCGGGAAACATGGCCCTGCGCATGGCCCTGCAGACCCGCGAGCAACACATTCGTCGTGAGAAGGCGACCTCGAACATCTGCACCGCCCAGGTGCTGCTCGCGGTGATGGCCTCGATGTACGGCGTGTACCACGGGCCCAACGGCCTCCGCGCCATCGCCACCCGCGTGCACGCGCTCGCCCGCACCTTCGCCGCCGGAGCCTCTCGCCTCGGCTTCTCCCTCGCCCACGACGTCTTCTTCGACACCGTCTCGGTGGTGGTCGACCCGAAGCAGGGCGACGCCCTCGTGAAGGCTGCCCTCGCCGCACGCATCAACCTGCGCCGCATCGACGCCACCCACCTCGGCGTCTCGATGGACGAGGCGATCTCCGCCGAACAGGTCGACGCCCTGCTCGCCGTCTTCGCCGGCAAGACCCCCGACTTCACCGCGAACACCCTCGCCGAGAAGGCCACCGCCTCGCCCGTCTTCCCCGAGGCCCTGCGCCGCACCAGCGCGTACCTCACGCACCCGGTCTTCAACACCCACCACACCGAGCACGAGATGCTGCGGTACATCCGCTCGCTCGAGGCGAAGGATCTTTCCCTCTGCCACAGCATGATCGCCCTCGGCTCGTGCACCATGAAGCTGAACGCCACGAGTGAGATGGATCCCGTCACCTGGCCCGAGTTCAACGCCCTGCACCCCTTCGCCCCCGAGGCGCAGTGGGCCGGGTACCGACAGATCTTCAACGACCTCGAGACCTGGCTCTCCGAGATCACCGGCTTCGCAGGCACCTCGCTGCAACCCAACGCCGGCTCGCAAGGGGAGTACGCCGGCCTGCTCGTCATTCGCGCCTACCAACAGGCCCGCGGCCAGGGTCACCGCAACGTCTGCCTCATCCCCGCGTCGGCGCATGGCACCAACCCCGCCTCGGCGGTCATGGCCGGCTACCAGGTGGTGGTGGTCAAGACCGACGACGCCGGCAACGTCGACGTCGAAGACCTCAAGGCCCGCCTCGCCGCCAACGCCGGCAAGGTCGCCGCGTTGATGGTCACGTACCCCTCGACCCACGGCGTCTTCGAGTCGGCCATCTCCGAGATCTGCGACCTGGTCCACACCGAGGGCGGGCAGGTCTACATGGACGGCGCCAACATGAACGCCCAGGTCGGCCTCTGCCGCCCGGGCGACTTCGGCCCCGACGTCTGCCACCTCAACCTGCACAAGACCTTCTGCATCCCCCACGGCGGTGGCGGCCCGGGCATGGGCCCGATCTGCGTCGCCAAACACCTGGTCGAGTTCCTCCCCGGACACGTCGCCCAGCGCACCGGCGGCTCACACGCGAGCGGCGCCGTCTCGGCCGCTCCGTTCGGCAGTGCCAGCATTCTGCTCATCTCGTGGGTCTACATTCGCCTGATGGGAGAAGCCGGCCTCACCCACGCCACCCGCACGGCTATTCTCAACGCCAACTACGTCGCCGAGCGCCTCGAGGCCTCGTACCCCGTGCTGTACCGCGGCTTCGGCCACCGCGTGGCCCACGAGTGCATCCTCGACATGCGCAAGCTGAAGGTCGGCAGCGGCGTCGAGGTGGAAGACATCGCCAAGCGCCTGATGGACTACGGCTTCCACGCGCCCACCGTCTCGTTCCCCGTCTCGGGCACCATGATGGTCGAGCCCACCGAGTCCGAGTCGAAGGCCGAGCTCGATCGCTTCGTCGACGCGATGATCGCCATTCGTGGAGAGATCTCCGAGATCGAGTCCGGAGCGCTCCCCAAAGACAACAACCCGCTCAAACACGCGCCCCACACCGCCCTGGTCGCCACCGCCGACGAGTGGACTCGTCCGTACTCCCGTCAGCGCGCGGTGTACCCGCTGCCCTCGGTCAAACACTCCAAGTTCTGGCCGAGCGTCGGCCGGGTCAACAACGTGCTCGGTGATCGCAAGCTGGTCTGCTCCTGCCCGCCCATCGAGAGCTACATGTGACGCCCCTTCGCGTCGGCCTCGGCGGCCTCTTGCTGGTCGCCGCGCGACCGTGGGAATCGAAACCGACGACTCCATGCACCGCGAGCTCGCGCTGCGCGCGACCCTCAATGCGCCGATGCAGCGGGCCTCGGCCTGGGCCCTGGTCAACCAGTTGGAACACCTCGCCGCCGCGCGCACCCTAAAAAGTCCTTGATGTCGCGTGATGTACGACCGCGTTCAGGCTGGTAAGGTCCGCCTCGCGCGATGGCCCACGGCGACACCAGAAAGAACGTTCGTTTCGGCAAGTACTCGCTCATCGATCGCATCGCGGTCGGTGGCATGGCCGAGATCTTCCTCGCCCGGCAGGCGGGCATCGAGAACTTCGAGAAGACCATCGTCATCAAGCGCATTCGACCGCACCTGTCGAAGCAGCCCAACTTCGTGAAGATGTTCCTCAACGAAGCCAAGCTCGCCGCGCAGCTGAACCACCCCAACATCGTGCAGATCTACGATCTGGGGAAAATCAGCGAGTCGTACTTCATCGCCATGGAGTACGTCTTCGGCCGCGACATGCGTCGCATCATCCCGAAGGCCGACGCGCTGGGGATCCCGTTCCCCATGGTCTACGCGCTCAAGATCGCGTCCAGCGTGTGCGAAGGCCTCTATTACGCGCACCAGAAGACCGACACCTACGGCACCGCGCTGAACATCGTGCATCGCGACGTCACCCCCGAGAACATCTTCGTGTCCTTCGACGGCACCGTGAAGGTGCTCGACTTCGGCATCGCCAAGGCCGCCAACCAGATCGAGCAGACCCGCGCCGGAGAGATCAAAGGCAAGCTCTCGTACATGTCGCCCGAGCAGTGCATGGGCAAGCCGCTCGACAACCGGTCCGACCTCTTCTCGCTCGGCACCGTGCTCTACGAGTGGCTCACCGGGTTCAAGCTCTTCACCGGCGACTCCGAGGTGGCCATTCTCAAGAGCATCACCGAGGGCAAGATCTACGCCCCCTCGTACTTCAAGGCCGACATCCCCGAAGGGGTCGAGGCGATCCTGATGAAGGCCCTCGAGAAGGACCGCGAGCGTCGGTACCAGACCGCCTGGGACATGCAGTACGACATCGACCAGTTCCTCTCGCAGTACGAGTTCACGCCCTCCAACATCCACCTGGCGAACTTTCTCAAGCAGCTCTTCAACGACGAGCTGGAAGACGAGAAGGCCCGGGTCGCCAACCTCAAGAAGCCCGGCGCGGTGCTCGAGGCGGTGCCGGAAGAAGAAGCCGAAGAGATCATCTCGACCATCGAGCCCATCTCGGAGTCCGCCGAAGCCGGTGAGGTGGGCCCCGGTCAATCGCTGACCATTCAGCTGCAGGGCGCCGAGTTCGATCAGCTCTCGATCATCGCCCGCAAACACGGGCTGTCGGTGAGCGCGCTGGTGCGCGACGTGGTGGGTGGGTTCTTGAGGTACCGGTGAAGTGGCTGGTCGGCTGGTGGTTCCTCCCGCTGACGCTCTTCTCGCTCACCGCTTCGGCGCAGGTCGCTCGGCCCATCGGCGAGACCCCGGGTGAGCTGGCGCCCGACCCCGTGTTGACCCCGCCGCCCCTGCCACCGCCTGTTGCCCCCGCGCCCCAGGCCGGCGTCTCGCTGGTGGACAAGACCAGACCCGAGCGCTTCTCGCGGTTCTCGGCGGGGAGGGGCGGTCCGCTCTTCGCGTTCTCAGAGATCCTCGCGGGGCTGGTGATCGGCGGCGTGCTCGGCGTGGCTGCGATGCCTTCGAGTGGCAGCCCCCTCGTGCTTCCCCAGGGGGCCTATCTCGGGGCGTTGACGGGTGGCCTGCTGCTCGGAGCCCTTGGCACCGGCATTCAATACTTCCAGCCCATCGGGCTGCTCACCGCCGGCGCCGCCGCCATGGGCCTCGCCACGGGCGCCCTCGCCGGGTTGGGCGTCTTCCAGCTGCTGGCCTCGTTCATCTCGGGCCTGTCACCGACCATCCCAGGTCTCTTGATGTTGGTGGGCTCTCAGGCCGGCGCCTTCGCGCCGCTCGCGATCCTCTGGGCCGTCGATGACCTGCCCGCAGCCGATCTCGCCACGATGGGCGCTGGAGTGCTCTACGCGTTCGCGCTGACCGCCCTCGTCAACATCGCGTCGGGCCTGCCGTTGAGCGCCGCGGCCTGGCTGATCTCGCCAGTGGTCGGCTTTGCCTTGGGGGGAGCCCTGGCCGCTGGCACCGACCTCAGCCTGGGGGCGGTGATGCTCCAGACCGGCTTGCCGCTCGGGGTGGGCCTGGCGGTGCTGTACCTGGGCGGTGTGCTCGCCGGCTCTTTTCCGATCGCGGCGATCACGTCGCTGGTGTCCATCGCAGTGACGTTCGGCGTGACCTGGCTGGTCGCGGCGTCTGCTCCGCCGCCCCCTGCGAAGCCCGGCGCCAGCCCCGTCACCGTGACGCCGACGTTGACGCTGGCCCCTGCCGGTCGCCGCAACGAAGGCCTCGCCGCCGGCCCAGCCCTGCTGGTGACCTTCTAAGGCGACGACGCAGGGGCTTTAGAACAGCCGGTACCCCACGCCGATTCGGAACGCCCACGCCAGGCGAACCTGTGGCACGCCGAGCGGCTCCTTGATGACGTCGACGCCGAGCTGCCCCAGCGCCGCGAGGGACAACGCCTGGCTCAAGCCGACCTCGAGTCCCGCCCCGGCCGTCGGGGTGACCTGAAACCCCGTCACGGTGACGGCGATGGCCCAGGGGACCTCGGCCACGCCCACCAGCTGAACGCGATCGCTCAAGAGCCACGAAGCAGCCACCCCCACCCTGGGGCGCACCGCGAGGAAGCCGAAGTTGCTCACGTCGAAGGCGCGCACCCCTGAGTTCAGCTTCACCCCCAACGCGACTGTCGGCGCCAGCACCAGCCGCGCGGTCTTCAGCCCCGTGAATCGCAGGCCCGCTTCGGCGACCGCCGACACCTCGAGGTAGTTGAAGCGCCCCTGCGCCTCGAGCTCGAAGGCGCTGAAGCCCTGGCGGTACCCGGCGATCACCTCCGGCGCCCCGATCAGCCCGTACAACGAGAGGGCCCCCGGGGGCAGGGCGGCTGGCGCGATTGCGGCTCCGATGGCCTGGCCCACCACCGGTGGCTCTTCGGCGGCCAGCGGCAGCATGACGAGCAACGAGAGCGCGAACATGCCAGCAGCTTTACGCCGGTTTTTTGACCCCCGACAGTTTCCGCTACAGCCTTGTACCCATGCGCACGACGCTCAGCAGTGCCGAGCGAAGAAGACACCCGCGGTTCTTCCTCGACCTCGATTGGTTCGTCGAGTCCAACGGCTGCTCGGCGATGGGGCGCGGCCTCGAGCTGACGGTGCGGGGCGCGTGCCTGCCGGTGGCCTGCCGCTCGACCTTCGCCGACGCCGTCACGCTGCATGTCTCGCTGCCCGCGCGGGAACGACTCTTCAAGGCTCGATGCATCGCGTTCGCTTCGGCGCGCGGCTGGCGGCTGCAGTTCACCGAGGTCTCACCAGACGACCTGCAGCTGTTGGGGCACACCCTCATCGGAGAGTTCGGCGTGCTTGCGATGCCCGAGACTGGTCGCGCGTCGTCAGATCAACAGGTTGTGCGGTTGCAGAGGGAGTAGGTCTCTGGGGTAGGGTGTCAGTCCCTGTCTTCGGAGGTCGTATGCTTCGTGCCCCGTCTGCCGTGCAGCCCATCGCTGTCTCCACGCCCTCGCTCGATGAGCGCCCCCTGGTGTTGGTGGTTGACCCCGATCGTTCGTCGCGCTCGGTGCTCAAGGTGGCGCTCGAGCGCGACGGCTTCGACGTCTGGGTCGCCGAGTCGAGCGGCGAAGGAACGCTGGTTCTTCGCCGCGGTCGAGTGCCCGACCTGTTCGTGCTCGAGAGCGATCTGGGGGGCGACGACGGGTTTTCGTTCTGCGCGCAGCTTCGCGGCGACGCGCGCACCGCGCAGGTCCCGGTGGTGCTGCTGGCGCGCGCTTCCGACGAGAACGTGGCGAACCTGGCCTCGGTGGTCGGGGTGAATCACTTCATTCGCGCGCCTGCCTTCGCCAGAGACGTGGTGTCGCTGGTGCACCTCGAGCTGGCCCGCCACTCAGCCTCGCCCGCAGCCCCCCTGCGCTTTCAGGCGAAGGTGTTGCCGCCGGCCCACCTGGTGCGCGCCCTGCTCACCACGGCTCGCAGCGGCACGCTCGAGCTGGCTGATGGTCAGGCGCGCGTCGAGCTGCGCGACGGCCGCATCGTCAAGGCCCGCTGTGGCGAGCGCTGGGGCATCGACGCGTTGGTGCGAGCCCTGGCGTTGACCGCTGGTGCCTACACGCTGCAGCACGAGGCACGCGCGGTCACCTCGGACTTCACGTGCACCCTGCGCGACTTCGTCGACCTGGTGCTGCCTCGCTTGAGCCGGTGGCAGGCGCTGAAGGACCGCTCGCTGCCGCTCGAGGCGTGCCTCGCGGTCGACTTCGCCCGCCTCGCGAAGGCGCTGCCCTCGCTGCCCGATGACGTCAATCGGGTGGTTCAGCTCTTCGATGGCCGGCGCCTGGTGAAGGACGTGATCGTCGACAGCGCCTTCGACGAGCGCCTCACCCTCGAGGTCGCCACGCGGCTGTACCTGATGGGGGTGATCGGCCCCCTCACCGCAGCGCCAGAGGTCGATGGTGTGCCGCGCCGGGCGCCGACGTTGTTCGAGCCTCGCGACGCCCAGGCCGAGGCGCTCATGCGCGAGCTCTTCGAGGGCCTGGCCGAAGTGCGGCCTCCTGCCGAGGCGGCGGCGGCCGATGACGACGACTGGGCAGTGATCGGCGCTTCGGGTGAGCTCGACTTCGAAGACCCTGCCGGAGGCTGGGCGGCCGCGTCGTTGCCCGAAGCGCAGGGCCTGCTCGACGGCCTGAGCGCGGAAGCTTCGTTGCGCTTGAGCGCCTTCAACGTGCAGACGGTGGTCGAGCCCCTCGAGCCTTCAGCGGCCATCAGGCCCGTCGTTGATTTCGCAGCAGGCGTCGCCTCGCCCGAGGGCGAGTCCCTCGAGCTGGCAATTCGGACCGCCGCCAACGACGAGGAATCGTCGCGGAGCGCTGTGGTCGAGCCAGGTCAACTGACGGCGCCCGATGCTGACCCGACCCCACCGTCTGCGTACCGCCGGGCCTACGTCGAGACCCGCCAGGACCGAATCGTGACGCCGCTGCTGACGCCGGCCGTTCTCGAGATCGGCCGGGTGGCTGCGCAGGCCCAGCAGCCGGTCGCACCGGTCCCTTCAGGTGCTGCGGAGACGGCGCTGACCGTCGAGCACGCCGACGTGAAGCCCTCGAACCCGGGCACCGCAGAGGCCGAAGCCAGCTTCTTCGCCGAAGGCGCGACCGTCGAAGGCGGTGCTGGCCTCTCACAGGACGCGTCGGGTACGCCCGTCATCGCACCGCCGAAGCGCCGCGCCGGAATGCTCGCCGGTCTCGCGGTGGCGGCCCTGGTGGTCGCGGTCCTTGGCGAGCGGCTCGGGGTGGGGGAGAGCGCAGCGGTCAGCCCCCCGGCTCCGACGCCTGCGATCGAGGCGTCCTCGACCGAAAGCACTCCGCCGGTGGCGCTCGTTCCGCTGAAGCCGGTCGCCGAGGTCGAGGTCGAGCCCGCGGCGCCCCAGCAAGTCGATGTCGCTGAGCCTCTCGCCGATGGGATCAAAGCGTACCAGTCGGGGCAATTCCCCAAAGCCGTCGCGGTGCTCGAGCAGGTGGTCGCCGATGAGCCCGCCTCCTTGCAGGGCTGGCTGTTTCTCGCGCTGGCTCGCTACGATGCTCAGGACGCGGCGGGCGCCCGAGTCGCGGCTGCGAAGGTGCTCGCGCTGGAGCCCAGGAACGCCAAGGTGCAGGTGCTGCTCGCGACCCTGGCGGCGGACGCCAACGACAAGGCCGGCATGAAGGCCGCCCTCGAGACCTACCTGGCGCTCGAGCCCAACGGCCCTGATGCCGCCGAAGCAAAGGCCCTGTTGGCGAGGTGACGTCCTGCCGGGGAACGGGTGCGATCGAGGCAATGCCGTTCGAGGTCAGCCTCTGATGCCGTGCGGGGTGATGGCTTGC
>VYLD01000448.1_pt1 | contig 11544 bp, 12 predicted proteins | sample 5114401 | NCBI WGS metagenome assembly VYLD01 (sample SAMN12291783, study PRJNA351875) | freshwater metagenome | isolation source: freshwater lake | place: USA: Michigan, Gull Lake | collected 2013-08-08 | reverse complement strand
AACTAATAAAACGGAGAGGCTATGGCTTGAGAAACTTTCAGAATTTTTGGGTTAGAAGTATGTTATCTTGGCATCTTGTCTGTTGATTTAGCATAAAGAGTAACGAAGAGCCAAGATATTGTCATTGGCTTTCATCCTCCTGTACTTCGACAATTGACGGATTATGCAGTAGGATAGACTCGTTTATCCTACTGCAATTAATCTTGGTTAGCTGTCTGTTGTTTGAGAGTTATCTGTGGGTGACTTTGCTTTTTTTGATAGGATCCCTTTGATTTTTGTTGCGGCTAAAACTAACCCGAATAATTCCAGACCAAAGATATTAGAGGGTTCAGGGACAGAAATAGGTTTAGTAATTTTAGTCACAATTTTTAAATTATCAATCGCAAAAAGTCCATTGCCACCAAAGGAAGATATCTCAATACGAGATGCGGGATTATTTGTAATAATTCCAATAAATTTTGGTGACCCTCCTAACACTGTAGTTTGCTCAATTAGATTATTTGAAATGTCAAAAAGAGAGAGCTGTAAGCTATCATCACTACTACTATTGAACAACCCAACTCCGATAATATCATTAGAAGCATTATTTGGGTGGAATACTATATTTCCTTTTCCAGGTAAAGCACAAGCATCGTTATTAATTAGAAAATTTGGAGGGCTTACAAGGATTCCTCCACAAGTATTTGCAAGGCTATAGGGCTGAATACCATTATTCAGAGGATCAAATTTAATGCCCAAAGACGGAAGCTGAAATACTGAACCAGTAAAACTATCAAAGGTTTCAAGCGCAACAGTACCAACAGCAGATGCAGCCAAATCAAATGCGTTTTTATCGTTAAAAGTTGCAGCAAAAATAGATTTCGGAGTCAAAGCCTCACTGAAAACTAATAGTGTAGTGATAACCGTAGTAGTCATGCCTAATTTGCAAAAAAACTGATGATTCATGATGAATTTTCTCCTTGAATTTATTGTTTGGTAATCGAACTAAAGCAAGCGGCTCTTTAAGAAAGCTAAACCAAATTAATCTGGTTTAATTTAGCTGTCTGGTTCTTGGAGCTTATCTGTTGGTGACTTTGTTTTTTTTGATAGTTTTGATAAGACACCTAGAACGGCAATTGCGCCTAAGCCAAACAGGGGAGAAGATTCTGGAACGGACTTAGGGGGTTGGACGGGTGGGACTCCCTCTACCGAGAAATTATTGATGGTGAAGACTGTAAAATCAAAAGAACCGCCAGCAGTCCCCCGTGCAGTGTCGAATTCAATTGAATAAATAAGTTTTCCGCCAGTCAGACTGGTATCAATCATTACTGGAATCTGACTGGCAAAAGGAGTTTGACCAATCAGTACCCCATTTTCATCAAAGGCAAAAAGTGCCTTGACTGTTCCATCATTGTCAGTATCATCGAAGCGCACTGAAGCTACACCTTGATTGAAATTGGCTACTATTCCACTGCTATGATAGTTCTCTGACGGGTTAATAAAGGTGTTAAATGCACCTAGAACTAGGTCATTAGTGCCAACTTTAATATTACCAGCATTAAGATTGGTAATATGTACACCATTGGCGTTACCGCCAAAACTCCCACTTGAATTATCATCTGTAAACGTTACCTGAAACCCATTCAGCCCGTTGAAAATCAGATTACCTTGTGAGTTACCTAAACTATCAACTCCGTTGTTGAAATTAAGATTAATTAGGTTAGTAGCTTGGGCAGAAGATGACGTAAACCCCAAAGCCAGAATAATTCCCAAGTAGACAGGGCACTTATGGGTTAGCTTCATTTCCTTGACAGTCGTGATAGATTTGAAACAATTTTGACGATTCATGATGAATTTTCTCCTTGAATTGATTACTTGACAATTGATAAAACAAGTGACTCTTTAAGAAAACTAAACCAAATTAATCTGGTTGATTTAGCTGTCTGGTTCTTGGGGGTTATCTGTTGGTGACTTTGTTTTTTTTGATAGGACACCTTTTACTTTTGTTGCGGCTAAACCTAGTCCGAGTAAACCTAAACCCAAGATATTAGAAGGTTCTGGAACGCTTTTGGGAGGCTGTGCGACAGATTTTATTGCCAGACGATCGAATATAAGAAAATCACCTGAGCCACCACGAATACCAATTGAATTAATGGTTTCATTAGTAGAAGCATCTAATCGAATGTAGATGCTTCTACTGAAAGCACCTAGTAGTGGTGCTGGAGCAAAATTATCAAAGTCGGCAAAATCTACACCATTTACAATTAAGGTAGAACTATTAGAGCCAGTGAATTCTAGATTGGAAATTCCCAAGCCAATGGATATAATTTTATTGGAAAAAGATAAGGTTGTTGTTGAATATGTCCGGGTTGGTTGATACGAACCTTGTCGATTATTATTCAAGGTTAAATTACCATCCCAAGTATTGCCAGTTAAACCGTCAATAGTAATGGGATTATAAGTCTTTGGTAAGCTACTAACGGGACCAAGATCTGGCGATTTCCATTCTATTGATAGTCCAGGAATTAGAGTGGTATCTTCAAAGTCTTCAATCTGAAATCCTGTTATTCCCGCGATCGCGTCACTAAAACCGATGGGTGAAAATGTGGTAAGTGTGATTGCCTGAGCAGAATTTATTCCGATGAAAGATAATAGCGAAGCACCAGTAACCATTGTAATTGATGCGTGAAAAATTAGACGATTCATGATGAATTTTCTCCTTAATTTGATTACTTCAAAACTTTGACAATCGAACTGAAATAGATTACTCTTCAAAAAACTCAGCCCAAATTAAATTTGAGATTTTAATTGTGGAGGACTGATTTTCTCCAGATATGCTGGCAAATCATCCAGAGAAAGCAATGTCAAAAGACTTAACTTAGTTTCAACGACTTTCTCCAAAAAACCCAACACCTTACCCTCAGACATCTCAGCATTAATCTCCACAAAAACATAACCAATTCTGTCCGATAAAACCTCCTCGGAAATCTCAATAAAATCCTCACCCGGCATCACAGGACAACATTCAACTTTTCCCTTACCCCTCACTACCAAATCCGCTACAGCTAAACGCGATCGCATGATGGGATTCCAGCTATCACTCGCTTCCAAATCTGTGGCAATACCCAGAGACCGTAAGCAACAGTTGACCGCATACACAGCCAAAGTATTGAGATAGACTTGTTCTGCTAGAGCAAAATCCGAATGTTGTTGACAAAAGTAATCCGCGATTTCATGGGCTTTCCTTCCTAGAGCAATCAAAAATACAGAACTATGATTAATTCCTGTAGGCATTATCTTGATTTCCCCCCATCGGAAGCTTAAATTTTCCACAAGAATCCCTGCAAACTCAGCCAGTGAGTTTTTCAAAAGCTATTCACCTCCTTAAAAAATTACAAATAAGACAGAATTTCCTGCCCGATTAAAGGCGCAACCGTCTTCATCTGGCGCGAGAAAAAATTCTTCACCACCGCCACCGTCAAACTAAAAGAATCCGCAATCTCCTGCCAAGATCGCGCCTCCAATCGTGCCCTCAAAATTGCCTTCAAAGTCGCCTTCGGGCAATTATGGACATGATGGCGAGACAACAACTCCGGATCAGACTCAATATACTCAGCGATCAACTCCGACAAACAAAGCTGTTCCTCTGGCTGAGCCAAATTCTCAAAGACAACAGACTCACCGCTCACCTGCTGTAGAGGCGATACCGATAAAGTTGCCCTTGCCAGATCCAGAAAAACGCGATCGCCCAAAGCCCGATTAGCCCTTCTTAGCCCAGATAACCGACAGAGAACCGCCAACCAGACAAAGTTTTGCTGATTAATCGCGATCCCTTTAACCTGCAACGTTAACCAGAATCCCAGCCCAACCTTACCGACTTGACTAACCATTGCCGTCAGTTGGTACTTGCGACGAATCAGTTGCTGCTTCTGCGCCCTGATCAGCGGGTCAAGGGTTTCAGCATACGCCTCTCGCAACAGAATATCCAGCCGATAGTTGACCCAATCCAGAAAACTGCCCCGGTCAGGATCGAACTGGTCGAGGTGGAAAGCAACCCAACATAACGTTCGATTAACCGCATCCTCATAGACCTCTACAGAATAATGACCTCGACCCCGTAGCCGACCCGATAATCGCAGAGCATCAAGTAACCGAGCGATCGCGGCTTGCTGTTGCAAACCCACTGTCCTAGAATAGGAACGCGCTTGCATGGCGAGGTATTGCAGCTCATCATCATCGGTTTGCTTCAGGGAAGTTCCCCGATGGCGATGGGAGGCCATGGAATTCAAACGAACTTCAGAAGAGGAGAAACAGGGTTGGGTTAACGGCATAGATGATGTTCTCAACTGCTTTCATAAAAGAAATCACCTCAAACTCCTGCGAACGTCTCAAGTTGTTACAAAACTTTATATTTTAGAAATTTAATTGACGGTCAACCCCCTGATTGACTAAAGCGATTTCTTGGAATGAATATCCCGGCAGCCTCCATTAACGGTGCGTTCACTGGCGCTAGCGACACCCTACCTCGATCAATTTTGCTACATTCTGAATTTGGAATTGCTGGCCAACACCTGATCTTGTTGGCTCTGTGAAAGTCTGGGACTACAATAGAGAAAAGTGACAATTTTTGCCAGAGTGATCACCGAGGACTAATAAAGAATGACGGCTATCCTAGGGAAACCTGCCACGCTCAACACTCCGATTCTGCACCGTCTTGCCAATGGTTTAACGATTATTGCCGAAAGTCAACCGGTAGAAGCGGTTAATCTCAATGTTTGGCTGCAGGTCGGCTCGGCCTTAGAATCGGATCAGATCAATGGGATGGCTCATTTTCTCGAACACATGGTTTTTAAGGGAACCCGTAACTTAGACAGTGGTGAATTTGAACGGGCGATCGAATCGAGGGGAGCGGTGACTAATGCCGCTACTAGCCAAGAATACACCCATTATTACATTACCACTGCCCCGCAGGACTTCGCCCATCTGGCCCCGCTCCAGCTAGAAGTGGTTTTAGAAGCTTTAATTCCCGATGAAGCTTTTGAGCGGGAAAGACAGGTTATTTTAGAAGAAATTCGTCGTTCTCAGGATAATCCCCGTCGTCGCACTTTTTATCGCACCATGGAGACTTGTTTTCAAGTTTTACCCTATCGTCGTCCGGTGTTGGGGCCGACGGAAGTGATTGAAAATCTTACTCCTCAACAAATGCGCGATTTTCATCGGACTTGGTATCGTCCCGAATGGATGACGGTGGCGGTGGTGGGTAATTTGCCTGTAGATGATTTAATGGCTATTGTGAGGGATTCTCTAGATGCTTTAGGCAGTAAGGGCAATTCTGGGCTTATTTCCCATCCTATCGCTAATCTACAGCCCGAAGCTCCTTTTAACCAGATTATCCGTCAAGAATACGAGGATGAAAATTTGCAGCAGGCCCGCTTAATCCTATTTTGGAAAGTGCCGGGGTTGAGAGACTTAGAAAAAACCTATCCTCTCGATGTTTTAGCGGCTATTCTCGGTCAGGGCAAGGTATCGCGATTATTTCAGTCTCTGCGCCAAGAAAAGGGCTTAGTTTCCCAAATAACTGCCAGTAATATGTCCCAAGCAGTGCAAGGGGTGTTTTCCGTGTCGGCCCAATTAGCCTCGGAAAATATCGAGCAAGTGGAGACAGAGATATTAGCACAGATTGAACAAATTCAACAGGAAGCTGTGACAGTTTCTGAACTGGAAAGAGTCAAAACCCAAGTGGCCAATCGGTTTATTTTTAGCAACGAAAGACCGAGCGATCGAGCCAACCTTTACGGTTATTATCATACTCAGATCGGTGATTTACAACCGGCTTTTTGTTATCCCCAACACATTGAAGCTCTCACTTTAGAGGACATTCAAAATGCCTCTCAAGAGTATTTAAATCCCAACGCTTACGGTGTGGTTGTGGTGAGACCAATCAGTAAACAGTGAACAGTAATCAGTAATCAGTAATCAGTAATCAGTGAACAGTAATCAGTAATCAGTAATCAGTAATCAGTAATCAGGGATAAAGATGAAGATAAATAAATAACTAATTAACTTAAAACTTACATCTGATAACTGATAACTGATAATTTATAGCATTTCTGATTCACGAGAGGTACATTATCAATCCTGAAAAGCTTAATCAACAAAGGTTAAGCTGTGCCTCACAGATGCGAGAAACGGTATAAATAAATAACTAACTAAATAACTAATTAACTTAAAACTTACATCTGATAACTTACATCTGATAACTGATAACTTACATCTGATAACTTACATCTGATAACTGATAACTGATAACTGATAACTGATAACTGATAACCTATGTGGACTCAAATTGCTCGACATATTACCCAAACCACGGAAAAACCTTTTGAAATTGAGAAAAGTCGTCCCGTTAGTGGTGGCTGTATCAATCAGGGTTATGCCGTCACTGGCAATGGTTTAATTTATTTCGTTAAGATTAACCAAGCGAACCAAGAGGCCATGTTTGCTGCCGAAGCTTTAGGATTAAAGCAAATTCACGCTAGCAAGACTATCAGGGTTCCGGAGCCAATTTGTTGGGGAATTGCCGAGAAATCTAGTTATTTAGTGCTAGAGTGGCTAGAATTCGGCGGTGGCAATAGTCAAAGCTGGGAAAAAATGGGGCGAAATTTAGCTCGTTTACATCAAGTTTCCCTGTCCGATCGCTTTGGTTGGCAGTGTAATAATACCATTGGTTCTACTCCCCAGATTAATACCGTTAGTAACAGTTGGGCGGATTTTTTCGCTCATCAGCGTATTGGCTATCAATTAAGACTTGCGAAGGAGCGCGGCGGCAATTTTCCCGACGAGGATCAAGTTATTCCCGCTATTAGCGAGATTTTGAGTCAGCATCAACCCCATCCCTCCCTCGTCCATGGTGATTTGTGGTCGGGAAATGCGGCCATTACCGTCGATGGGGAACCGGTAATTTTAGACCCTGCCACCTATTGGGGAGACCGGGAGGTGGATTTAGCCATGACGGAACTTTTTGGCGGTTTTCCGGCGGCTTTTTATCGGGGTTATAACGATGTTTTCCCCCTCGATGGCGGTTATCAACAGCGCAAAACTCTTTACAATCTCTACCACATTCTCAATCACTTTAATTTATTTGGTGGTGGTTACGCTTCCCAGGCCAATCGGATGTTACAGGAAATTCTTTAAGGGTTTTACTTGTGAATCTTTGCTGAGGATAAATTATGTCTATTCGAGAAAATACTGTGATGAAAACTCCAGCGACAAAAGTATGTAACGATGCAGAGTTTATGGCGTTACCCGACGATGGTAATCGTTACGAATTGGTCAAGGGAGAGTTAACTAATATGGGTAATTCTGGGGCTTTACACGGTTATATTGCCATTCTTTTAAGTGCTGCTTTATTTGGTTTAGTAACATCTCGAAAACTAGGTGTATTATTGGACTCCAGCACTGCTTTTACTATGAAAAATGGCAATAAACGTTCTCCCGATATAGCTTTTTTTGCCAAGGAACGTCTGCAAGGATTGGAAGAATTGCCGACGGGTTTTCTAGAAGGTGCGCCAGATTTAGTGGTAGAAATTCTCTCTTTGGGCAGTACAATCGCAGAAATTGAGGACAAAATTGTCGAATATTTTGCCAATGGTACTCGTTTGCTCTGGGTTATCAGTCCGGGTCAACACTATGTCTTAGTTTATCGTTCTGGGTACGAACCGCAGCGATTATTAACATCAGGAGATTTTCTGGAGGGGGAAGAGGTGGTTCCGGGGTTCACTTTTCCGGTGGCCGACTTGTTTCACAAACTATCTTTTTGAATCTTTCTTCTCAACAAATCGGCTAATAAATCGGCGCTATCACTAATGGCTAGATGGGAAGCTTGTTGAGCCATGGCGGCCAATTTTTCGGGATTAGACCATAAATCGAGGACTAATTCGCTTAAAAACTGAGCAGTTAACTCATTTTGACGATAAAGATAAGCGGCTTGAGCTTCAGCGAAAACTTTGGCATTGTAGAACTGATGGTCTTCGGCAGCAAAAGGATAGGGAATTAAAATCGAAGCCGTACAAGTGATCGCTAATTCTGTTAAAGTGCCGGCTCCAGAGCGACTGATAGCCAGATTAGCTCTTTGCCATAATCCCGCCATATTGTCGTAAAAAGGCCGGGAAAAATAGTTAGAATGGCGCAAACTATCCGCTTCGGGGTCGTTTTCTCCCGTGAGATGCACGATATAAATTCCTTTTTCTAACCATTGGGGAGCGCTTTGCCGGACAATTTGATTAAGAGCCACGGCCCCTTGAGAACCACCGGCAACGACAATCAAAAAAGCAGTCTCTGGAATCGGTAAATCTAGGGACTGGGGGATGAGAAACTGCTCTCGTACTGGTGTACTAACCCAAGTGGTGCGAGTGCCGGGTAAATAGCTGGCGGTTCCCTGAAAACCGAGGGCGACCGTATCGCACCAGCGACCGAGAACTTTCGTGACTTTGCCCGGTATGTAGTTAGATTCGTGTAGGATGACGGGAATATTGGCTAAACGAGCCGCTAAAATGGTCGGGCCTGCGATATAACCCCCGGTGGTAAAAACTGCCGCTATCTGACGTTTTTTGATTAAACTACGCACTTGCCAAATGGCCCGCAGTTGACTGAACAGAATCTTGAGAGTTTTTAACCCCAAACGGGTTTGAAATCCCTCAATGGGAATGGTGTGCAGGGGATAGGTTTTTGGAACTAAGGACTGTTCGAGACGGTCTGGAACTCCTAACCATTCAATCTCGTAATCCGGCAAGCGCTCGGCCAGGGCCAAAGCGGGAAATAAATGACCACCAGTACCACTAGCGGCAATCAATAGACGGGTTGGAGTGCGTGCCATAATTCGAGAGAGGGAAAATTCAGCCCTAGAATGAAATAATCTACCATAGTTATTGATCGATCCTTACACAAACTATCACTAATGCGTAACTTGAACACAATCCCCGATAAATTTTTTCGTCAATCCCTCAATTTTTCCCTATCGTTGCTGTTAGGTTTGGGGTTAACTTTCACCCTCGCTACCGGCCTGCGAGCCGAAAAGCCAGAAACTGCTCCGGCTAATTTAAAAACGCTTATCTCCAAAATCGAAACGGCGGCTAACGAGCGAGATATCAAGCAATTAATGGAGTTTTATAGTCCGAAATTTACTAATTCCGATGGCTTGACCTACGAAAAAACTAAAAAGGTTTTAACTCATTTTTGGGAACGTTATAACAATCTAAAATACACCACGACTCTCGAATCTTGGAGTCGTTCCGGTGATAAGTTAACGGCCAATACAATTACTAAAATTACCGGGACGGGAAAGGTGCAGGGACGAGTGGTGGGAATGAATGCTACGATTCGTTCTCGTCAACAATTTCAAGGCAATAAACTTGTTTATCAGGAGATTTTAAGCGAGAGAGTTGAGTTAAGCACCGGCAAAAATCCCCCCAGTGTTCAAGTGAGAATTCCCGAAAGGGTGAAAGTGGGTCAAGAATTTGATTTTGATGTGATTATCCGCGAACCTTTAGGGGATGATTTATTGGCCGGAACGGCGATCGATGAGAAAGTAGATATTGAGCGTTATATTAATACAAAGCCTCTAGAATTGGAATTATTACAGTCCGGCGGTTTATTTAAGCGGGTAAAAGCCCCGGCAACACCGGAAAATCGTTGGTTATCGGCGATTTTAATTCAAGGAGATGGGATTGTTGTCGTTACTCAACGGGTTAAGGTAGAAAAATAAATTTTATCTAAGTAGGGTTTGCTGAAAAAGCTTGTTGGTGGGGTGTAGGGTTTTATTCCCCCCGTTCACTCCAATGACTGGCACTTTCAGGCAATTTAATCCTTATTTTTGCCGTTTTTGAACCCTCAAAAATTAATTATGCAAGAGGTTTAATATAGCGTTTCCTGTTCACAAGAGATACATTATCGATCCTAAAAAGCTTAATCAGCAAAGGTTCAAGTGTAACTCACAGATGCGAGAACCGCTATAAATACTCTGATTAACCATAGAGGTGGGAAACATCGCTCGTCCATACTTTAAATTTTGTTAAATTTACTTGACCAAAAGACGTTGTTAGGGAAGCATCGACGGCATCTAAGCCGCGAGCCATTAAAATCCGCCCGATTCTGGGGGTGTTATGACGAGCATCAAAGGTGTACCATTGATGGTCTAAATAAACTTCAAACCAAGCACTAAAATCCATCGGTAGAGGTTGGGGAGAAATACCGATATCTCCGAGATATCCAGAGGCATAACGGGCGGGAATATTTAAGCAACGGCAAAAAGTCAAAGCTAGATGGTTAAAATCGCGACAAACCCCCGTTCTTTCCCGATAGACATCATAGGCGGTTTTCGTCACCCGCGCGTATTCGTAACCAAAACGAATGTGACTATGAACCCAATCACAAACCGCTTGTACCCTTGCCCAACCAGGGGGAGTTTGTCCGAAAAGTTCCCAGGCAATTTCCGAAAGCAAATCTACTTCACAATAACGGCTACTCATTAGGTAGGGAAAAACTTGGGTTGGTAACTCTGCTAAAGGAATTTCTTGGGCATTCCAATTAACGATATCGGGTTCCCATTCATTCTCGATAACTGCTTCATTGTGAATGCGTATCTGTCCGTCGGGTAAAATTAGACGACTGGTTCGATTACCGAAGCTATCTAAAAATTCTTCTATTTTTGTTGCCGGTTCCACCTGCAAATTTTCCGATTGTCTAACTTGATTTAAAATTGAGGGGTGTAGATAAAGTTTTAACAACATGACCACGGGTAAGGGGGCATCAAAGCCAAATTCATAACCAACACGGATTAACATTAGGACTCCTATCTAGATAGTAATTTTGTCGGGATTTGTCGGGATGAAACGCAAATAATCGCCAGACTGAAAAAAGTTATGCCCGACTACTTGGTTAAAAGTTTGAGGAGAAAGTAATGGCCGGGCTGAAAACCGATAAGCTTTGTACAGAGTTACTTTTATTATAAACCGCCTCAACTAAAAGCTTTGTAACTTTGAAGACAAGCCATCGGGAGGATTAGCTCTATCGAAAAGAGTCTGGGGTGGATGGTTCCTCTAAGAGACGGATTTCAATGGGGATGTAGGCCAGTTTAGCAAAAATCTTTTGTTGATAACTGACGGGCCACCATTCGTAAAGAAAAATTTCTAAAGGTCGCCAGAGGGCCACCCAACCACTAATTAATAATCCTTCTTCTAAGAAGTGAATAAATGTATCGCTGCCAAAACGACTAATTAATTCGCTGAGACTCAAACAAACAAAAAGAAAGGAGAGACCAATTATCAAAGATATGCGTCCTTGTCGCCAAATTGTGCGTAATTTTCTTTGTTCTCCCTGTTGGCGATAGTCAAAATAATTATGTAAAGCTGAGGGTAACAGATGTCGGGCGGTATTCTGTTCGTTACTGGGAAGTTGACACTCCCGTCGCTAAAAGCGAGGGATTCTTGGTTCATTGAGTTTCCTTAATCTGGCAGGACGTATCCAACCAAACCAGAGGGAATCTCTCCCCAAGCTTGAGTTCCGGTA
>VYLD01000447.1_pt1 | contig 11578 bp, 11 predicted proteins | sample 5114401 | NCBI WGS metagenome assembly VYLD01 (sample SAMN12291783, study PRJNA351875) | freshwater metagenome | isolation source: freshwater lake | place: USA: Michigan, Gull Lake | collected 2013-08-08 | reverse complement strand
AGGCGCCCTAGCTCGTGCTGGCGCGCGCGCGGGTGCTGCGGGCTGAGGGCCAGCGTGACGAAGCAGCCCAGGCCCTGGCGGCGGCGCTCCTGGCCACCACGGACTCTGCGGTGCGCGCGCTCTGTCTGGCCGAGCTCGCCGAGGCCTGCGAGGTTCAGGGCGACCTGCCGCGCGCGCTCGAGTCGGGCCTGCAGGCGCTGGCGGTGACCGACGCCTTCGCGACCCTGGCCCCGTGGTACGGCGAGCGCGACTTCAGGGCCCGCCTCGAGGCCCGGGTCGGGGGGCTGTTGATGGCCCTCGAGCAGCCGGAACGCGCGCGCACCTTCATGGTGGCTGCGCTCGAGCGCGCGCAGGCGGCCAATTCGGCGATGGTGGCCGCGAGGGTCATGGCGAACCTGGGAGCGCTGTCGGTGCAGCGGGCGGCGCTCACCGAGGCGGCCCACTGGTTCAGCACCGCCGCGGCCGCCGCCGAGCGTGGCGGTGACTTTCTGTTTCAGGCGCGACAGCTGGTGTCGCTGACGATGGCGCTGGCCAGGCTTCAGGACGACCGGCTCGAAGGCGTGGCGGCCGCTGCGGTGGGCCTGGCCCGGGCGGTCGGCCTTCAGGAAGAAGTCGCAGCCCTGGAGTCTGTCCTCGAGCGCGCCCGGGCCTGAAGGGCTCACCCAGTCCCGGTCTCCCTCAGGCCGAGGATGCGTTCGCGATAGCGGCGCTCGGTGATGGCCTGCACCACGACGCGGAGCGTTTCCAGGGCGAGCGGCTTGGTGAGCACCTCGTCCATCCCCGCGCCCAGACAGGCCTCGAGGTCTTCTGGGAGCACGCTGGCGGTGACGCCCACCACCGGGGTGTGTCGCCCCAGCGGAAGCTCGAGGTCCCGCAGGGCCCTGGTGGCGTCGAGGCCGTCCATCACCGGCATGTGGCGGTCCATCAACACCAGGTCGAAGGTGGTCGAGCGCAGGCGCTCGAGGGCCTGAGCGCCGTCCTCGACGGCGCACGCCACGCACCCCAGCTTCTCGAGCTGTCCCAGCGCCACCCGTCGGTTGATGGCGTTGTCGTCGACCACCAGCACCGAGAACCGTGAGCTCAAGAGGACGACGTTGCGCGGCTCCGGGGCTGGCGCGCGCGGCTGAGGGCTCACCTTGAGAGCCAGGGTGAGGGTGAAGGTCGAGCCCCTGCCTGGCGCCGACTCGACGCCCAGGGTGCCGCCGAGCCGCTCGACGATGGACCGGGTGATGCTGAGCCCCAGCCCGGTGCCGGACAGGTTGGGGGCGTCTTGCAGTCTCGAGAAGGGCTTGAAGAGCTGGTCCTGCTCTTCGACCGTCAGCCCGCGCCCGGTGTCCGTCACGGTCACCGTCACCGGGCGCACCTCGCCCTCGACCGACGCGGTCAGGCGCAGGCTGACCCGGCCCCCACGTGGCGTGAACTTGACCGCGTTGCTCACCAGGTGGCTCACCGCCTGCGCGAGCCGCTTGCCGTCGGTGAGCAAGCTGACGTCGGTCGCGCCCTGTTGGTGAAGCGAGAGCGTGACCCCTCGCTCTGCGGCGGTTCGCTGGTGGCCTTCCAGCACCTCGCTGAAGAGGTGGTCGAGGCGGGTGGGTGCCTCCACCGGAGTGAACGACCGTTGGTCCGAGGCCACCTCGAGCAGATCGTCGATGAGCCGCTGCAACAGCCTGCCCGATTCCTCCATCACGGCCAGGTTCGCGCGGCCCGCCTCGGTGAGCGGCTCGCTCTTGAGCAGCTGCGCCATGCCCAACAACCCGTGCAGGGGCGTTCGCAGCTCATGACTGACGTTGGCGAGGAAGCGGCCCTTCTCTCGCGCAGCTGCGTTCGCTGCAGAGGTCGCGCGGCTCAAGTCCTTCATGATGCTGCGGGCCGACAGGTCCCACAGCAGGCCGACCGTCGAGAGCACCGCCAGCACGCTCACCAGGCGCTCGATGACGTCGTTCAAGGTGACCGGCACCACGGGCGCGGGCGCGGCGCCGGTCGTCACCAGCAGCGTGCCCGCCACGGCGATCGACGCGTCGATGAAGAACCAGCGCACCCCCGCCCTGCGGCCGCCGATGAACAGGGTCAAGAGCGGCACCACCCCCAGCCACAGCAGGCTGCCCAGGTCTTTGTTGAACAGCAGGCTCGCGCCGTAGATGGCGCTGCCCAGCGCTCCGAAGGCATCGCCCTGGAGCCCAGGCCGCTTCCACTGGCGCCACATCAGCAGCCAGCCCAGCTCGAACCCCAGCCCGACCACCGTGGCCAGGGCGTTGGGGGCGTTGCCTGCGGTGAGGTAGCTCACGCACTGCAGGCCCGAGGCGAAGCTGCCCGCCAGCCACAACGCGACCACGAAGCGGCCCCGCCAGCGGCGCTCACCCTCGACAACGTCGTCGGTCGTGCCTGCCAACCGGTCGAGCCAGGACCACTGCATCAGAGCGTCAAACCTCGTGACAGAAGGGCCCCGCATGATGGCGGGGGCCACGTTCGACAATGCAGAGATGCGGCCGTCATTCTTCCCCCGGTTGGCGCAGTGGTTTCAGCGGTTTCCCGGCGTGCTGCCAGGCATGACGGGCACGTTTTCCGGGGTGCTCGAGACCCGCCTTCAGGCTGGCGACTCCCCTGTCCACCGCCCTCGAGCGCGCCCTGTCTCGGCTGGGCAGCGAGGCGGTTCGGGTCGCGATCAGCGCCGAAGACCCATCGCGTTGGTGCTGGTCGGCCTGCTGCGGGCCCTGAAGGAAGGGCTGATCAGCGGCGCGTCAGACCTTCGGGCGTCTGGCCAACCCTGCGCTGTCTGGGCCGCCGAGCGCGTCGCGCGCCTGGCCGCAGCCCTCGGCGACGACGTGGTGCGGCTGCACCTGGTGAACGGGGTGCTGAGCGTCGCGGGCGTGACGTCCGAGCTGAGCCTCATCGAGGTGCGGCGTCTCGACGCCAGGGCCCTCGAGGCGGCGGTGGTGACCGTCTTGTGGCGTATGCGTTCCACGGTGTTGACACGTTCCGAGCTGCAGCAGACGGCCTCGACGTTTCACCGCGGCGCCGCCCCGACGGCCCACCTCGCCGACGCCTGAGGGCTCGACGAGGCACCTCAAAGCCTGCACCATGAGCCGATGCGTCGATCCGCCGTCTGGCTGGTGCTGCTGGCCCTCCTCGGGTGCCCGAAGCGCCGGCAGCCCGAGCACGGGGTCGAGCTTCGCTTCTCGAAGAAGGGCGACGTGCGGCAGGCCGTCGAGCGTCGCCTGGCGGCCCTCGAGGTTCGCGCGCGGCTGACCGACGACGACGAGGCCCTGGTGGTGCGGGTGCCTGACGTCGCCCCCGGCGATGGCGTGTCGACGTTGAAGGCCGTGCTGACGCGGGCAGCGCACCTCGAGCTGTGCGCCGAAGCGAGGGGCCAGGGCGAGCGGTTGTGCAGCGCCGACGCGGGCGTCGAGGTGCGCGCGCCTGATCAGCCCGAGACCGACTGTGCCCTGGTGGGGCCCAGCGAGCAGGCCCTGGTCGCGCTCGCCAGGCCGCTGACGCCTGGGCGGGTGCTGGGCGGGCCCCTCGAGCCGGGCAGTGGCCTTTCGCGCACCTTCGTCTCCGAAGCCGACTGCCAGACGCCCCGGGTCCTGGAAGCGACGGCGAAGGCCGACCCGACGTCGGGCGCCCCGCACCTCGAGCTGACCTTCGACGCGCCCTCGACGTCGGCCTTCGCGGACCTCACCGGCAGGCTGCGCGGCCGTCGGCTGCTGGTGGTGCTCGACGAGCAGGTGCAGACGGCGCCGGTCGTTCGAGAGGCCATCACCCAGGGGCGGACCTGGCTCACCTTCGGGAACCGGGTGACGCTGGAAGAGGCCCGGCAGCTCGCGGTGGCCCTCGAAGGTGGCCCCATCGCGGGCGGGCTGAGGCTGATCAGCGAGGCGCGCTACGGGCCTCCGACCCTGCTCACGCGTTGAATCGAGCCCGCCAACCCGGCGCACTCGTCGTGGCGTCGCGCAGGTGCGTGGCAGCCCTTGGGGGTGGCTCGTTCCGTGACTGACGAGGCGCTTGACCCGGCGCGCCTGCTCACGCCCCGACCGCCCCACCCGGTCGGCTCAGCCGAGCGGTGCTCGAGCGAGATGGGTGGCCAGCCACTCGAGGGTCGGCGTCATCACCGCGTCAAAGCCTCTTGGTTCTTTGTACACCTCGTGGTGCTTGATGCCCTCGAGCATCACCAGCCGGCGGGGCTCTTTGGCCTTGGCGTAGAGGCTCATCATCTCCGAGCGGCTGATCATCGCGTCGGCGCCCGGGTAGAGGAACAGCGCGGCGCCGCGAATGGTGGCGGCCACCTCGTCGGGCTTGAACTCGAAGAGGTCGAACAGCGACTCGAAGGTGATCTCCAGCCTCCAGCCGGGGTACTTCGGTTGGTCGTCGATGAGCAGCGCGCAGGTCTCGGGGTCCGAGGAGAGGATGCGGGGCACCTTCACCCAGGTCACCTCCCCGGTGGCCACCGCGACGCGGCGGGCGGCGTTCACCTTGGCGCGAAAGCTGGCGAAGTCCGGGAAGGCGCTCCACACGCGCTCGAGATCCGACGGGCAGGCGACGGCGATGACGGCCTTCACCCGCTCGTCGAGCCCGGCCGTCGCGGCGGCCACGCTGCCCCCGAGCGAGATGCCGAACAACCCCAGGCGCGCCGGGTCGACCTCGGGCACCGTCTCGAGAAAGGTCAGCGCGTTGCGAACGTCTTCGACCTGCGCGCGGGGCACCAGGCGGCAGCGCGGCTGGCCCTCGCTGGCCCCAAAGAAGCGGTAGTCGAGGTTGAGGGTGACGTAGCCCGCCCGGTTCAGCGCCTCGGCGTGGCGAGGCAGCCAGACCTCTTTCACCAGGCTGAAGCCCTGACAGCAGATGACCGCGGGCCGTCGCTCGCCGGGTGCCAGGCCCTCGGGGACCCGCAGGTGCGCGGCGACCTTCTGCCCTTCTGAGAAGAACGTGACGTCTCGAAGCATGGGGCTGACGCTGGCCCTTTCGGCGAAGTGAGTAAAGACAAGCCTTCCTGTGGTGAGCGGCTCTTCAGAACGGACGCGCTGGTGCGCGCGACGCCGCACGACGACCCGGGCGAGCTCCGGTGCGCGCCCTGAGCCTCATCCCCCAGTCCCCGGAGCCGAGGTCGTCTTCAGCTCCGGGGTCTTCCAGATCAATCATTGCCCTTGATGCAGGCAATCGGTCGCAGCCGCTTCTGCACCGTCGCCAGGCCCGCCAGCTCGACGGCGCCCAGCACCTGTTCCAGGTCCTTGTAACAAGGGCCGGACTCGTCGATGGGCGTGTTGCGCGTGTTGAGCAGCACCCCCAGGCGGGCCATGCGCAGGTCGGTGTCCTTCTGCGACAGGCTGCGGCGAGCCTCTCCTCGCGACAGGCGTCGACCAGCGCCGTGGTTCACCGAGTACAACGAGTCCTTCGCCGACTCGTTCGCGAAGAGAATCGCCGACCCCGTCTCCATGGACCCGGGAATGAGAATGGGGTGACCCGTCTCTTCCCAGACACTGCCGGCCAGCGCCGGGTGCTTCGCCGGAAAAGCCCGGGTGGCGCCCTTGCGCGCGACGAAGCGCCCCGCCTCTCGCTGAATCAGGTTGTGTGAGATTTCATAGTACACGCTGGCCTCACCACCGAACACGTGCTCGAGCGCCTCACCTACCGCCTCGGCGATCACGATGCGGTTCGCGATGGCAAAGTTGGCCGCCATGTTGTGCAGGTTCCAATACGCCCGGCCCAGGGCCGAGCCGGCGTCAAACCAGACATGGTCTTCCTGGCGACCCCCTGACAACCCCAGCGCGTCGGCGCCCGCCACGAAGAACTGCTTGGCGATGTTCCACCCGAAGCCGCGGCTGCCGGTGTGCAGCATCACCCAGACCTGGTCCTGCTCGTCGAGCTGCATCTCGCAGAAGTGGTTGCCGCCGCCGAGGCTGCCCAGCTGGCCGCGCTTGTCCCAGGCGCGCTCGGGCACGTCGACGGTGTCGTCTTCCACCTCGATCGACGCCCGCTCGGCGACGTCGTGCGAGCGGCCCAGCGCCCTGGCGCCGTGGCGCAGCACCTCCGCCAGGCGCTTCGACGCCACCTTGCGGGTGCTCGACTGGCCGACGCCGACGCCGATGCGACGGGTGACCTCGTCGATCCACGAGCGGCGCTTGTCCTTGTCGGCCACGTCGGCCGCGGTGAGCGAGGTCTTCAGCTGCACCATGCCGCAGCCGATGTCGTAGCCGGCCGCGGTCGGCAGCAGGGTGCCCTCGGTCTCGATGGCCGTGCCGATGGGTACGCCGTAGCCCACGTGGCAATCAGGCGTGAGCACCACCCGGGTCGCGCCGGGGAAGCTGGCCGCGTTCACCACCTGGCTGAACACGTTCTCTTCCACGCCTTCGAGAAGTTCTGCAGACAGAAACAGGTGCGCGTCGCAACGCATCGTCTTTCGCTTCGGCAGGACCCAGTGGCCAGGGCCCGACGCTTCCAACGTGCTCTTCCAGGACATGTGGTGCCTCCGGCGCCAGCCGACGACTGTCATCACCCGGTCTGACCTTCGACCGACCGCCGCAGTCGTACCCCGGCGCGCCACGAGGTACCCTCTGTCTTCATGCTCATCAGCCTGCTCACCTTCGCGCTCGCCGCCGCGCCCCTCGACGTCGCCCAGGGCCACCTGAAGGCCGGTCGGCTCGATGACGTGCTCTTCGCCCTCGACGGCCAGACCTTCACCGGCGACGACAAGCCGAAGGCCGCCACGCTGCTGGGCGAGGCTGCCAGGGCTGCGGTGAAGAAGAAGGACGACCTGCTCGCGCTGCAGTTCGCGCAGATGGCGCTGAAGCTCGAGCCCCGCCAGCCAGCCGCGCTCGAGGCCGCCGCCCGCACCTCGTGGTCGCAGCAGCAGTTCCAGACCGCCGAGCAGTACGCCGACACCTGGGTCAGCGTCGAGCCGACCAACGCCGCCGCCCGCCTGCTGCGCGCCCAGCTCGCCGCCGAGGCCGCCGAGTGGCAGCTGGCGCTCGAGCAGCTCGGGCAGGCGAAGTTCACCGGCGCTGATGGGGCCACCGCTTCGGCGCTCAAGGCCAAAGCGACGAAGCAGCTGTCAGAGAAGCGCGCCAGCCAGACCGCCGTGGCGGCCCTCGAGAAGCAGATGGCCGAGGTCGCCCGCCAGCGCGGCAGCAACCGGGGCCAACCGCAGCCGGCCTTCGCGAGCACCGGCGTCGTCATCTACACCACCGACTGGTGCGGCTACTGCAAGGCCGCCAAGAAGTTCCTCAAGAAGAAGGGCGTCGACTTCGTCGAGCGCGACATCGAGAAGGACCCCGACGCCGCGCAGGAGCTGGCCCAGAAGGCCGCCGCCGCGGGTGTTCAACCGTCAGGCGTGCCGGTCATCGACGTGCGCGGCAAGCTGCTGCTCGGGTACGACGAGCAGACCCTCGCCAACGCCCTGTGAAACCCCTCGACGGGAACTCGCCCGGTCGGCGTTCTTCGGCTGTTGGGTGACGCAGCCGACTTCACCGTCGAATCTCGCCCAGCCGCCCCGCCTGAAAGTCACGAATCGCCTCGCGAAGCTCAGCCTCGGTGTTCATCACGAACGGTCCGTAGCGCGCGACCGGCTCCTTCAGCGGCTGGCCAGCGAGCAGCAGCAGCTCGGCAGGCTCACGCGCCCCGGAATCGGCCGCCAGCGACACCGCCGCGCCGGCGTCGAGCACGGCCAGCTGCCCATCGCTCACCACGCGGTCACCGACTCGTGCCGCGCCGCCGAAGACGTAGACGAAGGCTCCGAGCGAGTGGTCGAGGGGCTGGGTCACCGCCGCGCCGGGCTTCAGCGTCCAGTGCTGGTAGACGATGGGCGTTCGGGTGTCGATGACGGCCCGGGCTCCCAGCGCTTCGCCCGCGATGACGCGCACCAACGCCAGGCCATCGGCCGAGCGGGCCGAGGGAATCTGCGCGGCCTTCACCTCCTGGTAGCGGGGCGGCATCAGCTTGTCCCTGGCGGGCAGGTTCACCCACAGCTGAAAGCCGTGCATGCGACCGCCCTCGCGCTTCATGCGGTCCGACGGCTCCTCGGAATGCACCACGCCCGCGCCCGCCGTCATCCACTGTACGTCGCCAGGCCCGATGGTGCCGCGGTGGCCCATGGAGTCTTCGTGCTGCGCCTCGCCTTCGAGCACGTAGGTGACCGTCTCGAAGCCCCGGTGCGGGTGGTCTGGCGCGCCCACGGCTTCGCCGGGCCCGTACGTGATGGGCCCCATTTCGTCGAGCATCAGGAACGGGTCGACCTGGTCGAGGCCAGCGGTGGGCACCGGGCGCCGCACCACGAAGCCGGCGCCTTCGCGCTGCCGGTGGGCGGTGATGACGCGCTTCACGGCGCGCAAGGAAGCGGCAGCGTGAGACGATGCAACGGGGGCGGTCGGGGTCGGTTGGGTCAGCATGTGACCGCCACCATGCAGCGCCTCGGCGGAGTGGGCCAGTAGCGTCATTTCGAAAGAACTGTCCCGAAATCGGGTCAATGGTCGCCAGCGGTTCGTGGAAGGCGACGGTGGCGATTCTTGCCTGCGCGAACGACTACAGTCTCGCCTCATGAGCGATCTCGACCCGACGCACCTGGAGAAGGCCTCGAAGCTGTTCGAGGCGCTCGACCCTGAAGGCCGCAAAGAGCTGCTCGCGCGCTCGGGGCGGCAGAAGTTCCCCGCGGGACACGTGCTCTGCCAGGAAGGTGAAGCCGGCGACGTGCTGTACGTGCTCGCCAAAGGCGAGGCCCGGGTGACGGTCGATGACCTCGGCACCGAGAAAGAGGTCGGCCACCTGCGCGCAGGCCAGTTCTTCGGTGAGCAGGCGATGTTGGCGGGCGCGAAGCGACAGGCGACGGTGACCTCGGTCAGCGAGATCGAGGTGGTGGCCTTCCCCCGCGCTGCGGTCGAAGCGGTGCTGGCGAAGAACCCCAACGCGCGCACGGTGCTGATGCACGCCGGCCTCAAGCGCTCGGAAGAGACGATGCAGAAGGTGATGGAGTAGCGCCACCGGGGGGCTCGAGAGGCACTCACCGATGAGCGACGCCGCCACTGCGTCACCCCCAGCGGTCGCCACCTGTCCGGTGCATGCCCTCGCCAGTACGGGCAGCTGCAGCCGCTGCGGGCGCTTCGTCTGTGCGACCTGCGCGCGGACGCTTCAGGAACGCCTGTGGTGTGAGGCGTGCGAGCCCGCGCCGATCGGCGGGTGGTTGCTGGTCGCCATGCTGGTGCTGGGGGTGCGTGACCATTGACACGTATTCCTGCGGGTTGCTTCCGTTCGGTCCCGGTCGGGTTTCTTCAACGGGCTGCTACCGCCAGCACTCGTCGTAGCCGATGGCCACCGTGCCGCCGCCAGAGGGGCACACGTCGAGCTCGATGCTGCCCTGCGGGTAGTTGTCGTCGGGGTCGCTGGCGCGGAAGGTCGACGGCTCGCCATTCACCGTGACGCGCACCCGACGGGTCCGGTCGATGGGCCGCTTGAGGCCCACGATGCACCGCTGGTTGACCAGCCGCCCCGCGGTGGTGCGCAGCACGTTCGCGTAGTCGGTGCGGCACAGCACCAGGTTGCCGTCTTGCTTCAGCGAAGTCGCCACCGTCGCCAGCCGCCACCCGCGCACCAGCCCGGGGAACAGGCAGCTGTCGAGGCCCACGATGGACGTGATGGTGATGCGCTGGTCGCCGGTCTTCAGCCCCCGCAGGGTGTCGACGAACTGCGGCACCGTGAAGTTCGACTGGTCGTCTTCATCCCCGAGGATGACGAGGCCCAGGTCGGCTTCGGGGCGCAGGAAGCCCTTGTTGGTGGTGCTGACCAGCGGCTCGGTCAAGGCGGCGCGGGCGCCTGCCAGGGCGCGCTCGATGGCGCTGCCCTCGCTGCCCACGTTCACCATCTTCGAGAACTCGGCGTCGAGCTTGGGCGTGGTGTTGGTCAGGAAGGGGCTCACGAACCGGCCCGCGCGCTCGGCGGTGTCTTCCATGTCGGTGGTGACGGCGGCGAGGTGAAAGTCGACCTGGTTGGCGCGGAAGGGGCCGATGAACGACTCGAACTCCCGGGACAGCGCCGCCTGGTCGTTGTCCATGCTGCACGAGTCGTCGACCACGAACAGCACGTCGATGGGCTGCCGCTTGAAGGGCTCGAGCGGGTACGTCTCGGTGGCGACCACCTGACACCCGTCTGGAGCGACCGCCACCTCGCGCTCCGAGAGCACCACGTCAGGCACCGGCAGGGGTTCGTAGATCTCCGTGCGGCCGCACGCGGCGAGGAGGAACACGGTGAAGAGCGCGAATCGTCGGTTCATCAATGCTTCCCTTGTGGGTTCTCACCCGGCTCCTTCCGGTTCAAGCACATCGGGGCCGGTGAGCGCGACCATGCCCCTCCGATTGCCCGGTGTCAGAAACGCAGACCCGGGTGCCCGTTGACCGCATGGGCGGACTGCAGGTCTGGGTTTCCAGGGCCTCTGACGATGCCAGGCGAAAAAGAGCGGCGTTCCGGTGACCACAGCGCTTTCTTCAACGGGCTGCTACGGCACGCTCATGACCGTCGCTGCTGCGTTGCTGGAAGCGGTTCGAGCCGAAGCGAAGCCCGGCATCTGGTCGAACGGCGTCAAGGCCGCGCGCGCGGGCGCGGTGGCGCAGGAATCGTCCGACGGGCACGAGGTGGTCTTGCGGGTGAAGGCCAGCGGGCGCCCGGTGCCGTGGACGGTGGTGCTCTACCCGGCCGACGCCGCGTGGGAATGCAACTGCCCGGCGACCATCGACCCCTGTGAGCACTCGGTCGCGGCCGCCATCACCTTCAAAGAAGCCGCTGAGGCCGGCGGGGCGCTGCCGTCGGTTCAGAGCCGCTACACCCGCGTTGCCTACCGCTTCACGCGGGCCGAGAACGGCCTGTCGGTGCAGCGCTCGCTCGTCGCACCGGAAGGCACCTTCACGCCGCTCGACTCCCTGGCCGCGCTGCTGGCCAACCCCGCCGCCGCGAAGACCCTGCAGGTCGAGCAGCACGACCTGTTGGCCGACCGGCTGCTCGAGAAGAAGACCCGCCTCGCCCTGCCGCCCGAGCGCCTCGAGGCGCTGCTGGGCATTCTTCAGCCCTCGCGCACGGTGCTCTTCGATGGCCGCGAGGTGGCCATCGCCGCCGAGGCCCTGCTGCCACGGGTGACCGTGCGCGACGAGGGCGACGCCATCGTGGTGGCCATCGAGAAGGACCCGCGCGTCAGCGAGGTGGTCGCTGCTGGAGTGGCCGTCGGCAACGAGACGCTCTTCAGGCTGGCCGAGACGGGCACCAGCGGCGCGTGGCTCGAGAAGCTGCCGGTGGTGCGCTCGTTCGGCGCCAGCCAGGCCGGTGAGGTGAGCGCGCAGGTGGTGCCCGAGCTGGCCCGGCGGTTCCCCGTCGAGGTGCTCAGCACCCGCCTGCCCCGCCTCGACAAGACCCTCACCCCCCGCATCGTGCTCGAGGTGAACCAGCTCGAGCAGGGGCTGTCGGTGTTCCCAACCCTGGTCTACGGCTCCCCCCCGTCGGTGCGCATCGACCAGGGCCGCATGGTGTACCTGCGCGGCCGGGTGCCGGTGCGCGACGAGGCCGAGGAGCAGCGCCTCACCCACCACCTGCGCGACACCCTCAACCTGGT
>VYLD01000443.1_pt1 | contig 11634 bp, 13 predicted proteins | sample 5114401 | NCBI WGS metagenome assembly VYLD01 (sample SAMN12291783, study PRJNA351875) | freshwater metagenome | isolation source: freshwater lake | place: USA: Michigan, Gull Lake | collected 2013-08-08 | reverse complement strand
TTGAAGATCGACCCGGGCCTCAAGCCGATGGCGTGACCGGGTTTCGACTGTCCAGCGGGGCTCGAGGTGATTCGATGGGTGGTCAATGCGCGCGGCGCCCAGGTGGCTGAACGAGCTCTTCGAGGTGGTGACGGTCGGGTTTCCGTTCTGCGCGTTCAAGGCGGTGGTGGGGCTGTGGTTGCTGCGCTCAGGGTCGTCGGTGCCGGCGGTGCTGCTGCTCGGCCTCGCCGGCCTCGACGCGCTGATCAACGCGGTGAACTTCGGCGCGCTGGTCGTTCTTCGACGTCGCATGGTGAGCGCCTGCACCATCTCGCTGCTGCTCACCCGGGTGTCGCGGGCCTCAGAGGACCTGGGCAACTCGATCGACCTGATGCTCTCGTGTTCGCTGGTGGCGGCGATGGTGGCGCTGGGCGCGATCTCCAGCTTCCCTGAGGACCAGCTGCGCGTGTGGAACTGGGCGGTGGTGCTGAACGTGCTCGGCGCGGGTTTGAGCCGGCTGGGCGCGTCGGTGTCGCAGGGGGCGTGAAGCGCCCTCGGCGGGTCACTGCGACTGCAGGTAGGTGTTCGACAGCTCGTCCTGAACGACGTTCTGCCGCTGGTTCGCCGCTTTCACCCTCAGCGTCGTGTCGAGCGTGCGGGTGCGCCAGGTCCACCCCGCGGGCAACGTCAGCCGTGCCCCGAGCGTCGGCAGATCCTGTTGGGTCAGGGGTGTCGTCTGCTGAGAAGCGGACTGCATCGTGAACACGCGCATCGAGGGATCGACCAGCTCGTACACCGGGCGCCCCGCGAAGAAGATGAACTCGCTGTCGCGGGTAATGGACCGCACTGTGTAAGCGGTCTGCAGGGTCAGGGCCTCGGCCAGGGTCAGGTCGATGGCGCCGGCCTGGCGCATCTTCAGGGGGCCGAAGGTCTGCACCGTGGGGTCGATCAGCATCGAGCCGCCGAAGGAGTCGATGGTCCACGTGCGCGGCCCGTTGAGGTTCACCTGGCTCACGCCGAGCTCGGCCTTGATCGCGCCCGCGTCGATCTGCGCCCAGTCGGCTTGAGGACAGTCGCTGAGCCCCTGCGTGCTGAAGACCCGGACATTGACCGCGCCGCCGTCGATCTGGGCCAACAACACTTCGCAGTACCTCGTGTCGCGCACCGAGGGGCCTGCATCGAGCGCCATGTCACCTGGACCGATACCGCTACAGGCAGCCAGGCTCAGCAGCACTGGCAGGGCGAAACGCGCGCTCACGGGTAGGTCGAGCCTGCGTATTTCAGCTGGTGGTACGACTGCAGCTTGCTGTCGCGGATGACGTTGTAGAAGCACCGGTCGCCCCCCCCGAAGGGGTGTACGATCAGCGGCGCGGCGAGCGTTTCTCTGGTCAGCGTCCACCCGGAAGGCAGCGACACATCGGTGCTCGGCACACCATCGGCGGTGGCATGCATGATGGCCTTTTCCCCGTTCGGGCCGGCGAGGAACACCACCTCACCTTCGAACACCATTTCATGGCACTTCTCGGTCACCACGAAGAGCAGGCCGCCGGGCTTCGCGCTGGTGCCATCGCAGGCGCTGGCCGACGGAACGCAGTCGGCGGCGTCGATCTTCGACAGGCCCACCCAGGTGTAGCCGTCCATCTCGATGATCTCGCGACACGCCTCGCCTGCGCAGTCGGCAGGCTTCCCCGGAGATCGGCTGAAACACGACGTCTTGAAGATCGTGTAGCGATCGCTGTTCTTCTGGTTGCCCAGGCTGGGCGTGTAGGTCGCCCACTTTTCGTCAGAGATGGCCTTCGACCCGCTGGCGATCACCACCTCGCGCCTGCTGCCGTTGAGGACCTCTTTGGCGATGCCGGTCATCACGGGGGGGTTGAGGCAGCTGGGCGACGCGGGCCAGGCCGAGACCTCGGTGGAGTACGAGATCATCGCGTCCTTCGCGGTCGGAATCGAGGTGCACCCGAGGCTGACCACACAGAGCAAGGGAACGATCAGGTTTCGCATCGGGAAACCCTCTCACGCCATCATGGAGAAAGTATGGAGTCGGGGCGCACGCCCAGGGTCCCTCGAATGACGGCCTCGAGGCCCCGCGGGTCCAGGCGCGCGAACGAGACCGTCCACCCGGACCGTCGGCAGAGCTCAGCGGTGATCGCCAGGCCCAGCCCCGTACCGCGAGGGTCGCGCTGACGTGCTGCATCGGCGCGGAAGGTGCGCTCGCCCAACCTCGCCAGCTCATCGACCGAGACCCCCGGCCCGTCGTCGCGCACCGTCACCACGAAGGCGTGGGCGTCGACGCTCAACAGCACCGCCACGTGCCCCTCACGCTCGCCGTAGCGCACGGCGTTCTCGACCAGGTTGGTCGCACAGCGCTCGAGGAAGATCTCGTCGCCGATCAGGGCGACCGGCTCGTCAGGCTGCGCGAACTCGACGGTGATGCCCTTTCGGCGCGCCAGGGTCTGCGCCCGCAGCACGACCCGCTCGAGGAGCCGGCCGAGATCGTCGATGGGCTTGATGGTGGGCGTCAGCCCGTCTTCCACCAGGCTCTGGAGGCGCAGGTTCTCGGTGAGGTTGGACACCGAGACGCACTCCGAGAGGGCCTGGGTCAGACGCTCGAGGGTCGCCTCATCCTTCGTGTCGTCGGACAGGTGTTCGAGCGTGAGCTGCAAGGCCGCGAGCGGGGTGCGCACGTCATGGGCCACGTCACCCAGGTGGCGTTGCAGCGCGGTCGACTGCTCGCTCAGCGTCTGCGCGTCGCGTCGAATACGCTCGTCTGCTGACCGCAGCCGGTGCAGCGCGGTGTCGAGTTCGTCGTCGCCAGGCGCAAGCGCTGCGCTGAGGCCGTGAGTTGCGCCGAGGGCGTTCGCTGCCTGCTCGAGCGCCTGGGTGCGCCTCGCGAGCGGCCAGACGATCAGCATCAGGCCGAGCAGGGCGCCCGCCAGCGTGGTCAGCACGGCCGCGCTGGCGATGAGCCGCAAGGCCGGCATCGTCGCGTACTTCCCATTCCAGCTCGCGCCAATGACGCTGCAAGGCCCGCTCGGTGCGCCGCGAAACACCACCTGACCGCCGGTGCCGGCCCCGATGACGGCCAGGTCGCGCTCGCCGCTGGTGACGGCATGTGCCAGCCCCACGTCGAGCGGAGCAGCCATCGGGTTGAGCGACCGCAGCGTCGCCGCGTCGTAACCGAAGTAGAGCGTGTCGCCCGGCCCTCGCGGTGACCACGCCGAAGGGTTGGCCTCGCAGGCCGCCTGCGCTTCGGCATCGTGGCCATCGCGGATCGCCGCGCTCAGCGTGGTGGCCACGGCGCTCCGGGCCAGGACGAGGGTCACCACGGCGCCGACGATGCCGGTGAGCACGCCGGTCACCAGCACCCTGCGTGAGAGCCGCCCCAGCAGCTTCATGGGTGCTCCGCGTCTGGAACGAACCGGTAGCCGATGCCCCACACGGTGACGATTCTTTCACCCGCCGCGCTCAGCTTCTTCCGCACTCGCGCGATGTGCGAGTCGATGGTGCGGGGCTCGGAAGCGTCGAGGCCCGAGACCGCCCTCGCCGAGAGATCTTCGCGTGTCACCGGCCGGCCGGGGCGCTGGGCCAGGTACGCGAGCACGTCGAACTCGTGCCGGGTGAGGGCGACCGCCGCGCCCGAGACGACGACGGTGCGCTGATCGAGATCGAGCTCGACGTCGGCGAAGCGCAGCAGGCGGCGGGGTGTTTCGGGGCTCCGAGTGAGCCGCGCGTTGATGCGCGCCACCAGCTCGGCAAGGAAGAACGGCTTGGGCACGTAGTCGCACGCGCCCAGCTCGAAGCACCGCAGGCGCTCGCTCAAGTCGGTCCGCGCCGTCAGCACGATGATGGGAGGGTGGGGCCTGGCCGACAGCTCCTCGAGCAGGTCGAGGCCCGACAGCTCGGGCAACATCAGGTCCAGCACCACGAGGTCGGGCGCGAAGCGTTCGAGCGCGGCGCGTGCCTGGGTTCCATTGGTGGCCAGCTCGACGACGAAGCCCTTCGCCTTGAGCCCCCGCACGAGGTTCGAGGCCACCGCCGCGTCGTCTTCGGCCACCAACAGTTTCATCACCGGTCACTTCCGCCCATCGTCTCGAGTGGGCGCGATCCGTCCGCGAGCCACCCTCAGCCACAGACTGTTCCGAAACTCTGTCATGGCTTCATGCTCACCACCTCAGGGTTGAGCGAGTATGGAGTCGAGATCGGAGAACGCGCGTCATGAGACCTTCGAGCTGCCGTCGCCTCGCGACCTCGAGCCCTGCGCTCGGCCTGATGGTGATGATGGCGTGCGCGCGACCGCCGCCGAAGACCCGGCTCGACGAGGAGCCTGCTCGGCTGGTGAGCGCCTTTTTCGGTCTCGACGACGCGATGCCTGACCGCGCTGCGATCATCTGCCCGTCAGCGCCCGGGAAAGATGGCCTGCCGGTCACGTTTTCGCGCAGGGTGACGAGCGGCGTGCCCCCTGAGGCCTTCACGATCACGACCAGGTCGGGTCTGCGAAAGATCCCGTCGTGCGCCACCACCTCGCCTGCGAGCGCTCGGGCCAAGCGCCACACGGTGCTGTTGATGGGCGATCTCGGCGGTGAGGCTGACCCGCCGACGGCCGTCACCATCACGGGCGAGCTGACGTTGGCGGGCGAGGTCAACGCGAAGGGGCTGACGGTGCCGGTGACTCCGCTGAGCGACGGCCCGACGCTGGTGCTCGCGATGCAGGCCACGCCCGCGACGCTCGAGAGCTCGTGCCCTTCGTCGACCCGGCAGATCGTGACGGTCGTCTGGGCCGGTGGCGTGACGCCTGGCCCGGGCACGAGCGCCGACGGCCACCGTGAGGCCTACCGCGTGGTCACCGCTGACGGGCAGGTGACTCCGTTCGCGCTGGGTGACCAGGGGGATTCGGACAACTACGAACACCTGTGTCTCGAGGTCGACTCGCCGGCCCGCAGCGTCACGTGCGCGCCGGGCGTCCTCGTCGACCCGCGCGGAGACCTGAACCCGCAGACGTCGGTCGAGGTGAGCGGGGCGCCGTGACCGTGAACCTTCCCCCAGCCCCAATGGCTCTGAGCACCTCATGAACACGAACGAGCTGTTGCAGTACGGCCTGCCGGTCCTCCTCATCGGGGGCTTCCTGATCTTCAAGCGCCTCGGGCAGATCAGCCCCTCCCAGGCCCACGAGCTGGTGGAGCAGGGCGCCGCGCTGATCGATGTGCGCTCACCTGGGGAGTACTCGAGCGGCCACCTGCCAGGCGCGAAGAACCTTCCCGTGGGGGACCTGGCTGGGAAGCTCGAGTCGCTGGGCCCAAAGAACACGCCCATCGTCCTCTATTGCGCGTCGGGGACCCGCAGCTCGATGGCGCGCGGGGTGCTCAAGGCTCAGGGCTTCACCCAGGTCTTCAACCTCGGCGCGATGAGTCGTTGGTAGCGGGGCGCGGGCGCTTCGCCTGACGAGTGCAGCGCAAGGCCTGCGTCAGCCTGGCTGGCTTTTGCGTCGAAGAGCAGCGCCCGGTGGTCGCGGCAGGGCGCGGACGGGCTGCGAGACGCCCTGGCGAGAGGCCGTCAGCCGCGCAGCCGGGTGTGCAACATGTCGGCGAAGGCCGAGAGCGCGTCGGTCGAAGTGAAGACGCCCACCACCTTGCCGTTGTCGATGACCACCGCTGAGCTGAGCTTCTTGCGGGCCATCTCTTCGACGACCTCGTCGACGGGCGCTGCCGGGCTCACCGTGTACAGCGCCTGGCTCATCACCGAGCTGGCCTTCAGGGTGCCGGCGTCGGTCGAGAAGAGCGCCTCGACCTTGAACAGGTCGCCGTCAGACACCATGCCGATACACCGCTCGCCTTCGCACACCGGCAGGTGGCGTATGAGGAGGCGGCGCATCACCTCGTGGGCCTCTTGCTCCGTCGCGTCGGGCGCCAGCACGTGCGGCGCGGTGGTCATGAACTTCTGAATCTGCGGAATGGGTTTGCTCATGGTGCGCGCGGGTTTTCCAAGACTCGTGCCATCGGCTCGTCAGGGCTTCGGTCGTGCCATGCGCGGCGCTGATCGAGGTGCGCTGGCGCCTGCGAGCCATAGGTCCCGCGACGGGTAACCCTTCGAGAAAACCACCGGCGCGACCGGCTCGACGATGGAAGAACGAAGCGCATGCGCGTCTCGCTCTCTGCCGTGGTGGCTCTCGTTCTGTGTGCGTGCCCCGCCTCCGACCCCAATCGTGGAGAACACCGCCTCGACATGGTGAGCGGCGCCGATCAATCAGGCGCGGTCGGGCTGCCGCTCGGGACCCCGATTCGAGTGAGGGTGTTGCGGGGCGACGCGCCGGTGCCGAACGTCGCCGTGAGGTTCGACGTCGCGAACGGCTCGGGCCGGGTCGAGCAGGCTGAAGGCACCAGCGATGAGGAGGGGGTCGTCACCGCCGGTACGTGGACGCTCGGCACGGGCACGGGCCAGCAGTCGATTCTGACGACCTCGGACAAGGCAGTGCCCCTCACCATCACCGCGACCGCGAACGCTGGCGTGGGCATCAACGTCATCGACTTCGAGGGCAACAACCAGCAGGCGCCCGTCGGTACCTCCGTCGCCATTCCACCCGCCAAGCGCATCACCGATACGTACGGAAACCCTGTCGCCGGGCTGGGGGTCGAGTGGTCCGTCATCGAAGGTGGTGGGTCGCTTCAGGGCGCGACGACCGTCGTCACCGATTCGAATGGGGTGTCGCGGGTCGAAGGCTGGAAGCTCGGCGCCACCCCGGGTCGGAACGCGGTGGTCGCGCGCATGCCCGGGCTGCCGCAGACGACGTTCTTCGCGACAGGCACCGCGGTGGGCCTGCCCACGATGGTGATTGAAGCGGGAGACACCCAGAGCGGCTCGGTGGGCCTGCCAGTGCCCACGACGCCCGTGGTTCGACTGCGCGACGCACAGGGAAGGCCCCGAGTCGGCGTGATGGTGACGTTCACCGTGGCGAGCGGCGGCGGCACTGTGACGGGGTCGCCTGCCACCACTGACGCCGACGGCCTCGCGCGGCCCACGTCCTGGCGACTCGGCCCTTCGCCGGGGGCGAACACCCTCACGGTCACTGCGCCCGATGTTCCGCCGCTCACCTTCCGCGCGACGGGCCTCGCTCCCGGCGCGCCCACGCTCACCCGAACCGTGCTGCTCTCAGGCCTCTCGGTACCGTGGGACCTCGCCTTTGCCCCTGATGGAACGCTCGCCTTCACCGAGCGCCGCGGTGACCTTCGGGTGCTGCGACCGGGCGCGACCACGGCCACCCTGCTGCACCGGCCCGCTGACCTCGAAGCCCAGGGCCAGAGCGGCTTGATGGGCCTCGCGTTCGACCCTGACTTCGCCACCACCCGGCACTTGTTCGTCGCCATGTCATCGCGGGTGAACGCGTCGACGGTCGACAACCGCATCGTGCGGTTCCGGGTCACCCCTGACTGGAGTGGCGTCACCGAGCGGCAGGACCTGCTGGTGGGCATCAGCTGGGGCAACGGCGGCGCCCACTCCGGAGGCAGGCTCCGGTTCGGCTCCGACGGGCTGCTCTACCTCACCACTGGAGACACGCGCTCGGCGAGCGTCCCGCAAGACCCGAACGCGCTCGGCTCGAAGGTGCTGAGGATTCGGAAGGACGGCACCATTCCGGTGGGCAACATGAGCGCGCCGTTCCGCCCGTCGATCTACGCCTTCGGCTTCCGGAACCCGCAGGGGCTCGCGTTCAGGCCCGGCTCTGGAGACCCCTTCATCTGCGAGCACGGCCCGAACTCCGACGACGAGGTGACGCGGCTGGTGGCTGGAGGCAACGGTGGATGGGACCCGAAGAACCCGGCCAACGCCAATGACCAGACCTACTGGGGCTACATGGGCACGACGATGACGAACGTGACGAAGTTCCCCACGGCGATGCTGCCGACCTGGCGTGACACGAACTCGGGCGGCATGTCGGGCTGCGATTTCCTCGTGGGCGCTCAGTGGCGAGACTGGAACGGCGCGCTCGCCGTGGCGTCATTGGGCGATCGCAACCTTCGCGTTCTCACGCTCTCGGCCGACGGCACGACCACCACCGGATCACCCCAGACGCTCTTCGGTGGCCTCGAGCGTCTGCGGGCGGTGGTCCAGGGTCCTGACGGTGCGCTGTATCTCACCACTGACGGCCGGCCAGGCGGCGACCAGCTCTGGCGCGTCACGGCCCAGTGACCGCTTCTGCGTGCAGCTGGCAGCGGGGCGGGAGCCTCAGGGCTTCGGTCGCGCCATCCACGCCTGGAGCAGCTGCGGAACGCTCGAGTCGTGCGACGCGAGGACCAGCGAGCCGGGCGCCGAGGTCAACTGGCGAATCGCGGCCTGGGTCTTCTTCACGCCATCGAAGTCACCGTGAATGCCGGCCAGCGTCTCACCCAGCTCGGCCGCGGTGAAGGTCAGGTCGCCGACGAACCAGAGCGCGCCCTGATCGGTCTTCAGGCGGACGATCACCGAGCCTGGCGTTTGCCCTGGCGTGACCCACGCCCGCAGGCTTCCGTCTCGCGTCATCGAGATGCCCGACCCCAGCACGGTGTCTTCGTCAGAGGTGACCGGCGGCGCGACAGCGATGGCGTCGTCGAGGTACCGCACGCGGGCGCTGGCCATCGTGCGGCAGGGCGCGATGCCGTAGTTCATGCCGGCTTCGGTGTCGGCCCGGGTCGTCCAGATGGGCACTCCAGCGAAGGAGGGCACGCCGCCGACGTGGTCGGCGTGGGCGTGGGCGTGGGTGAGCATGACCCCCTTGAAGGCCTCGGGTTGAAGCTCGAGCGCCCGAAGCTGTGAGGCGAGCGTCTGGGCCGGCTCGACCGCGATGCGAAGAATGGCCTGGCTGACCTGACCCGAGCGCTCGTCACAGGACCGTGCCTTCGGATCCGAGAAGGCGGGCGTCTCGCCGGTGTCGATGGCGAACGTCCCCTCGGGGTGCTCGATGACGTACGACCAGATCGGCATCGGCTCGGCGAAGGCCTCGTCGGCCATGATCGCGTAGAAGCGCTCGCCGTAGTTGGCGGTCTCGCTCAGGCAGTTGAGGCGATGACAGTTCTTGACCGCCACCGTGCCCGTCGGGAGTGCGCGCACCCGAACGGCGGCGCCACCGATGGTCGAGGTCACCAGTGCCGGGGTCGGCGCCACCGAGATGGGTGGCGGGGGCTTCGGGTTCAGCGCCCACGGCACGCACCCCACTTGCAGCAGCAACACCATCACGCCTCGCCTGGTCGTCTTCACGCAGTCAGCTCCTGTCGTTGAATTAAGCACTGCTTAAATGACGGGCCGTGTTCGCGGGCGCAAGTCATTCGGTGTGCTCTGACGGTGCGCCCTGGCGTCAGGGCTGCAGCAACGTGGTCTGCGCAGCAACGGCCAGCATGCGCCCGACGGAGGTGATCATCACCTCGCGCTCGGGCAGGGAAGGGGTGTGCGAGAGGAGTCCGTCGTTCCACAGGACCACGAACCCGTGGGCCATCGACCAGCAGGCGACCGAGGCCATCAGCGCCTGATGCCGAGAGGCCGTCGGTGCGAGCGCGTGCACCGCGTCGACGAGGCGAAGGAGCGTTCCCAGGGCGGCGTCCTGGAGGGAGCCAAGCGCGGGTTCGGTCGGGATCTCAGGGAGAAACATGACGCGATAGTGCGCGCGGTGCTCGAGGGCGAAGCGGAGGTAGGCGGTGCCGATGGCGGTGAGGCGCTCGAGCGGTGTCGCGCTGAACGCGGCGCCTGCTGCACGGTTCATCGCCTCGCCGAGCGTCGCGAAGCCCTGCTCGGCCAGCGCGGCCAGCAGCGCCGATCGACTCGGGAAGTGGTGATACGGCGCCCCGGGGGTCACCCCGGCCCGACGCGCCACCTCACGCAGCGAGATGGCCGAGACGTCTTCGTGCTCGATCATCGAGAGCGCGACCGAGAGCAGGGTGGCCCTCAAGTCTTCCCTCGACGACGCCGACGGTCGCCGCTGCTTCGATGCGCCAGGCCTGGGGCGAGCCACGCCGTGTTCGTATGCGCGATGCCAGGGCTCGGCAAGGAGCGAGGTTTAAGCAGCGCTCAACGATTCAGGAGACGGCCAGACGTCAGACCTGGCGGACGTCGACTGCGACGCGCGGCTGAAGCGCCCTGGGTCTGGAGGTCGCGTTCTCGGCCGCCTCTTCGCGGCACGTGCAGCGCTCTGCCTTCGGCACGTTGGCGAGCGCTTGTTCGATGTGGGCTCCGCACCCGGCCCAGGTGGGCTTCCCGCAGGTGGGACAACGGACTTGCATGCACATGGTTCGTCTCCTGTTCGGCCAGAGAGAGCCAGACACCCGCAAGGAGGATTCAACCAGCCACGACCGGGTGTCTGTGCTCCAGACGACGAGGAGGCACACTGGAGCCTCGTTCCAGCTCAGAGTTTCAGGAGGGCTTTCTGGCGACGACCTGCACGACGGCGCTGGTGCCCCGGTGCAGCGGGCCCTCATCGATGTGACGCTCGCGTTCGGCGCAAAGCTCGATCTCGAGCCCCACGAGCTGTTCCTTCAGCGCGGTCGGCTCGTAGAGCAGGTCAGCGCTCTTCGGGCCGCCGGTGCCAAAGGCCAGCTGCCTCGGCGTGTACGCCTCGAGAATGAAGACCCCGCCAGGCGCCAGGCCCCGCACGACCTGGCCGATGACGGCGGGCTGCGCAGCGACCGGCAGGTGGCACCAGATCGAGATGATGCCCCCCCAGGACCCCGGCTCGAGCTCGGTCTCGGTCAGGTCGGCGAGGAGGGTGTGCACGGTGACGCCGTGCTTGCGGGCGAAGGCCTCGGTCTTGGCCAGCCCGACCTCAGAGATGTCGAGCGCCGTCACGTCAAGGCCCCTGCGCGCCAGGAACACGGCGTTGCGGCCTTCGCCTTCTCCCAGGCTCAGCACCCGACCGGTGAGCCATTGGGCGTGCTCCGAAAGGAAGTCGTTGGGGACGTCGCCGTAGATCGAGGCGTCCGAGGCGCCGAACCGCTCATTCCAGAAAGCACGCGTGTCGCTCATGGGGCTGTCTAGCACCTCCAGCCCGTCGCCACGCAGCCCGAGGGCCTGAACGACCCGTCGCGCCAGCGAAAGGCGAGCGCCCTCAGCCCAGCGCCTTGATGCCCATTCCCACGGCGACGGCGATCGAGAGCGCAGCGAAGCCGAACTTGAGCGCGCGCTCCGGCAAACGGCCGCTGAGCGGGACACCGAGCACGGCGCCCACCACCGCCCCGGCGGCCAGGGGCAACACCAGCGGCAGCAGCTGAGGCCGCGCGACCATCGCGGTGATGCCCCCCGCCAGGCTGCTGAGGGCAATCACCGCAGCCGAGGTCCCCACCGCCTGGGCGAGGGTCAGCCCGGCCAGCCCGACCAGCACCGGCACCAGCAAGAACCCTCCGCCGACGCCCAGGAACCCGGTCAGCACGCCCAGCACCAGCCCAACCGCCAGGAGCACCGGCAGCGGAGCCGCCACCGGATCATCCTTCCGCGCGCGGAACAGCGAAGCGGTCGCGGCCAGCAACACCAGGGCGAAGAGCCCGGCGGTGATCCGCTCGGGGACCAACGGGTTGAGTCGCGCGCCACCCACCGCGCCGAGCATCGAGGCCGGGCCCAGGGCCACCACCGTGCGCCAGACCACCCGACCGGCACGCGCGTGCCCGACCGTCGCGGCGAGCGCCGCTGCGAAGACCACCGCCA
>VYLD01000441.1_pt1 | contig 11725 bp, 20 predicted proteins | sample 5114401 | NCBI WGS metagenome assembly VYLD01 (sample SAMN12291783, study PRJNA351875) | freshwater metagenome | isolation source: freshwater lake | place: USA: Michigan, Gull Lake | collected 2013-08-08 | reverse complement strand
TCGGCTGATCGAAGGTGCCCTCGGGAAGCCATTTCTCGAACGTAGCGAAGCCGAATCCAACGCCCGTTTCCCCTCGGAAGACAGGCCGTCTATCCAAAGGAGCCGCACCCATTTGGAATTGGGTACTGGAGAGACCCGCGGCACCGGCGCAGTGTGAAGATTATTTCCCGCAGTCGCTGGGGCCACCGCTCGCTGACACGCGGAACCTCACCGCTCGCACCGGCGTCCGAGTACCATCTCGGCCCTCGCTCGAGGGGACCTGCCCATGCCTTTAAGCTTTCTCTTCCGCTTCAGGTGCCGCCACGTCGGTGGCCTTCTCAGGCCGATCGACCAACTCAATGATGGCGATATCCGCGGCGTCGCCCTTCCGGAAGTGGCCCTTGAGGATCCGGGTGTAACCACCCGAGCGCTTGGCGTACCGATCCTTCAGCTCTCCGAAAACCTTCTGCAACACGACACGGCTGCGAACGTGCCGCTGTGCCAGGCGCGCGTTGTGTACCCCGCCCTTCTTCCCCAGGGTGATGATCCGCTCGGCCAACCGGCGAGCTTCTTTGGCGCGAGGCAGGGTCGTCTCGATGCGCTCATGCTCGAGCAACGACGTCACCATGTTGCGCAACATCGCGATGCGGTGGGCGGTGGTGCGCTGCAGCTTTCGGTATCCAACTCGGTGTTCCACGGGGGCTCCTTCAAGAACCTTCCCGGCCGTACGAGGTACCGGTAGGAATGAACCTGCAGCCGAAGTGACTGCAGGTTTTTCTGTACTGCTTCAAGACGACGACGGTTGAGGCCCTTCAAGCACGACACTCACGGTGCGAAGCGCACGTTGCAAAACCACAGTGCGCGAGTGCCCAAAGCCTCAGCACCTTCAGGCTCGGGGCACCGCCGGAGCGACCACCGGAGCGGTCTTCGGCGGCCAGCTCTCGAGCTTCATGCCCAGCGAGAGACCCATCTCAGCGAGGATCTCTTTGATCTCTTTCAGCGACTTGCGGCCGAAGTTCTTGGTCTTCAGCATCTCGGCCTCGGTCTTCTGAACCAGGTCGCCAATGCTGCGAATGTTGGCCTGCTGCAGGCAGTTCGCCGAACGCACCGACAGCTCGAGCTCATCGACCGACCGGAACAGATTCTCGTTCAGCTTCGCCTCTTCGCGCGGCGTCTCGACTGCCGACGGCTCCTCGGTCTCTTCGAAGTTCACGAAGACCGTGAGCTGTTCCTTGATGATCTTCGCCGCGAAGGCGACCGCGTCCTGCGGAGTGACCGAGCCATCGGTCCACACCTCGAGGGTCAGCTTGTCGAAGTCGGTCTGCTGGCCAACGCGCGCGTTGGTGACCTGGTAGTTGACCTTGGCGATGGGAGAGAACAACGAGTCGATCGCCACGGTGCCGATGGGCGAACCGGCGACCTTGTTGTTCTGTGCGGCGACGTACCCGCGACCGCGCCGGGTGTTCAACTCGAGGCGCAGCTTGCCGCCTTCTGCGACGGTGCAGATGTGGTGACCCGGGTTGAGAATCTCGACCTGGTCATCGGCGATGATGTCACCGGCCTTCACCTCTTTGGGGCCCTCGACCTCGATACGAATGGTCTTGGGCTCGTTGGTGTGCATCCGCAGACGCACTTCCTTGAGGTTCAGAACGATGTCGGTGACGTCTTCGCTGACTTCGGGAATGGTGGCAAACTCGTGCTCGACCAGGCCGCCGTTGCCCTCGATCTTGACGGTGGTGATGGCCGCACCCTGCAGCGACGACAACAGCACCCGGCGCAGAGAGTTGCCCAGCGTCGTGCCGAAACCGCGCTCGAGGGGCTCGGCGACGAACTTGCCGTAGGTGCCCGTCAGCGTCTCGGCGTCCACGTCGAGACGGCGGGGCTTGATCAGATCCCGCCAGTTCTTTGAAACCAAGCTCTGCTCAGCCATGTGCTGCTCCTGTTCTTCGAAGTCGCCACCAACATACCCACCGAATGGCAGGAGGACGCTTCGGGTCTACACGCTTCATGCCGTTCGCCAGCCCAGCCAGTCGGCCAGCCGGCTGGAGCGGCCAATGGCTACACTCGCCGCTCCGCCAGTCAACCCCAGGGCTAACCGTTACTTCGAATACAACTCGACGATCAGCTGCTCCTGGATCGGCATCGTCAAGTCCTCGCGGTTCGGAGGCGTCTTGACGGTGCCCTTCAGCAGCTTCTTGTCGACGTCGAGCCATTGCGGAATGCCGCGGCGGTCGACGGTCTCGATGGCTTCCTGAATGCGCAAGATCTTCTTCGACTTGTCATGAACCTCGACCACCGAGCCGGGCTTGGCCGAAAACGCAGGCATGTTCACGCGCTTGCCGTTGACGGTGAAGTGACCGTGTCGCACCAGCTGGCGGGCTTCGGCGCGGGTGTCCGCGAAGCCCATGCGGAAGACCACGTTGTCGAGCCGCAGCTCGAGCAATTGCAGCAACATTTCGCCCGTCTTGCCCTTGGTGGACGAGGCGCGCGCGAAGTAGCCGCGGAACTGGCTCTCGAGCAGGCCGTACATGCGCTTGACCTTCTGCTTCTCGCGCAACTGCACGCCGTAGTTCGAGAACTTCACCCGACCCTGGCCGTGCTGCCCGGGGGGATACGGACGACGCTCAATCGCACACTTGTCGGTGTAGCAACGGTCGCCCTTCAGATACATCTTCAGATTTTCGCGTCGGCAAATTCGGCAGACGCTGGCGGTGTAGCGAGCCACGGTAAGACCTCGTTCTCTTGAGAAAGGTTTGAATTAGACGCGACGGCGCTTGGCCTGACGGCAGCCGTTGTGGGGAATCGGAGTGATGTCTCGGATCAGCGAGATCTTGAGCCCCGCCGAAGCGATGGCTCGAAGCGCCGACTCACGACCTGCGCCAGGACCCTTCACCAGGACCTGCACGTTCTTCAACCCGTGCTCCATCGCCTTGGCTGCCGCGTCACCTGCGGCGACCTGCGCCGCGAACGGCGTCGACTTCCGCGAGCCCTTGAAACCGCGAGCTCCAGCGGTCGACCACGAGATCACGTTTCCCGAGACGTCGGTGATGGTGATCATGGTGTTGTTGAAGGTCGAATGAATGTGAACGATGCCGTTCAGAATATTCTTCTTATTCTTCTTCTTCGCCTTCTTTGCGTCGCCCTCGACAGCGGGTACAGCGGGCGCGGCGGGCGAAGCCGGTACAGCGGTTTCTTCAGCCATGGTGCGGTTCTCGCTTCTCTCTTGAGGTGATCAACCTCGCGCGCGAACGGCACGCGAGGAATGGGGTTGGGTCAACAGCTCACTTCGCGGGGGCCGCAGCAGCCGGCTTGACGCGCTGCACGCCGCGCTTCGGACCCTTGCGGGTGCGGGCATTGGTGTGCGTCCGCTGGCCACGCACGGGCAGGCCCTTGCGATGACGCAGGCCGCGGTAGCAGCCCAGGTCCATCAGCCGCTTGATGTTCATCGTCACTTCCCGACGCAGATCGCCTTCGACCTTGTAGTCGGCTTCGAGCACTTCACGAATCTTCCGGGTCTGCTCCTCGGTGAGATCCTTGGTGCGGGTCGCCAGGTCGATGCCGGCGCGGGTGACGATGTCGAGCGCCGACTTCTTGCCGATGCCGTAGATGTACTGGAGCGAAATGACGATTCGCTTCTGCACGGGAAGGTCAATGCCTGCAATGCGAGCCATGTCTGGTACTCTCTTCTTTTAAGGTGATCTCGAGCCGATGAAGCTCAGCCCTGGCGCTGCTTGTGGCGGGGGTTGGCCGGGCAGATGATGCGAATGACTCCTGCGCGGCGAACGACCTTGCACTTGTCGCAAATCTTCTTCACTGACGGACGGACCTTCATGACACCCTCGAACCTGATGCTGCGTTTCGTGTTCTGCGATTGAAGTGCTGACTCGAACTTCGACGACGAACTATTTGGCGCGGTAGGTGATGCGCCCGCGGGTCAGATCGTAGGGAGACAGCTCGACCTTTACCTTGTCACCGGGCAGGATTCGAATGAAGTGCATGCGCATCTTTCCCGAGATGTGCGCGAGCACCTCATGACCGTTCTCGAGCTGCACCTTGAACATGGCGTTCGGGAGCGGCTCCTTCACGGTGCCTTCGACTTCGATCGAGTCTTCCTTCGCCAAACGACACAACCTCTCTCAAAAGACGACCACGGGGACAACGATGAGCGCGCGCCCGTACCACCTCCGCTCACCCCGCGCAAGTGGCGCCGGTGGGGGAGCGGTGTTTCAGGACGCTTTCGGGCTCCCAATGGAGGCCTTGATCAACTCGTAGATCTCTTCGGGAGACCCGACGCCGTTGATGGCCCGCAACAGCTTGCGCTCCTCGTAGTAGGCCTTGAGCGGCGCTGTCAGCTTGCGGAACTCATCGAGGCGCTTCTGCACCGTCTCGGGCACGTCGTCAGCGCGGCCGCGGCCCTTCATTCGCTCCTGGATCACGACATCAGGCACTTCGAGCGACACCACGTGCTCGATGTGGCGACCGGTCTTCTGCAGCACGACCTCGAGCGCCTGCGCCTGGGGAATGGTGCGGGGGAAACCGTCGAGCAGAAAACCACGCGCGCAGTCGGGCTCGCGAATGCGCTCTTCGACGATGCCGATCACCAGTTCGTCGGGCACCAGCTTGCCGGCAGCCATGAGCGGCCCCGCGAGGTTTCCCAGGGTCGTCCCGTTCGCGACCGCGGCGCGCAAGATATCGCCGGTCGAGATCTGTGGAATACCGAACTCCGCCTGAAGGCGCTGCGCCTGGGTACCCTTGCCGGCGCCGGGAGGACCAAAAAAGACGAGATGCATCGTTGCCCCTTTCTGAAATCAGGCTGCGTCGCCGACACGAACGCGACCACGAATTCGAGGACCGCGGGGCCCCGCGAACCCCTCATAGTTTCGGCTGATGAGGTGCTGCTCAATCTGCTGCACGGTGTCCAGCGCCACGCCGACCACGATCAGCAGGCCCGTGCCGCCGAAGGCGAACGGTACGTTCAACGACTGGGCAAACACAGTAGGAATCACGCAGATGAAGGACAGATACAGCGCCCCGCCGAAGGTCAGCCGGTTCAGCACCCGCTCGATGAACTCCGCCGTCTGCCGGCCGGGGCGAATCCCCGGAATGTAGCCGCCCTGCTTCTTGATATTGTCGGCGACGTCGTCGGCCCTGAAGGTCAGCGACGTGTAGAAGTACGCGAAGAAGATGATCAGCAGCACGAACAGGCCGTTGTAGACCCACGCGCTGTTCTGCAGCGCCCGCTGCACCGAACCCAGGGCAGGAATCCAGTTGGCCAGGGTCGCCGGGAACGAGAGCAGCGCGCCGGCGAAGATGGGCGGAATCACGCCCGACGCGTTCACCTTGAGAGGGAAATAGGTGGCCTGGCCGGCAAACATCTGCCGACCCTGCATACGCTTGGCGTACTGCACCGGAATTCGCCGCATGCCGCGCTCGATGAAGACCACGGCGGCGATGATCAGCACCATCACCACCATCACCGCGAGCACCGCAGCAGGGTTCAGCGCGTCTTGACCGAACTTGTCGGCGTCCATCTGTTGCCAGAGCCGCTGCGCCGCTGGAGGAATACCAGCCACGATGCCCCCGAAGATGATCAGCGAGATGCCGTTGCCGATGCCGTTCTCGGTGATGCGCTCGCCCAGCCACATGATGAACGCGGTACCGGCGGTCAGGGTGACGACCGTCATGAACGTGAACCACACCTGATCGACCGAGTCGGGCACCACCACCTGGTCGAAAGCGCCCTGGTTCTGGCCAGCGGTGCGGCCCAGCGAGTAGATGAACCTCGAGATGCTGACGCCCTGGACGATGCTCAGCACGATGGTGCCGTAGCGGGTGTACTGGTTGATCTTCTGTCGGCCGGCGGCGCCTTCCTTCTGCAGCCGCTCGAGCGCCGGCACCACCACGGTCAACAGCTGGAAGATGATGCTCGCGGAAACGTAAGGCATGATGCCCAGCCCGAAGATCGACATCTGATCGAGCGCACCGCCCGAGAAGAGGTTGAACAGGTTGAGCAACCCGCCCTCTTTGCGCTGCTTGTCCATGAACGAGTTCATCACCACCCGGTCGACGCCTGGGGTATTGATGAAGATGCCCAGCCGATACACCGCCAGCAGCACGATGGTGTAAGCCAGCCGGGCGCGCAGCTCCTGCACCCGGAAAATGTTGGTGATGGCATTCAAGGCCACGGTGAGTCCCTCGGGTCCATCGTCGTCACTGCGTCATCGTCGTCACTGCGTCATCTTCGACACATCGTCCCTGCGTCTTCCCTGCGGTGACACTTGAGAAACCAAACGCCCCACGGGCCTTTAGGCGGTCCGAGGGGCGAGGTTCAACACCTGAAATGACAGGTCCAGCGCGTGCCGAGCCAGCAGGTCGCGAACGGCCGCGAGGCCGTCATTGACCTCCCGCCGCGACCCCTCACGCCTTGACGCCCTTGCCAGCGTGCGCCTTTGCCGCGGCCTCGGGCTTGTGCTCGACCAGCACCAGCTCTTCGACGCTGCCGCCGACCCTGGTGATGGCCTCACGCGCGGTCGCGGAGAACTTGTGGGCCTTCACGACCAGCTTCTTCGTCAACTCGCCGCCACCGAGCACCTTGATGCCGTCGTAACGGCCCTTGAGCAGGCCAGCGCCCTTCAGCGCCCTGGTGTCGACCGTAGCACCGGCCTCGAACAGCTCGAGGTCGGCTAGGTTGATGATCGCCCAGTCGAGGCGGTTGGGGGGCGTGAAGCCAAACTTCGGCAGCCGGCGCTGCAGGGGGCTCTGGCCGCCTTCGAAGCCTTCGAAGCGCATGTTGCCCGAGCGGGCCTTCTGACCCTTGCCGCCACGACCGGCGGTCTTGCCAAGGCCCGAACCCTGCCCGCGACCCACGCGCTTCTTGCGGTGCGTCGAACCCTTGGGAGCCTTCAGCGAATGGAGCGTCGTTGCCATGGTGTCTTCCTCACTTCGCCTGAGCGGCGCGCGCACGCGCGGCGTCGCGAACTCGAATGGCCCGGGGCTTGCGCCGAACGGTGGCCGCGGGCTCTTCCTTGACCACCTCGTGCGTCACGAGGTGCCGAACCTTGTTGATCATGCCGCGAATCGCGGGCGTATCCTGGAGCAGGCGCTCTGAACCGAACTTCTCGAGGCCGAGGCCCCGAATCGTCGCGACCTGACGCTCCGAAGCTCCCGAGTGGCTCTTCACCAACTTGACCTTGATGCCCATGGTTACGCCTGCGCCTTCTTCCCGAAGTGAATCTCCTTGCCGCGCAGGCGGGACACCTGTTCGGGAGAACGCAGCTGCTTGAGCCCGTCGACGACGGCCTTCAGCACGTTGTGCGGGTTACGGCTGCCCTGGCTCTTGGTGAGGATGTTGCGAATGCCCGCCGCCTCGAGGACCGCGCGAACCGCGCCACCGGCGATGACGCCCGTGCCTTCGCTGGCCGGACGCAGGAACACCCGGCCGGCGCCGAAGTGGCCGAGGGCCTCGTGGGGAATCGTGCTGCCCATCAGCGGCACGCGGAAGAGGTTCTTCTTCGCGTTCTCGCCACCCTTGCGGATGGCCTCGGGGACTTCGTTCGCCTTGCCGAGGCCAACCCCGACATGCCCGTTGCCGTCGCCCACCACCACCAGGGCGGCGAAGCTGAACCGCCGGCCGCCCTTCACCACCTTGGCGACGCGGTTGATGCTGACGACGCGGTCGTTGAGGTCGAGGTCGTTCGCGTTGATTGGAGTCGTGCTCATGAGATCTCTTTCAGTCCTTAGAACTGCAGGCCAGCTTCGCGAGCGCCGTCAGCCAGCGCGGCGACGCGGCCGTGGTAGGGGAAACCGTTGCGGTCGAACACGACCTTGTCGATCTTGGCGGCCTTGGCCCGCTCGGCGATCAGCGCACCGACGCGCTTGGCGGCGGCCTTCTTGTCGTCGTCGCCGAGCTTGCCCTTCAGCTCCTTCGACAGCGACGAGGCCTCGACCAGGGTTCGCCCGGTGGTGTCGTCGATCACCTGGGCGATGATGTGCTTGAGAGACTTGTAGACGGTGAGGCGCGGGCGCTCGGGAGTTCCCGAGACCTTCTTGCGAATGCGCTCTTTGCGGTTCAGCCGGGGGTCGTTCTTGCTCGTCATGGTGTGTTCCTTTCCTTCCGCCCGAGATGAAGTCTTCCCCGAGCGGATGATGGGGGCGTGGCTTACGCCGTACCCGTCTTGCCTTCTTTGCGGCGAACCGTCTCGTCGTGCAGCTTGATGCCCTTGCCCTTGTACGGCTCGGGAGGACGCAGCGAGCGAATGCGCACCGCGGTCTCACCGAGCAGCTGGCGGTCCATCGACTTGAGCGTCACGTCGATGGTGGGCAACTGCTCTTCCGTTCGCGGCGTCTTCGCGACTTCAGCCGTGATGCCCTCGGGCAGGTCGAACACCACCGGGTGCGAGTAGCCCAGCGCCAGGTGCAGCTGCTTGCCCTTGACCTCGGCGCGGTAACCGACGCCGCGGATCGCCAGCGAGCGCTCCCAGCCAGTCGACACGCCCTTCATGGCGTTCGCCAGAATCGCCCGAGTCAACCCGTGCAGCGCCCGGTGTTGCCGGCTGTCGGTGGGGCGCGCCACGTTGATGGCGCCGTCCTTCACCTCGACCTTGATGTCCGTGTTGGGCACCGGCACCGTGAACTTGCCCTTGGGCCCCTCGAAGTTCACCTTGCCGTTGGCAATGGCGACCTTCACCTTGTCTTCAACCTTGATCGACAGCTTTCCGATGCGGCTCATGGTCGTGTTCTCGCTTAGTAGACGGTTGCGATGAGCTCGCCGCCCACGTTGTGCTTGCGGGCCTGGGCGTCGCTGAAGATGCCGCGCGAGGTCGACAGAATGGAAATGCCAGTACCACCGCGAACCCTGGGCAGCTTGCCGACCGCCACGTAACGCCGAAGACCCGGCTTCGAGACGCGCTTGATGCCGCTGATCACGGGCTCCTTGTTGGGGCCGTACTTCAGCAGCACGGTCAGCTCGTTCTGGGGCTTCTTCTCGTGAACGATGAAGTCGGCCACGAAGCCCTCTTCCTTGAGGACTCTGACGACTTCGACCTTCAGCTTCGAGCTCGGCAGCGTCAGCTTGTCGTGACGGGCGAGCGTCGCGTTACGGAGGCGGGTGACCAGGTCACCGACGGGATCATTGACGGCCATGTTGCACTGCTTCCTGCAGGCTGGTTGTCCACCAGCCAAGGGAACCCCGCACGCCTTCCGAGACCATCTCGGTGGTTCGTGCGCGGTAGTTTCGGTACAGCGAGCGCCCCGGTGGGGCCCTTACGCTGCCCGGAAAGGAACTCCAATGGCCTTCAGCAGCGCCAGCCCGCGCTCATCATTTCCTGCCGAGGTCACGATGCTGACGTTGAGGCCCTTCACCTTCTCGATCTGGTCGTAGTTGATCTCGGGGAAGATGATCTGCTCGCGGAGGCCAAGGGTGTAGTTGCCGCGGCCGTCGAAGGCCTTGGGTGAGATACCCTTGAAGTCGCGCACGCGGGGCAACGCCACGTTGATCAACCGATCGAGGAACTCGAACATGCGGTCACCGCGCAGGGTGACCATGGCGCCAATGGCCTGGCCTTCACGCAGCTTGAAGTTCGCGATCGCCTTGCGCGAGCGGGTGATGACCGGCTTCTGGCCCGTGATGGCCCCGAGTTGGTCGACGGCCGACTCGAGGATCTTGTTGTTCGCCAGCGCCTCACCCAGACCCATGTTCACCACCACCTTGTTCAGGCGCGGCACTTCCATGGGGTTCTTGAGGTTGAGCTCCTTCATCAGCGCCGGCACCACCTCTTTGCGGTAGCGCAGCTTCAGGCGGGCAGGCTGAACCTGCAGGCCCTCTTCGATGTTGGCGGCAAAGCCGGCCTTCTTGACGTCTTCCTTCTTGTTGCGCTTCGCCTTCTCCTTCTTCTCGGGAGCAGGGGCTTTCTTTTCCGGCTTCTTGTCTTCGTCAGCCATCGTCGTCTTCCTTCAAGGGGCGGTTGGTTCTCCAGGTCCGCGGTCTTTCACCGCGCTCCAGAGACCGCAGGTGGTCAGCTCCTTCAATCGATCGTCGCGTCGCAGTTCTTGCAGAACCGCTTCTTCTTGCCTTCCACGTCTCGTGCGCCGACGCGGGTGGGCTTGTCGCACTTCGGGCAGACCAACGAGACGTTCGCCAGGGCGATACTGCCCGGCCGCTCGACGATGCCGCCGTCGGGGTTGGCGCGGTCGCGACCCTTCTTCACGTGGCGCTTCACCACGCGCAGGCCCTCGACCCGAACGCGCAGCGCGCCCCGGTCAATCTCGATGATCTTGCCGCGGTTGAGGTTTGCCGAGCGCTCGACGCCCGACGTCACTTGAACCGTGTCTCCCACTTTCAGCTTCTGCATGACTTAGAGCACCTCAGGCGCGAGAGAGATGATCTTCATGAACTTCTTGGCTCGCAGCTCACGCGCGACGGGCCCGAAGATGCGAGTCCCGATGGGCTCGAGGTCTTTGTTGATCAGCACTGCCGAGTTGGTGTCGAACTTGATGTACGAGCCGTCGGGGCGGCGAATCTCTTTGGCGGTGCGAACGATGACGGCCTTGGCCACGTCACCCTTCTTCACCTTCGCGCCGGCGATCGCCTCTTTGATCGACACCGTGACGACGTCACCGATCGAGCCATAGAAGCGCTTGGAACCGCCAGCAATGTTGATGAGGAACACCGACTTCGCACCCGAGTTGTCGGCGACCTCGAACTTCGTGGTCATCTGCAGCATGGTTCATTCTCCTTTTTGTCGAAGAGCCTCATCGACCCTTCGCGAGCCCGTATCAGGCGTTGTTGGCCTTCTCGAGCACCTTCACCACGCGCCACCGCTTGTCCTTCGACGTCGGCTTGGTCTCGGCGATGAGCACCTTGTCGCCTTCGTTGACCGTGACCTTGTTGGGGTAGTCGTGATCTTCAGCGTGCGCCTTGTACTTCACGCGCAGCGTCTGAATCTTGCCGTACTGGGCGTGCGCGGCGCGACGGCGAACCGTGACGACGACCGTCTTCTGCATCTTGTTCGAGGTGACGATGCCGATGCGCGTCTTGGGGCGGCTGCGGGCAGCGTCGACCGCGGGAGTGGTGGTGGTCTCAGCCATGGTGTCTTCCTTACTTCGCGGCCGTCGAAACAGCCTTCGAGCCGGCCTGCTTCTGCGTGAGAACGGTGAGAATGCGCGCGAGATCGCGCTTGTGGGTGGTGCGCTCTGACGGGTTGTCGAGGGCCCCGGTGCGCAGCTTGAGCTGGTCCTGGAACAGGGTCGACTTGAGCTCTTCAGCCCGGCGCTTCAAGTCGTCGATGCTGAGGTCGTGGAGTTCTTTTGCGGTGGCCATGGCGATAGTTCCTTACAGGCTCTGCTCGCTGCGGTGCACGATGCGAGTCATCACCGGCAGTTTGGCGGCGGCGAGGGTGAAGGCCTGGTGCGCGAGGGTCGCGTCCATGCCATCCATCTCGTAGAGGATACGGCCGGGCTTCACGACGGCGACGTAGTACTCGACGCCGCCCTTCCCGGTACCCATGCGGGTCTCGGCGGGCTTCTTGGTGATGGGCTTGTCGGGGAAGATCCGGATCCAGATCTTGCCGCCGCGCTTGATCTTGCGGCTCATCGCGATACGCGCGGCCTCAATCTGCCTCGAGGTGATCCACCCGGGCTGAAGGGTCATGAGCCCGAACTCGCCGAACGAGAGCGTGCTGCCTCGATAGGCGCGGCCAGGGGTGCGGCCCTTGTGCATCTTGCGGTGCTTGGTGCGTGCAGGCTGGAG
>VYLD01000440.1_pt1 | contig 11730 bp, 9 predicted proteins | sample 5114401 | NCBI WGS metagenome assembly VYLD01 (sample SAMN12291783, study PRJNA351875) | freshwater metagenome | isolation source: freshwater lake | place: USA: Michigan, Gull Lake | collected 2013-08-08 | reverse complement strand
GTTGTGATTAAGTCTCCGCGAGTCGATCGGGCGCCGACCGGGCGGGTGAAGGTCGTCGATCCTCCGCGGGTCGACGCCACCCAGGTCGACGTGCTGCGCCAGTCCGATGGCGTGGTCGACATTCTGTGGGTGGTCGACGACTCCGGCTCGATGGCCAATGAGCGGCGGCGCCTGGTGAGCAACTTCAACCGCTTCGTGCAAGAGCTGCTCGCGCTGCGGGTCGACTTCCAGATGGGCGTCATCTCCATCGTCTCGACCGACGGCGGCCGGCTGCGTGGCACCACCCCCATCATCACCAACCGCACCACCAACGCCCGCGCGGTGTTCGAGGCCAACACCACCTTCCCGGCCAACCGCTCGCGGTGGGAGCAGGGCCTGCGCATGTCGCAGTTCGCGTTGACCCCACCCAACACCAGCGCCCAAGGCCCCAACGCCGGCTTCCTGCGGCCCGCGGCGGCGCTCGCGGTCATCGTGGTCACCAATGAGGACGACTCGAGCTTCGGGACGACCGAGTACTACGCGCGGGTGTTTCGCGGCTTCAAGGGCAAGGGCAACGAGAACCTGGTGAGCTTCAGCGTGATCGGCGGGCCGACGCCCAATGGCTGCGTGCCGCCCGGAGAGGCCCAGCTCTACGGCAGCCTCGCCGAGCCGTCGTTTCGCTACACCGAAGTCGCCACCCGCACCGGAGGCATCATCGGCAGCATCTGCGACGCGAGCTTCGAGCAGACGCTGGTGCGCATCGCGCAGGCGCTCAACACGCTCAAGCGGGTGTTCCCCATGACGCTGATTCCCATCGTGTCGTCGATTCGGGTGACGGTGATCGACGGGGCGACCAGCACGCTGGTGCCGCAGAACGACGTCACCGGCTGGCAGTACCGCGCCGACACCAACTCGATCGTCTTCCTGGGCACCTACGTGCCACCGCCGGGGTCCACCGTGCGCCTCGAGTACGCCTTCGCCCGACCATGAACGCCCACCGTCTTCAGCTGGTCGTGCTGCTCTCGCTCGTCGCGTGTTCGCGCAGCGCGCTCAACGCCGACTGCCCCAACGGGTACGCCTTCGACCCCGTCGCACAGAAGTGTGTCTGCTCGACGGACCAGGGCTGTCCCACTGGGCACGTGTGTGAAGACGCGGTCTGCGTCTGTCGGGCCACCTCGTGCTGCCCCGGCGGGTACGAGTATTCCACTGACGGAGAGATCTGCGTGTGCCGGCAGTCGTCGTGCTGCCCGAAGGATCACCGGTGGCTGCCCGACGAGCGCAGGTGCGTGTGCGACGCTGCCAACTGCTGCCCCGACGGGTACCGCTATGACGACACCGCCCGGTCCTGTGTGTGCGCGGCCGACAGCTGCTGCCCCGTGGGGTTTGTCTGGAATGAGAGCCGAAAGACGTGCACCTGCGCGTCTGACAATTGTTGTCCTGTCGACTACCGGTTCGACCCGGTCTCGAAGGACTGTGTGTGTGCGCGCAACGACTGCTGCCCGCCCAACCACGTCTACAACGCGAGCATCGGCGCCTGCGTCTGCGTCGGCGACGTGTGCTGCCCGACTGGGTTCAAGAAGGCGACCGATGGCTCAGAGCGGTGTGTCTGTCAGAACAACGCGTCGTGCGGAGCGAACCAGTTCTGCGACCCCACCTCGGGCGCCTGTCGGTGTACTGGAAACAACGGCTGCCCCGCGGGCAACTTCTGCAACCCCCTGGGCTTCTGCCAGTCGTTCGCGTCGTGCACCTCGAACCTCGACTGCCCGACAGGCACCTTCTGCGACACCACCACCACCCGCTGCTCCGCCGACGGCCCCTGCAGCCTCGACGAGCACTGCGCCTTCAACAACGTCTGCAACGTCTCGACGCTCGCCTGCCGCGCCGGGTGCCGGGGTGACGGCGACTGCGCGCCCAAGCTGGCCTGCGTGAATGGGCAATGCACGACGTTCTGCCGGGACAACCAGGGCTGCCCTGTCAACCAGTTCTGCGACACGGCGACCGGCCGCTGCGCCGCCCGCCCTGGTCGGGTTGATTGTAACAGCTGTGGAATCACCTCGACCTGCGGTTCCCAGAGCACGGCGCGGTGTCTGTCTTTCGTGACCGAAGGGCAGACGGGCTCGTTCTGTGGAATGACCTGTACGTCCGACGATGACTGTCCTTCGGGGTTCGACTGCGGCGGCGTCATCTTCTCGTGCCGCGGCGGGGCGTTCTGTGAGCCTGTGGCTGGCCAGACCATCACCTGCAAGGCTTTTCAGGTCGAGAATGAAGAGGGTGATCAGTTCTTCTGCGCCGGCAACAATGGGCTGCCCAACGTCTACTTCCGGTCCTGCGCGCCGAAGTCGGGGTTCTGCCCGGCCACCGCCGCGCCGTGAGTCACGCCGCGTTTGAATCTGCTCCGCTTCGGCCCAGCTGACCGAGCCTCGGCGGTGGGAGTCGCGCCGTGTTCAAGCCCTGACAGGTGGTGAAGCTGTCGCCAGCCTGTCTTCATCACTGACTTACTTTGGTGTGCAGGTCTTGCTCTCTGTGCATGCCTTGTAGGCCTTGAGTTCTGCTTCCGCTTTCTCGCGCGCGGCTTGTGCGGCCTTTTCCGAGCTCTCCTTCAGTTCCTTTTCCAGAGAGGAAACCTTCGCTTCTGCAGCCTTCGCCTTCTCAGCTGCTTTGGCGGCGGCTTCTGCGGCCTCTTTCGCTTTGGCTTCTGCTTGACTCGTCGCGAGCTGAGCTTCGAGCACGGGACGTTCTTCTGCCATCAGGCGGGCGACGGTCAGAATGTTCTCGAATGCCACCTCGTAGGGGTCTTCCGCAACACCCCCATCAACTGGGACGTCCAGCAGATGGCGGTACGGCTCAAGCATTCCTTGCCGCAGGCCGAGACTGTCGAATTGACTTAGATTTCGATTAAGTTCCGGTGCTTCTTTCTCAAGCACGCTCTGTTCGAAATCCAGCTTTTTCCTCTCGGACTCAAGGGCTCTCAACTTTGGATCTGGTTCCTTACCTTGCAGCTTCTTCAACTCGTCAATCTTCTCTTGGAGTTGATCTCTGGCGCGGTCGAGCGACACTTGCTGGCGTCTGTTTTCTTCGACTGCTTGCCTGAGGGCATCTTGCCTGGACTGAAGGAGCTTGGAGATGAACTTATCCGCCTCCAGATACATCGCCGTCGCCCGTCGCCTTGCTGTCTGGGGGGTTGACTTGAGCATTCCATTATTGAACGCCTCACAGAGTCGGTACTGGCTGAACTGGAGGAAGAGGGTCCGCTCGGATTGTTCGAAGACGCGAACGATGCGTTCGGTTCGGCGCGATTCCAACTCGGCTGACAGGAGCAGCGCCTGGGCCGCCTTGGCGCTCAAGTTGTTCGAAGCAGAGCGTTTCGCGCTCTCGCTCGACTCCGGGTCGCCGTCGCTCCGGGCAGCCTCACGCGCAAGCGCTTGAGCAACGGCACCTTCCGCCTGTTGATTGGCGTTGACTGAACCCTGAAGCGATAGCAGTCGGTCCAGTTCGCGAGCAGCTTGTGAGGGCGGGAGGGCGCAAATCACCCGAAATCGGGTGCCGGCATCATCAATACTGCTTGAGAAGGCTGCGCCCTCAGTTCCCGGATATGCGAGTATGCTATTGGCGTACTCGATCGACGTCGCACCATACTTCTCACTGGTGAGTCGAGTCGTTTGCCCGCATCGCGCTTGTCCAAACAAGACAATACCAAGTAAGCCCAGTCGAATCAGTCTCATGTCCCCTCCAGACTTCCAGTGATCTGCCGACGGCCCTCTGACCCTACTGCTCAGCTGGCGCTTCCTCAAGCTGAGACTTCGAGAGCGACACGCCGGTCGGGTATCAAGACGAAGACAGACCTCTCAGCCACACTGCGTGACGACCTCGACGTTTGGTGACCGCGAGGGCTCGACCGCAAAGCTGGCGATTTTCCCCGCAGTCTCGCGGAGCAGTTTATCGACGACTCCCAGCTCGATTCCGTGAACTGGGTCACTCACCCGACGACTTCGCGATCGAGGTGGCGCTGCTCAAGGCTGTTCGGCGGTCGTCTGACCGCCCAGCACCCCCGGCTACACTCCAACGTTTGTACGCAGCCGACGGAAGCCCTGGGGCTGTTCACAAGCAGTGACCCCTTCTCTGGCAGAAGCGCGGGTTCCAATGCGACCGCTGGCGTGGGGCGACTGACTCAGGGCCTGGGCACTTTGACCGCAAGCCCCAGCCGGTAGACGTCCTGGCTCGACCACCCCGCCACGCGGGCCAACTCCGTGGCCAGGGCCTTGAGCCGTTCCCCACGCGCGAGGCCCGCCGTGAGCGCCTCGGTCACCTGCAGCTCGGTCCACCGGCCCCCGCGTTCCCGCCCGTGTACGAGCACCACCACCTCGCCCAGCACCTCGCGGGCGCCGAGCGTCTGCGCCAGGGTCGACAAGGGTCCCCGCAGGAACTCCTCGTGCAGCTTGGTGACCTCTCGCGCGACGCAGGCCCTTCGATCGCCGAGCACCTCACCCAGCAGCCCCAGCGTCTCGACCACCCGCCGCGGAGACTCGTACAGCACCAGCGTCGCCGACAGGCCGGCCACCTCTTCGAGCATGGTGCGCGCTTCTGAGGTCGTGCGCGGCAAGAAGCCCAGGAAATGAAACCGGGAGGTCGGCAGGCCCGAGGCCGACAGCGCCGCGATGACCGCCGACGCGCCGGGGACAGGCACCACCCGCACGTTCGCTGCCACGCACTCGGCCACCAGCTTCTCACCGGGGTCACTGATGGCCGGGCTGCCCGCGTCCGAGATGAGCGCGATCGACTGGCCGCCGGTGAGCCGCTGCACCAGGCCTTCAGCTCGGGCGCCCTCGGCGAAGGCGGGCAGGCTGGTGGTGGGGGTCGAGATGCCGTGCAGCTCGAGCAGCACCCGGGAATGCCTGGTGTCTTCGCACGCGATGAGATCGACCGCGCGCAGCACCTCGATGGCCCTCGCCGTGAGATCGCCCAGGTTCCCGATGGGCGTCGCGACCAGGTACAGCGTCGAGGGTTCGACAGAGGCGGGCACGCTCGAGCCCTTATCAGGCTGTCGGCCACCGCGTCTCACTCGCGCCGACCCGTTCGAGGCGAGGACAAGGCGCTCAGCAGATGAAGACCACCCCGACGAAGCGCGCCTGACCTGCGTTGCCGTTCGAACCTGTACGACGTATCGTCTCGAAATGTCCCACACGTTGACGATTCGCCTCGACGCCCAGCTCAACCTCCGGTTGTTGGAGGCCGCACGAGAAGCACAGCAGCCCGTCAGCGCCCTGGTCCGTGAGGCCCTCACCGAATGGCTCGCGCGAACCGGCTCGAAGAAGGCGGTGACGCTGCTCTCGGCAGCGGGCTCGCTGAAGGGGAGCGGGCGGTCGGCGACGAACGAGAACGTTCGAGCGGCCTTTCGACGGAAGGCGCGTTGAAGCTCATCGTCGATACTGGGCCGCTCGTCGCGCTCCTCGACAGGCGCGACCGGCTTCATTCGTGGGCCCTGGAGACCTTCGAACGACTCTCGCCACCGTTCCTGACCTGTGAAGCGGTCCTGACCGAGGCTTCACACTTCCTGGATGATTCGAGCGCCTTGAGGGCGGCCTGGCTCGCAGGGGAACTCGCGGTGGACTTCGACTGCGAGAAGCACCGAGAGCGCGTCTGTGCGCTCATGCGGAGATACGCTCCCATGGACTTCGCCGATGCGTGTCTCGTGGCGATGGCTGAGATCCATCATCCGGCGACCGTGGTCACCATCGATCGAAAGGACTTCTCCCGGTATCGGACCCACGGGCGAAACCGTCTGCGCACCGTGATGCCAGGCCAGTGAGCGCGGGCCATCTGCAAGTCGGCAGGACGACGGGCCTCGCGTCACGCGGGCTGCGCCTCGCTCGAGGGCGGGCTCCTCGCCGAAGGAGCCGCTTGCTCGTGGCCGGTAGCGCCACAGAACAGTCGAACACCGTGTGCGGTGATCAACCGATGACCGCCCGAACCGCCTTCGCTGCCTGGAGCACGTCGTCGCGGGTGACATCGAGGTGCGTGACGAACCGTACGCGCGACCCGCCCGACGCCAGCACGCCCGCTGCGGCCAGCTTCTGCACGAAGCCCGACGCCACCCTCGGCGAGAGATCGACCCACACCATGTTGGTCTGCACCGGCTGCACCTGCAGCCCCTCGAGGTCGGCCAGCTCGGCCCCGAGCAGCGCCGCGTTCGCGTGATCTTCAGCCAGGCGGTCGACGTGGTGCTCGAGCGCGTACAGGCCCGCGGCCGCGAGCACCCCGACCTGCCGCATGCCGCCGCCGAGCACCTTCCGCCAGCGACGCGCACCTTCGATGAAGCCCCGCTCGCCGAAGAGCAGCGAGCCCACCGGAGCGCCCAGCCCCTTCGACAGACACAGGCTCAAGGAGTCGAAGGGCTCCGAGAGGACCTGTGGAGCCCGGCCCGACTTCACGACCGCGTTCAGGAAGCGCGCGCCGTCGAGGTGCGTCGACAGGCCGTGCTGCTTCGCCGCCGCGCACGCCGCCTCCAGGCGCTGCTGCGGCACCACCTTGCCGTCGAGGGTGTTCTCGAGTGCCAGCAGACGCGTCCGGGCAAAGTGAAAGTCCTTCGGCTTGATGGACCGCACGACGAGCTCGGGCGGAATCGAGCCATCGGCGTCGTTCTGCAGCGCATGCGAGTGAATCGACCCGAGCGCGGCGGCGCCACCACCCTCATGCACGAACGTATGCGCCTCGACGCCCAGCAGCACCTCGTCGCCCCGCTGACACCAGGTGAGCAGCGCCGCCAGGTTCGACTGGGTGCCCGAGGGGAAGAACAGGCTCGCTTCGAAGCCAAAGCGCTCGGCGGCCGTCGTCTGCAGCTCGAGCACGGTCGGGTCATCGTCCCACACGTCGTCGCCCACCTCGGCCTCGGCGATGGCCGCGCGCATGCCGGGCGTCGGGCGGGTGACGGTGTCACTGCGCAGATCGATGATCTTCATGCGGCCAGACCTTCGCCTCCCCCAGCGTCGTCGTCGAGGTTGTCCTGTTCGGCTTTCGGGGCCAGGACCGCGTGTCGGGGTGCGACGCGCGCTCGAGGCTGAGCGGCGCGTCCGTCACCGAGCTCACTCGCCCCGACGCGCTGCCACGACCTCGACGCGAACGGTGTGCTTCACGTCGTCGATGAAGACGCGACAGAGCTGTTCATCGCGCCAGCGAGCCTCGGTCACCTCTGCAGGAAGCCCGGCCGCGAAGCGCAGGACGCCAGTCGTGCAGCCTTCACCTTCGACGCGATAGGCGGCGCGCGCGAGCTGGCGCTCCACGTCGGCGGGCAACGGCTCGTTGAGCGCGAGCACTGCCCTGAGGGCGCTGGGGCCGCTGGTGACGAACTGCGCTTGGCCTGCATCGGGGAGCATTCTGGCGAGCCGCGTGTGTGCGACCTGCCTCGCTGCGTCGACCGTGCACAGCGCTTCCCCAGCCTCGTCAGCGCACCACACGTCTGGGTTGCCAAGCGACGCGCGCGCGAGCGAAGCCACCCACGCGCACCGATGACCGCCAAGGACGAGGGCGGCGAAGAGGTCTTCCGAGGCCCAGCTGTCGCTGTTCGCGAGCCTCGCGCACGAGCGGCGCCCAGCCTCATCATCGCCTCGCACCGTGAGGAGCAGCTCGAACAGCGGCGCCTCGGTGCGACGAAAGACCTCGCGCGCGCGAGCGCTGAAGTCGTCGGGCAAGACGTTGGCGTGCTCTGCGAGGCGGTCGAGCGTCCTGGCCGTGTCGTCCGTCACCACCACACCGCCGTCGTCAGAGACGAACTGGTCGAGCACCTGGTGCATGAGCACCCGCTGGTCGTTCTCTTCCAGCTGGTCGAACCAGAACCACCAGTCGTCTGCGTCCGTGGTGCCGACGTTCTGTCGCAGCAGCTCGAAACGATCGCGTCTGCTCATGCGCTCCCAGACTCGCGCCTGCCCATCACGGTCGACCAGCAGGAAGGACCAGTCCCACAGGCCGGGGTCCGACAGCACTGCGAGCCCCGCGTCTTTCGGCACGAAGGCCATGTGCGTCGCGAAGATGCCAGCGTCGTCGAGGTGATGAACCTCGACCAACGCCGAACCGTTGCCGACGGTGACCCGCCTCGTTCCGTCGGTGACGTCGACGGCAAACCAGTACTCCGGCCCCGGCGGCACGGGGAACCAGACGGCCGTGGTGGTGAGCGAGGCGCAGTCTGGTGGGCCCGCGGGTGGCGGCGTGGTGACGTGAACGAGGCCGTAGCTGCAGGTCTCGCGCGGTGGCCCGACGAGCGGACAGAAGAGCGTTCGCCAGCCGGGTGCGCACGTCGCGGAAGGCACCGTGAGGCGGTGGAGCGAGACGGGAACGCCACCGGGCAACGAAGCGAAGACCGTGTCGGTGCGACCCCGACCGCACGACAGCAGCACGAAGCACCCCAGCATGAACGTTCTCATCGATATCAAGGGTACACGAGTGACGGTGATGCGGGGCCAGTGAGCGCTGGCAGTCTCTCGTGCAAAGGCAAGCAGGGTGCGGCCTTCAGTGGCTGAGAAATTCCACCACCACCTCCAGCTCGGGCTCTGACAGCGTTCGAAAACGAGGCGGAGGCATGTGCAGCTCAGAGGACTTTGGCAACCTGAGTCGAGCGATGGCCAGGTCCTTTTCCTCTCGCGAGAGCGACGCGAGCCCATCGACGCTGAAGCGCGCGCGTGAGAGCTGCTGATCGAGGCGCCCGTTGTGACATTGCGAGCACATCTGACGCAAGATCCCCAGACCATCGAGGCCTGGGGCCGCTCGAAACGAAAGCTCGGGCAGCGCCGACGCGAGAAAGACGTCTCGAATATCTGGCAGATCAGCCGCTGCGAGCTCGCCCGTTCGCGCTCGTGCGTAGGCACGGGTCAGCGCCGCCAGGGCGTCAGGGTCAGTGACCTTCACGTCGTGATACGGCGTCGGTATGGCTTGACCGCTCACCGAGGCGGCAAACAGCGCGTCCCACGTGGGGCTGCGGCCCGGCGGCACGTTGACGGCCGGCTGTGCTGGGTCTCGGGCGGTGATCTCGCCTTGTATTTGAACAGTGATGTATTCGTTGTCTTGCAGGCGGCAGAACCCCTCGTTCTCCACCAGACCTTGCAATGCTGCGGGGTCGGGGCCCGCGCTCTCGGTCAACACGCTGGCGAGCCCCGCGGTTTCAGTGTTGCCGGGGTTGAAGATCACTTCGCCAGGAATGCCTGCGTACGTCTCCTGGGTGCCGTGCGCGGCTTGATAGTCAGCCATCAACACCTGCCCGTTGATGCGGTTGTTTCGAAAGAAGTGCGCCCAGGGGTTCTGCAGTTCCTGCATCAACAGCCGTTTGCGCGTCCCCGGGCCTTGCGGCTGGTGGCACTCGGCACAGTCGAGCACGGTATTGGCGAGATCGATGTCCTGGTACAGCGACGCGTTCGCCGTGAACCCCGCCTCAGCCGCGGGCAGCAGCAGGTCACCAGGCAGGCACCCACGAGCCGAGCGCTCGCAGGCCCGCTCGAACTGAAAGATGAAGAAGTTGAGGTTGCCCTCTGGCCCGTTCGCGGTCGGGTCTTTGGCGATGAGCTCGACGAAGTTCTCGCCTCGCGCGAAGCCCATCACCACCAGCTTCGGCAACGGGGCGATGGGTTCGATGTCATCGCATGATGCGTTTTGAGGCAGCCGCGCTCCGCGGGCAGACACCCGAGCCCGCCGGTTGGGAGGCGTAAAGATGAGCGCGCGCGGGTTGATGGCGCTCACGCCCTGCGCCGCCAACGAAGACGAGTTGCCGGTCAGCACGAAGGCCGGGTTGCCTCGCAGGCCGTTGTCGATGTTCCCGGGCTTGAAGTCGAGCCCCAACAGCCGCTGCAGATCAACCAGGCTTTCGATTCGGGGCCCGTCTGGCCCGGCGCTGCAAAAGGCGATCGAGACCGGGTCGCCCAGCCCCCGCGCACACAGTCGTGACAGCTGCTCGCGCCCAGTCGGAAGCGCCGCAGCCAACTCTGAACGTGGAGGAACGGGCGGCGGGTCTGATGGGATGGCGCCCGTGCAGGCCAGCCCTGCTGCGAGCGCGCACAACCCCAAGGACCGCCACCCTGTGCCGTGTCGCATGGACCCTTGATACCAGACTTCACTCAGGTGCGACCTGGGGGGCCACGCACCTTCAGAACCCGGCCTCGAAGGCATCGGGGATGATCTCGACGCGCCCGCTTCTCCCCCGCCCCACCACCGACGCCACGTCGAACTGCACCGCCCGGTCACCGAGGCGCTGACGCTGCAGGTACTGCATGGCCGCCAGCACCACCCGGCGTTGTTTGCCCCGGTCGACCGTCAACGCCGGGTCGCCCCACACGTCGGTGGCCCGCATGCGCACCTCGACGAAGGCCAGGCACTGCCCCCGCTCGGCCACGATGTCGACCTCTCCGCGCCTCGACAGCACGTTGCGATCACGCACCGACCAGCCTTCCCGCTCATAGTGCTCGACGACCAGCGTCTCGGCCTCGTCGCCGACCTGTCGGGGCGTTCTCTTCTCACGCGCAGGCTTCATGGTGGCGTTCTCGCACGCCGGGCTGACATTCAGGCCCCGCGACGACGGCGAGCGTCAGCGCACCGACAACAGGTCCATCGGGGTGGTCAACAGCTCACGAGCCCCGGCAGCGAGCAGCTCGTCGCGGCCCCGAAACCCCCACAGGCACCCGATCGGCCGCATCCCCGCTGCGGTGGCGGTCTTCATGTCCACCGAGGTATCCCCGACGAAGGCGATGTTCGCCGGCAACACGTTGAGCGCCAGCGCCAGCTCAAAGGCGGCCGTGGGGTCGGGTTTGCGGGGCACGCCCTCGCGTTCGCCGCGCACGTCAGCGAAGGCCCAACGACCGAAGCGCTGCGCCACCAGCTTGAGGGTGAAGTCGTCGCGTTTGTTCGACAACACCGCGAGGCGAAGACCCGCCGCCGTCAAGGCATCGAGCATCGCCTCGACGCCCGCGTACGGAAACGTGTGGACGTGATCGAGGCGATCGTACTCGTCGCGGTAGCGGGTGATGACGCTCTGCAGATCGCCCGAAAAGCCGCTCGGCACCACCCTGCGCCCCAGCGTCTCGATGCCCTCGCCAACCATCGTCCGGTACGCGTCCACCGGGTGCGTGGGAAGGCCGTGCTCGGTGAGCGACCGGTTCATCGCCTCGGCGATGTCGCGCAGGGAATCGGCGAGGGTCCCGTCGAGATCGAAGATGACTGCCTGGAACGGGACCGAGCTCATACCGCGCCTGAAGCCGGCGGCTGGTCCCCCGCGTTGAGCAGCACCGCCTGGCGCACCAGCGCTCGCAAGACGCTCTCGCGCACGTCGTTGAGCGACTTCACCGCCAGGGCGCGAACGGTCCCTTCGCCGGCCAGGGCCCCGCTGGGCGCTTCGAGCTGCGCTCCGCGGAGGAAGGTGACCAGCACCTCGCGGTCGCTGGCCTCGATGCGCGCGAACAAACCGTTGGCGTCGTACGCGGGGCCGTTGGGGTCGAGCAGCTCGCGGGCCTCGGGCGCCGCTTCATGGACGATCTCTCGCAGCCGGTTGACGATGGGCACGATGGGCGGCGGCAGGCTACGGACGTAGCCCTCGATCTCAGGCAACTCGGGGATGGTGATGGCCGGCGCCTTCGGCTTCGCAGCCTTTACCGCTGCGGCAGCTTTCACACCTTTGCCAGCTTTCACAGCTTTGGCAGGCTTCACAGCTTTGGCAGGCTTCACAGCTTTGGCAGGCTTCACAGCTTTGGCAGGCTTCACAGCTTTGGCAGGCTTCACAGC
>VYLD01000438.1_pt1 | contig 11765 bp, 10 predicted proteins | sample 5114401 | NCBI WGS metagenome assembly VYLD01 (sample SAMN12291783, study PRJNA351875) | freshwater metagenome | isolation source: freshwater lake | place: USA: Michigan, Gull Lake | collected 2013-08-08 | reverse complement strand
GCCTTCGCTCGGCTCTGCCTCGCTTCGGCGGGGTCCCGGCAGCCGCCCTCAACAGCCACTTCGCCGACACTGTTCGTGGGCGGGCTCACGTCAACAAATGTGAGCGCCTACAAGCTGGGATCCCTGGATGGAACTCGGGAGCATCCCGTTTCCGTCGGGGAACGGATGCAGGCCGATCCCCGGGGCCTTCGTTCAGCCCGCGCGCAGCCAACTCGACAAGGTCCTCCTCTTCCTTGCCGGCAGTACTGGCGACAGCCCAACCGCCGACACACTCTCGCTCGCCGTGCAAGAGCTCGCGCCCCGCAGGGCAGCGAACGCCGCTCGACAACTGGTGCTCATCACCGACGGCTTCCCCAGCTGCAACAACCAGCTCGATCCGGCGAGGTGTCGCTGTGAACAACGCAACTGCCTGCCAGAGGAATGCCTCGACGACGTCCGAACGAGCGCGCGCATCGCCGCCGCCGCGTCCCAGGGGATTCCCACGTGGGTGATCGGGCTCGACACCGCCGATGCGGGGCTGGGCCCGGTGCTGAACGCGTTCGCCGAAGTGGGGGGCCACGCGCGCACCATGCCCGATGGCCGGCGGTACCTTCGCGCGGGAACCGGCCAGGTCCTGGGCCAGCACCTCAATGAGGTGGGCGACCGAATGCTGCGTTGCTCGTTGATCACGCTGTCGGTGCCAGCACGGGACGACGGCATCGACGTGCTGGTCGGCGGCGTACCCGTTTCGCGCGACGCGGTGAACGGGTGGAGCTGGGTCGACCGCGAGAACGGCGAGCTGGCCCTCCGAGGGGTGGCGTGTGCTTCGCGACTCGTAAACCCCGCGCCTGCCGCAGAAGCCGTGGTGCGCTGCCCCTGACCAGGGACGTCGTCGACTTCCTGACAGAAGAGCAGTCGAAGGACTCGGAGCTTGCCTCTCAAGGAGCTGGCGCGCCGAATTCAGAGCGCTTCGGACTTCAGAACCCGCTGCCAATCAGCAGCCCACTTCGCCAGCCCACCTGGCTGCCGAGCTGCGGGTCAACGGGCAGCACCCGCACCAGCCCCTCGAGGGCAAGGCCGACGAAGAACGGGCCGAAGAGCCGCACCTCGAACGAGCCCTGGGCCCCGATCTCGAGCCCCCCGCGGAGGCGATCAGAGACCAGCGCCATCGGCCGCCCGAGCAGCCCGAAGCCGAACCGCAGGGGACCCAGGTCGACGCGCGCTCCGACGGCCGACTGAAGCGCCACGAGCGACTCGGCAGCACCAGCGACCGCGCTCGCTGCGAACGTGGCGCCAACCGACACCCACAGGATGTCTCCCTGCCACCGCACCCACACCCCCGGGCCCACCATCGGCCCGACGGTCGCCGCCGGGCTGCTGGTGAGACCGAGCTCGACGGCCAGGCTCGAGGCTCTCGCGGCGCTGCCCTTCGGCGCAAACAGGGGCGCCGCCTCGGCCCCGAAGTTCGCGTCCCCGACAGCGGTGAGCCCTTCCGGTGGGAGCGACAGCTGGGCGAGCTGAGTGCCCGTGGTGGTGGTTCGCCGAATGACGTAGCGCCCGGCCGGCAGCGCCAGCCGAAGCGACGTGCCCGCGCGCTTCTGCAGCTCGAGGAACACCGCCGAGGTGTCCTGCCCGAGCACCACCAGGCGCCCGTCGAGTGAGGCCGAGAGATCGACCGCGCTCGAGGCGCGACGCGGCTCGGTCAGCACCAGGTCGCCGCTGCCCGTCAGATCGAGCTCGTACGAAGGGTGTTGTTCGGCGGCCGCCACCGTCTCGGCATAGGCGTAGGCATAGGCCTCGTTGAGCGTGACGCGACCATCACGGCTGGTGTCGGCCCGACCCCGCAGCCCCGCGAGCCAATGATGGGTGAAGAGCGAGCTGGTGAGCGCTTCCCATTCCTGCGCCGCTTCCGCAGGGCCGCTCGAGCTGATCAGCACCGTGCCCCGCGTCACGCTGGTGCCGAGGCTCACCGCCGGCGGTGACCGTCGACTCCCTTTGGCCCGAACCATCGCTCCGCTGGAGCAGGCGTCGACCACCAGCAGCCTGACCGTGGCCGGGACAGCCGCGACCGCGTCCCGCAACGCCGTCAACGACAGCTCGCTCTCACCGAGATGCAGCGCACCCGCCGCCGCGTGAGATGAGACGTAGACGATCACCATCACCTCGCGTTGCTCCGCACGCAGCGCGCTGGCCCTCGCCGCGAGCCGCTCGAGCCCGGCTTCGACCTCTGCGGCCGACCGCCCGACGATCAGCTCCGCGTCAGCGTCCTTCACCCCACCGAGCTCGACGAACAGGTCCCTGACCCGTCGAGCGTCGGTCTGTGCGTAGCGCAGCGGCGCATCGCCGAGCTGCCCGAGATCGTTGCCGATCGACAACACCAGCCGCACCGGAGCCGACTGCGCGGTCCACGCCCACAGGCAGGTCAGCAGCGCGGCCCGCGTCGTCGTCATCTCGGCGACCTGGTGAGCTCGACGACCTGAACCTGACACCCGGGGTGCGCGACGACCGGCGGCGCCCGCGTCACCACCGCCGGCAGCGCGAGCGCCTCGAGGGTCACCGCGTCCTCACAGACCAGCGCCACCAACCACTCGGGCGCGGCGGTGTCATCGAGCGTCGCTCCATCAGGCAACACCGTGCGGCCCACCGGGACGGCTACCGACCTCTGCCCATCGAACGGGACGAAGGCGGTGACCGGCTTGCCTGCCTCGAGATCGAGCACCAGCACCTGCGCCGGCCGCTGCGTCTCGACGATGAACGACAGGTGATCGCCTGCGTGAACCGGGACACCGGTACTCAGCAGCACGTCCCCATTGAGGAGCGTCGAGAAGCCGCCGCCCTTGAGGCGCACCTCATCGGGCCGACCGGTGCTGATCACGAACACCAGCAACGCCGCCAGCGGGACCGCCAGCGCAGGCCACCACCGACTCCACCAGGGCCCGGGCCGTTGGGCGCGCACCCGCTCGACCACCACCGCCGCCGGCCGCCGCTGCGTGAAGGCCCTTGCCTCGAGCTTCAGGGTCTGCATGGTCGCTGCGCATTCCGGGCACCGTTCGACATGATCGGCGCCCACCACGACTTCGCCGACGGACAAACGCTCGAGGTCGATGGGGCGCAGGTGCTGAAGAGGGTCGGTCATGATCGCCCCCCGGCTTCCTGCCAGCGCGCCTGGAACTGCACCTGAAACGCCTCGAGCTTCTTGCCGACGGTACGCCGCGAGTACCCGCACTCGTGCGCGATCTCGTCCTGGGTGAGGCCATCGACGTGGTGCAGCAGACCCATCTCGCACGTCAGCCCGTCGACCTGTCTGAGCACCATGGTCAACAGCGCCCTCTGGTCGGGGTCGACGTCGAGCTGCGGCTCGTCGGTCGAAGGGCTTCCCCGCTCGAGGCGTTGGCGGCGCAGCCTGTCGAAGCAGCAGTTGGTGGCGATGCGGTAGAGCCAGATGAGCGTCGAGCGCTCGGGCGGCGGAGCCCGATGGGCGCGCAGAAAGACGTCATGCATGGTGTCTTCCGCGTCGGCGGGCACCCCGAGCAGCCGAAGACACCGCTTGAAGACGAGGTGTCCATACCGCTCGTAAAGCGCGGCGAGCGACGCGTCATTCATGCGCTCCCCACCGCGCAGGGGTGGCCCTGAAACCGTGAGGACATGTCAGCGCGCGGTGGCGAGCGGCTCGTTGACCTCGAGCAGCATCGACTTCACGCCCTCGATCAGCACGCGCTCGAACTCGGGCACCGCGTCGCCAGAGAACTTCGCGATCTTCTCTTCCACCCCGAAGCCGTTGTAATCGGCCTTCCACGCCGAGGTGAGATGGCGGGTGGCGACGGGGACCCGGTCGGCTCGGCGACGCAGCGTCAAGTTGGCAGCGTATTCCCCGCGAACTCCGCCAAGATCCGTCAGAAGCGCTGCGACGATGGCGAGCGGCGCGGCGATCGCCCAACCAATGCTGGACCCGAAGTACGGCGCATCGGGTTCCCTTCCTCCCGAGTTGATCGCAACACCGACGCCGAGCCCTGCCGCGGGACCAGCCAGCAAGACAACGGTGTTGAGCCCGAGCCCCAGCCAGAAGCCCTTGCCCAAGCCATACGCCTCGCGCACCACCAGCTCGACCTCGAGCGAATAGACACCGGGACCCTCGACGGCCCCGAGGCCCTTCTGGGCCATGAGCGTCGAGCGAACGCGTGCGGTCAACTGCTCCTTCAGCTGGTCGACATTCCGGGACGCGGTGGTTCCCCACTGGTTCACCTGCGACACCTCGACCCGGGTGCTGAGGTCTCCCAGTTTCCAGGTCTGGCCGGCCAACGACTCGGGGAGGACCGGTGAAACGAGCGTGTCCGTGGGAAGGACCAGGTACCGCTGGGTCGTGCAACCGGCAGTGAGGGCGAGGACCGCGATGACCAACCATCGAGACATGGGAACTCCAGGTTCGTGTTGCGCTTCTTCTGAAGACGAATGGTCGGCTGAAAACTGGGAACTGCGAGCTGCCGAGGCTCGCCTCCATGCCGGACGCCTCCTCGAAGTCCATGAGATTCCTGAAGTCGCCAACAGTGATTCTCTCAGCGGACGGGTCCTCTGAGGAGCCGGCGAGACCCCTGCGCCGCTCGCGGGCCCCGAATCACTTCTGGTACAGCTCACGACGATGCGCTGGGCTTTCGTGATGCTGTCAGCCTGGGTGGCGAGCTGTTCGCCTCCCTATCGGCCGTTCTGCCAGCTGGGCCCCGAACAGACGCTGAGCGACTCGAGCGGTGTGCTCGCCGCCCACGCCGATGGTCGCGTCTCAGTGCTGACGGTGAAGCTGGGTGTTGCCGAGGTGCGCTGGTTCACTGTGGGCGGTGACCTCGTCGATGCCTTCTCGGTCGATGCGCCAAAGGTGCCGTTGGGTGGGACAGCGCCTGTGGCGTGGCCCGATGGGGTGGCGACCGCGGCGCCGGTTCGCTCGCCCGACGGCGGCTTCCAGACGGCCGTCACGCTCATGCACCGTGATGGTGGCAGCACCGAGGTCCAGGTCGAGGGCATGTCGGAAGTGCCCTTCCTGTCGCGAGGGGGCGTGCTCAGTCAGGTGGGGCAGACCCTTCAACTTCAGCAGGGCGCTCACTTCGCGGTGTTGGCCTTCGATGGAGGCGTGCTGTCACGCAAGGCGACCACGGGGAACCTTCAGCCGCTCGGCGACGCCTTCGTCGAGTGGCCGGGGCCGCGCCTGCTGACCGAGTCCCTCGAGCCGCTCTCGGTCGCACCCAGCCCGCAGGTGCCTCCAGGCCGCGTGGCCTGGAGCCGTCAGCTCGGGCGAATCGCGAACGCGAGGGCGAACCAGAGAGATCTGCTGATCGACCGCTTCGACCTGGTGGGTAGTGTCGAAGCCGAACGACGGGTGTCGTCTGCGGTCGGGGTCCTCGCGGTCGCGGTCTCGTCGGCTGGTGATGCAGTGGTCTTCAGCGAGGCGTTCGATCAGGCGAACCTCTGGTTGGCCTTCCTGGACGTCGCCGGTCAGAAACGAGGGCCTGACCTGCTCCTTCGGCAACAGCTGTCTGGTTCCCTGCTCGCGGCGATTCTGCAGCCCGTCGGCCCGGGCCGGTTCTCGCTGTTCCTCTTGGACTCGTCGGGAGTTCAGAACCGGGAGATACGGTGTGAGTAGCTGGGTCGCGCTCTCGGCGGCGCTGCTCGCGATCGCGAGCGAGCCAGACGGCGGCAGCGCGCTGCCAGAGCCCGCTGGGCGACCGCCGATCGAGCTCGAGCTGCTGGCGTCTGCGACCTTCTCGATGGAGGTCGGCGCGAGAACCCTTTCGAGCTTCGAGCGGCTCACGGCCTTCACCGCCTTCACGCTCAGCCAGACGCTCGCCTTCGACGAGACCGGCCCCTGGCGAAGGTTCGCTGCCATCGCCGGCCGGTTGGCCCGCCTGGCGTTGCTCGATGGGCCCATCAGCGCGTTTCTGGCCACGGTGCAGCACGAAGTCTTCGGCCATGGAGCGCGCGCGCGCGAGCTCGGCGCCTGGCCCGAGTATGGCTTCTCGGTGCCGCCGCCGTATGGGCTTCTGCTGGGCCCGCAGCAGTACCTCGGGGTGACGTACTACCCCGCGACCCTGGTGACTGGCCGCGCCGATCGCGATCTCCCGCTGAGCGCGGGCGGCATCGAGGCCAACATCTTTCTGGCGCACCTCTCGTCGATGCGAATCATCGCGGCGCGGCGGGAACGCTTCGCGACCGAGGCGCTCGGCTACCTGATCAACCAGAGCGCCTACTTTTCTCGATGGTTCAGTCCGCGCCCCTTCGCGGTCGACAGCCGCGGGGTCACTGACGACCCTGACGCGTATTTCCAGGTACTCCTGCAGCGCTTCAACCTCTCTGGCGCGCAGACGCACGTGAGTGATCGGCTTCGCGGCGCAGCGTTCAGCCAACTGTTGAATCCGCTCGTCTGGCTCAGCCTATACCAGGTGGTGTTCGAGTTCGTCGGCCGGGGCGCGCACTGGTCGCCGATACCGCGCCTGCGGGTTGGCGCGGTCGAGCTGCTGCCGGTCACCCGCTTCGCGCTCAGTCCCTTCGGCGCTGAGCACACCCTCGACGTCGTGATCATGGCCCAACGCTTCACGCTCGATGCCTCGGTGCGCGCCGTCAGCACGGGGCTGGCCTTCTCATCGGGAGCAGGGGCGCGGCTCTTCGGGTGGAAGCCGGTGCGCTGGCTCGAAGTCGGAGGTTCGCTCGATCTCTGGGTTCAACCCGAGCTCTTGCCGGACTACCGCAACGCCTTCGATGGCGTTCTTCGGCCGGGCGTGAGCGCGATGGTCGAGGCGACCTGGCGCCCGCTCGATCACTGGGGTTTCACCGCGCAGCTGGGGGGGAAGTCGAGCGGCTACGTGATGAGCCAACCGCTGGCGGCGAGCGTCTTCGGGCACGCGGGCATCGTGCTGTCCCTCGACCCGCCGCGCTGAGGCCTCAGCCGACGTCGCATGACGGCGGCGGGCGTGCATGACACAGGTCGTCGAGCGAGGACTCGTGACGAGCGGCCTCGTGGACCCGACTGGGCAGCGTGGGACAGCTCCCAGGCCGGCCAGTGCTTCGGCCACTCCTTACCGATTGGCGTCCGCGAAGGTCTGCAGCGCCGAGCCGGCCTCGAGGCCCCCGCTGTGCGCCGGCGCGAGCCACTTCACCTCTCGGCCTTCGGCCTTCAGCCGGTCGGCCAGCGCCACCATCGAGCGCACGTTCAAGTCGGGGTCAGCGGAGCGGTCCTTTGGCACCGGCCCCAGCGCTCCCTTCGCGGTGACCAGCGCGTTGTCTCCGAGCAGCAGGGTGCCCTCGATGAGGAACGCGGCGCTGCCCGCCGTGTGGCCCGGCACGGCGTACACCCGCACCTCGGTCGAGCCGAAGCGCAGCGCCTGGCCGTCGGTGAGCACGTCATCGATGGTGGCGTCACCCTTCACGTACTTCGTCAGCACTTCCTGCTCGTCGGCGAGCGCGGCGATGCGGGCGTTGGGCAGAATCGGCAGCCCCGCGACGTGGTCTTGATGGCCGTGCGTGAAGAGCACCGTGGTGACGTCTTCGGGTTTCACGCCGTTCTCAGACAGCCGCACGCGCAGCTCGTCGGGCCGCCAACAGGCATCGATGAGAATGGGCCCGACGTCGGTCTTCACCAGGTAGCAGGTGGTGAAGAGATCGATCATCGCCACGGCCGGGCCGTACGACTTCTTGTTTTCGATGCCCGAGACGTCCGAGCAGGCGCTGCTGGCGAGGAGGAGGACGAGGAGCTTCCGCATCGCAGCGGGCTAACGGCCCGAGCGGCTGCCTGCCAACGTGCGTGCGCCCACGCGTCATCGGACAGCCCCTGCGCCCGGTGTGAGCGCCGCGTGGTCGGACAGCTCGAGCAGGCCTCTCGAAGTCCATGAATTTCCTGAGCCGTCCAGCCGGAGCCCCCCTCAATGTCAGCCCTCCTTGATACTGAATACGCGTTCAGTCAGAGATCCAGTCCTGGAGGTGCGTATGGGCGGTGTCGCAGCAGAGGCCGGTATACCGGCTCGGGAGCGTTTCGAGGGCCCTGACGAGGCGCGCCGGCGCGCGTCGGTGGTCGAGCACCTTCGAGAGCAGATTCGCCGCGTCCAGGCGGCTCCGCGGCAGTACCTGATGACGCTCTCGACGGGGGTCGACGAGGTCGACGCGCTGGGGGTGTTTCAGCTGGGCAGCGCGGTCGAGCTGTCGGGGGAAGAGGCGTCGGGGCGCACCACCCTGGCCTTGTCGCTGGTGGCCTCGGCGTGCCGCGAGAAGCGCCTGGCCGCGTGGGTCGACGGGCCGCAGGAGCTGTACCCGCCCGCCGCGGTGCCCATGGGCGTCGAGCTGCGGCGGTTGTTGATCGTCAGGCCTCCGGCGCCCGGGCAGGCGGTCTGGTCTGCGGTGCAGCTGCTGCGCAGCGGCGCCTTCATCTGCGTGGTGCTCGACGTCACTCACACCGGCCTCAAGCTGACCATGACCGACACCCGCAAGCTGCTCGACGCGGCGCGGGCGGGAGGCTCGCTGCTGGTGCTGCTGACCTCGAGCGTGGCGCCGGCCCAGGGGCTGGTGCGGTTGGTGATGGCCACCCGGTCCGAGGCGAGGTCCACCGCGTCGCACCTGCGCGTGGTGAGCGCCGAGCCCGCCGAGCCCCAGGTGCACATCGAGGTGGCGCGCGCGCAAGGCGTGACCGGTCGCTCGCTGGTGGTGCCGCGCAGACACTTCGCCACGCTGGCGCGCAGCCGTCGCAGCGACTCGGTGCTGGTGCCGGGGCTTCAGGTGCCGCAGGTGTCGTCGCTGTCGTCGCTGCAGCGGCCGAAGAAGAACGAGCTGCGTGACGGGCGCGGCTTCTACGTGCCCACGAGGCCGGGCAGAGAAGGCTCGCTCAACCTGTCGATGACCGCTGCAGGCCCGCCGCCGCAAGCTGAGCCTGCGCTGCGCTCGTTCGCGTCCCCGGGGAATCGACGAAGACCTGCGGCGGGGCTGGCGGCGGTCGACGCTGTTCGGGTGGTCCGAAGTTCGGAAGAGGGCGCGGGCCGGGGAGGGCGTCCATTGGAAGTGGGCGCCGCACGCCAGGGCGCGCCTCGCCCGGGACAGATCACCGCGAGGAGCGTCGAGCGTCGCCCGGAAGCAGGCGCCGTTGGACGCGGGGCGCGTCACCTGGAGCCAGTCTCCGCTGCACCTGCCCCGACCTGCGGCCGCGCTGGCGGTGGTCGCCCCGACGAGCAGCCACCGCAGATCACGGTGCAGGTGAGATCTTTCCGATGAGCGCTTCTGAGCCAGGCGGCCCTCGGCAAATGACGCCCGTCGCTTATCTCCACCTGCCCAGGTTTCCCCTCCAGCGGCTGGTGCTCGAGCAGCCCTCGTTGTCCGGCAAGCCGCTGGTGCTGCTCGAAGACGTGCGCGGCGTCGAGCGCGTGCGGTTCGTCTCCAGCGCGGCGTCGAAGGCCGGCGCCAGGGCAGGGCAGACCGGCGCGGCGGCCTCTGCGACGGTGCCAGCGCTTCAGAAGCGGCGCTTCGAGGCCGACGACGAGCGCAAGGCCCTGGGCACCCTGGGCGAGGCGCTGATGGTGCTGGCGCCGGGGTTTCAGGTCGACGCGCCCGATGGGCTGTGGCTCGACGCCTCGGCCGCGCACCTGTCGGGTGGAGAAGCCGGCTGGCTCGAAGAGGTGCTCGCCCGTGTCGCGGTCGCCGGCTTCCGCGCGCGGGTGGTGATGGGCCATGAGCGCTTCACCACCCAGGCCGTCTGCCGGTACTTCACCCAGCACCCGTCGCTCAGCCTGTCGCCGCGCGGGGGCCACGCGCTCGCCTCGATGCCCCTCGACGCCCTGGCCTGCGCCGGCCTGGGGGTCGACGTGCTTGGCCCCTTGAGGGCCCTGGGGCTGTCCACGCTCGGTGAAGTCGCCGGGCTGCCCATCGGAGCGCTGGCCGCCCGCTTCGGCTCCCACGGCCACCTGGCGGCCCAGCTGGCCCGTGGAGAAGACGCCTCACGACTGGTGCCCGACCCGCTGCCCGAGGTGCTGCACGAAGCGGTCGCGCTCGACTGGCCCGCCGAGCAGCTCGAGCCGGTGCTCTTCGCCCTCAAGATGGCCGTCGATCGGCTGTGCGCGCGCCTGCAGGGGCGGCAGCTGGCGGCGGTGCGGCTGTCGGTCGGCCTCGCCCTCGAGGGCGCGCCGGTGACCGCGCTGCCGCTGGTGCTCGCCCGGCCCGCCTCGCACTCCAAAATCCTGCTCGAGCTCATTCGCCACCGGCTGACCGATCTCTCGGTGCACCACCCCATCGCCGGGGTGAGCGTCATCGTCGAAGAGGCCTGCCTGGACCCCGGGCGACAGCTCATGTTGGGAGATCTGCCCGGAGGCGATGCCCAGCTCGAGGTGGTGCTGTCCCGGCTGCAGTCGGCCCTCGGTGAGGCCTCTCTCTTCTCGGCCGAGCCCACCGCCACCCACCGCCCCGAAGAGGGCTGGCGTCACGCGCCGTTCAGGCCCCCCGACGCCGGGCGCCCGTCAGCCCTGTGGGGCGCGGTGGACGCCGGGTGGGCCCTGGGCGCTCCAAAGGGGCCAGCGCCGACGCCCACCTCAGAGGAGCGGCGAGCGACCAACGCGCAGCTGTCGCTGCTCACCCCTTCGAGGTCCGCTGCGCCCGTGGCGTCCCTGCCGGTCACTCCGAAGAGCTCGGCTGAGCCGCAGTGGACCGGCCCCACTGGCAAGGCCGCGCCCGGCCCGAACGAGGCTGACGTGCAGGACGTGATGGCCGGCCTGCCAACGGAAGACGAGGGGTGGCGCACCGCTGGCGCGAAGCCGGTCGCCGAGCCCACCTTCAGTCCCACCACGATGGAGGCGCGGCCCGTGCGGCTCTTCCAGAAGCCGTCGCTGCTGCACACCGACGTCACGCCCACCGGCCTCTTCGCCAACGTCACGCTGCAGGGCCGCCGGCGCCGCGTCGAGTCCCTCGAAGGCCCCGAGCGCCTGGCCGGCCAGTGGTGGAGCGAAGACTCCGTCGCCCGCGACTACTACCGGGTGCAGCTCGAGGGCGTCGGCCTGCTCTGGGTGTTTCGCGACGGCCGCGATGGGCGCTTCTACGCCCAGGGGGTCTTCGACTGATGGCTTCCGGTCCGATGTACGCCGAGCTCGTCGCCCGCTCGAACTACGCGTTCCTGCGCGGGGCCTCACACCCCGAAGAGCTGGTCACCGCTGCCGCCCAGCTCGGCCTGTCGGCGCTCGCCATCACCGACGACGACGGCCTGTATGGGCTGGTCAAGGCCCACCTCGAGGCGAAGCAGGCCTCACTCAAGCTGGTGCTCGCCAGCCGGCTGACCCTGCTCGACGCTGCACCCATCGCCGTCTACGTGCAGAACGCCGAAGGTTACGCACACCTGTGCGAGCTGGTGTCCCAGAGCCGCCTGGCCCACCCCAAAGGTCACGCCGGGCTGCCCTGGCAACGGGTGCTGGCCCGAGCGTCAGGCCTCGCCGCGGTGTTCCTCGACGACCCCTCGCGCCCCTCGGAGCCCGCCACCCTGGCGGCGCTGGCCGAGGCCTTCCCCGGGCGTTGCTACGTCGGCGTCTCGCGACACCTCGCCGCCGATGATGAAGCCCGCTGGCTGCGCGCGAGCGACCTCTCGAAGACCCTGAACGTGCCGCTGCTCGCCCACAACGACGTGCACACCCACGATCGCGCCCGCCAGCCGCTGCAAGACGTGATGACCGCCATTCGGCACGGGGTGACGCTCTCCAAAGCCGGCACGCTGCTGTTCCCCAACGGCGAGCGCACCCTCAAGTCACCGGCCGAGGTGCTGCGCCTCTTTCACGACGATTCCTCAT
>VYLD01000538.1_pt1 | contig 11768 bp, 13 predicted proteins | sample 5114401 | NCBI WGS metagenome assembly VYLD01 (sample SAMN12291783, study PRJNA351875) | freshwater metagenome | isolation source: freshwater lake | place: USA: Michigan, Gull Lake | collected 2013-08-08 | reverse complement strand
CGCATAAATATTACAAATTTATCACAATTAAAAGTAAAAAGGTGCGTTAAGTAACGCACCCTACAAGATCGGCGATCGCATCATCTCAGTATGCGATCGCTGCTTGGTCTAACGGTTGAACTCACCCGCCGCAGATAGACTTTGCATCATAACTGATTAGCTTTCGTCGGTCGGTGTGCATTGGGGTTGTTATGCCGTGTCACCAACAGATATGATGCGCCAATCACCTTATGGAATAAACAACCGACCAGCCCCCATATAGTCTTGGATATCGATCACAATTTCTACAAGCCTTTCAACGCAGCGTTCTCGATAGTCAGATTCATTGACCCTATCCGGATCGCCAATCGTAATGATCGGAAATGAAGTCGGTTGATTTTCTTCACGCATTACTTGTTCCAACGAGTCTTCACCCTTCGCATTCCGGTTTGCCGTAAGTAAGAGCATCCCGTTGGTTTGGGCAAATCTCCAAACTACTCGATCATTGCTGTCTGCGGGTAAGCCAACGTCTTCAAATGTCCTCAACCGAATTAGAGCGAGATCTAATAACCCGCTAACAACAAGACTTCCAGAGATCAGAATTGCCTGCCGATTCAAGTTGTAATCAGCCAGAACAATCATTGCTTCTTCGCTTCCCGCTTTGCTCTCCGTTCCTGAAGTTTAGCTCTAACCGCTTCATAGCCTGGACGAGGAGGAGTAGCAGCGATCCGAGCAAAACGTTCGCGATTCCTCTCTTCCCAAAATTGTTTAGTTTCTGCGGCAGTCTTTAAAACCTCCTGATACTCCGCTTCCACTTCTGTTCGATGTGTTTCAATGTAGGAAAGGGCAGCATGAATCTGAGCATCTGTAAGATTGAATGCATCACGAATAAACTTGGGTGGATACTGAGCTTTGAGATAATCGATTACGTCATACAGAGTAATACGAGTACCCGCAATTGTAAGCCCTCGTTCTGTGCGGATTATAGCTGTTTGTCCACTCGATGCCAGTGCCATAGCAGTCTTAGCTTTTAACCATTTAGTTCCATAGTAGCGCACAAAAAAAGCAAGGGGAGCCAACGCCCCCCAACGACTGATTCACAAAATCCTTAATCCTCGACCCAGACTGCTTACCATGATTTTAGTTTATCATTGATCGCTTTATCAAGTCAGGTGCAACGTTGTGTTATGCCCGATCGCTTTGGCAATCACTTAATCTTCAAGATCGATATGATGTAGCCTGTGTTAGCGTCAGCGTAACGCACGAATTTTGAACATTAGGTAAGGTGCGTTACATTTCATTAACGCACCCTACAAGATCGGCGATCGCACTGAAAAAGCTAAATGCAATGCATCAAGTGGTTTGATACCTGAGTTGACAAACACTTGCGCTCGTTCTTCGATTTGCTTATTTGGTTGGAGAAATAAGTCTGCCTCTTCCCACAATGCGATGACATTGAGAATAGCCTCAGCTTCAACAGCAACTCGAATTTGCGTCTTGGTATCAAGTGGGCGTTGCAAGCTGCACATATCAAAATAAATCCTCATAATACAAACTTGCAACACCCCTCAAGCCAAAAGTTTTACCCTATAGAATTACCGTTGTGTGGGGGATCTCTCTGGTTGCGTGCCCCCATAGCTTTACAGAGTTCTTCAATCGTGGGCTCTGCAGCTGTTGTTCCACCAGCAGCTCCACCGCCAACAACACTTGATAAAATTCCCACCGCTGCTGCCTCTGGGGGACCGGTGGCGGCAGCAATCACAGCAACTTCTGGAATAAGGGCAAGTCCGCCCGTAGCAACTGCCGCCGCAATTGCAGCAGCAATGACTGCCATAAGATAGCGGGCGCTTTCAGATGTAATCATGCTTAAGTCTCCAGTAAATTTGTTCAATTCATGATTTCGGACAGAAGAGAAAGTGGAGGGTGTTCAAACACCTAACGGCTAAGTTGAGCGGCGGCTAATATCCTTTGCATCTTCACCAAGCTCTCTCGCTCGTCCGCTCCAACGTGTTGTTAGACCGGGCTTTCGCGATAAGTTCACAACTTCTCTGCCGCTTTCTGCTTCTTTCCTGCGTAGGTCTGCAAATATCGCGTCTAAATCGTAGTTGAAAGATTTAGCGTACTCTTCACGGATTCGGTGAATCTCTTCGACAATCTCATCTTTCCACATTACTCAATCTCCCATTAGTTCGTTGGGTGTGCAAAGGATAGGCAGTACATAGCCAAAATAAAAGCTAATCTCGGCTAACTTTCCCTGTATTTGAGCATTAGCAATATGCTTACAATTCCACGTTAACAAATAATCCATGCCGTGGACAGTGGCAGCAGCAATGTGGATTGCGTCAACCTCCGCTTTTGGCGGCAGATTACTACGGGTTAGGAATTGTGCGGCTAAACCTTGAACGGCTTGGTTCAATGCTAACAAGGGAAAATCACGCAGAATCTCCAGTCTTTGGGATGCTATCGCTGTATCTCCCTTAGCTACTTCGTCTAGGACAGCCTCCGAAGTGTAAAGAATAAAGTCATTTCGACGAAATTCCCACCAGTCCCGTGTCGTTTCGATATTGGCAGCAATAATCAAGTTTTTGGTCGATCTTGCTGTCAAATAACCAATAACACTGGTTTCAATATAGATGGTCTCGCTCACGGCAATCTAGAAACTCTCTCTGCTCCCTATCCTACCGCATTTAATCTTGGTTCTGAGGGTATTGGATTTCATAAACGTCAACTGGAGATCATAGCATAGTTGCGATTGTTACAATTGTTGAAATTGTCGTCTTACCCTCGCCTGAATTTAGCCAGCGCAAAAATTGATCCCCTCTTTGTCCTACAAGGCTTAGCCACTTAGGATCATGCTGTTGAAGAATTGCGTAACCTCTGACTTGACGCATAATATCTGGCGGCACATCATCGTTCCAATTATCATTTCGATTACACCTGCCAACTAAACATCCATCTACCCCATAACGTTGAACCGCAGAAGCCCAAATCGGTTGTCTATCTGCATTTAGCAGAATAATACTCACACCGCCAGTAAAACCCGCAAGTTTAACTTTAGTTCGTGTATTTGTAACGGCTGTAAGTCGTCCATCAGAATTTAACGTGAAAGATGTACGCATTCCACCATTTGCTACTGAATTATCTTTCTCCCCAGTTATTGGAAAATTTATTGGTTTATTTATTTCTTGATCGAATCCTGTCTGAGTTGCCATTAAACAGACTTCCCGTGGTGGCTCGCCTACAAAACGACAAAAACCTACTCTCCCGTCCTGAAATGTTATGAACCCACGAGAAAGGTGATTATAACCCAAATCGACTCCGGGTCTCGAAACGAAGAAATGCTGGTCATTGTCATTTTGAAACTCTCGCGCACATGAAAGAAAGATAGGATCTCCTACGAAACGACAGTAGCGATTTGTTCCCAAAATATTAATGACTCCTCTTGGAAGATGCTCGTAACCAACATCGAATTGAGCCAATGCAGGCAATGCACTAAAGCTAAAAAGACTAGCAATAAAAATGTATGAAAAATGTTTTTTCATATATGACCTATGGGTGCTATACGTTGCAATACATTATGTAGTTCGCAGTATAACTAGATAATATACGGAAACTTTCCTTATATTACGCTAAATACGCACTTTTAAAAGAATCTTTCCGTATATTACGCTCAAGTGGAGTGATCGCGAGAAGTTTTCCGTATATCACGCCCAAAAGCGTGTTAGCCAGATTAGCGTACTGTAAACAGCACTAATTGTTGTCGTTTTTTAGGGGTGATCGACAACATTACTGTCAATTTACCTCTAGTTTTCTCTCTTGGCTCAGTCTGTAACCAATCTTTTACAAAGCTGTAACTTGATCCCAGTGAATAAGTTAATCCAGCATTAGGCGATCGCTCCTCAGCAATTGAGAAAGTTTTCACAACGTCCAACGGTAGCCAGCAATTATTGTCCAGATCAGCGATCGCTGAATAATTGCCTCACGATTAGCATTGACGTTACCGATAATCATGGAAATAAATTTGCCCCCATCAAACCGACTCGATCAACTGCGCTCTTTTTGGTCCCTAACATCGGAAAAAATCCTCAATAAGGCTTGACAAACTAGCTAGACTTGACTTATAATTATTCTTATAATGGGAATCCGTGTCGCCCTGCAACCCCTCTCTTTTCAGGCCAGATGCAGAAGTAACTTAAAGATGACAGAATTTCGCATCGAGAAAGACAGCATGGGAGAAATTCCCGTACCTGCCGATAAACTTTGGGGAGCGCAGACCCAAAGATCCCTACAATACTTTAGTATCGGTGATAATCTCATGCCCCGGGAGATGATCCGGTCCTATGCCATTCTCAAAAAAGCCTGTGCAATTGTCAATCAGCAAAAGAATCGTCTCAGTCAGGAGAGAAAAAACCTTATCTGTCAAGTCTGCGATGAAATTTTAGCCGGACAACACGCGGATAACTTTCCCCTCTACGTTTGGATGACGGGAAGTGGCACCCAATTTAACATGAACATCAACGAAGTCATCTCCAATCGTTGCAGTCAACTGACGGGGAATCCTCTGGGTAGCAAAACCCCCGTTGACCCCAACGATCATGTTAATATGTCCCAATCGACTAATGATTCCTTTCCCTCGGCCATGTATATTGCCGTTGCCTTGGCAGTCAAGGAAAAATTAATTCCCAGTCTGCAACTATTACGGAATAGTCTCGATGAAAAGGCGCAATTATGGGCAAATATAGTTAAAATTGGTCGCACTCACCTACAGGATGCCACCCCCTTAACCCTCGGGCAAGAATTCTCCGGTTATGTGGGTTTATTAGATGATGGCAGCGATTGGCTAGAAAAATGTCTAGAAAAAGTGTATCGTTTATCTTTGGGAGGAACAGCAGTCGGTACGGGAATTAATGCTCCTCTCGGTTTTGCTGAAGATGTGGCTGCCGAAATCGCTAATCTGACCAAATTACCCTTTATTACCGCTCCTAATAAGTTTACCGTGCAAGGTTCCCACGATGCTCTGGTTTTTTTGAGCGGGGGACTGAAAACTATCGCTAGTTCCCTCTATAAAATTGCTAATGATATCCGTTTACTTAGCTGTGGTCCCCGTTGTGGATTAGGAGAATTACAGCTGCCGGAAAATGAACCGGGTTCTTCAATTATGCCGGGGAAAGTTAATCCCACCCAATGCGAAGCTTTATCGATGATAGCAGTGCAGGTGATGGCTAATGATTTAGCGGTGACGATGGGAGGTGCTGGAGGACATCTGGAGATGAATGTCTATAAACCGCTGTTGATTCATAATCTCATGCAGTCTATCCGTTTGCTCACTGATGGTTGCGCTAATTTCTGTCAGTTTTTGGTTAAGGGGATGACTGCTAATCAAAAACAAATTGAGACTTTTTTAAATCAATCCTTGATGCTGGTGACTGCCTTAAGTCCCGTGATTGGCTACCAAAAGGCTGCCTACGTCGCTCATTATGCCCTAGAAAAGGATTTAACCCTGAAAGTGGCAGCCTTGCAACTAGGATACATCGAGGAAGAGGATTTTGAGCGCATTGTTGACCCCGCTAAAATGGTTAATCCCTACGTTGCCGATGGTTAATTCTCTGAGGGGTTGACTGCCGTAAAAATCAGAGGTCGCAGGCAGGCACTGATTCCCATTATACATATAAGTATAAGGCAAGCGGCGGGATTTGTCAAGCCCCGCCAGCAAAAATTTGTCTTATCTGGGAGTATCGAGGCTAATCATTGCGGGAATGTTCAAATTCATAGACATAAAACAACCCGCTCAACTTTTGCAGAGCGTAGCCGATAATAGCTAAACCGATTGCTCCTAGGATTGCCATCCAGAATCCTAGGGTCGGGAATAAGCTCAAGGGCGATATATTGGTTAGGTTAGTGGTTGCTGCCCGTAAAGCGAGCGAGCGAGCATCGAGGAAAATTGCCAAGAAAACCGAGACAATCGCACCAATATAACTAAATAAAGTCAAACGCTGTATATTTTTCCGAGCATTTTGGCAAACCTGACAATCTTTAGTATGAGTTGTCCAAACATCAAAAAGCTGGCGTTTATCGAACTCTGGGGCTGGTAATTGGGGATTACAGTCAGCTGCCCAGGGAATCCTCCCTCCGGCTCTGTTTTTGAACCACTGACGAAAGGTAATCACCATTTTATCTTGAGGATTGGGAGTATAAACCGCATCGAGCCAATTTTCTGGCCGTCGGGCTAAAATTTTCTCTTGGTAGTGAAGAAAAACGAGGTCTTGGTGTAAAAATACAGAAGCAAGGATATGACCTAACCAAGTGGGCATAGGTAAGGCAAAAAAACCTAATCCGGGGGGGGTTTTTCCGGCTTTATTTTTGACTAACACCTGACAACCGATATGACGACACCAACCCGGACGAGTGGGAATAGCGTATAAAACTAGGATTAACTTGCCCCCATCGGTGAAAGTGGTGCAAATTCTCATCTGACAGGGGGGGTGAAAATCGTGAACGGCTGTCTCTATAATCGCCGCCGTGGGAGTGATAGCAAAGGAAAACCCTTCTTGGGTGGATAGCTCTCTCAGACGCGGCATATCGTAATATTTAGCATCTTGATAACGATTACCGACAATACCATGGTGAGAAACGGGAACATGAGCAGGATCAGCGACATTTTCCATAAAAAAGTCCCAACCGTAGGGTAAATCGCGGATATTCCAAAATAATTGCCGAACTTGCTCCGAATCTGACTCTAATTCCGCTACGGTAGCCGGCTGTCGCTCCTGACTTTCCTGTTGAGCCTGCCTTCCCGATTCTGCCCATACCCAGATTAACCCTTGACATTGCTGGGTGGGGTAGGCAACGGCACAGGATTTCGGATTTGAGCAGTTTTTGGCTTCCGTTTGTGCATCCTGTGATTGGGGAATGCTAACACAATTACCCTCCCTATCAAAACGCCAAGCATGATAAGCACAGAGCAAGGTTCCATCAGCTTCGATACGTCCTTCTGACAAAGGAGCCAACCTATGGGGGCAAAAATCGGCAAAACAACACCATTGATTGGAATTATCGCGCCATAACACCAGATCTTTCCCCAATAACTGGATTTTATGGGGACGGGAGGGATCGAGAAATTCGGCAACAGCGACGGGATACCATTGCTTAGTCCATTGAAAGGTTTCTGGAGAAGAAGAAAAGCTCGATTCAGCCAATGGATAACTATTTTCACTGAAAAAGGGGGTTTGGGCGGCAATATTCATATTTTTGCGGAGATACTAGGGAGCAGTTGAACAAGATTATAATTTATTGTCACTATCCCCGTCCAACACCCGCACTTTTTCCTATTTCCTGTTCTCTTTAAGGCAAAATTTCTCGACAAGAGATTACCTAGATCCTAAACTTGGGTAATGATAGCGAAGAAAACAAACAGAAAAATCATAAATGCTGCTGCCATGCGGAAGAAGGATTTAGGAAGATTAATAACTTTCTCCAGTTTCAGGAAACCCACCAGAAAATAAGCGACGATTGCCAGGAGAATCGGGATAACCACGCGCAAGATTGTGCCAAGGGGACCGGAGAAAAATTCACCGATTTTATAGCGGGGTGTATTTTCTTCCGCGTGAGGAGGAATAGTTACACTTGTCCAAGTTTCTCCCCCATCGGTGGAACGAAAAACTGTAGTTTGAGCGCCACCAAAACCGAATAAAGTTTTATCTTGAGCGTAATTAGGAGAAAACTGGACGGAGATACCAGAGGAAGGGATACTATGAATTTTCACTAGGGGTATTTTAGGATCACCAATTGATTTAAAAGTTTCTCCTCCATCGGTAGATTTAAACAAACCATCTCCCTGTAAACTAACTATTACCGTGCGATCGTTGGCATAATCAGGAGAGATAGCAATAGTTTCTACCGAGGTATTGGGATTAAACCCCGGTTTCTCTAATTTTGTCCAACTTTTAGCCCCATCTTTGGTGACAAACAAACCAGAAATTGTCCCAGCAAAAATAGTTCCATCACTGGGATAATTGGGAGACATTGCCAACTGCACATTAGAGGTTTTTGATAGGGGGGTTCCTTGGCTGACATTTTTCCAAGTTAGTCCACCATCAACACTTTGATAAATGCCCTCTTTTCCCGTGACAAACAAAGTTTTATCCTTAGAAAAATCAGGGGAAGCTACCATGGCAGGGGCATAATTACCAAAAATTCTGCCCACTTCACTGATATTTTTAACCGTATTTCCTCCATCGGTAGAACGAAATATTCTCCCCTGCTGATTGGTGAGAAAAAGAGTTTTATCCTTGGCAAAATCTGGGGAAGGAACTATCCTCGGACCGCGGACTCCTTCATCGATTTCGATAATTTTCCAGAAATCACCACTGTTATCGGATTTGGCAAATTTATTGCGTAAAAACCCCGCAAAAATAGTTCTATCTTCTCCATAGTTAGGAGAAAAGGCAATGTCAAAGAAACGCCGGGGATCTTGTCCTGATTCTTCGGGATCTTTACCAAGTCGATAAACCTCTAAACCGCGATTAATTGGTGTCCAAGTTTCCCCTTTATCCCGACTGATGAAGATATTGCCTACATAATTAGCAATGACAACAGTACCATCCTGGGCATAATTAGGAGAAACCGCCATAGCGATAACTGTTCCCCGGGCTAAAGTTGCTATTTCCTGCCATTGTTTGCCGCTATCCGTGGTTTTAAATAAGCCATTAAATCCCCCTAAAAACATCGTATCTTGAACTATTTTTAAATCCATAAAATGGGGAACTTTATAATCATCAGCCTGTTTATCTTTGGTTAAACCCTCGCTCATTTTTGTCCAACTTTTGCCCCCATCTTGCGAAACATACATTCCGTCATACCAAGTGATGGCATAAAGGGTTGAATTTTGGGCATACTGGGGAGAAATAACGATGTCTTCGATGATTTTATCTTTAATTCCTTCGTTAACAGCTTGGAAGGTTTTACCATCATCAACGGTTTTAAAAATACCTGCTTCTTTTGTGCCGACAAAAAAGGTTTTATCCCTGTCTAAATTAGGAGAAAAAGCAATTGTATCCACTGCCCCCACATTAGCAGGTAAGGGGAGATTCTGCCAAGTTTTTCCCCCGTCGGAGGAAGTGTATAATTTACCCTGTTCATCCCCGAAAAAAATGCGATCAGGATTGTTGGGAGTAATAGCTAGAGAGGTTATCAGTGCCGTGGTGGGGAAAATATTTGACCAATTTTTACCGCCATCTTCGGTTAAATAAACCCCTTTTTCTAATCCCACTGCCGCTACTATATTGGGATCGGAAGGGGCAATTTCTAGGAAGTTAATAAATTTAGTTTCTAAACCCTGATTAACTTTCTGCCAAGATTCCCCCGCATCTTCACTTTTATAAATACCATCGGATCTTGAAGCTAAATAGAGAATATTTTTATTGAGGGGAGATAGGGATAGGGAACTTAATTCCCCCGTATAATCTAAACCTTGAATTAATCTTGTCCAGTTGCTACCTCCATCCCTAGACTTATAAAAGTTATTTCGCACCAAGATATATACTGTATTATCTTTCTGGAAATCGGGAGAAACTTCTACTTGACTAATCACATCATGGGGACGATGGGCAAAAGCAGCATTACTCCCAAGACAAAAAACTGTAGCGATTATCAATAAAATGAGATTAAACTTGTAGGCGAATCTCAGCAAACTTTGGCGATTAATCATACTTAAACTGCTAATATCGAGGATAAAAATTGACCTAATCTAGCAAAGGGCGATCAAAATTTAAGCAAGGGTTCTGTAAGAGTATAGACGAAAATGGCGATTATAACCATTACTAAAATCAGGCTTATTTGCTATCAGCATAGATTAGAACCAATCTCTACACTTTGATTATTGTAGAGACTCATTGCCTTTTGTAACCCTTGTTTGAGACCAAGTTCGATCGCTTTTCTGGACAAGTCTAACACTTTCAAGATCACTTGGTTTTCTTGGGGGGTGAATCGGCCTAAAACGTGGGAAATTGTCGCTTTTTCGGTTGATTTACCGATTCCTATGCGTAAACGAGCGAAGTTTTCCGTGCCAACGTGGGCAATCATTGATTTAATACCGTTGTGTCCGCCAGCCGATCCCGATAGACGGATTCTCAACCGGCCTAGGGGCAGATCCATATCATCGTAAATGACTAAAATCGACTCTGGAGCTAGTTTATACCAGTCCAGCACCGATCGCACCGATTGCCCGGAGCGATTCATGTAGGTTTGGGGTTTCAAGAGACGAATTTTGCCCGGGAGAGGACTGTCACCTTCGGCAATAAAACCTTGAAATCGCTTGTTTTCCTGCCAAGATAGCCCCCAATCCCGCGCTAATGAGTCCACAGCTTCAAAACCGATATTATGACGGGTGCGATCATATTTGGGTTCGGGATTACCCAAACCGATAATTAACTGAGGAATGATTAAATTAGGGGTTTTATCGGAATTCATAGGGGAAAATCGGGCTTTTAACCATGACCCGACTCTTATTATCACCGAATTAGCACTCCGAGCGCTGGAACAAAGTTTCTAGATAAACCTTGGCACAGCTATTTTGCTCCTCAAAATTCATCCTTTCGGAGGATTGACAATTAAGTAGAAAAAATGACAAAGCCGCCGTAAACACACCATCTTGATCCCAACCGGGGTGAGTTTCTAGATATTGTTGTAGGGATTGGTGGAGGATTTCGGGGATTTCTGCCAAGATACTGACTGATGTATTCATATCGTTTACCTCTGAATCTGAAGTGGGGAAATCCCTGACTGGTGCAGTGGACAGTAAGGACTATTGTGAGCCAAGTTGGGGGGAGTTGCAATATTACCAGATGTAAAGGAATGCTTTAGAAAAACTTAATATTTACGAGGGAATAAGGGTTAGAGCTAGATTTTATTTACTCAACTTAACAATAACTCAGTATCTATCGATGGGAATTTTGACAATCAAGATTAATTTTTTCTCGAAGCAAGTGCCGATTCTATCGCTGTTGCCTGTGGAAAAGTCTGGGTAAACTGTGGAAAACTTGGGAGTGAGTGGGGAAATACCGGGGAATGTATGGGGGAAAACATTGGGGAAAAATAAGATTTGCAAATTTTAATCCGTAGTGATGCTCAAGACTACTTAGGCACTCTTGCCAGAGTACCTTTTCTAGCTGAATGCTGGCTGCTATGCTTTTACCACCAATACTGAACAGGTAGCTTCTGCCACCACGAGACTACTAACAGAATCTTCGATCACCCGTTGAACTCCCGTTAATCCCCGACTGCCGATCACGATCAGATCAGCATGATAGATATTAGCTAAACGAATAATTTCCTCCGCTGGATCACCAAAGATGACCTCGATTTCACTAGGGGCAGCAATCTGGGATTGATAGCAGCGCAATTGATCTTCAATGATCTCACGGGAGGGGTGAGGGCGATCAACTGGCAATTCATCTCCCTCCTTGCCGAGGATATGGGTGAGTATGATGCAAGAATTTGCCGTTAGAGAAAGGTAATTCAAGGACTGAAGGACTCGATCCGATAATTCCCCACAATCTAAGGCAACAACGATATTTTTAAACATTTTGACTAAATCCTGCCGCTAAACAAACTTCCAATTAAGATTCCGGAGCAAAAAATCTTTTATTTTGCCATTATCTAAGGATAATAAGCCTAGATAGGGTCTGCTGAATAAATCTAAAAACCTTGTTGGGTAAGACTTTTAGACTTTTTGTCAATCAAAAAGTACCAGGCATGGGAGTGATCAGGGGGAAAATTCCGGTACTTTTTCC
>VYLD01000436.1_pt1 | contig 11796 bp, 10 predicted proteins | sample 5114401 | NCBI WGS metagenome assembly VYLD01 (sample SAMN12291783, study PRJNA351875) | freshwater metagenome | isolation source: freshwater lake | place: USA: Michigan, Gull Lake | collected 2013-08-08 | reverse complement strand
CACAGCCGTCAGGCGCAGGGGCACAGCCGTCAGGCGCAGGGGCACAGCCGTCAGGCGCAGGGGCACAGCCGTCAGGCGCAGGGGCACAGCCGTCAGGCGCAGGGGCACAGCCGTCAGGGCGCCGGCTCGAACCGGGCCTTGCCGTTGGCGTTGCCCACGCAGACCAATCGGTACCCCTGCTGCTTCTCGTCGTCTGACAGGCAGGCCTCAGCCGGGACGTCGATGGTGCCGTCGATCATCTTCACCCGGCACGCCCCGCAGGCGCCCATTTCACAGCCCGCCGCCAGGTCGATGCCGGCCCGTCTGGCCGCAGCCAGAACGTGCTCGCCTGAGCGCACCGGGAAGGGCTTCACCTTGCCGTCCTGCACCACCTCGAGCTCGGTGGTGGGCCCGTCGGCGCTGACCTCGGCGGCCGCCGAGAACTTCTCTTCGAGCAGGGGCACCCCGGGGAACTTCGCGGTGAGCACCGCGCGGGCGCCGTCCATCATCGGCTGGGGCCCGCACATCGCCATCACGCTGGGAGCCTCGAGTGCCGCAGTCAGCTGCTCGAGCACCGCCTGGGTCAGCGGCCCCTTGATTCGCCCTGAGCCATCGTCGAGCGCGTGCAGCACGGTGAGCTTGCCGGCGCTGCCCTGCTCGAGCGCATCGAGCTCGCTCTTCAGGATCTGCTCGGGCGCCGAGCGGTTGCCGACGATCAGCGTCACCGGGAAGGGCCAGCCGCGCCCCGCGAGCGCGTGCAGCCACGAGAGGAATGGGGTGATGCCGCTGCCCCCGGCGATGCAGAGCGCACGGGTGACCGAGGCCGGCAACACGAACTGGCCGTACGGCCCCTTCACCTCGAGGCGGTCGCCGGTCTTGAGCGACGTGGTGAGGTGGGTCGACACCTTGCCGTTCTCGACGCGCTTGACGGTGAGCCGCAGCGGCTGCCCCGGGGCCCGGCTGAACGAGTACGCCCGCCAGGGCAGCTCCGGTTTCGGCCTCAGCAGCACGAACTGCCCTGGCAGGAACGGCAGCGACGCGTCGACGCCGAAGCTGATGGTGGTCGGCGTCTCGGTCACCACCTGGGTGACCGTCCACGCCAGGGCCGCCGGCGCCTGTGACGCTTTGGCGGCGTCCGAGGCGGCGGCGGCGCGGCTCAAGAAGATGGCGATGACGATGACGACGGCCACCACGATGGCGATGATCACGACTGGCGACATGGCCGCGTTCTTTGTCGCCTTCCCGTCGATTCGTCCACCGTTTCGCGCGACCGGCTGGGCTCACTCCACGGTGGCGGACAGCTCGAACGCGCCGCCCATGAGGTCGAACGAGTCGACGATCACCAGGTAGTCACCGGCCGGCACATCGGTCAGCACCACCTGCGAGGCCCCCGCCGCCCCGGCCAGGTCGTCGTTGCAGACCAGCGCGTCCTTCGAGTCGGCGGCACAGCCAGGCAGCACATAGAGGGTGCTGTCGAAGCTGGTGCCGGCGCCGACGGTGCTCAGGGTGAGCTTGTTCGCGCGCTCGGTGAGGCGCACCTTGACGACGCCCTCGGGTCGACTGGTCGGGTCTGCGCTCGAGCACCCGGCGGGCGCGTCCCACAGGCTGCCGCCTTCCGCGATTCCCGTGGCCCTGGCGCCGCTGGCCGTCGCGATCAGCACCGTGGCCGCGGCGCACTGGCTGGTCCGCATCGAGGACGAGCTGGCGCACTTGTTCATCGCGCCGATCGTCCCCGGTGAGCAGGCCAGCGTTGGCCCGCAGACGTCGAAGCCGCGCGCATCGCAGGCCTGCCCCATGCTGCGCACGGGGGTCGTGGTGGGAGGGGCGATCTTCGCAGTCCCGGCGTGCCCTGCGCTGTCCTTCGGCGTGGCGACCAGCTTCGCCACCTGCTGATCGAGCCCGTCGCCGGACTGCATGCGCAGAAAGAAGGCGCCGTCGACGGCCAGGCCCAGCGCGTCCTGCTCGAACGACGCCAGGTCAGGGGTACCGTCGCCGTCGGAGTCGATGGAGATGGGCTGGCCCTGCGCGTTCTGGAACTCGAACCGAACGTTCGACAGATCGTCTTCCGGCTCCGTACCCTCGATGAGGATCACCGGCCCGCCCGTAGCCGAGCGGTAGAACGCCATGCGCGAGATCTGCGGCGGCAGCCCTTCGTCACACACCGCCGGCATGCCCCGACACCCCAGCCCCGGCTGGCAGCGCGACGCCACGAAGAGCGGGTCGCACGTCTCTCCCCGCGCCTTCAGGGTCTGCTCCCCGATGGCCAGCACCTGCTCGGTCGAGCGCTCGGTGGTGGCGTCGACCAACGCGACGGCCACCTGCGCCGGGCCCGTGCCGCTCGCGAACGACCCCCGCACCGTGGCGCCGCCGGTGACGACCTCGCCCACCCACTTCCTGCCGTCGAGCGTCAACGAGCCCTCTGCCGCGTCACCCACTCCATCGCGATTGGTGTCCAGCGCGAGCACCGGCTGGCCCTGGGCGTCGAGCAGCCGCACCCAGACCGAGACCGCGTCGAGGTTGCGGTCCTTGCCCTTGACCGAGATGCGCAGGTCGCGACCGGTTCGACCTGACACCTGCGCGCTGGCCTCGACCAGCTCGGGCTTGAACACCGCGCCGCCGTCGGCGGTCTTGCGGCCGGTCTCGGTCTTGCCGCCGCCGCCGTCGGCCTGCACGCCACCATCGGCGCCTTGAGGCATCGCCGCGCAGCCTCCCACGACCAGTCCCACCAGCAGCACTGCTCCGTTTTGCGTCATGAAGGGCCCTCCCCAGGGCGAGCACGGAAGAAAGGGGCAGGCCTGGTCGGGCCCGCCCCTCGTTCATCGGCACATCTCGCGAGGCCTTACAGCTCGCAGGCCGTCTTCGTCGGACTGCCCGCAGCGCTGACCACGATGTCAGAGCCATCGCCGCAGTCGACGACGTCGGCGCCGGCGACGGTCTCGATGAAGTCGTCGTCACCGAGGGTGCTGATGGTGTCGACCGCCGAGCTGCCGATGATTCGGTTGGCCAGCGTGTTGCCAGTGACCGTACAGGCGCTCGCCGTGGGGCAGGTGAGGTTCTCGATGTCGAGGCCGATGACCTTGGCCATGGTGGTCGAAGCGGTGCCGTCCATGATGACGTCGATGACCGCGCCGAACGAGGCGAAGGTGACCGTGTCGATGCCCGCGCCGCCTGCGAAGGAGTCAGCGCCCGCGCCGATGGTGCCGTTCGCGCCGACCACGAAGGTGTCATCGCCCGCGCCGCCCGACAGCACGTCGGCGCCCGCGCCGCCGGTGATGCTGTTGTCGAGCGCGTTGCCGGTCACCGTGCAGACCACTGCCGCCGTCGGGCAGATGAGGTTCTCGACGTCGTCGCGAATGTTGTCGAGCTCGCCGGTGGCGCCGTCGTTCGCCGCGTTGGTGCCCATGGTGACCGTGACGGCCTCGATGCGCGCCGCGTAGCTGACGGTGTCGGTGCCGGCCTCGCCATAGACGATGTCGTCACCAGCGCCGGTCGACGCGTACAGACCCATCAGGAACGTGTCGTCGCCAGCGCCGCCGTAGAACGTCTGGTCGCCGGTGTTGCCGGTGAAGGTGTCGGCGCCCGTGCCGCCGCGAACGATCTCGACGTCCAGGGGCACCGTGTCGCCTTCTCCCGACTCACCGTCGTTGGCGCCTGCGCCTACCGTCACCGTCACCGCCGCCGAACGGGTCGCATAGGTCACCGTGTCGATGCCCGCGCCGCCCGCGTACACGTCGCTGTCCGCCGCGCTGTTGCCACCGCTCAAGGTGTCCGCGCCCAGGTCTCCGTACAGGGTGTCGTTGCCCGCGCCGCCGGTCAGCACGTCGTCACCGACGCCGCCGTAGACCGTGGTCGCGCCGGCGTACGCCGAACCGCCCGTGCCGAAACCACCGCTCAGCGCGTCGAAGGTGTCATTTCCACCGCCGAGGCTGAACGTGTAGGCGACCGACCCGCTGCCGGTGACCGCGATGTCCTTGAATGCGTCGGAGTTGATGGCGATGTCGGTGGCCAGCGAGGTGCCGCCCACCGTGATCTTGTCGGCCGCGGCGCTGATGCCGCGCACCTTGAAGACGTCGGCGCCCGCGCCCATCGCGGCCGTGATGCCCGCTCCGGCGGCGATGCCAGGCGCGAAGGTGCCGTTGGCGAAGTCGATGATGACCGTCTCTGCGCCGCCCGCCCCGGTGATCGCGATGTTCTTCACGGCCGCAGACGTCGCGCCAGCCGCGAAGACGTCATTGACCAGAATGTTCCCGCTCACGGCGTGCTTCGAGATGATGGCGATCTCGGCCGAGGCCAGGGTGACCGTCAGCGTCCCCGTGGCGAAGGTGGGCGCGGTGGCCAGCGCAGCGAGGGGCTGGGCCAGCTCGCCGATGCCCGAGATGTCGCCCTGATCGATGGGCGCTTCCGTGGGACCGCAGCTCGCCAACGCGACGAACGCGAGGCACCCGATGAACGTCTGCCACTGTTTCCGAATAGACATGGTGGTGCTCCTTTGAAGCGAGGCGAAGAGGAGGTCTCCACGCCGTCAGGGTTGTTCGCCCTCGAGGTGAGCAATCGGCACGCCATGCCGGGTGCTGAAGGCCGGCGCGCAGATCCCCGCGGTTGGCAGGTGGATCAGCGCGGCCGTGAGGTGCGCTGTGGGGTCTCGCAGCACCCGTCAGGCCCGCGCAGACCCTCCCGGCCCCAGATCAGCTCGTGCTGGCCCAGCCGAGGCGTTGAGCCAACGCCGGGTCGTCACGCGTCTTCCACACGAAGCCGTCGAGCACGTAGTGCGTCGTCTGAGGCAACGAGAGCAGCGGCACCAAGACCGTCAGCAGCGCGGGCCCGAGCTCGAGGCCTGCGTCACCAAAGATCATCGGGCGCTCGTGCCAGACCAGGGTGTCCCAGAGCAGCTCTTCGACGAAGGCGAAGGCCAGCAGCGATAGCAGGAAGATCGGCACCCCGCCGCGCACCAGCAGCCCCAACGCGCCATACCCCGCCTGCGCGTGGCGGCCCTTCGCGTAGCGCCAGAGGAAGGCGAGGTAAGGCACCCCATGCAGCGTCACGTTCATGACCGTGAAGGCCAGATCGTCGCTGGCGACCACGATGCCGCCGAACCACGTCACCCACGTGGCCAGCAGCAGCACCAGCTTCCCGATGGGGAAGGCGACCCCGCGAAGGGCGCGACCGAGCTGCAGCCCAAGCCACGCCAGCAGCAGGCCGACGTGAACGATCAGCGCCGCGGTCCCCACCCAGGCCGGCAGGCCATCGACGAAGTCGTGCTCCTTGAACCACCAGAACGGACGAGGCAGGTGCGCGTGCCACCACACCACCGGCCCCAGCGTGGTGCTCCACATCACCACCTGATCGAACCGCATGAGGCGCGCGTCGTCCCTCGCGCGGCGGCCGTAGAGCGCCATCCACCCCACCTGCTGCCGAACGAAGTGCCACACCGCGACGTAGGCGAGGCAACGCCAGAAGAGCTCGGCCGAGATCGCGTGGGCGGCGACCGACAGACCGAACGCGATCAGCGGGGCGCCGGCGTACAGCACCGGCCGTCGGGCGCGCTCGGCGCGATCGAAGTACACCCGATACAGCGTGGCCCACACGTGCGCGACGTCGATGCCCAGCACGAAGAAGAGCCACGCCCACAGCGGCGTGTCACCGACGATGCCCGCCGCGTGGCTGGCCACCACCACCAGGCCCGCGCCCAGCGCACTGCCCAGAAAGAGCGCGCCGTCGAGGGGGCCCGAGAAGAGCCAGCGGGAAGAGGCGGGGGACATCGCGACGAAAACCTGGAGCAGCCGGCGCCCGAACTCAACTGGCTGCGAGCAGGGCCTTGCCGCCTTCGAAGACGAACTGCACCGCGATGGCCGCGAGGATGAGGCCGAACACCCGCTCGAGAATGGCGATGCCGGTGCCCTTCAGCACCCGCTTCACCGCGCCCGCCGACCGCAACAGCAGGTAGGTGATGAGGAAGGTGATCACGATGCAGGCGATCACGATGCCGCCGCCGACCCAGGTCGCGCCGTACTCGGCCATCAACACCATCACCGTGGCGATCGCGCCGGGGCCCGCGAGCAAGGGCATCGCCAGGGGCACGATGGCGATGTCGTTCTGCTCGAGCCCCTCTTGTGTCTCGACGGCCGAGGTCTTGGTCGCCGGGTGCTGGGCCCGCAGCATGTCGAGCGCGGTGAGCATCAACAGCAGCCCGCCCGCCACCCGAAACGCCGCCAGGGTGACCCCGAAGATCTTGAAGATCACCCCGCCGAACAGCGCGAAGAAGATCAGCACCCCCGTCGCCGCCACACAGGCCCGCAAGGCCATCGCCCGGCACTTGTCGGCAGGGTCCGTCGCGGTCATCGCCACGAACAGCGGCACCACCCCGATCGGGTCGACGATGAACAGCACCGCCGGCATCGCGATGAGGAACGTGCTGAGCATCGCTCACACCGTCAGGCGCAGCTTGACCACCATGGTGAAGGCCTCGGCGAAGATCTTCCGGCTCATCTTCGACTGCCCCACCCGTCGATCTTCGAACACGATGGGCACCTCTTTCACCGCGAAGCCCTTCTTCAGCGTCCGGTAGGTCAGCTCGATCTGAAACGCGTACCCGGTCGACTGCACCGCGTCGAGGTCGATGGCCTCGAGCACCCGCCGGTTGAAGCACTTGAAGCCGCCGGTCAGATCACGAACGCCGACCCCCAGCACCGTGCGCGCGTACAGCGAGCCGCCCTGCGACAAGAGCTGCCGGCCCACGCCCCAGTTCACCGTGCCGCCGCCGGTGACGTAGCGGCTGCCCAGCACCAGATCAGTCCCCGACTTCGCCTCGTCGATGAGGCCGCTCAGGTAGCGGGGGTCATGGCTGAAGTCCGCGTCCATCTCGATGATGAACTGGTAGTGGTGCGACAGGGCCCACCGAAACGCGTGCAGGTAGGCGCGCCCCAGCCCCTGCTTCTTCTCGCGGTGCAGCACCTTCACGCGGGGCTCGCGGCGGGCCAGCTCGTCGGCCAGCTGCCCGGTGCCATCGGGGCTGTTGTCGTCCACCACCAGAATGTCGACCCGTGGGTCCGCCGCGAGCACCGCGGTGGTGATCGGGCCCAGGTTGTCGCGCTCGTTGTACGTGGGGATGATGACCAGAGCCGGGTTCATGGGGCCCGCGCGCATAGCGCACGCTGCCGGTGAGGGGAACCGTGGTAAGACCTGACGCACTGGCATGGCTGAGACGCTCGGGCCCTACACCCTGGACAAGCGCATCGGCGCCGGCGGCATGGCCGATGTCTTCCTCGCCAGAGGCCCCCGGGGCGTCTGCGTCGTCAAGCGGCCCCACGAGAACCTCTGCGCCAACCCCGACTTCGTGCGCATGTTCCTCGACGAGGCCGCCATTCTCGCCAGCCTGCGCCACCCCAACATCGCCGAGATCTTCGATCTCGGTCAGGTGGGCGGCGCCTACTACCTGGCGATGGAATACGTGCCCGGCTTCGACCTGATGACCATCAGCCTCGAGCACGAGCGCCAGGGCGAGCTGATCGCCCCCGAGCTCTGCGCCCGCATCGTGGCCGACGTGGCGTCGGCGCTGCACTCGGCGCACGAGGCAAAGCACCCCAGGACCGGGCAGGCGCTCAACCTGATCCACCGCGACGTCACCCCGCACAACGTGCTGCTCTCGACCAGCGGGGTGGTGAAGCTGATCGACTTCGGCGTGGCCCGCGCGGCCATCGCGACCCACCGCACCCAGGCGGGGCTGGTGAAGGGCAAGTACCCGTACATGGCGCCCGAGCAGATCACCGGCCAGGACATCGATCGCCGCGTCGACGTCTTCGCCTGCGGCCTGCTGATCTACGAGCTGCTGACCAACACCCGCGCCATCGCCGGCAACACCGAGGTCGAGCAGATCGACAACGCCCGGGTCGCGCGCATTCGGCCCATCGAGCAGCTGCGCGCCAACCTGCCGGTGCCCCTGCGGCAGATCTTCGCCAGCTGCGTGCACCCCGATCGCGAAGGCCGGTACCCCACCGCTCTGGCCCTCAAGGAAGATCTCGAGAAGTACCTGCGCTTCGTGGGGCAACCCATCGGACAGGAAGATCTGCTGCGGCTGTTCCGGGTGGTGGCCGCCGAGGTGCCCCACCTCGAGCCGGGCCCGCCGCCGCCCCCGCTCGCGCTGGTCGTCGCGAAGGACACCTGGGCTGGCGCGAGCACCGACCTCGAGGTGCCGTCGAACCCCGGCGCCGATCCCGAACAATCGCTCGGCTTCGCCCCCACCGCGCCGTCGATGCGCATCCCCAGACTGCCCTCGGCGATGACCGCGCCCAAGACGCCCAGCCAGGCGCATGCGCCGCTCGCCCCGACCTCTCTCATCCCCTCCCCGCGGCCACCCCCACCCTCGCAGCAGTCGACCTCGGTGCTGCCCGATCGCGCGCGCGCAGTGAAGGCGGCCCTCGAAGATGAGGCGGCCTCCGAGCAGACCATTCCCGCGACCAGCAGCTCGCTGAAGAACTGGGTGGTGCTCTCAGGCCTGGCGGTCGTCGTCATCGTCGCCGTGGGGCTGCTCGTCAAACCAACCGGCGGTGGGCCCGTCGCTGCAAGGCCCGTCGACGCCCGGCCCCCGCTGGTCGTCGCCCCCATGCCTGTCTTCGACGCCGGGGCTGAAGCCGCGCCGATCGACTCGGGCGTGCTCGCGCTCGAGCGCGGTGAAGGCGACGCCGGCGGTGACGATGACGCCCCCGCGCCGAGCATCGGCCCCGATGACCGCGCCGCCTCACTCGAGGTGGGCGCTGATCTGCCGGTCGACGTGAGCAGCAGCGGTCACCTGTTCGGCAAGGCGCCGGTGAAGCTCGAGCTGGTGCCTGGCGACCACAAGGTCATCTTCACCAACGTCGAGGTGTTCTTCCGCCGGGTCATCGAGGTGCACCTCGAGCCGGGTGATGCGAAGAGCTTCTCGCTGCGCGCAGGGCCGAAGGGCTCGCTGGTGATCAAGTGCGCGCCCATCGCGAACATCTTCATCAACGGGCAGCCCGCGGGCACCACCGCCTACAAGGAAGTCGACCTCTACGAAGGGGTGTACGTCGTCAAGATCGACCAGTTCGGCAAGGTCAAGACCCGACAGGTCAAGGTGTCGGCAGGGAACGTGGTGACCGCCAACTTCGAGGACTCGTGAGCTCGCTGGCCGAAGTCCAGACTTGCAACCGAGGTCTCGTGCCGTGCACCCGCCCGCCGTCCCCTTCACCGAACAGGACCCCTCGCCCATGAAGCCCACCGTCATCGCCCTCACCGCTGCGCTGTGCCTCACCGGCTGCAACTCGTTCAACGGCACCGTCAACGGCGTCGGGCTCACTGTCGCGACGCCATCTTCGGTTTGCTGAAGGACACCGCTGGCACGTCGAGCGGGGTCCTCATTCCCTGTCTGACCAACCGTCGCTCTGCGACAAACTGAAGGCCAACCGCACGCCGAAGAACTCGACGGCCTTGACGTTCGTGCTCGTCAACGCGGGGGACAGTTTCCAGGCCCTTGCTCCGAGGGCTGCCGGCTCCAGCATCGTCCCAGGGCTGTCCTCGGCCCTCACGGGCGGCACGCTGGGCGTCGCCAGCTTCTCGAAGGTCGACTCGAACTGCACCGACACGCTTCAGGACAAGAACACCGAGGCCCAGAGCGGCCTGGTCAAGGCGTCATCCCTCAACGGTGGCTGGGGCGGTTCCCTCGCGGCGACAGACGGTCCCACCATCGGCACGCAGAACGACAAGGTGAGCGGAGGCTTCAACGCCAGCTTCTGCGACATCTCGAAGATCCCGCTCAACCCCAACTGCGAGTGACCCACGGTCACCTGGGCAGACTGAAGCGCAGAACGGTGTCGGCGACGCGGCCTGCGGCACCCGGCGGCCCCAGGCCAGCGCGCACCTCGTCCAGCCCCGAGAGGCAGGCGTCGCGTGCCGGGCCGCTCCACAAGGGCTCCAGCGCCTCCAGCACCCGCGCTGCCGTGGCCCCGCCCTGCAGCAGCTCCGGCACCACCCGACGGCCGGCCAGCAGGTTCACCAGGCAGAAGAAGGGCACCCGCACCAGCGCCCGACCGACCGCGTAGGTCAGCGGAGCGACCCGATAGACGGTGACGAACGGTCGCCGCATCAGGCCCGCTTCGAGCGTCGCGGTGCCAGACGCGATCACCGCCACGTCGCAAGCGCCCACCACCTCGGGCGCACGACCCTCCACGAACGTCACCTCGACGCCCGAGAAGGCGCCGCGCACCAGGGTTGAATCGAGGCCGGTCGCGATGGGCACCACCAGCTGCACCGTGGGGCGTTGACGAAGCACCTCGAGGCCCACCTCACGCAGCAGAGGGCCCAGTCGTTGGAGCTCCGAGCGTCGGCTCCCCGGCAAGAGGGCGAGCACCGGCCGGTCGATCGACAGGCCCAGCGCACGCCGAAACACCTCGGGCGGCTGCAGCGGCGGCATCTGCTCGAGCACCGGGCTGCCCACGTAGGTTGCGTTGACGCCGCGCTCGCGCAGGAAGGCCTCCTCGAACGGCAGGATGCAGCACACGGCGTCCACGCAGGCCGCGAGGGTCTTCGCGCGGCCCTCGCGCCATGCCCACAGCATCGGCGCCACGAAGGACACGACGGGAATGCCCAGGGCCTTGAGCTTCTTCGCGAGGCGCAGGTTGAAGTCTGGCACGTCGATCAGCAGCGCCACCGTGGGCCGTCGCTCGTGCGCCGCGCGTTCGAGATCGCCAAGCACGGTGAGAATGCGGCGCAGCTTCGGGATCACCTCGGCGATGCCCATCACCGAGATCTCGTGCGAGCCATGGATCAGCTCGACGCCCTCGGCCTTCAGCCTGGCGCCGCCCATGCCGAAGAAGCGCAAGCCCGGGTCCCGCTCACGAAGGGCCTTCACCACCTCGGCGCCGTGTCCGTCGCCCGACGCCTCACCGGCTACCACCATCACCGAGCCGCTCATTTCCGCGACGGGTCTACAGCGCCGCGCCCCGAGGCGTCACCAGTCTTCCTGAGGGCCCCGGCAAGGCCACACATCGCGCTGAAGCCCGCTGTCGCCATGTACAGTGCCTCACTCGTGGCGAAGTCTCCTCTCATCGGCTCGATGCTGAAGCTGCTCGAGCTGGGCCGGCCGCACCGGGCGCTGTTGCTGATCGCCTTCGGCTGCATGGCCGTGGTCGGGCTCACCACCGGGGCGTACGCGTTCCTGATGGGGCCGGCGCTGCGCTTTCTGCTCACCGGCGGCGCGGCGGGGCTGGGCCTGTTGACGCGCTTCGTGCCCGACCTCGCGAGCTGGCCGAGGGAGCGGGTGCTCGAGGTGCTCCCCCTGGTGGTGGTCATCGTCGGAGCGGTGAAGGGGCTCGGGTACCTCGGGCAGTTCTACTTCGTGGGCCTCTTCGGCCAGCAGGTGGCGGGCGATCTTCGCCGGCAGGTCTTTACCCGCTTGTTGCGGTTGTCCCCGGGTCAACGCGCGGGCCTGCTCTCGGGCGAGCTGCTCAGTCGCTTCACCGCCGACGTCGCCGCCGTGGAGCAGGCCGCGACCTACACCGTTGCCTCCTGGCTGCGGGACTCGTTGCAGATCGTGATCCTCGCGCTGGTCGCGGTCGCGGTGTCCTGGAAGTTGGCGGTGCTGACGGTGCTGCTGCTGCCCATCGCCATGCTTCCTGCTGCGCGGCTGACCCGCTCGTTGATGGCGCGCACGAGAGAAGGGCAGGCGGCGCTCGGTGAGCTCGCAGGTCAGGTGCAGGAAGGCCTCGGAGCGTTGCGCGCCATTCAGGCCTTCAACGCCGAGGCCGCCGAGGCGCGCCGGTTCGAGCGCCGCACCGCCGCCGCGCAGCGCTCCCTCTCGCGGGCCGT
>VYLD01000435.1_pt1 | contig 11801 bp, 8 predicted proteins | sample 5114401 | NCBI WGS metagenome assembly VYLD01 (sample SAMN12291783, study PRJNA351875) | freshwater metagenome | isolation source: freshwater lake | place: USA: Michigan, Gull Lake | collected 2013-08-08 | reverse complement strand
CGGGCTTCTTCACTTCGTCTCGCTCTCTGCGCGCACGTCGACTCATGACTTGTCTTCTACCCAGGCCGCTGAGGGATTTCCGAGGCCCTGCGTGTCAACCTCGGAGACGGGATCGCCGTACTTCACGCAGCGCGGGGTCGAGCTTCTGCTCAACGACAGCGAAGCGCTTCAACGGTTCGAGGCTCACGTCCCCGGCCTACTCCCCTGAGGCATCGTTCTCGTCTTCAAATTTCTCTGCCTGTAAACCGCTCGGTAGAGAGAAACAGAGAGTCGTCGCAAGTGCCCGCAAAGACGGGCATCGGGTGTGCCGCCTCACGGGCCGAGAACCTCGAACAACCGGGAAGACACACGCCGGACAGAAGCCTCGCCGCTCTCTGCGGAGCTCACGCGGACGCGGGCGACGACCTCGAGAACGGTGGCCGGTTAAACGTCCGATGAGCCGTCCAGCAAAACGGGGCCAGGCGTTAAACGCTCTCTATCTCTCTGACGTGGCTGGCCGGAACTCGGCGCCGATTCTCCGTCCTTCCCTCGAGAAAACGTCGCCGACGCGCGCGCAGTTCGCTCTCTGCGCGAGCTCCGTCCACGATGCGAAAGCGCGCGAAGCAGCGTCGAACTCGGCGAGAACGTGGCCAGAAAATGAAACGGCCCCGAGGATTTCTCCGCGGGGCCGGCGTTAACTTTCAGGAGGGTACCGTTGGTGAACGGCTACCTACAGCTCCTCGACCTGGGCTCGAACCAGGGACCTACGGATTAACAGTCCGCCGCTCTACCGACTGAGCTATCGAGGAATACGACGCGCGGGCTCATAGGGCCGACGGATCAGGGTGTCAACACTGACGAGAGACCGATGAGCTCCACCGCACTCGAGGTTCCCGAAGGACTCATGCGCGCCGTGGTGCAGGCGTACGCGACGCCGCCGCGGGCGTACCACTCGTTCTCCCACGTGCAGGAAGTCCTCAAACACCTCGAGACCGTCGCCTTGGGCCCAGGGTGGCGCTCGCCCTCCGAGGTGCACCTCGCCGCGCTCTTCCACGACGCCGTCTACGTCGCCGGTCGCAAGGACAACGAGGCCAACAGCGCCGCGCTCGCGCGCCTCGCCATCTCCACTTGGTTGCCTCCCGCCGCCGTCGACGCCGATCGCGTCGCCCACCTGATCCTCCTCACCGCGCGACACGGCTCCCTCGACCCCGCCGCCTTCCTCGCCGACCCCGACGCCGCCCACTTCCTCGACTGCGACATGGCCATTCTCGGCGCCAGCCCGGACGCCTTCGACGCCTACGACGACGCCATCGTCGCCGAGTTCGCCCCCGTCACCCTCGGCCCCCTCTACCGCTTCGGCCGCCGCCGCTTCCTCTCCCGCCTGCTCGAGACCGACCGCATCTTCCTGTCCGACTTCTTCCACGCCCGCCTCGACGCACAGGCTCGCTCCAACCTGCGCCGCGCCCTCGAACGCCTGTGACCCCCGAGGCTCGCCTCAGCGCCGTCCCCTGGTCCGCCCTCGGCGACCTCGGGCCCACCCTCGAACCGGCGCTCACCGCCATCCTCTCGGGAGCCGCCGCCGCCGACGTGCTCGACCGCCTGCTGCGCGATCACCGCACCTTCTCCAACGACCAACGCCACGTCTGCTCCGAGGCCTGCTTCGGCGTCGGCCTCTTCCGTCGCCGCCTCGCCGCCCACCTCGACCTCCCCGCGCCCCCCCTCACGCTCCTCGCCGTCCTCGCGCGCGATCTCGGAGGCTCCCTCGACGCCCCAGCCCTCCTCGGCGTCACGCTCCCCCCGCCACGGCCCGCACCGGACCACTGGCCGACCCGCTGCTCCGTGCCCGACTGGCTCGCAGACGAGCTCTCCCGCGCCGTCGGCGACGAAGCCCCCGCGCTCGCCGACGCGCTCAACGTGCCCGGCCCGGTCACCCTGCGCGTCAACCGACTGCGAACCTCCCGCGACGACCTTCGCCTCACCCTCGAACGAGAAGGTCGCGCCACGAGTCCCGGCCGCTGGTCCCCCGACGCGCTCCACGTCACCTCGCCGCGGCCCAACCTCACCGCCACCCAGGCCTGGCGCGACGGCCTCTTCGAAGTGCAAGACGAGGGCAGTCAGCTGCTCGCCGCCATCGTGCCCGCGAACCCCACAGACGCCGTCCTCGACCTCTGCGCCGGCGCCGGAGGCAAGACCCTGGCCCTCGCCTCCCGCCTGGGCCCCGGAAGCCCCCTGCACGCTGCCGATCAGGACCTCGCGCGCCTCGACCGCGTCCGCCAACGCGCCGCCCGCGCGGGAGCCGTCATTCACCTCCACGGCGCGACACCACTCCCCAGCCTGCGCGTGCCCCACGTGCTCGTCGACGCGCCGTGCACCGAGCTGGGGGCGCTGCGGCGCGGCCCAGACCTCCGCTGGCGCCTAAACCCGTCCACCTTCCATCACTGGCCCGTCGTCCAGCGGCAGCTCCTCGAGCGCGCCGCCAGCCACCTCGAACCTCGCGGGAGCCTCACGTACGCGACGTGCACCCTGCGCGCCGAGGAGAACGAACACCTCATCGCCGCGTTTCTCGAAGACCATCCCGACTTTCACCGAGAACGACCGGCGCTCCCCGACGAGCTGCTCGACCACGACGGAGCCCTGCGCCTCTTCCCCCACCGCCACGGCACCGACGGCTTCTACGCCGTGGTGCTGCGCCGATCCTGAAGGGCCCTCAGCTCGGTCTTCAGCACCTTCCCGCGGTCGCTGCGTGGCAACGCGTCCAGGAACACCACCTGCCGCGGAGCCTTGAACGGCGCCAACGTCTCCCGCACGTGCGCCTGCAGCGCCTCCGCCAACGCCTCGCTCGCCACCTGCCCAGCCTGCAACGCCACGAAGGCCTTCGGCTTCTCGAGCCCGTCGGCGTCCTGAAACCCAACCACCGCCGCCTCCCGCACCGCCGAATGCTGCAACAGCGCGTTCTCGACCTCGACCGGAGACAGCCACCGGCCACCCACCTTCAACATGTCGTCGCCCCGCCCACAGAAAAAGAACCAGCCGTCTTCGTCATGCTGAAATTTATCGGCAGACACGCACCAATCACCCCGAAACGTCTGCTTCGACTTCTCGTGCTGCTGCCAATATTCCAGCGCCATCGAGTCGCCAGACACCCACAACGTGCCCACCTCGCCCCGCGGCAGCTCCCGCCCCTCGTCGTCGCACACCTTCGCCCGGTACCCCTCGACCAGCTTCCCCAGGGAGCCCACCTTCACCTCACCGAGCCGGTTGGTGATGAAGATGTGAAACATCTCTGCCGAGCCGATACCGTCCAGCACCTCGACCCCGGTCGCTCGTTTCCAACGCTGATACAGCTCCGCCGGCAGCGCTTCCCCTGCGCTGATCGCCAGACGAAAGGACGAGAAGTCCACCTCGCGCAGCTCGGGCTCGGCGTTCACCAGCTGGTTCAACGCCGTCGGCACCGAGGTCAAGACCGTCGGCCGGTGTCGGTTGATCAACGAGAATAACTTCTGCGGAGTCGGCTTCTCTTTGAACAACACCGTCGATGCTCCAGCCAGCAACGGAAACAACAGGTTGCTGCCAAGGGCGTACCCGAACGCCAGGCGGGGCACCGAAAGACAGACATCTTTCTCGGTCAATCCCAGCACCGGCAGGCCATAGGTAAGCGCGCTGAAGACGAAGTCGTGTTGTTTGTGAACAGCTGCCTTCGGAAAACCCGTCGAGCCCGAGGTGTAGAGCCAGACGCACACATCATCTCGGTGCGTGGGTGCGAACGTCGGGTCCGGCGTCGCGGCGGCCAGGGCCTCGTCGTACGAGCGGTGCGCTCCCGCAGCGCCGACCACCAGCACCTGCTTCAAATGAGGACACCGGGCCCGCACCTCGTCGACCGTCGCAACCGTGCTCTCGTCGACCACCAACACCTTCGCGCGCGTGTAGTTCAGGAAGTACTCGACCTCCTCGGCCTTCAGGCCCGGGTTCACCGCGCTCACCACGCCGCCCACCTTCACCGTCGCGAACCACGCCGAGGCGAACTGGGGCACGTCGGGCAACATCAACAACACCCGCTGCTCGGGCTCCAGCCCCAGCCCCTTGAGCACCGCGCTGGCCCGATCGGTCGCCTCGGTCAGCTGCCGATACGTGATGACCTGCTCGTCGATGATGATGGCGGTTGCGTCAGGTCTCTTCGCGGCCTGGCGGTAGAGAAAGACCTCCGTCACGTTCAGCGCTTCAGGCAGGTGGAAGGGGTCGAGGGTCATGGCGAAATTCACCGTACCCGAAGACCCCTGGCCTGTACGTCGCGAGGAACTGACGGGCCGCGTCGGACCCGGTCACTCCCTCCGGCGGAGCAGCAGGCCACCGCCGATGGACAGAGCCGCACACCCGATCGCGCCCAGCACCTGCAGTCGAGCCGCGGAGTGCGCGAGCTGCTCCTCGAAGGCACACTCGGCCGCGCTCAAGGTCGAGCAGTCGACCCACAGCCGCGCCCCGGCCAGGCAGGCGATCACCACCGCCGCTACTCCGAACCCCAGACAGGTCCCCAGCGCCGACGCGCGCACCAACCGCCTCCCGATGCTCGCCTGCGCCATTCGCACCTCGTGAGCTGCCCAGCATGCCCGCGCAGCCGCCGGTGGACCACCCGCCGATTTCCCAGCGCCTCTTCACGACCGGATCCCCGTACACTCTGACTGGCAACCACACTTCGGAGACCGCACATGAAGATCCTCTACGGCGTCGTTGGCGAGGGCATGGGGCACGCGACCCGCTCCCGCGTCGTGCTCGAGCACCTCTCGAAGACCCACGAGGTGCACATCGTCGTTTCGGGCCGCGCAAAGGACTACCTCGCCAAGCGCTTCGAGAACGTGCACAACATCTGGGGCTACACCATCGGGTACGACGGCAACTCGGTGTCGAAGCTGCAGACCGTGCTCCAGAACCTGAAGGGCGCGATCACCGGCTGGCCACAGAACATCAAGAAGTACTTCGAGCTGGTCGACACCTTCGAACCCGACGTGGTCATCAGCGACTTCGAGTCGTTCAGCTATTTGTATGGCAAGAACCACCGACTGCCCGTCATCAGCGTCGACAACATGCAGATCATCAATCGCTGCAAGCACGACCCCGCGCTGCTCGCTGGCCACGAAGAGAGCTTCGAACTCACCAGGAGCATCGTGAAGATCAAGGCGCCCGGCTGCTTTCATTACCTGATCACCACCTTCTTCTATCCGGAGGTTCGAAAGGCTCGCACCACCCTGGCTCCGTCGATTCTGCGCCCTGAGATTCTGGCAGCGAAGAGCGAGCCCGGTGAACACCTGCTGGTCTATCAGACGTCGAATACCAACACGCAGCTCATCGAAGACCTGAAGGCTTCAGGGCACGAATGCCGAATTTATGGGTTTCGGCGAGACATTCAGGAAGACGTGCGCGACGGGAACCTCTTGTTCAAGCCATTCTCGGAGGCCGGCTTCATCGATGATCTGCGTACCAGCCGCGCAGTGGTCGGCGGCGGTGGATATACGCTCATGAGTGAATGTGTGTATTTGAAGAAGCCCATGCTCTCGGTGCCCATCGGCGGTCAGTTCGAGCAGGTGCTCAACGCCCTGTACCTCGATCAGCTCAACTACGGCATGCACGCCGTCTCGCTCGACGGCGACGTGTTGCCCCGGTTCCTCGAGCGGGTGCCTCAGTGCGAGCAGGCCCTCGCCGGAACCTCGCAAGACGGGAACCGGGTGCTGCTCGCGTCCCTCGATGCGCAGCTCGCCGCCGCGGCCCAGAAGAAGGGCGTCGAGTGGGACGAGGTGACCGTCGGCTGAGGGTTCGTCGGCTCAGGGCGCCCGAAGCAGCGCTCGCCAGGCAGTTGCGTTTTCTTCGCACTTGAGCGGCGCGTCATGGGCCGACTGGTTCGAGCAGCCCGACGCGTCCGAGCGGCCGGCGCTCGCAGGCAGGCCCAGCGTGGCCCAGGCAGCCACCGCGGTCGGGCACGTTCGGTCGTCAGGGGCGCTGAAGCCCACGAACCGGGTTGACGGCTGAGTGCGGTACGGCTGCCGGCCATCGAGCCAGGTCGCGACCGTCGAGCCCACCGCGTCGCACGGCGCGGCGAGCATGATGACCTTCGCCACGATCTGACGTTTTCCGATCAGCGCGGCGTGTCCTCCACCTTGCGAATGGCCCGAGACCATCACCCGGTCCCATCGAATCGCGGCCTCGGCGTCGGGCAGCCTGGCGCGATCGAGAAACGCGTCCCATCCGCCCGCCGGGTCCAACCGCGCGAGCGCCCTGAGCGTGATGGCCAGGCGTTCGAAGATGCCTTCATCAGGGGTCAGATCGATGAGGGCGTCGTCGGCTCCAGCCTGGAACTCGCCCGTCAACAGGCTGGCGCGCGTGGGCTCGAAGCAGGCGTCACGGCTGCCGCAGAGGGACGCGATGGACGAGCCGCTGACGAAGCTCAGGCCGACTACGTGAAGGCCTTCAGCGCGCGCGACGCCGTACCAGCTGCCCGCCGACGTCCCCGCACCCGCTCGGGGAGAGCCTCCGCTGCCGTTCAAGAAGACCAGCAGGGTGCCCCTCGCGTTCGCCGACGGCCGCAGCGCGTACTGATCGACGTTGGCGCCTGCGCCTTCGGCCGGAAGCCCCGCCTCGGCTGGCGTGAGCACGAAGCAGGGCGCTCCTTCCATCGCTCCGGGCCCAGTGGTCGGGCATGGGCGAAGCGCTTCGCGCTGGCCGGCGTCGGCTCGTGGACGAACGCCGCCGTCCTCCACGCGCGCGCCGCCCGAGCACCCGGCCAGCAGCATAGCCATCGCCATCACTTCGAGCCGCCGCATGAGCGCGCGGGTGAGACCATTGAATGGCGACCTCCGCAAGCCACGCGACCTGGCGCGGGGCTCGTCCTGAGGCGCGCGAGAGGCCGATCGAGGCGGGGGCCACCACCAGGGGGAAGGCCGCGTCGCGGCGCAGCGGTCGACTTCGCGCGCCGCGGCGGCTTTGGCGGTCGTCAGCAGGCGCTCGTTGAGGTTGCGCGACGATGAGATGTGCTTGTGGCGCCGTCGTCGAGGTGGGCCAGGGCCCAGGACGCCTCTCGCGACGCGGGACCGCTCCCTGACTCAGCGGGCACGACGTCGTCTGTAGAGGGCGAGGGCCAGCAACATCAGCGATCCCTCGGTCGTCGAGCAGCCTGCGCCGCCACCAACGCCGCCTCCGCCCCACCGCTGCGTGAGCGGCCGAACAGTCACGGCGACCGCCTGCGCCTTCGGGCCCAGGTTCCCCGCAGGATCCGTCGCCTGCGCGGTGACGGCTGACGTCCCCAACGGGAGCGCCGCAGGAGGCAACCCAACCGTCCACAATCCAGCGCCGTCGGCCGTGGCCGTCGCGACCGGCAGATCTCCGACGAAGACCGTGACCGTCGCGTTGGGCTCGGTGACGCCACTCGCGGTGACGCTGTCACCGTCGATCGACTCCGTGGGGTCGACCTTCAGCGTCGTCGGAGGACCCACCGTATCGACCACGAAGCGGTTCGATGGGCTGTCTGCACTGGTGGCTCCGTTGACCGTCTGCCGAGCGCGGGCGTCATGCGGCCCTTCGGCAAGAGGGCTGGTCAGCGTGAAGGTCCAACGCCCCGAGGCATCGCTGGTGGTGGTGCCGACGACCTGTCCGTCGATGAGCACCGTGACGGTCGACGACGGAGCAGCCGTACCCTCGACGTCAGGGGTCGAGTCGCGGGTCAGCGAGCCGTTGGCGGGCGCCGTCACGCTCGGCACGTCGGCGGTCCCCTGGCCGATGGAGAAGACGACGGTGTTGCTGTTCGCGCTGACGTTGCCGGCCGAGTTGGTGGCCGTCGCGACCGCCGAATAGGTGCCCGGCGCCAGCGGAGTCGGCGGCGTGAGCGACCAAGTGCCCTGCGCCGTACTGGTGGTCGTGCCCAGCACCATTCCGTTGAGGCGCACCGTGATGGTCACTCCGCTCGGCGAGGTGCCGCCGATGGGCGGTGAGCGCGTCGAGACCGTCGAGCCATCGGTCGGCGTGGTGATGACGGGCGGCGGATTGGCGGCCTCGACGGTGAACGTGGTCGTCGGGCTCGCGGGCCCCATGTTGCCGGCCACGTCGGTCTGCGTCGCGCTGACGGTGTTGGGGCCGCTCGGGAGCGTGGCGGCAGGCGTGAACGACCAGGCGCCGTTCCCATCCGCGACCGCCGTGCCCACGACGGTGCCGTTCAGGGTGACCGTGACGGTCGCGTTCGCCTCGGCAGTGCCCACGATCGCCGGCCTGTTGTCCGTGGTGCTGCTGCCGTTCGCAGGTGCGGTGATGACCGGCGCTCCAGGCACCACCGTGTCCTTCAGTGCATACCGCGTATCCACCACCGTTCCGCTCGGGTTGGTCTGAGACGCGCTGATGGGCACCTGCGCCGCGTCGGGCACGGCGCGCACATCGAGGGTCGTGGTGAACGTACCGGCAGAGCAGGGCGCGGTGGCCGTCACGGTCGCCAGCGTGATCGAGACGGTGCCCGCTGACGACGTGCAGGTGCCGCTGACCATGTAGGTGCCAGCGTTCTGGGCGTTGATCGCCGGGGGCGTCGAGACCGCCACCGCCGGCAGCGCGCCTGACACCGTGAACGTGCGCGCGTTACTCGCAGGGCCGGTCACCGCGCTGAGGGTCTGGGTCGCAGTCACCGTGTAGGTGCCGATGCCGAGCACCGTGGCGCAGCTCCAGCTGCCACCGGCGCTGACCGTCGCCGTGCAGACGCTCGCGCCCCCGCTGCGCGTCGCGGTGAGCAGCGCTCCCGGCATGCCCGTGCCCGAGATGGAAGGGTTGAGCCCGACGGTCGCGTTCATCGCCGGCGTTTGAATGGTCGGCGCGGTGACCTGAATGCAGCGCGTCGGGGTGGTGCCGGTGCACGAGAAGCCAGGCTCGAGCACGCAGGTCGCGTTGCACCCATCGCCTGCCTGGCCGTTGCCGTCGTCACACGCCTCTCCGCCGCGCAGGTACCCGTCGGCGCAGGTGTCCTGCCAATTCGGCACTCCGTCCCCGTCGCGGTCGCGCGCTGTCGACACGGGGCTTCCGATTCCGACGCCCGCCGACGCGCAGCCCGCAGGAACTCCAGCGCCCGTGCAGGTCACGTCGAACGCGTTGTCGATGCCATCCGCGTCCGAGTCGGCGTTGGCCTTGAGGCGGTCCGTCACGCCGTCGTTGTTGGTGTCGAACGCCTCGACGAAGTCCGTCACGCCGTCGGCGTCGCTGTCGGTGTCGAGGTGATCGGGGAACAGATCGCCGTCGGTGTTCACCGCACTGAGGCGCGGAGCATCGAGCAGCCCGTCGGTGTTGGCGTCGAGGGCGTTGTCGACGCGGCCGTCACCGTTGGCGTCGGCGTAGCCGTACTCCCTCGCGTCGGGAATGCCGTCGTCATCGGAGTCGGCGTCGAGAAAATCAGGCCGGCCATCCGAGTCCGTCGAGCGAGGCGTCGAGATGCCACCTGAGGTGCACCGCCCGTTGGCCTGCACGGGAGGGCAGCCATCGAGGCGCCCGTTGACGTTCGCGTCGAGCCCGCCGGCCTCGAGGGTGTCGGTGATGCCATCACCATCGGAGTCGAGGTCGAGCACGTTCGGCAGGCCATCGCCGTCGACGTCGCCCGAGCCTTCCAGCGCGTCGTCGAGCCCGTCTCCATCGTCGTCGACGTCGATCAGGTTCGGCACGCCGTCAGCGTCGGTGTCGGTGACTGGCACGCAGACCGTCGAGGTCGCCGAGGTGATGAAGTTCGGCAACGAGGCGTCGAGCGCGAAGAAGCGGTTGAAGGTGGTGCCGTCGTGTTCCACCTCGTACGCGATGTCGAAGGACGCCTGGTTGCGGAAGGTGAGCACCACCGAGTTGTCCACGGCCCCGGCGCCGGTGCCGTTGTCGGCGGTGCCCGCGAAGACAATCTCGGTCGTGCGGGCCCCGGCCTGAACCGTGGTCGGCGGCACCCGTGACAGCTCGTACGCCGTCAGCCCACCCAGGGTGGGGATGATGCGCTCGGTGAAGCTGGTGGTTCGATCGAGGTCGCCGATCTCGGCCGAGAAGTTGCCCGACGCGGGGATGAGCGTGCCGGTGCGGAAGATCTCGTAGCGCAGCCGCAGCGTCGCGGTGCCGGGTGCTCCGGGGGGCATGGCGCTGGCGAAGGTCACCACCGCGGCGCCGCTGATGCCCTGCAGGGTGAAGGTGAAGCCCGTGGACGGCGTGGTCGACAGCCGCGTGACGCGCACGTCGACGGCCTGGCCGTTGAGCATGCCGACGTTCGTGTAGGTGAACGTGGCGGCGGTGGTCATGCCGTTGGGGAAGGTGAAGTCCGCGTATCCGTTGACCCCGGGCCGGCCGCACTGTGCGCTGGCCGAACGCGCGCCGAAGAGGGTCAGCGCCAGCACAGCGAAGAAGAAACGCATACGCGGGCTGCTACCGCGGACCATCGAGACAGCGCAACAGCCGCCGGGGACCTGTCACGCGAAGGGTGCGCATGGGTCACCAACCCATCCACGGCTCGGGGGCCCGGTTCACGGTCAGCTGCAGCTGCGGCAGTTGTTTGAAGGCCATGCGCTTGAGCGCCGCCCCGGCCCCACCGCCCGAGAGGGTGAGCGAGGGGATGCGTGAGAAGCGCGCAGCCGCACGGAGCACGGCGTCGAGGCCCACGTCGGTGAAGGGCCCATGCACCGCCAGCACGTCGAGGTTCTTCAGCAGCGGGCTCTGGGCCAGGGCGACCAGCACGTCATCGGTGAGATCGTCGACCAGGGTCAAGCGCCTCAACGCCGGGTGCGTCGTCAGCGTCAACCGGGCCAGCAGGTGCGCTCCTTCGACGTGCAGCTCACTGACCAGCAGCTCCTCGAGCGCGGGTGCGGCCGCACTGAGCCACGTTTCAGCGTTGGGGAACACCGGGGTGCGCAGCAGGTGCAGGCGACGAACGCTCACGGGCAGCGTGGTACCGGGATCAATGGGAGCGCCGATCACCCGCCACCGCTCGAGGTGGGGCAGGGCGTCGAGCCTCACGTGGAGGCCCGGGTTTGGCGCCGCGAGGGTCACTCCGCGCACGGTCTGGTGGTGGCGCAGCACTTCGAACAGGGGCTCCAGCGAGGTGAGCTGCTCGGGAAGCTCGACGGCCACGTCCTCGAGGAAGCGCCCGGCGGGAGACCTGAGGAGCAGGCGCAGCTCGTCGCACAGCAGGCCCAGGTGGGCCCCAGGGCCATCGGTCGCCCCCATCAGGGTCTGAAAGAGCTGCTCGGCCTCGGCGGCCACCACCGCGCCGCGCAAGAGCCCCCAGCGCCATCGGGTCTCGGTCACCATCGCGTCGAGCAGCCACTGGTGCCGGTGCAGCCCGTCGAGCACCTCGAGGCGCGCGCGGGTCTTCACGAAGCGGGCGGGGTCGGTCTCCTTCGTCTGCGCGTACGAGAGCAGCACGTATTCCCCGAGTGGCTCGCCTCGCGAGGTGAGCTCGTCGGCCCACACCAGCAGCGGCGCCGCGTCCAACGGAGCGCTCGCCACGGCACGCTCGAGCGCCGTCATCGCGTCCAAGGAGGTCAGCGTTTCTCGCCGAGCAGGTGGCGCGCGATGACCAGCCGCTGCACCTCGCTGGCGCCCTCGTAGATGCGCAGCGCCCGCACGTCTCGATAGAGGCGCTCGACCGCGAAGCCCTTCACCACCCCGTTGCCGCCGTGTACCTGCAGACACCGATCGACGATGCGCTGCGCGGCCTCGGTGGCGAACAGCTTGGCGACGGCGGCCTCGTAGGTGACCCTCGGTTGACCGCTGTCCTTCGTGGAGGCGGCCATGTGCACCAGCAATCGCGCGGCCTCGAGCTCGACAGCGCTGTCGGCCAGCAT
>VYLD01000430.1_pt1 | contig 11948 bp, 8 predicted proteins | sample 5114401 | NCBI WGS metagenome assembly VYLD01 (sample SAMN12291783, study PRJNA351875) | freshwater metagenome | isolation source: freshwater lake | place: USA: Michigan, Gull Lake | collected 2013-08-08 | reverse complement strand
CGGCCCTCGGCACCGGCGCCGGCGTGCCGGGTGCTGCGCCGCCGACGCGGGCGAGGATCGAGCCGACGACGGCGGGAAGCACGTTGCGCGTCAGACCGATCAGGAGGCGCGGGTCGCGCTCCGCCCAGTCGATCAGGAGCTTCTGGGCCACCGCCCGGCTGCCCTTGGCGGACTGGAGGGCCTGACGGACCTTGCCGATCGCATAGCTGTCCACGGGTCCTGTCTCCTTCAATCCGCTGCGGCCGGGCGCCGGCCGATGATGATCGCCGACGACCACCGCATCACCACGGTCCCGTCCGGCGCCTTGACCTCGATCCGGGTGGTGATCGCCCCCCGGTCCGGCCGCGAGGACGACGGGCGCACCTGCGTCACCTCGAGATCCACGGCATAGGTGATACCCGGCCGCACCGGCCCCAGCCAGCGGAGTTCGTCGAGGCCGGGCGACCCCATGCCCGGCGTGCGCGCGAGCAGCCCGTCGGCGAGGCGGCGCATGGTGACGGCGCAGGTGTGCCACCCGCTGGCGATCAGCCCGCCGTAGGGCGACGCGCGCCCGCCCTCCTCGCTCAGGTGGAACGGCTGCGGATCGTAGGCGCGCGCGAAGGCAACGATCTCCTCGGCGGTCAACGTGAACGTGCCGAGATCGAACCGCTGGCCGGGCGCGAAATCGTCGAGATAGAGTGTCGTCACGGGCGTCCGTCGGCGGGCGGTCGGGGCGGGCAGAGTCGTGCGCGATCCCGTTGCCTGTCAAGGCCGAGACGAGCGTATCCCTGGAGGTCGGGCATGCAGATCGACATCTACGCCGACGTCGTCTGTCCCTGGTGTTACATCGGATGGCAGCGGCTCCGCCGCGCGATGGCGGACCGGGCGGACGTCACGGCCGACGTTCGCTGGAAGCCGTTCCGTCTCAACCCCGAGATGCCGCCCGGCGGGATCGACCGGGACCTCTACCTGTCCGGCAAGTTCGGGGGAATGGAACGCGCCCGCCAGATCGCCGCCACCGTGACCGAGGCGGCGCGGCGCGACGGGCTGCCCATGGCCTACGACCGCATCCGCCGCGCGCCCAACACGATGGACGCCCACCGCCTCGTCCAGTGGGCGGACGGCTTCGGCCGGGGCACCGCCGCGGTCGAGGCGCTCCACGCCGCATACTTCGTCGAGGGCGTGGACGTGGGCGATCCGGCCGCCCTTCCCGAGGTCGCCCGCCGGGCGGGGCTCGACCCGGTCGCCGCGGCGATCCACCTGTCGGGTCCCCTAGGGGTGGACTACGTCGAGTCGAGCGACCTGCGCGCCCGGGAACTGGGCATCCAGGCGGTACCCTTCTTCGTGTTCGACCGGCGCTACGCCGTCGCCGGTGCGCAGGAGCCGGCCGCCTTCCTCCCGCTGCTCGACCTCTCGGTCGCGGCCTGACCGGCCGTCAGGCGGCCATCTGCGCGAGATCGCGGACGAGGCGGAGCACGCCCTTGACCCGCTGGCGCGGCTCGTCCCACGCGGCCACCAGGACCAGCTTGTGGTCCGGCCGCACCTTGATGGTTCCGCCCTTGCGCTGGACCATCTCGAGCAGCTTCTCCGGCCGGTCGAACCGGTTCTCCCGGAAGCCGACGACCGCACCCTTCGGCCCGGCATCGACCCGCTCCACCCGCGCCTGCCGGCAGAGTTGCTTGAGGGTCATCACCTCAAGAAGGTTGTCCACCTCCGGCGGCAGCGGACCGAACCGGTCGATCAGCTCGGCCGCGAACCCCTCGATCTCCTGCTGGTCGACGAGGTCGGCAAGGCGGCGGTAGAGGCTCAGACGGACGTTGAGGTCCTGCACGTAGGCCTCTGGAATCAGGACCGGCGTGCCGAGGTTGATCTGCGGCGTCCAGGCGCCGCCCTCGCCGCCGGACAGGTCGCCGCCGCGGGCGGTGGCGACCGCCTCCTCCAGCATCGTCTGGTAGAGTTCGACGCCCACCTCCTTGATGTGCCCCGACTGCTCCTCGCCCAGGAGGTTGCCCGCGCCCCGTATGTCCATGTCGTGGCTGGCGAGCTGGAAGCCCGCGCCGAGGCTGTCCAGCGTCTCGATCACGTGCAGGCGCTGCTGCGCCGTCTGCGACAGCACCGCCCGCGGCTGGTAGGTGAGATAGGCGTAGCCGCGCACCTTCGACCGCCCGATCCGCCCGCGCAGCTGGTAGAGACCGGCGAGGCCGAAGAGGTCGGCGCGGTGGATGACCAGCGTGTTGGCGTTGGGGATGTCGAGCCCGCTCTCCACGATGTTGGTGGACAGAAGCACGTCGTACTGGCGCTGGTCGAAGGCGCTCATCACCTCCTCCAGCGCCGCCGACGGCATCTGCCCGTGGGCGGTGACGATCTTCAGTTCGGGCACCAGCTCCCGCAACCGCTCGGCCACCTGCCCCAGATCCTCGATCCGGGGGCAGACGTAGAAGCTCTGGCCGCCGCGATAGTGCTCGCGCATCAGCGCCTCGCGGATCACCACCGGATCGAACGGCAGCACGAAGGTCCGCACGGCCAGGCGGTCGACCGGCGGGGTGGCGATCAGCGACAGCTCCCGCACGCCCGACAGCGCCATCTGCAGCGTCCGCGGGATCGGCGTGGCGGTGAGGGTGAGCACGTGGACGTCGGCGCGCAGCGACTTCAGCCGCTCCTTCTGCTTGACGCCGAAATGCTGCTCCTCGTCCACAACGACAAGCCCCAGTCGCTTGAATTCCAACGATTTCGACAGGATCGCGTGGGTCCCGACCACGATGTCGACCGACCCGTCGGCGAGCCCCGCCTTGGCCTGCGCCATCTCCTTGGGCGTCGCCATCCGCGACATCTGGACGATGGTGAGAGGAAGACCGCGGAAGCGATTGGTGAAGTTGCGGAAATGCTGGCGGGCAAGCAGCGTGGTCGGCACCACGACGGCCACCTGCTGGCCCGCCATCGCGGTGCAGAAGGCGGCACGCAGCGCCACCTCGGTCTTGCCGAAGCCGACGTCGCCGCAGACGAGCCGGTCCATGGGTCGCCCGCTGCCGAGGTCGTCGATCACCTCCTCGATGGCGCGGAGCTGGTCCTCGGTCTCGCTGTAGGGGAAGCGGGCGCAGAACTCCTGGAAGATCCCCTCGGGCGGCACGATGGGCGGCGCCGTCCGGACCTGGCGCTCGGCCGCGATCTTCAGGAGCGCCTCGGCCATGTCCTTCAGCTTGCGCTTCACCCGCGCCTTGCGGTTCTGCCAGCCGACGCCGCCCAGCTTGTCGAGCTGGGCCGCCGTGTCCTCCGACCCGTAGCGCGAGAGCAGTTCGAGGTTCTCGACCGGCAGGAACAGCTTGTCCCCGCCCTCGTAGACGATGCGCAGGCAATCGTGCGGCGCACCGCCCACGACCAGCGTCTCCAGCCCGTCGAACCGGCCGATGCCGTGGTCGACGTGGACGACGTAGTCGCCGGGGTTGAGGGTCGACAGCTCGGCGATGAAGTTGGCCGCGCGCCGCCGCTTGCGGGCGGGGCGCGACAGGCGGTCGCCGAGGATGTCCTGCTCGGTGATGACCGCGAGGTCGGGCGCCAAGAACCCGCGGTCGATCGAGAGCACGACCGCCCCCGCGGTTCCCCGCGGCATGCGGCGCACCTCGTCGTGGCTCTCGGCCGGCTTCACCGCCTCGATCCCGTGACCGTGGAGGACCGAGAGCAGCCGGTCGCGCGCGCCCTGGCTCGTGCCCGCCACGATCACCCGCTTGCCGTCGCGCTGAAGCTCGCCGACATGGGCCTTGACCGCGTCGAAGACGTTGACGTCCGGCCGCGCCCGGGCGTCGGCGAAATCATGGCCGCGCCGTCCGTCGGCGTCGAACCCGTCCGATCCCTCGGCCGGCGCGAAGGGCGACAGCACCCCGACCGGGCGGCGGGCGAGAACCCCGTCGAACGCGGCCCGGTCGAGATAGAAGAGCGGCGGCGGCAGCGGCTTGTAGATCGGGACGTTCGACTTGCGCTCGACCGCCTGGAACGCCTTGCGCGAGCCATGGAAGTCGAGGATCTGGGCGAAGCGGTCGTCGGCCGCCGCCTCCGCCTGCTCGTCCAGCGTCACCGGCGCGTCCGGCAGATAGTCGAAGATCGTGTCCAGCCGCTCGTGGAAGAGCGGCATCCAGTGTTCGACCCCACCGTAGCGGCGCCCGGCGGAGACGGCCTCGTAGAGCGGGTCGTCGTCCAGCACCGCGCCGAACTGCTCGCGATAGCCGGCGCGGAACCGCGCGATCGACGCCTCGTCGAGGAAGACCTCGGCCATCGGGCGCAGGACGAAGCCGTCGCGCGCCTCGGTCGTGCGCTGGCTCATCGGGTCGAAGGCCCGCACGCCCTCCAGCTCGTCGCCGAACAGATCCAGGCGGAGCGGTTCCTCCGTGCCCGGCGGGAACAGGTCGATGATGCCGCCGCGGATCGCGAACTCGCCCGGCTCCCGCACCGTCTGCGCGCGCACGTAGCCGTTGGTGGCAAGGAAGGACTGGAGGCGATCGACGTCCACCCGCTCCCCCTTGCGGGCGCGGAACGTCGACCCCGTGAGCGACGCCCGCGGCATCGTGCGCTGGACGACGGCGTTGACCGTGGCAATGCACAGGCGCGACCCGGCGGCGGGGGCGAGGAGGCGGCCGAGCGCGTCGATCCGGCGGCTGACGATGTCCGGGTTCGGCGAGACGCGGTCGTAGGGCAGGCAGTCCCAGGCCGGGAACAGCACCACTTCGACCGCGGGAGCGAAGAAGGCGACCGCGTCGGCGAGACGGGCGGCGCGCGCATCGTCGGTCGCGACATGGAGGAGGCCGGTCGGGCCGGCGACGGCCGCGAGGTTCGCGAGGATGCGGGCATCCTGCCCCTCCGGTGCCCCGCCGACGAGGCGGCGGACCGGGCGTCCGGGCTTGAGATCGAGGGTCGGCAACGGGAACCTTGCGCGTTCAGGCGAAGCGATGGGCGAGGAACAGCCGCATCACGGCGCTGTCCTCGGCCGCCGGCACGGGCTCGCGCCCGGAGAACCAGTTGTAGAGATCGGGATCGCTGATCTCGAGCATGGTCTCGTAGACGTCGAGTTGGCCGTGATCGAGACGGTCGAGATGGGCGTCGGCGAAGCTGCCCATGAGCAGGTCCATCTCCCGAGTGCCGCGGTGCCAGCTCCGGAACCTCAGACGCCTGCGGCGGACGTCGAGGGGCTCTTGCTTCTCGGTGACGGACATCGGCTGGGGACGACGCTGCGGGGGGTGGGACGTTCATATAGACCCCTCGCCCGCCCCTGTCAGTCCCGTCGGCGAAGCGCTCTTGACGCGGGCGGGCGACCGGCCGACGAAGACGGGACGCCGACCGCCACCGCGAGCGCCCGTGCGCCCCGAGATCCTCTTCCCCCTCTTCGCGCCCATCACCAGCCTGCCCCGGCTCGGCGAGAAGATCGCGAAGCGGGTGGAGGCGCTGGCGGGGCCGCACGTCGCCGATCTTCTCTGGCACCTGCCCGTGGGGATCGTCGACCGGCGTTTCGCGCCGAAGATCGCCGAAGCGCCGGCGGGCCGGGTGGCGACGATCACCGCCCGGGTCGACGCCCACGTCCCGCCGCTGGTCCGCCGCCGCCCCTATCGCGTGCGGCTGATCGACGAGACGGGGATCCTGGAGCTCACTTTCTTCCACGGACAGGCGGCGTGGCTGGAGAAGCAGCTTCCCCTCGGCACCAAGGTCGTCGTCTCCGGGATGGTGGAGCGCTTCAACGACCTGCCCAAGATGGTCCATCCGGACGTGATCCTGCCGGCCGACGAGGCCGACCGAGCCGCCACCGTCGAGGCGGTCCACCCGCTCACCGACGGGGTGACGGCGCGGCAGATGCGGGGCTTCGTCGCCGCGGCGCTGGAGCGTGCGCCGACGCTTCCCGAATGGCTCGATCCGACCTTGAAGGCGCGACGCGGCTGGCCCGACTGGCGGGACGCGCTGGCGGCCGCCCAGTCGCCGGGGTCGGAGGCGGAGCTGTCGCCGGAAACGTCGGCGCGCATGCGGCTCGCATACGACGAGCTCCTCGCCAACCAGCTCGCCCTCGCCCTCGTCCGCCGGGCGCAGCGGGACCTGCGCGGTCGGGCGGTCGCGGGCAACGGGCGGCTGGCCGCGAAGGTCACGGGCGCCCTGCCCTTCGCCCTCACCGGTGCGCAGGCGAGGGCGCTGGAGGAGATCCGCGCCGACCAGGCGTCCGAGTCGCGGATGCTCCGCCTGCTTCAGGGTGACGTCGGCAGCGGCAAGACGGTCGTGGCGCTGCTGGCCATGCTGAACGCGGTGGAGGCCGGGCACCAGGCCGCACTCATGGCCCCCACCGAGATCCTCGCCCGCCAGCATCTGGAGACGATCCAGCCGCTGGCCGACGCCGCCGGAATCGAGGTCGCGGTGCTGACCGGCCGCGAGAAGGGCAAGGCGCGGGCGGCGGTGCTGGAGCGCCTCGCCGCCGGGACCCTGCCGATGGTGATCGGGACCCACGCCCTCTTCCAGGAGGAGGTCGCCTTCGCCGATCTCGCGCTCGCCGTCGTCGACGAGCAGCACAAGTTCGGCGTCCACCAGCGCCTCCAGCTGTCGGGCAAGGGCCGCGCGGTGGACGTGCTGGTCATGACCGCGACGCCGATCCCGCGCACGCTCACGCTGACCGCCTACGGCGACATGGACGTCAGCCGCCTCGACGAGAAGCCGCCCGGTCGGCGGCCGGTCCAGACCGTCACCGTCTCGTCCGAACGGCTCGGCGAGGTGGTCGAGGCCGTCGCCCGCAAGGTGCGGGAGGGGGAGCGCGTCTACTGGGTTTGCCCGCTGGTGGACGAGAGCGAGCAGGTGGACCTCGCCGCCGCGACCGAACGCCACGCGCACCTGAAGGAGCGTCTCGGCTCCCGCGTCGGCCTCGTCCACGGGAAGATGAAGGGGGCCGACAAGGACGCGGTGATGGCCGCCTTCGCGGCCGGCGACCTCGACGTGCTGGTGGCGACGACGGTGATCGAGGTGGGCGTGAACGTGCCGGCCGCGACGGTGATGGTGGTGGAGCACGCCGAACGCTTCGGCCTCGCCCAGCTGCACCAGCTCCGTGGCCGGGTCGGACGCGGCGACCGGCCGTCGAGCTGCCTTCTGGTGTTCGAGCCGCCGCTCGGCGAGACGGCGCGGGCGCGCCTCGCCATCCTGCGGGAGACGGAGGACGGCTTCCGGATCGCGGAGGAGGACCTGAAGCTGCGCGGCGCCGGCGAGGTGCTGGGCACCCGCCAGTCGGGCCTGCCGGCCTTCCGCCTCGCCGATCTCGCGGTGCACGGCGACCTGCTGGCGATGGCGCGGGACGACGCGCGGCTCGTGCTGGCCCGCGACCCGGACCTCGCGGACCCTCGGGGGCGGGCGCTGCGGGTGCTGCTCTATCTGTTCGAGCGCGATGCCGCCGTGCGCTACCTGCGCTCGGGCTGAAGCTCCGCCGGCACGGGGTCCGGGGCGGCCGGGGTGCCCGTCGCGGCGGTGCGGACCGGCGGCGTCACGAGACCGCCCGAGACGACCATCTTGATTCCCTCCTCCACGCTCATGGCGAGGATCTGGAGATCGGCGCGTGGAACGAAGAGGACGAAGCCGCCGGTCGGGTTGGGCGCCGTCGGCACGAACACGACGACGAGATCCTCGCCGGTCCGCGCCGTCACCTCGGCCGGCGGCGTGCCGGTGACGAACCCCAGCGTCCAGACCCCGCGGCGCGGATACTCGAGGAGCGCCACCTCGCGAAAGGCCTGCGACTGGTTGGCGAACACGGTCTCGAGGATCTGCTTGGTCGCGCTGTAGAGGCTGCGGACGACCGGCACGCGGGCGAGCGCCGCCTCCCCGAGCCGGACGAACAGTCGCCCGACGTATCCGGCGGCGAACCAGCCGATCAGGATCAGCACGAGCGCGACGAGGAGGACCCCGATCCCGGGTACCCACAACGGCAGATAGGTTCCCGGATTGTAGGCCGTCGGAAGCAGGCGGGTGACGGCGTCGTCGACCGCGGCGATCAGCGCCCACGCGATGTAGATCGTGATCGAGATGGGCGCGGTGACGAGGATCCCCGTCAGCAGGTAGGCGCGCAGGCGGGATCCGAGCCCGAGGTTGGCGAGCCGCCAGGACCGGCGCACCGGTTCGGGGGAGGAGGCGGGAGGCTTGCTCACGGGTGTCGCGACCTCGCGCGGCGGCTGGCTCCCGACGTTAATGCGCGCCGGTCGGGAGGGCCACGCCCTTGTGGCCCCCCCGCCCGTCCGTTCAGCGCGTCCGCACCTCGTAGAACGCGACCGACCCGCTCACCTCGTTGGTGACGACGAGAAGAACCTGCCCGGTGGGGCTCTGGTCGGACGGGATGACGAACATCCCCTCCGGCCCGAGGTCGCCGGCCGTGCCACGCTCGGGCACGCCGTCGAACTTGCGGTCGGTCAGGTAGTCGACGAGCTTCGGCTCGCGCGGATTGTCGAGGCTGTAGACGAACATGCCCCCGAACCGCTCCAGCCCGACGAAGGCGTAGGGCACGCCGCCGACGGTCACGACGGCGATCCCCTCGGGCTCCGGCCCCTTGTCGTCCGATCGGTCGTCGGCGGCGTTGCCGGTGTGGCCGGCGTTGAACTGCGCCGGGAAGCGCTCGGCGATGAAGCGCTCGAACGCGTCGCCCGAGTCCCAGACGATCCGGCCGCCGGCGTCGAGCACCGAGAAGGAGCGGCCGCCGAAGGTGTAGAGTTCCTTGAACACGCCGTCGCCGTTCGTGTCGCCGTTCTGGTTGGTCACCCGCAGCCGACCGATCTGGTCGTTCTTCTGCAGGTCGGCCGCGTTCGGGAAGGCGATCGGGTCGAGCTTCAGCTCCGACACCCGCTTCTCCTCCGAGAAGCCCTTCCAGTCCCGGCTGTCGCCCTCGTTGGCGATCACGAAGAACGCCTCGCCGTTGCGCTGGAACCCGGCGATCGTGTCCGGCTGGTACATGCCGAAGACGGGCCAGTTGCCGATCTTCGCCCCGCCGTCCCGGTCGGACGGGTCGAACGCGACCCGGCGGCGGTCGATCCAGCCCAGCCCGACCACGTCCGTCACGCGCGCAGCGGCGATGTCGACGATCGCGATCGCGTTGTTCTCCTGCAGCGTCACGTAGGCGGTGCGGCCGTCCGGGGTGACCGCGATATACTCGGGCTCCATGTCCTGGGAGAAGGTCGCGCCGCGGCGGCCGATCCGCATGCCCGCGGGCACCGGCTGGCCGTCGAACCGCTTGAAGTCCGCGGTGCGGACGGGCGTCGGCCCGGTCACGCCGCCGGACAGGTCGATGATCGAGATGCTGCCCTCGGGATCGACCGTGGCCTCGTCGTTCATCTCGCCTTCGTTGGCCGTCAGCACGTAGCGGCCGTCGGGGGTGAAGACGACCATGTCGGGCAGGGCGCCGACCTCGACGGTCTTGATCACCGTGCCGTCGGGACGGAAGAAGACGACCTTGCCGTTGGCCGTCTTCTGCGCCCCCGTGACCGCCGCGGCGAGGAGCCCGCCGTGGGCCGCCACGCTGTTCACGCCCGAGCCGTGGGCCGACAGGCTGACCTGGCCCACCTTGCGGGGGGCCTTCGGGTCGGAGACGTCGAGGACGTCGATCGCCTCCTCCGCGCCGTTGACGACGAACAGGCGCTTCGTACCCGCGTCGAAGGCGGCGATCTCGGCCGCGCTCTTGTTGTAGATCCCGGTCTCGTAGGCGCCGAGGCGCGTGATCGCGAGGGGGGACGCGGGCGTCTGGCCCGCGACGACCGTCGGCAGGGCGACGGCGATCGCGAGGGCGGCGGCCGCACCAACGTGGCGGATGCGCATGGGGGTCTCCGAAAGAGGATCGATCGAACGTCCAGAAGCACGAGGACGATGTCATTACCATTACAAGATGATGGCGTCTGACGGGACGGAGCCGAAAACCGGACCGCGAGGGAACGGCGTCACGCGGCCGAAATCCTTTGCCCGCCCGGGGTCTTTCGCCATCGCGCCCGCGACGATGGCGCTTGCGACGTCACTGATTTGCAATACCTTCGCCGCCGTACTGTCATCGACCCCCGCCAAGGTCCGCCCACCCGCCGGGGCGCCCGGCGCTCCCATCAACGCTGACCGGAGACGGTGATGACCACGTCCTTCCGCCGCATCGCGGCGCTCGCCGGGGCGATCGCCCTTTTCGCCGCGCCCGCGCTCGCGCAGTCGCCGGGCGGCCGCCTCGTCCTCTACACCTCGCAGCCCGACGCGGATGCACAGCAGACGGTGGACGCGTTCCGCCAGAAGCACCCCGGCGTCGAGGTGCAGTGGACCCGCGGCGGCACGACCGAGGTCCTGAACCGCCTCCGGGCCGAGATCCAGGCGGGCGCGCCCCAGGCCGACGTGCTGCTGATCGCGGACGCGGTCGCGATGCAGTCGCTGAAGCGCGACAACCACCTCATGGCCTTCCCCGAGGCCCCCGTCGCCGGCTATCCGGCGGGCTTCGTGGACGCCGACCGGACCTATTTCGGGACCAAGCTGATCTCGAACGGGATCGTCTTCAGCACGCGCGCGACGATGAAGCCGCAGAGCTGGGCCGACCTCGTGAAGCCCGAGGCGCGCAACCAGCTGACCATGGCGAGCCCGCTCTATTCCGGCGCGGCGGCGATCCACATGGCGGCCGTCCTCCAGTCCCCGCTCGGCATCGGCTGGTACGAACAGGCGCAGCGCAACGGGGCCGTCGCGGTGCGCGGCAACGGCAACGTGGTCACCGCCGTCTCCGGCGGCGAGAAGCTCTACGGCGTGCTGGTCGATTTCTGGGCGATCCGGGAGAAGCGCCGGGGCGTGCCGATCGACTTCGTCTATCCGACCGAGGGCGTCTCGGTCATCACCGAGCCGACGGCGATCCTGCGCACGGCGCGCAATCCGGACGCTGCGAAGGCCTTCGTCTCCTTCCTCCTGTCGCGCGAGGGGCAGGAGCTGGCGGTCCGCCAGGGCTACATGCCGGGCCATCCCGACGTCGCGCCGCCCGAGGGGATGCCGCGGCCGAACCAGCTGAAGATCCTGCCGCTCGACGACGCCAAGGCGCTGGCGGACGACGAGGCGAACAAGCGGCGCTTCGCCGACCTGTTCGGCGGGTGATGGGCGGGAACCGTCCCGCATGGTGAGAGGCGAGCGGATCCTTCTGCTCGCCCTCGTCGTCGTGGTCGGGCTCCTCTCGGTGCTGCCGATGGTGCGCCTCGCGATGGAGGCGCTGGCGCCGAGGGGGGTGCCCGACCTGTCGGTCGTCGAGCGGGTCTGGAACAGCCCCGCCACGTGGCGCGCCACCACCAACACCCTCTGGGTCTCTGCCGGCGGAACGCTCGTCGCGGTCCTGCTCGGTGCGCTCTTCGCGCTCCTGATCGGGCTGACCGACATCCGCCGCAAGGGCCTGCTCGTCTTCGCGTTCATGCTGCCGCTGATGATCCCGGCGCAGATCACGGCGATCAGCTGGCTCCAGCTCCTCGGCCCCGGCAGCGCGCTTCTGAACGCCCTCGGGCTGGCGCCGCCGCCGGGCAGCCGGAACCCGCTGCAGTCCCCGGGCGGGATCATGCTCCTGCTGGGCATCGAACACAGTGCGCTGGTGTTCCTCGCGCTCCGGGCGGGGGTGCGGTCGATCCCCGCCGATCTGGTGGAGGCGGCCCGGGCGACCGGCGCAGGTCCGTTGCGGAGCTTCCTGACCGTCGTCCTGCCGCTCTCCGGCCCGGCGCTTCTCGCCGGGGCGGCACTCGCCTTCGTCTCGGCGGTGGGCAACTTCGGGGTGCCCGCCCTCCTCGGCATCCCTGCCGGCTATCCGGTCCTCACGACGCTCGTCTACCGGCGTCTCTCCGGCCTCGGCCCGAGCGCGATCCCGGAGGCGGCCGTCGTCTCGATGCTGATCGCGCTGATCGCCTTCGTCGGCGTGGCGCTCCAGGCCTGGGCCGCGCGCCGGTCCGACGTGCGGACGACGGGCGGCGCGTCGCGTCCGCTCGACCTGCCGCTCG
>VYLD01000429.1_pt1 | contig 11966 bp, 10 predicted proteins | sample 5114401 | NCBI WGS metagenome assembly VYLD01 (sample SAMN12291783, study PRJNA351875) | freshwater metagenome | isolation source: freshwater lake | place: USA: Michigan, Gull Lake | collected 2013-08-08 | reverse complement strand
GCTGTGCATCGCGGTCGCTGCGGGCCTGGTGGTCACCCGGGTCGCGTCAGAGAACGAAAACTCGTCGCTGGGCGGCGACATCGGCTCGCAGTTCTTCGGCCAGTGGAAGGCGCTGCTGGTGGTCGCGGGCCTGTGCCTGCTGCTGGCGCTGATGCCGGGCATGCCCCACCTGACCTTCGTGCTCATGGCCGCAGCCTTCGCGGCGGTCGGCTTCAGCCTCAAGCGAGCGCAGTCCCAGCCCAAACCGTCGAACAGCGTCGCCAGGACCTCGCCCGCCGGCCTCGCGGCGTCCGGGCCGAAGAAGGGCCCCGATCTGCAGCCCGGGGTCGCGCCCTTGACGCTCGATCTGGCGGCCGACCTCACCTGGCTGGTGGAAGAGCTGGGCGGGCAGTTCGCCACGGTCGACCTCGACACCGTGCGCGAACGCCTCAACGCCGAGCTCGGCGTGCGGCTGCCCGGCTTCCGCGTTCGCACCCAAGCCCCGCTCGCGCCGGGCAGCTGGGCCCTGTCCATCGACGAGATCCCCGCGGGCCGTGGCGCCGTCGGCGAGTACCGCCACCTCAGCGCCCTCTCGGTCGCAGAACTGCAGGTGATGGGCCTCACCGCCACCAGCTTTCAAGACCCGCTGCTAGGTCGCACCTTCTCGGTGATCGCTCCCGCAGACTTCGAGAAGGCGGCCGCCGCGCAGGTGCCCATGCTCTCGGCCCGCGACTTCGTCTGTGAGCACCTCGTCGTGCAGCTCAAGAAGCGCGCGCACTTCTTCCTCGGGGTTCAAGAGGTGCAGGCCGGCCTGTCGATGATCGAGCCGACGCACGCCGCGCTGGTGAAGGAGGCCCTCCAGAAGGTGCCGCTGCCGTTGATGACCGACGTGCTCAAGAAGCTGCTGTCCGAGCAGGTCAGCGTTCGCAACCTCAAGGCCATCCTCGATGCGCTGGTCTCTCCCAGCACCTCGGGCGACGCGATGCAGCTGGCCGACCGCTGTCGCCAGGCGCTGGCGCGGCAGATCTCGCACCAGTACGCACCGACCGGGTCGCTGTACGCCTACCTGGTCGACCCCGGCATCGAAGAGACGCTTCGCACCGCCGGGCAGGCCATCGATCCGCGCGAGGCCGGCGCGATTCTCGAGGGCATGAAGTCGGTGGCCCGGCAGGGGCGCGCGGTGCTGCTGGCGTCACCCGACATTCGCAGGCTGCTCAAGCGGTTGATCGAGGGCGCCTTCCCAGAGGTCGCGGTGCTGACGTTCTCCGAGCTCGACCCCGAGCTGCAGGTTCGTCCGGTCGGCCGCCTCGCGCCGATGACCCGCTGACCACGCCCTTCGGCGCTACAACACGTTCGATTCGGGCAACGGTGGCACCTTGCCGTCGGGCCCGGGGCGGTTCACCCGATCCTTCAGTTCCTTGCCGGCGCGAAAGCGAAGGCCACGCTTGGCCTTCACTGGAATCGGCTCTCCGGTCTTGGGGTTGCGCCCCTGATACGCGCCGTAGTGCTTGACGTGAAATGCGCCCAGGCCGCGAATCTCGATGTTCTCGCCGCGAACCAGCGCCTCTTTCATGGCGTTGAAGATGATCTCGACCGTGGCCTCAGCCTGCTTCTGCGTGATGCCCTTCTTCTGGACGAGAACGTTGACGAGGTCCGATTTCAACACGGGGTACCCCCTTCGGGTGACGGCGAAGAAGCCTGAAACCACTGGCCTTTTGGGGAAGCTACACGCGGAAACGGCAACCTCGCAAGAAACCTACCCTTTTGCCGCGCCGCGCCCCTCGGTCGCCAGATCAACCCACGTGATTCTCTTGAGTTTCTCGACACTTGCCTCATCGACCGTGATGAAGACGCGGGCCGCTTCTTCGAAGAGGCCGGTTCGGGACAGGTGCTCCCGGTGAAGGCTGCGTGCGCTGCCGCCGACCGCGTTCGAGAGGTCAGCCACCGTGAGCTCACCGGCATCGCGCGCAGGCAAGAGGCCACCCTGCTCGAGCTTGAGCAGGCCTGCGGCGGTGAGTGTCGCGATGGTGTCGCCAACGCGTTGTGACGGCAGCTTCAGGCTCTGCGCGAGCGCCAGCGGGGTCGGCGGAGGCCTGCCGGCCAGCACCGCCCGCGTGACCAGCGTCGCGATGCGGGTAGCGATCAGCTCCTGGCTGCGGGGGTGGGTGAGCAGGTCGCGGAACTCGTCGTGAAAGTCCGCGTGCTCGACGGCGTACGCGAGGCGTGCTCCTGAGAGCACCACGTACCAGCTGACGTAGACCCAGGTCAGGAACAGCGGCGCGATGCCCAGGGACCCGTACACCGCGTTGGCCGAGAAGAAGAGGCTGGCGATGGTTCCGTAGAGCCGACGGGCGAGCTCCCAGCAGATACCGGCGAGGCCACCGCCGATCAACGCCGAGCGCCAGGGCACGTGCGCGTGTGGGGCGATCTTGTAGAGCAACGTGAAGACGCTGATCGCCGAGAACATCGCCCCCAGGGTGAGCGCGACGCTCGACAGCGGGAAGTCGAGCCACACCAGCAGGCGCTTGAGGCCATCACTCCCCAGCAACGACAAGGCCATGGCGAGCGGGCCGATGACCAGCGTGCCCAGGTAGAGGCCGATGGTGGTCAGCAGCGGCCGCGCGCGCCGCACCGCCCAGACGTCGTTGAGCGAGGCGTCGAGGTGCCGCAACATGATGGCCGACGAGACCAGCAGCACCACGAACGACAGGCTCGAGGCCGTCGGCGAGGTGGCGGCCTGGCGAAACTCGCGCAAGGCCCGTTCCGCTTCGAGCCTGCCTCCGGGGCTGAGCAGATCTTCGAAGAACTTCATCACCAGCGCTTCCACCTGCAACGAGCCGAAGGCGTGCAGCAGCGCCAGGATCACCGCCGCCAGGGGCACCAGCGAGGTCAGGGTGATGAAGGTGAGGTTGCCCGCGCGCAGCGACAGCTTCTCACCGCGGTAGCCGATGACCACCGCCACCACCAGGCGCCACAGCCCTCTGGGCGACAGCGCCTGGCGCGGCGTTCCCGACAGGTCGACGGGTGAGTCCGTTGTTGGGCCCGCTGCCGAATCGTCACTCACCGGCGTACGAGGATTCGCTCGATCAGATCCTTCGAGACCTGAGACAGCTCGACGAAGACCACGCCCATGCCCGCAGCTCGACCCGGGCCCTTCTCGATGCGGCGCACCACCTCGCCGAGACCTTCGATGGTCTCGAGCTCGTCGTGAATGACGGTGAAGCGCAGGTTGACCTGGGTGCCGATGGGCAACGGGTCGTCGGACCTGATGAAGACCCCCGAGCGGCTGATGTTGGTGACGTACTCGGCGATGAACTCATCGACCGACGCGAAGTCGTGGTTGATGGTCCTGCGCGCCGAGACGCGGCGCTCGACGGTCTTCGCCATGTCAATCTCCTGAAGCGACGTCGTCATCTCGACGGGGCCCGCCCGGCGCCGATGCGCGTGGCCTGTTCGGGCCACCACCGCCTCCACCGCCGCCCCCTCCGCCGTTCCCGCCACCGCGACCGTCGCGGTTCCGGTTCTTGCGCCCGCCACCACCACCACCGCCGCCTCCTCCGCCACGCTGCTCGAACCGGGGCTGCTCTGGTGGGCGTCGGGCAGGGCCGCCGCTCACCTCGAAGTCGATGGTGCTGGTGGCGACCTTCAGCTCGAGGCCGCTGACCGGCCGCGCGTAGATGTCGTATTGCTCCCGGTGGTACTCGGGGTGCGCGCGCACCTGAATCGACTTGTTGTACCGGTCCATGAGGTGGCGCAGCTCGTCACGCTCGGCGCCTTGCAGCACGTTGGCGACCTCGGTCTGGCACTGCACCACCAGGGTGGGATCTTTGTACGCCGGGCCCGAGCGGCGCAGCTCGCGGAAGATCTCATAGGCCACCGTGACCGCGGTCTTCACCAGCCCCTGCCCGGAGCAGTAGCCGCAGTCTTCAGTGAGGGTGCGCCCCAGCGATTCCCGCACGCGCTTGCGGGTCATCTCCACCAGGCCCAGCTCGCTGATGCGCAGCACGTTGGTCTTGGCCTTGTCGCGCCCCAGCGCTTCCTGCAGCGCCTTGAAGACCTTGTCGCGGTTCTGCTGCTTCTCCATGTCGATGAAGTCGCAGATGATGATGCCGCCGATGTTGCGAATGCGCAGCTGGTAGACGATCTCTTTCGCCGCCTCGGTGTTGATCTTCAGAATGGTGTCTTCGAGGTTCTTCTTGCCGACGTACCGGCCCGAGTTCACGTCGATGGCGGTCAACGCCTCGGCCTGGTCCATGATCAGGTAGCCGCCAGACTTGAGCCACACCTTGCGGGCCGAGGCGCGCTTGATCTCTTCCTCGATGCCGAAGGCGTCGAAGATGGGCTCTTCGCCCTCGTGCAGCTTGACCCGTTCTTTCAGCGCCGGGTCCTGCGCCATCACGAAGCCCAGCACGCGCTCGTACTCGTCGCGATCGTCGATCACGAGCTGCTCGACGTCTTGCGCGAACAGATCGCGGGTGGCCCGCAAGATGAGATCGAGATCGGGGTGCATTAGCCCCGCGCGGTGGTTCTTCTCGCTCTTGCGAACCGTCTCGTTCCACACCTCGATGAGGAAGCGAATGTCGGCCTCGAGCTTCTCGCTGGGCACGTTCTCGGCGACGGTGCGCACGATGAACCCGGTGCCGGCGGGGCGCAGGCGGTCGACGATCTCGCGCAGGCGGCGGCGCTCTTTCTCGTTGCCGATGCGGCGGCTGATGCCGACGTGATCGACGGTGGGCATGAACACCAGGTGCCGACCGGGGATCGAGATGTGCGAGGTGACGCGCGCGCCCTTGGTGCCGATGGGGTCCTTCGACACCTGCACCAGCACTTCCTGGCCGACCTTGAGCAGGTCTTCGATGCGCGCCAGCTTTCGCGGCGGAGCTTCGGCTTTGCGGTGCCGCTCGCGATCCCGTTCCCGGTGGCCATTCTGCGGCGGCCGCTGGTCCTTCAACTTCACGTCTCGAGGAGCCTGCGACCTCGGCGCGTCGAGGGACCCTTGTGAAGGAACCGCCCGCGCCTCTGGCGCAGAGGCCCGTGGCGACGAGGGGGCCGCTGACGGCGCGGCTGCCTCGGTCGCGACCGGCTCACCCGTCGAGCCAGGTTCGACCGACGAAGCGGGGGCGGCGGCCACGGCAGCCTGAACGACCTCGGCGCCCGAGGGTGCGCCGCCTGCGTGCTCGGGAGCTGCAGCGGGGGCCGAGCTCGCTTGGGGCTCGACCTGCTCGACCGACCCCTGTTCGACCCCTTGAGCCTGGGCCACGGCTGCCTGAACCACCTCGACCCCCGTCGGGGCTGCGGTCGACGCTGACGTCGCTGCGGAAGCGTCGGTTGTTGCGGCAACGTCGGCTTGCGCTGGCGGAGCCGACGGCGGCGGCGCGGGAACGTCGGCGTCACCCTCTTCGGGCACCTCGCCCACTTCGTCGTCGTGTTCGCCCTCGGTCAGCTCGAACTGGTGCCGGGTGACGTCCGGGTCCCACAGCACGTCGCCGACGTAGAGGAAGGCCGCCTTGTCTTCTCCGATGTCGACGAAGGCCGCCTGCATGCCGGGCAGCACCCGCGTGACGCGCCCCTTGTAGACGTTGCCGACGATGCCTTTGTCGATCTTCCGCTCGAGATAGAACTCAGCGATGCCGCCGTTCTCGACCAACGCAACCCGCGTCTCGCGGCCTGCCGCGTTGATGACCAGAATGCTGCTCATGTGGTGAACCTGACTGCGCTTCAGGCGCGCCTCCCGATGCCGGACGGGAAACGGTCAAGAGACACGCCTGAGAGTTCGCAAATGGCTGGAGGCCGCCTGACAAGGCCGCCCTCGCTCGATGACCACGTTGAGGTGTCATGCCGCGAAGGTCAGCCAGAAAGACCTCCCGCCGAGTGATCTACAGCCGCCCGAGGAAGGTTGGGGGGCGGAAACCCGTTGGGTCTGCTGCCTCGCGAGCACCAACAATCAGGTGCCGTTGAGCGCCAGTGTTCCCGTCAAAATTCAGTGATTGCGCGACTGTGACACGAATCGCGCAGCAAAGGAAACCTTCAACGTCGCAGCCCGGCGGGCCAGCCCAGCCCGTCACGCCTGCGCCTGGGGCAGCTCGATGCGTGGCACCCGGGACCGCCGTTGCAACCGCAAGGCAAGCCACGCAGGGCCCAGAAAGACGCGCTTGGTGTCTTCCAGGCCCATCTCGAGGGCCGCCAGGCGAACGAAGTCTTCTGACGGCGCCGAGGGCGTCTCGACCGTCGGGAAGGCGACCCAGATCGACCCGGTGACGCTCATCTGTTGCACCAGCCGGGTGAGCTGCTCGACCAGCTCGAGCTTCTTCCCGGTGAAGAAGATGATCAGGTCGAGCCCGGTGCGCGCCGAGTCGATGAGCGTCGCGCCTTCGGGCATCGGCAGCAGCGCCTCGAGGAAGTCGGGCGGCGCGTTGCGGACCGACACGTTCATGCCGGGACGAACGCCCAGCAGCGTGGTGAGCGAGACCAGCAGGTCAGGGCCCTTGAAGCTGCTCACCAGCGCACCTCGAAGGTGGTGAGCCCGGCCTCGGGCGTCACGTCGACGTGAACCACGCTGGTCACCTGGGCCTCTGGAGGGCCCGTGCGACACCAGGCGACGAACGTCTCGATGGTGCCTTCGTCACCGCTGGCGTGGGCCTCGACGGCCCCGTCCGGCACGTTGCGCACCCAGCCCTTGAGCCCGAGCGACACGGCCTGGTCCCTCGCGCTCGCGCGAAAAAACACGCCCTGAACGAGGCCGACGATGCGAAGGTGGACGGTGCGGGTCGCCACGCGAAGCGCCCTAGCATGAGCGCTGGACTCAGATGTACCCGAAGCGACGCCGCAGGGCCCACTCCGCGCCCATGATCAGCACCATCAGCGTCATCCAATACCAGCGGTCCCAGAGGGGCTGATCGCGCGACCGGCCGACCTCCACCAGCGGAGGCTCGGTGAGCGGCACGTCGGCCAACGAGAAGTTCATCGACTCGAAGAAGGCGCCGTGGGTGGTCGTGGCGAGCTCTTCGAGCAGGTTGGCGTTCACCCGCGCGTCGGCCAGCTCCGGGCCTGAGGCGCGCACCGCGACCGCGTCGGACATCTCTCCGAGCAGCTTCTCACCGATCTTCGCGCGGCCGACGATCTTGTAGGGCCCCGGCGGCGGCGGCGGGAACTCGACGTGGGCGGCCCCGTCAGGCCCCGCGGTGACGGTCTGCTGCGCGATGACGCGCCCGTCGTCTGCCGAGCTGAGCTCGACGGTCACCTGGGCGCCGGGGGCGGGTTGGTAGTCGCTCGAGCGCGCCACCACCGAGATGCCCAGGGGTTTGCCCGGCTCGATGCTCGGCGAGTCGCTGTTGACGGACAGGGCGGTCAGCTCTGGGTCGCGCACCAGCCAGCGAATGGCGTTGCTCCAGAAGCGCTCGTACACCCGGGTCTGCGCGCCACCCGCGTGGGAAGGAAAGGCCCAGTACCAGGCCCCGTCGGTGTTGAGCGCCAGCACCCGGCCGCGGCCGTATTCCCAGATGGTCAACAGCGGCGCGTTTTTGCCTTCCACCAGCGCGAAGGGGTGATCGAGCAGCACGGTGGCGCCCGGCCTGGCCTTGACGGTGTTCATGCCGGGGATGAGGGGCAGCGCGTCCCAGGCGCCCTCGGTCGACAACGAGCTGGTGCCGATGGCGGTGATGGGGTGACGCGCGCCCTCGGCGGTCAGGCGGGCCTTGAAGGGCGTGGGGTCTGACGGCCCCGCAGCCTGAACCGGCAACACCTCGGCGAAAGAGGTCACGCGCGCGTCGCCGAAGGTGCGATCGCCCCCGACGTAGGCCAGGGCACCGCCGTTGAGCAGGTACTGCTTGATGGAGTCCTCGTAGTCGCCCAGCGTGATGCTCCGATCGTCGTTGTTGAAGTTGAGGATGGCGATGAGATCGAAGGTGTTGACGCGATCTTTGAAGATCTCGTCTCGCGGGAAGGGGATCAGCGAGAGCTCTTCCTGGGCGACCTGCGGGTCATCGGGGCTGTTGCGCAGGATGTAGAAGCTGATCAGCTCGACGTTGGCGTCTTGTTTGAGCAGGCCCCGCAGGAACCGCTCGTCCCACGAGGGTCGACCCGAGACGAGCAGCACGCGGACCCGATCTCGAATCACCTTCAAGGTGAAGGCGCGCGCGTTGTTCTCGGTGACCGCTTCGCCGGCGAACACCGGGACCGAGACGGTGTAGACGAAGCGGCCGGTCTGATCGGGCGCGAAGGTGAAGGTGACGGTCTGCACGTCATCGCTCGAGGCGAACTTCACCTGTGACGAGGCGACCACCCGGCCCTCGCGGCGCAGCACCACCTGGGTGGTGGTGTCCGCGAAGCCCCGCGCCCGCACCTCGACCTCGGCGGTGATGCTGTTGCGCACGAAGGCGAAGTCGTCGACGCGCACGGCGTCGATGGCCAGGTCCTTCAGGCCGCCCTGCCCCACGGCCACCGTCGACACCGGCACGCCGTAGCCCTGCAGCACCTGCTGGGGCCGGCCGGTCACGCCCTGCGCCAGCTCGGCGTTGTCGGCCCCGTCAGAGAACACCAGCACACCTGAGAGCTTGCGGGCGCTGGTGCCTTCGGACGCCTTGAGGCTTCGCAGGGTCGACAGCAGGTCGGTGCGGGCGCCGCGGGCGGGCGTGGTCTCGAGGTCCTTCTGGCTGACCGGCGACAGCTCAGGGTCGAACCCGAGGATCTCGAACGAGAACCGGTCTTTGAGGGCTTCCATCTGGGGAGTCAGGGCCCCCAGCGCGTCAGCCACCGCCTGACTGCGACTGACGCCGCCGACCGAGACGGGGAAGGTCATCGACGCCGAGCGATCGACCAGCACGGCCACCCGGTTCTTGACGCGGGCGACCTGCAGCCGACGAAGGCCGGGCTCGAGGAGGAAGAACAACGCACAGACCGCCGCCAGGCCCCTCAGGCCCCACAGGACGAGCCTGCGGGCCTTCATCGCTTCCCGGCGCACGCCCCAGCAAGCCAGACCCGCCGCCACCAGCACGGCCACGACCAGGACCGCCAACGCCCACGAGGGCAGCGGCGAGAGGCTGACCACCTTCCAGGAATCGACGGCGGCTGCGTCCACGGGTGCTCAGCGCCTCCGCTTGAGGATCTCGAGGATGTGCACGCCGTCGTCTTTGTAGTCGAGGCACAACGAATACATGGCGATGTTGATGGCCAGCCGGGTGGCGTAGTCACGTTGGCGCTCGCCGCCGGGGGTGACTTCGAACTCCGCGCGGCCGGTCTCGTCGTGGCACAGCGCTCCCAGGACGTCGTTCTGAGAATAGATGACGCTGGCGCGTTTGCCGATGGTCCACCCGTCGAGCTGACCGACGTTGAGGACCCGCCCGGGCGCGGTGTCGAGCAGGAAGAAGCTCTTGAACACCACGTGGCTGGCGGGCAGCGGTTTGGGCGCCACCTGCGGCAGCACCCGCGCCATCTCGCGACGGAAGCTGGCGTCGAAGCCCGTGCCGATCGACCCGTCGTTGGCGTCGGCGAAGAGGAACCCCCCGAAGGTCAGGTACCGGCGCAGGGTCTCGACCTGCGCGGCGGTGAAGGGCAAGAGTTCGCGATCGCTGGACAGGTAGAGGAAGGGCAGCTCGAACAGGCGCGGGCTGTCGAGGGGCACCGCGCGGGCTTCGAGGATCGACTCGACCGAGGTGCGGCGCTGCAGCTCCCAGGCGAGGCGGCGCAGCCCTGAGGACCGCACGTCCCAGGCGCCACCGTGCTGCGCGACCGCGGGGATGAAGCGCGAGGCGTCTCCGAAGGCCCGCGCCAGCCCGGGGCCGGCCAGGGCAGCCAGCACCAGAGACCGTCGGGACAGGACCCCCCGGGTCGCGGGGGCTGACTGGTTCATTCGGGGCCAACGCACGCTGCCACCACCTCGTTCCTTCCGTTCAGCGCTCGCGGCCACCTCACCGTATCGCCGTCGGTACCACGACCCCTGCCCTGCGACCAACCGGCCCGAACCTTCATCAGGCATTCGCGGGGCGGGTTTTTTCGGTATACGCCGCTGATGTCGAAGGCGCCGAAGAAGGCCTCCCCGGACTCACAGGCAGAGCAGAAGCCCCAGCGATCGGTCCTCTCGGCGGCGTGGGCGGCCCTGGAGACCGGTGACGTGGTGACCGCGCGAGCGCTGGCCCTCGCCGTGCTCGGCGGGAAGACGGGGCCTGACGACGCGGCGGTCGCCAGAAAGCTCTCGAAAGAGCTGTCGGCGAGTGACGCCGCGGTGGGCGACCTGCCCGAAGACGTGGCCAACGCCATCATCACCCGCACGGTCGTTCCAGCCCGGCCCTACGTGTACGTGGTGATCTGCGCGGTGGTGTTCGTGGTGCTGGTGGGGCTCGCCCGGGCCCGCTATCTCGCTCCCTGAGGGACTTCCGTGGAGTCGCTGCAGCGTGTCCTCGAGCCGTACCGTCACTTCGACCCAACGGGGTGGCTGGGGCTGTTCCGGTTTCTGCCGGTGTGGGCCGGCGGTCTGGCGGTGGTGATCGGGGTCGGGCTGTTGCTGCGCGGCGGGGGCGTGCTGTTCCGGGTGGTGGCGGGGCCGTTCGGGCTGATCATCGGGCAGATCTGGGTTGGCCCCCTGGCGGCGCGGCTGGGGTTCTCGACGCAGCAGACGCAGATCTCCCTGCTCGCCTCGTTGGTGCTGTGCGTGCTGGGCTTCGTGGTGCCGGCCTCGACGGTGTTCTTCGGCTTCGGCATTCCGCTCGGGCTGATGGCAGCCAACCTGGTGGGTCCCGCCGACTGGCTGCTGGGGTTCGTGCCGGCCTTCATCATCGGCGGAGCGTTGGGGGTGGTGCTCGAGCGCCCGGTCAGCGTGCTGCTGGCTTCGCTGGCTGGAGGCTGGTCCACGCTGATCGGCTTGATGGCGGCGTTGACCCCGTTCCTGGCTGGCCCCGTCGAGCGGCTGGCGGCGCTGTGGCCGGCGGCGGTGTCGGTCGCGGCGTGCCTCGCCATGGCCGGGTTCGGGTACCAGATCTTCGTGCTGCCGCCGCCGGAAGAGGCCGAGAAGCTCAAGCGTGAGAAGGTGCTCGCGAAGCGGGCGGCCGACGAGAAGAAGGCGCTCGAGAAGCGCTGGGCGAACTACACGAAGGACAACCACCCCCAGGACAAGTGAGCCTCGGTGCGCACCTCCCCGGCGCTGGCGGGCGGCGATGACACCCAGGTCAGCAGCGTGGTAGGGCCCGGTGCGGTATGGGACAGCCCAAGCGCAAAGACAAAGCAGAGGGGCCGGTCGAGGCCGGCGCCGCGGTCGTCGAGATGAACGCGGCCGAAGCAGCGGCTCCGATTCCCTGGGAGCGTCCCAAGCCCCTCTCGCGAGGCTCGCTGGGCGTGATCGTGGCAGCCATCGCGGTCTTCAACCTGCCGCTCATTCACTACTTCATCTTCCGTGCAGAGCCGGCGACCAGCGTGACGGTGCCGTACGGACCGCAGCCCTTCGACAACCCCGCGGTCGTCGAGAGTGACTTCTGGTCGTCAGGCGGGCAGTGGCGGGTGGTGAGCGGCGAGCTGCTCTCGCCTGGCGTGAAGAACAACCCGCTGTGGCTGAAGGCGAAGCTGCCCGACAACGTGGCGATCGACTTCGACGTGCGGTCGACCTCGCAAGAAGGCGACATCAAGGTCGAGGTCTTCGGCGACGGCAGCGATCACGCGTCGGGCTACGTGCTGATTCACGGCGGGTGGAACAACACCTTGAGCATCATCGCGAGGCTCGATGAGCACGGCGCCAGCCTGGCGGCGCTGCAGGCCGAGGCTGGCCGGCTGCAACGAGAGAAGAACCTGCCTGACGCCGACCTGGTGAAGACCGGCGTGTTTCGCGAGAACACCCGCATGCGCGTCGAGGCCAACCCCTACCCCGTGCAGATCGGCCAGCGGTACCACTGGCGCATCGAGCGTCGCGGGGGGCTGATCACCTGGCTCATCGATGGCCGGGAATTCATGCGCTTCGACGACCCCAGGCCGCTCGTCGGCAAGGGCCACGACCGCATCGGGTT
>VYLD01000428.1_pt1 | contig 11983 bp, 9 predicted proteins | sample 5114401 | NCBI WGS metagenome assembly VYLD01 (sample SAMN12291783, study PRJNA351875) | freshwater metagenome | isolation source: freshwater lake | place: USA: Michigan, Gull Lake | collected 2013-08-08 | reverse complement strand
AGGCGGACCAGGCCTTCGAGCTCCTGCTCAAGAGCCGCCTGCCCATGCTGGTGACCCGCGAAGGTGAGCTGGTGCGACTGAAGGCTGCCGCCTCGCGCATGGCGCTCGAGCCTGGCGAGCGGGGCGACACTGCGAAGAAGGTCGAGGCGTCGCTCGAGCTGATCGCCGAGGAGTTCCAGGTGTTCTCGAAGCAGCTGCTCGACGCCCGGGCTGCGCGGTAGGTCCCCCCGATGCTCGCCGAGCGATTCAACGCGCTGCGCTCACGGCTCGATCGGCTCAAGGCCGGCACGCCGCCGCCGCTGGGGGTGCTGGAGCGCCTGCGCTCGAGCCTGCGCCGTGACGACGGTGAGGTGGTGCTCGAGCCCATTCACGCGCTGCACGCCGAGCTCGATCGCGTCGGGGTGCACACCTCGGCCGACGCGAAGCTGCTGCGCGAGCTCTCGAGCGCCAGGGCCCGACTGGGGGCCTTGAGCCGAGGGTTGCTGGGGCGCGCCGACGAAGGGTTGACCGCCTTCGAGGCTGCGCTCGACGAGGCCGAGCGCCTGGCGGCCAGAGACAAGCTCAAGGCCGGCGTGATGCCGCGCCTCGAGGTCGCGTTCCTGCAACTGGGGCGCATCGTCAAGGTGGCGGCGGTCTTCTCGGCGCCCGAGGCGGCGGCCTTCGAGTTGTTCGATCCTGCTGCTCCGCGCAGCGTGAGCGCTCCTGGCAGCCCCCGCCTCGCCGCCGCGGAGTTCTTCGCCGAGCGCGCGCGGCTGAACACCACCGACACCGCGCAGAAGCGAAAAGATCTCGATCTGGCCCACGAGCTGCTGCTGCGCATGGGGGCCGAGACGAAGGGTGACCGCGAGCGGTTTCGGCGCCTGCGGGTCGACGTCTCGGCCGCCAGAGACCGGGTGCGCGCCTCACCGGTGGTGCGCAACCTCGCCGATCTGAACCGACACCTGCGCCACACCGCGCGGCGCGACCCGCGTACGGCCTGGCGGTCGTTGCGGGCGTTGTACGAGCGCGCGGTCGAGGCCCGCGACCCCGAGCTGGCCGACATCGCTCAACAGGGCCTCACCTCGATGCTCCCCGGCGGTGAGGCGCGGCTCAAGCTCGCCGAGCAGCACGAGGCGAGGCGGCTGTTGGGGTGGAAAGACGCTGCCACTCTTCCCGTGAGGCCCCCTGAGGCGCTGGCGCCAGGCGGGACGCCAGGCGTCGACCCGGTCAACGACGCGTTGACCCAGCTGGCCTTCGAGCTGAACGAGAGTGAGCAGCGCGCGCTCGAGCTGGCCGCGGGCTGTGCGCGCTTCTTCGACATCGAAGACACCCTGTCCGAGGAGCTGGTCGAGGCCGAGCTGAAGGCCACCAGGCCCATGCAGCGCCGGGTGCCGTACCCCACGCAGGTGATGACCTACGAGTTCACCAACAGCCTCGACCAGGTGCACCAGTTCGTCTTGACCCAGCCGGGCAGCGTGGTGCTCGACCTCGCCGCGGGCCGGCAGGTGATTCGCCAGTACCTCGAAGAAGAGCCGCCTCCGAAGCAGAAGAAGGTCCTCAAGACCGCGGTGCGCGTGTACGTGCTCGACGCGTCCGGCTCGATGCATGGGGCCCGCGCGCGTTTTCGCGACGCCATTCTGATCGCCGAGCTCAACGCCATTCGGGTGAAGGCCCGCCAGGGCGTCCCCTTCGATCCACTGTACTTCTCGTTCTTCAACGACACGCCGACGGGACTGACGCGGGTGGAGACGGGCCAGGACGCGACGCGGCACATCGAGAAGCTGTTCCGGGTCTCGCCGGCCGAGGGGCAGACCGACATCACCCTGGCCGTGATGTCGGCCTTCGATTCGATTCGGCTGGCGCAGGGCAGGGATCCGTACCTGGCGCGCGCCACGGTGGTGCTGGTGACCGACGGCGAAGATGGCGTCGACCGCGAGCTCATTCGCAAGACGCGCAAGCCCTTCGAGGGCCTCGACATCGCGCTGTCCTTCATCTCGCTGGGCGAAGAGAACCCGGACCTCAAGTCGCTGGTGCTCGAGCAGCGGGGCCTGGGCGGACGGGCTTTTTACCACCACCTGTCCGACCAGGAGATCACCCTGGCGCGCACCGACTTCGACTCGGCCTGGCGCACGCTGTTACCAGCCGATGTCACGCCCACGGCTGACGCGCTCGAAGGGCTCTTGCCGCACCTCGACGCGCTGGAAGCCCTCGCCGAGAAGCGGCCGGTGAAGTCCCCCGAGCGGCTCGACTCCCAGTTCGACACGTTCTTCCCTGCGGCGCCGACGCCCCAGAAGGCCCAGGAGTCGTCGCAGCGCCTGGCGGACCTGCTCGACGCAGTAGCCGAGGCGGCGTCTCTGGCGTCGGTGGACGCGCGCGCCAGTGAGGCGGTGGCGCTGCTGGTTCACCTGCTGGGGGTCTACGGTATTGCTCCCCAGCGGTACCTGGAAGCCGTGGGCGGCGAGTACCCGCCCCTGGTCGCGGCCCGAAAACGGGTGCGCCTGCTCTGCCGTCCGTTCGCGTAGGCTCTCGAGCGCCGTGGTGTTTGGATTCTTCAAGAAGAAGCCGAAGAGGCCCGAGCCCGACGGGCCCCTGGCGGCCTTCGATGCGGTGCTGGAGTCGGTCGAGCGGCAAGGCCACGAGGTGCGCAAGTCGGCGGCGACCCTGCTGGCGGTGCTGTCGCAGTTGAAAGGGGACGAGCAGCGGTACCAGGCGCAGCTGAAGGCGCTGGAGTCGCGCGTCGCCGAGGCAGCCGAGGCGGGCGAGGCGCAGGTCGAGACCGTGCTGAGGAATGACGTGCTCGACGTCACCACCCGCCTCGAAGCGACGAGGAAGGCCATGGCCGCCGCAGAGCAGGACGCGGCGCTGCTGCGGCAGGCCGCGGAGGAGCAGGGGCGCAGGTTGGCCGAGCTGAAGGTCGAGCGGGTCAGCGCTCAGGCGCGCTTGTCTGCGGGGCTGGTGATCAGTGAGGCGCTGCAGCAGCAGGTCGAGCAGATCGATCGGGTGCTCAAGCTCGATCGGGCGCGTGACGAGATCGAGAAGGCGCACGCGCTGGCCGACATCTACCGGGAAGAGGCGAGCCAGAAGAAGCCGAGGTGAAGCCCCTCTGCCCGCGTCGCTTCGTGATCGCCGAACCTGCTTCTCGCTCCTGAATCAGGGCAGCCCGTCTCGCGAACCCCCACGGTAGGTCTGCATCAACTCGACGTAGCCCTTCGCCGCGTTGGCGATGGACTCGAGATCCTTCGCAGAGACCTCGCGCACGCGCTTCGCCGGCGCGCCCATGATGAAGCTGCGTGGCTCGAACACCTTGCCCGGCGTGAGCAGCGAGCCTGCGGCGATGAAGCTGTCATCACCGACCATCACGCCGTCGAGCACCGTCGAGGCCATGCCCACCAGCACCCGGTCGCCGATCGAACAGCCATGCAGAATGACCCGGTGGCCGATGGTGCAGGCCTGGCCGACGCTGGTCGTCGAGACGCCCCGGGTGGCGTGGGCGATGGACCCGTCTTGAACGTTGGTGCGCGCGCCGAAGACGATCGACCCGCAGTCTCCGCGCAACGCACAGGTGGGCCAGACCGAGACCAGCTCGCCCAGGCGAACGTCACCGAGCAGCTCGGCGCTCGGGTGCACCCACGCGGTCTCGTGCACGGTCGGGGTCAGCGCGCCGAAGGGAGTGATCGCCATGCTGTTCTCCGGTCACAAGAGGCTAAGGTTCCATACTTCATGAACGCCATGACGTCGTCGATGCGTCGGTTGTCAGTGGTCGTGGTGCTCGCGCCGCTCTTCGCCTTCGCGCAGAACGAGTCCGTCGAGCCCAAGGTGATCGTGGTGCCGTACCCCGGTCAGGTGCTCGACGGCGGAGTCACCGCGCAGCTCGGCGCTGGGGTGGTCGCCCAGCCCGCGCCAGTGATCGACGCGCCACCGCCGGCACCCGTGCCTGAACCGCCGCCGCCCACGCCCGTCGAGGCGCCGCCGCAGGTGCCGCTGGTGCCCAGCAACGAGGTGATGGGCCCCCATCCCGCCCAACCTCCGGGCGCTTTGCTCGACGGCCACCCGCGTGAAGGGGCCTTCCTCTCGGGGCCCGGCAGCTTGACCTTCGTCTTGCATCACACGCTGATGACGGGCCTTGGGGTGCTGGCGACGCAGATGGTGCCGCGCGCCATCAAGGCCTTCTGCATCGGCTTCACGTGTGAGACCGGCGTGCAGCCGACCGAGTTCACCGGCGACAACCCACGCATCGCGTACCTCGCGGGCTCGCTCATCGGAGCAGGGGTCGGGTTCGGCGCCTCTGCCTTCTGGCAGTTCAACCATTGGATTGGGCAGCGCTCGGCGAGCTTCGGCATCATCGCGTCCTTCATCGGTGGGGCCTTCCTGGGGGGCCTGGTCGACCTGATCGCCGGCGGGGCCATGCCGCCCGACCCGGTGTCGCGCGCCTACGCCGTCACCTGGAGCATCGCGATCGGCAGCGTGGTGGGGGCCTGGTTGAGCATCATCGTGGGCGGCGGAGACCTGGCCATGAACAAGGCGACCCTCGTCGTCTCAGGGGCCTTCTGGGCCATGGTCTACACGGCGTTGATCGTCGGCATCGTGGCGGCCTCGGGCTCGGCCGTCGACCCGCGCGCGGCAGTCTCAGGCGTTCTGCTCACCCCGGCGATCGGCGCGGCGGCCATGGCGTTCGCGACGCTCAAGTTCAACCCTTCGACGACCCAGATCATGCGGGCGAACCTGTTCGGCCTGGGGGTCGGCGCAGGGGTCTTCTTCCTCAGCGGGCTGGTGCTGGGGCTGAACTGGGGGCGCGATTCGGCCGGCGTGGTCCCCTACATCCTCGGGGCGGTGGGGGCGATCGGCGCCAAGACAGTGGTCAGCCTCTTGTGGGTCGAAGCCGCCGAGAACCCGCAGGCCACCCCCGTCGGGCCCGTCAGCCTGGCCGCGCCGCAGTACGAAGAACGCGCTTCCCGGGCGAGCGTGTTGTGGTGAAGCGACCGCGCCGCAAAGCAGCGGTCGTGCCCAGGCCCGCCGAGTCCCGCGCGCTGCAGTTCAAGGTCGTCGAGCTGTCGAACGTCGATGAAGGTACCCTCGAGCGCACGGTGAACGACTGGGTGCGCCAGGGGTGGGCCTTCGACGGTGTGCAGTTCGCGATGCGTGAGTCCTCGAAGCGGCCCTCGATGGCCTTCGTCTTCTTCACCCGCGAGGGGGTGGTGCTCGACGAGCAGGCTGCCGACGACCCACAGCGCTACCGCAGCGAGGCGGCCGCTGATCAACACTTGCGTCGCCTGGTCATGGAGCCCAATGCTGCCGAGACGGGGAACGCTGCGCCCGTCGACGCGTGGACCCGCCTCTCGCAGCTGGCCGAAGACGACGAGTGATCTGATGAGCACCACCACCCACCGCCCAGGCCTGCGCGTCGTGAAGGACGCCGAGGGCTCTCCGTACCCCAAGGCGTCGCTGCTGCTGCGCGGAGGCGCGCGCCTGGTCGACCTGCTGATCGCCTGGGCCCTGTTCCAATCGACCGGTCCCGCGGCCATCGTGATCGCGCTGCTCTACCTGCTCTTCGCCGACGGCATGATCCAGGGCCAGAGCCCGGGCAAGAAGCTGATGGGCGTGAAGGTCATCTACCTGCCGACCCACCAGGGAGCGCGTCACCGCGACAGCGTGCTGCGCAACGCGCCCTTCGGGCTGGCCATCATCCTCTCGATGATGCCCGAGTTGGGCTTCAAGGCCTTCGTCTCGGGGGTGGTGGTGATCGGCGGCATCGAGGCGTTCAAGTGCTGGAAAGACCCCGACGGGCTGCGGCTGGGCGATCTGTGGGCCCAGACCCAGGTGGTCGACGGCAAGGTCGTCGTCAACCAGTCCCAGCCGGTGCCCCTCGATGAGCCGGCCCGCGCTCCGGCGCGCCTGAAGTCCACCGAGAAGTCAGACCCCTCGCTGACATGAAGACGCTCTCGAGCGCGCTTCACACGAAGGTTCCATGCGCATCGCGTTGACGCACAACTTGAGGCTCTCGGACTCCGAAGAAGAGGCCGAGTTCGACACCGAAGAGACCGTCAACGCCTTGTCAGCAGCCATCGAGCGGCTGGGCCATCGCGTCGAGCGCATCGAGGCGTCAGGCCCCGCGTCGCAGCTGGTCGCCCGGCTGGAGTCGTTCTCGCCAGACCTCATCTTCAACACCGCCGAGGGGCGCCGGGGCCGCTTTCGAGAGGCGTTCTTTCCCGCGCTCTTCGAAGAGCTGGGCTTCGCCTACACCGGCAGCGACGCCTACGCGCTGGCCCTCACCCTCGACAAACAGCTCACCAAGCTGGTGCTGCGGGAACACGGCGTGCGAACCCCCGGCTGGCAGTTCGTCGAGAAGCCGTCTGATCTGAAGCCCGATGAGCTGCACTTCCCGGTGATCGTGAAGCCGAACTTCGAGGGCAGCTCGAAGGGCATCAGCCAGGACTCGGTGGCCGAGAACGTCGACTCGCTCAAGAAGAAGGTGGCCGACGCCATCGAGCGCTACCCCTCAGGTGTGCTGGTCGAGGAGTTCATCGTCGGCCGGGACATCACCGTTCCGTTCCTCGAGCACGTGGACAATGACTTCGACGGCGTCTTGAGCCCCGTCGAGTACGTCGTCGATCAGGCGTACACGGCGGGCAAGAAGTACGCGATCTACGACTACGAGCTGAAGACCCGGTACTACGAGTCGGTGCAGGTGAAGGCGCCGGCGACGCTGACGCCCGAGATGTCAGAGCGGCTGCGCAAGGTGGCCCGCACCGTGGTGCAGAAGCTCGACTGCCGCGACCTGGGGCGTCTCGACTTTCGCTTGTCGGACGCGGGGGTGCCGTACTTCCTCGAGATCAACGCGCTGCCGTCACTCGAGCCGGGCGCGGGCCTGTACGCCGCCGCCGAGCTCGAGGGGCTGCACTTCGACGCCGTCATCGGCGCGATCATCGACAACGCGGCGAAGCGCCATCGCGTGAAAGACCGCCCGCGCAGCTCGGGCCGCCCCGCGAGGAAGGGCCCCCTGCGGGTCGGCTTCACCTTCAACGTCAAGCGCATCAAGCCGCTCGCCGACGGCCGGCAGGATCACGAGGCCGAGTACGACTCGCCCGGCACGCTGCAGGCCATTCGGGAGGCGATCTCGAGCCACGGCCATGAGGTGGTCGATCTCGAGGCCACGGCCGAGCTGCCCATCGTGTTGTCCACCACGCCGATCGATGTGGTCTTCAACATCGCCGAGGGCTTCCGGGGGCGAAACCGCGAGAGCCAGGTGCCCGCGCTGCTCGAGCTGCTCGACATTCCGTACACCGGCTCGGACCCGGCGACGTTGTCTCTCGCCCTCGACAAGGCGCTCGCCAAGAAGGTGGTGCGCGCGGCCGGCATCGAGACGCCCAACTTTCAGTTGATGACCACCGGCCGGGAACGCCTCGACAAGCAGTTCACCCGCTGGCCGCTGATGGTGAAGCCGGTGGCCGAGGGCAGCTCGAAGGGCGTGGTGGGCAAGAGCGTGTGCCACTCCGAGGCCGAGCTGCGCACCGTCGTGAAGGAATTGCTCGATCGCTACGATCAGCCGGCGCTCATCGAGGAATACATCGGCGGTCGCGAGTTCACCGTGGGGCTGCTGGGCGAGCGTCGCCCCAAGGTGCTGCTGCCGATGGAGATCGTCTTCACCGATACCAGCGACAAGACCCCCATCTACAAGTTCGAGGACAAGCTCGAGGCGAACGACCGCATCAAGTACGAGGTGCCGGCGAAGCTCGAGCCCTCGCAGCTCGAGCGCATGAAGAGCGCAGCGCGTGGGGCCTTCATGGCGCTGGGCTGTCGCGACGTGGCCCGCATCGACTTTCGAATGGATGAAGCGGGGCGCATCTACTTCCTCGAGTGCAACCCGCTTCCGGGGCTCACGCCGGGCTGGAGCGACCTGGTGCTCATCGCCCAGGGCGAGGGCATGGACTACCCTGCGTTGATTGGAGAGATCCTCTCGGGCGCGGTGCGACGGTACAAGGAACGCGAGAGCCGGCGCCGTGACGTGCGTGAGCTGCGTGAAGTACCCGCGCCCCTCGAGCGCTTCGGCACCTCGTGACCGTGACTTCTCGACGCCCAGCGACAGTATTCCCGCCACGCCGGTGGCGAGCGCTGCGATGGAATCTTTGGCGATGAGCCCGCCGCCCAACAGCAAGCTGGTGGACAGGTCCTCGGGCAGCGCTTCGCCTTCTTTCGCGACCGGGGCGGGCTTGTTCGCCCAACAGGTGAAGAACGATGCCCCACGCCGCCAACGCCGTACCAGAGGCTGGTGGCGTCGCTGACGAACCCGGCGAACGAAGACGCGTCCGCAGAAGGCACCAGCGCGCAGTCGAAGGCGAGCTCGACCGCGAAGCCTTTCAGCGCGTTGGGCTCGGTCGGCTCTTCAACGGGCTGCTCGCGTGCAGCCGGTCCTTCCCCAGGCGGCAGAAGTGCGGGAAAACCACGGCATGCTCACCCTGATGCTGCTCGCAGCGACCCCCTTTTCACCGCCCGTCGAGCAGGCCCTCGAGCATTGCTCTCGCGCCGCCTGTTCGAGCACCGAGGACGTTCGGGTCTGCAAGTGCCTCAAGCCTTCCCTCGAGGCCGTCGATCTGATGGTGGTGGACGGCCCCGGCGAGCGTCGGGTGCTGTGGGCCACCAACGGGCTGTCGGGCGACGTGACGGACTTCGCGGTGCAGCGGGTCGACCTCGATGGTGACGGCGCCAAAGAGCTGCTGGTCACCAGCTTGATGAGCGAGGCCGAGAACATGTCGATTCGCACCTGGGACGTCACGGTCGTCGACGGCGCTGATGAGCTGGCGGTGCACGCGGTGGCGCATGACGTGGGGCTCGACGTGCTCAAGGGCACCTCACTGCTGCTCACCGAGTGGGCCTTCTCGCCCGCCAAAGACGGCCAGGAGGCCACGGTCACCTTCGTCGGTCGGGAGTTCACGTACGATCACGGTGCGCTGAAGGCCTCGAAGGCGCCGGTGCTGAGGCGCCGGTACACCCCCGAGTTCGAGAAGCAGCGCACCCAGGCCCTCGCGCAGGGCCCCCTGAAGACCTTGCCGGCGCGAACCTTCCTGGCCCACCCCTCGACCCAGAAAGGGGTCGATGAGCTGCCGAGCGCCTTCAAGCCCGCCACCTTGAAGGCCTTGACCCGCGAGGAGCCCGAGTTCGAGCTGCACGCCGAGTCCGACGACGGCCAGTTGGTGACGCTGTCGACCGATGGCGAAGAGGGGCCGCTGCTGCGCGTAGGCGACGCGAGGACCCGCCGCCTCTACCCTCTGCGCTACTGGCCGCACGAACCCGAGGCGCTGCTGCTCGGCAGAAAGGCGCTGCTGGCGGTCGAGGGTGGGCGCGCGACGGGCCTCGTCTTCCTGCAGTAGCCCCGGTGTCGCGCAGGGGCCGTGGTCTTCGTCTGGCGCGAACGAACACGCTCACCGTCGCCGACCCTCGGGTACAGTCCCCTGTCGATGCTCTCGGTCCGTGGACGTCGGCGCCTGGCGATCATGGGCGCGTTACTGGGCCTGTCCTTCGTCGGCTCGGCCTCGGCGCATGGTGGGTTCTTCATCGCTTTCTTGCCTCCCCTGACCGCGGTGAGCCCGGGTGAAGGAAACCTCTGGCGCAGCGCGGTCGTGCTGTTGGCCCCGGCGCTCGCGTGTCTCGCGGCCAGTTTCGCCCCCACGCTCCTGACGGCCTGGGAGGCGCTGCGCGCTGAAGCTCGTTCGGTCGGCGCAAGTCGCCGCGCGTTGCTGGTCGCGCTCGGCTTGCTGGCGGTCTCGGTCGCGGGGCTCTCGCACGTGTTCGCGCTGCAGAACCTGCCGCTCACCGACGACGAGATCGTCGCGCGGTTTGGAGGCCAGCTGCTGGCCAGCGGTCGCCTCGCCATGGACGACCCTTTTCCGGCCGGGGTGATCCCCGATCGGTTCCTTTTTCACGGGCCTCGCGGGCTGTCGTCGACCGAGTGGCCAGGCGGCCAGTGGGCCTGGGCGGTGGCACAGCTGACCGGTCTGGGCTCCTGGCTGTTTGCCCTCGTCGCGGGCCTGACGGCGAGTGCGATCGCCGCTACCCTTGGTCGCCGCCGCACCAGCATCTGGTCGCTGCTGGCCGGGGCGCTCTTCATCAGCTCTCCGTTGGCGTTTGGCCTGTCGTCGACCACGCACACGCACCTGTTGCCCCGGGCTGCCGTTGCGGGCGGGCTGTGGGGCTTCTCGCTCGCGACGCGCTGGTGGCACTGGCTGTTGGTCGGCCTGGCGCTGGGGCTCGGGTTGACCGCCAGGCCGATCGAGGTGGGGTTTCTGGTGGGGCCGTTCGCCCTCGTCATGGCCTGGGGTGATCGTCGCCGCGCGGTGTCCGTCGTCCCGTGGGTGGCGCTGGGCGCAGCCCTGCCGGTGGTGCCGATGGTGCTCACCTCGTGGGTGCTGACGGGCCAGCTCATGCCGCTGCGCTTTCAGCCCGGCGCCGTCATGGACAAGACGGAAGTGCTGGGGCTGTGGGACCGCTTCGGCACCAACGTCGGCTTCAAGGTGGGGTTGCTCGCGCTGTGGTTCGCGGGCCCGTTGGGCGCGGCCCTGGTGGCATTCGGGGCGTGGGCCACGCGGTTCACCCGCGCGCTCGGCGTCGGGTCCTTGAGCCTGCTCAGCGTCGGTCTCTTTCATACGGCGATCGGCATTCACGCGGTTGGCCCCATCAACCAGTCGCTGCTCGCCGTGCCGTTCACGATCATGGCGGTCTACGGGGCCCAGCGCGTCTGGCACTGGAGCCGGCGTCGGGGCGCAGGCGCCTGGGTGCTGCCCGCGCTCACCGTCGCAGCCCTGCTGTGGAACGTCATCTTCTGTGGCTTCTATGCCTTCGCCTGGCACGCCCAGGCTGAAGCCCAGCGGGTGGTGTGGGATGCCTTCGAGGCCCTCTCAGAGAGAGAAAAGGTGGTGGTGCTGGGCCCCCCCTTCGAGTCCCTGCTCGTCGAGGGCCAGGACCGGGACAAGCGAGGCTCGTGGGTGAACTCGTGGAAGCGGCCTGCGCCAGATTGGACCGATCGGGTCATCGTGCTGCACGATGGGCCCGGCGCGCTCGAGCTCGTTCGCCGCACGTTCCCCGATCGAGCCATCTTTCGCTTCGACCGCACCGGGGACCAGTTCGAGCTCAAGCCGGTGCCGTGACGGCCCCCGTCGCGCTGACCACCTCGAAGAGCAGCCTGGCGTGCCTTTCGACGCGTGCCCACGTCGCCGCGCGGGCCGGGGGCGAGCGCGCCGCCAGGGCGAACTGCTCGAACATCGAGACGAAATGATCTGCCGCGGGGCATTCGAGCGCTGACTCCCCCGCGCTGGTGACGAGCCTCAGCGTGGTGCGCTGCTCGGGCCGTTTGGTGAAGGCGAAGGGCACGTGCAGCACGCCGCGCGTGCCCCACAACGTTGCCTCATTGCGGTACCCGAGCCCGAAGCCCCACGACAGCTGGGCCACCAGCCCGTCGGGGTACGACAGCTGGACTGCGCCTCGCGTGTCGACCTCATGGCCCGGCTCGCTGTCGACCCGACCCGAGATCAGCGGCTCGCCCGTGGAGAGAATCGACGCGAGGTGAACAGGGTAGGCGCCGACGTCGAGCAGGGCCCCTCCGCCGAGCGCTCGTTGGTACCGCACGTCGGACCGGCTCACGAAGTGGGGCACGCCGAACGCCGCGTCGAGCTGCCGCAGCGGCCCCAGGTCACGCGCGAGGACCTCGCGCACGAGGGCGAACTGCGGGTGGGTGGGAAACTGCCAGGCCTCGTCGAGCACCAGTTGCCGGCGCCGCGCGTCGGCCAGCAGCGCCAGGGTGTCGGCCAACGAGCAGCTCAGCGACTTCTCGGAGCAGACATGTTTGCCGGCGGCGAGCGCCTTCATGGCCCAGGGCGCGTGCGTGCTGTTCGGGCCAGCGAGGTACACCGCGTCGACCGCCGACGAGGCGAGCGCGGCCTCGAACGACTCGAACCGCGGCACGCCCAGCGCGGCGGCGACCTGGTGCGCCACGTCGTCGCGTCGCGTCCAGACT
>VYLD01000426.1_pt1 | contig 12014 bp, 10 predicted proteins | sample 5114401 | NCBI WGS metagenome assembly VYLD01 (sample SAMN12291783, study PRJNA351875) | freshwater metagenome | isolation source: freshwater lake | place: USA: Michigan, Gull Lake | collected 2013-08-08 | reverse complement strand
TCGAGACCCTGCCTCGCTCGAGACCCTGCCTCGCTCGAGACCCTGCCTCTCTCGTGACCCTGCCTCTCTCGTGACCCTGCCTCGCTCGTGACACTGCCTCGCTCGTGACACTGCCCAGCGCAGCTCACGACTGGTCGAAGGCCCGCGAGAACGTCTCGAGTGCGGCGTTGACCTGAAGCGGTTGCTCGAGGTTCGCCAGGTGGCCCGCGTCGCGAATGATCTCGAGCGTCGCCCCCTGCACCAGCTCGCTCATGGCCTTCGCGACCGGCACGGGCGTGATGACGTCGTGCTCTCCGACGATGACCAGGGCAGGCCCTGCGAAGCGTGACAGCAGGTCTTTGGCGTCGGCGCGCGTCGCCATGCCCAGTGACGCTGCGGCCACCGCCTGGGGGGCTTGGGCGCGCATCATCGCCTCCACGCGTGCCTTGACCTCGGGGGCCACCGAGGGCCCGAAGAGTCGGGGGAGCATGCCATCGACCAGGCCCTGGACCCCCTGCTCGAGCACCGAGGTCGCGGTCGCTTCCCGCCGCGCGCGCCCCGCCTCGTCGTCGGCGCCGGCCTGGGTGTCGATGAGCACCAGCCCCCGCACCCGACCCGGGTCCAGCCGCGCCAGGGCGAGGGCCACGTAACCACCCATCGAGACCCCGCCGACCACCGCCGGGCCCAGCTGCAGGTGGTCGAGCAGCGCCAGCGCGTCGTCGGCCATGGCTTCCATGGTCGCCGGCCCCACGCCCAGCGCGCTGCGCCCGAACCCGCGATGATCGGGCGCGATCACCCGGAACCCAGCCGGCGGGGTGGCGAGCTGGGGCGAGAAGGAGGCGCCCGTCAGCGGGAAGCCGTGGAGGAGCAGCAGCGGCGTGCCCTCGCCCGCCTCGTCCCAGGCGTAGAGGCGCCCCGCGATGGACAGCGAGCGCGTCACCACCACCCCTTGTGCCGGAACCACAGGATCATGCCGACCGGCACGGCCACCATGAGCCCCAGCATCGCCGCGAAGAAGGGCGGCGCCCCCAGCGCATCGAAGTTCTGGCCGAAGAAGCCGACGATGAACGACAGCGGCAGGAAGATGCTCGCCAGAATCGTCAGCTGTTTGGTGATGTCGTTGGTGCGGTTGGCCACCACCGACAGGTACGCGTCCATGGCGTTGCCCAACAGGTCACGGTTGGTGTCGATCTGCTCGTACAGCCGCACCAGGTGATCGTACACGTCGCGGAAGTACAGCGTGGTCTTGTCCTGCACGCCCAGCATGCCGGGTCGCGACATCAGGGCGACCACGTCGCGTTGGGGCGAGAGCACCTTTCGCACCAGCACCAGGGTGCGCTTGAGCTCGAAGGCCTGCTGCATCAGCGCCTGCGACGGCGAGTCGAAGATCTGATCTTCGAGGGTCTCGAGGGCATCGGCGAAGTGGTTCATCAGCGGGAAGGCGAGGTCGACCTGCGCGTCGGCCACCAGGTAGGCCACGAAGTCGACCCCTCGCCCGAGCGTGCCCGCCAGGTCGGCGTCGAGGCGCCGGTGCACCTCGTCGATGGCCTCGTGCGCCTTCTCGTGCACGGTGACGAGCCAGTCAGGCCCCAGGAAGAAGTGCACCTCGTGCATGACGACGTCCCTGAGGCTCGAGGGGGCGCACGAGAACCCCTGCAAGACGATGAAGAGGTGCCCGGGGAAGGTCTCGAGCTTGGGTCGCTGATCGAGGTGCAGGCAGTCTTCGATGGCCAGGCGGTGCAGCGAGAAGCGCTCGGCCAGCCGGTTCAGCGTCGCCTCGTCGGGGGCCTGCAGGTCGACCCACTTGTGGCCCGTCGCGGTGAGCAGCTCTTCACCGCCGTCCTTCGATTGGCCCTCGTTGACGACCCGCACCCGCATTCAGCTCACTGAAACACACCAGGATTCTCGGCGCACCGGCAGGTTCGATCTAAGGTGGGCTGGCTGTGGAACGGTTGCTGTCTGTGCGTCTGGGAGCCCTGCTCGCCTTGGAGCCGGATGCGGCCTTTTCAGGTCGGCTCACCCGTGTCCTGGAGGCGGCGGCCCGGGCGATCAGCAAGCTCGGCGAGCTCGATCTGATTCGCTTCGAGGACTCGCCCATCGACGCCTCGGCCGACCTGTCGCTGTGGGAAGAGCTGGCGCCGGTGGTGGGCTCGACCATCGCCGACGTCAACGCGCTGCTCCACGAGCTGGCCCGCCAGTTCCCTGACGGAGAGCTGAACGTCGAGCCCCGGCACACCGCCGTCGACACGGCGCTGCAGCTCGCGGCGAAGGAGCTGCGCAGCGAGGTGACGGCCTTCGGCATGCGGGTGCGCGACCCCTCGGTGGTGGGTGACCGCTGGAACCTGATCGCCGAGCTGCAATCGTTTCGGTACCGGTTTCGGGACCGCATCGGCGCGATGGTCTTCGAGGTCGCGCAGCCGCTCGGTGAGTGCCGACGGCGGGAAGTCGACCCGGGCTCGGAAGAAGCGCTGGCGGCGACCCTGGTGGTCCGCAGCACCACCGCTGACCTGCGGCGCCTGATGCGGACGCGGGTCCAGAAGGTGCTGGAGGCGCAGGTCGAAGACATCGAGTGGAACGCGCAGCAGATGGAGAAAGAGCTCAACGCCTTCGGGCGTACCGCGGCGTGGCGGGCGCTGCGGGCCCAGGACAAGCGCGAGATCCTCGAGTTCCGCTCGAAGCTGAAGGCGCTCACCCGCGAAGACCTCACCAAAGCCGAACTGCTCGCGCTGCTCGAGCCCTTCGTGGCGTTCACCGACGCCTTCGAGAACGTCAACCGCCGCGAGCTGCTGGTGCAGCACGATCAAGAGGTGCTCGCGAGCATGGGGCTGCTGCTCGAGCGCGCGGTGAACGCCGCGTCCGATGGCGACGCGTTGGCGGCCTTCAACGAGGCGGTGGGCGTCGCGCAGTCGGTGTACGGCCGCGAGCTCGAGTTCGACGCGTTCCTGCGCAAGCTGCGCAAGACTCCGGCGACGGTCGCTACGGCGCGGGGTGAGATCGAGCAGTTTCTGGTGCTCATGGCCAACGCGTCGGCGGTATGAGCGCGAGCACCCCGTTGAAGAACGCGCCCGTGTCGCCAGAACGTCGGTCTACCTCGCCGGGCATCGTCAGTCAGACCGATGCCCGCGGGCCTCTCCCTTGCGCGGCTCGAGGCTCGTCGTCTGGGCTCCTCTCGGCTTCTTCAACGGGCTGCTGAGCGGTGCAGCCCCTCGCCAAAGCCGACTTGAGCAAGGTTCGGGTCGTCTTCACCGACGTCGACGGCACGTTGACCACGCGCGGGCGGCTGGCGGCCTCGACGCTCAAGGCCATCGAGTGGCTGGGCTCGCACCGCGTCGACGTGGTGCTGGTGAGCGGTCGCCCGTCGGGGTGGGGTGAGTGCTGGGCCCGGCAGCTGCCCGTGGCCGGGGTGATCGTCGAGAACGGCGGCGTGACCTACGCGCGCACCGCCGACGGGCTCGAGAAGCGGTACGCCGAGAGCGAGGCGCTGCGGGTGAAGAACCGTCAGGCGCTGGTGCGGGTCGTCGACGAGGCCCTCGCCGAGGTCAAGGGGGCGCGGCTGTCGATGGACTCGACCGCGACCGAGGTCGACCTGGCGATCGACTACGCCGAGCAGGCGCAGCTGGGCCGCACAGGCGCCGATCGCCTCGAGGCCTTCTTGCGAAAGCGGGGCGTCACCGCGGTGCGCTCGTCGGTGCACATCAACTGCTGGCTGGGTCCCTTCGACAAGCGCACCGCCGTCGAGGCGTTCCTGAAGGCCGAGCGCAAGACCCGGCTCGCCCCTGACGAGCGCCGCTTCGTCTACGTCGGTGACTCGTTCAATGATCAACCGCTCTTCGACGCGTTCCCGCTGTCCATCGGCGTGGCCAACGTCAAACAGGTCATTCACCTGCTCACCACGCCGCCGAAGTACGTGACCCGCGCCGCCGAGGGCCGGGGCTTCTGCGAAGTGGCTGACGCCATCGGGCGCGCCCGTCGAACGAGATGAAGGGCACTTGAAATGAGTCACCTCGCCAAGCTCGAGCTGAAGCCCGGCCTTGCCCGGCACCTGCGCGCCGGGCACCCGTGGGTGTTTCGCAAGGGCCTCGAGTCGGTGCCGAAGCTGCCCGCCGGCAGCGTGGTCGATCTGGTCGACGGCCATCGCTTCGTGGCGCGCGGCTACTACGACCCGCTCTCGGCGATCGCGGTGCGGGTGTTGACCATCGACCCGGCGACCACCATCGATGACGCCTTCTTCACGCAGCGGGTGGCGAGGTGCGTGGCGGCGCGGCGCGGGCTGCTCGACCTGAGCGGCACCGACTCGTACCGGCTCATTCACGGCGAAGGCGACGGGTTGCCCGGGCTGGTCGTCGATCTCTACGCCGGGTGGGCGGTGCTCAAGCTCTACTCGGCGGGCCTCACGCCCTACCGGGCGCTGATCGTCGAGGCGCTGGCGAAGGCCGTCCCCGGCCTCAAGGGGGTCATCGGCCGCGACGAGGTGGGCCGCGATGACGCCGACGTCGACGATGAGAAGGGCCAGGGCCAGGTGCTGTGGGGCGAGGCGGCCCCCAACCCGCTGACCATCTGCGAGCGGGGCGCGAAGTTCCTGGTCGACGTCTACGCGGGGCAGAAGACCGGGTTCTTCCTCGATCAGCGCGAGAACCGGGCGCTGCTGCAGCGCCTGGGCGCCGGGAAAGACGTGCTCAACTGCTTCTGTTTCTCGGGTGGGTTTTCGGTGAACGCGGCCCTCGGTGGCGCGAAGTCGGTGTTCTCGGTCGATCAAGACGCCGACGCCATCGCCCTGGCACGGCAGAACTTTCCCTTGAATGGCCTCTCGCCCGAGCGCCACGACTTTCTGGCCGCCGACGTCTTCGGCCTGCTCGAGTCCTTCAAGCGAGAGGGGCGCAGCTTCGATCTGATCGTGCTCGACCCTCCGGCGTTCGCGAAGAGCCAGAAGGCCGTGGAGGCCGCGGTGGCCGGGTACGCGTCGCTCAACCGGCAGGCCCTGGCGGTGCTTCGGCCGGGAGGGCTGCTCTGCACGGCCTCGTGCTCGGCGCGGGTCAGCCAGCAGGCCTTCATCGATGCGGTGCGAGAGGGCGCCTTCAACGCGGGCGTCGACCTGACCCTGGTCGAGGAACGGTACCAACCCCCCGATCACCCGATTCGGCTGCAGTTTCCCGAGGGGCGCTACCTCAAGTTCCTCGTGCTCGAAGCCCGCGCGCTCTGAATTTCAGTCGCACGCGCACGACTTTGCACAGCCGTCGCAGTCCGGGTGTCAGGACCGTGCGAAGGCGTTGACTTGGCCGGACCCGTAGGACAAACCGCGCCCCGTTGTGTTGGGGCCACTCACCAAAAAGGAAAACCATGAATTCCGTGAAGCTTCTGGGCGCCGCGTTCGCGGCCCTCGCCGTCAGTGCTTGTAACCCCGGTCAACCGCGCATCTGGCGGGTGGCCTTCGACGCTTCGGCGATCGAGTCGTTGTCGGTGCCGACCTGTTACATCGGCCAGCGCATTCCGACCTTCCGTACGCAGCAGCAGAACTACCGTCGCGACGCCGACTGGATCATCTGGGACGGCGTCGACGGCAAGCAGTTCCTCGACCTGGGCAACCCGACCTTCAAGCTCGGCGACTCGCCCGTGCTGAACGTGGAAGACGTGGTCGAAGGCGACGGCTCGACCCGCACCTTCACCGCGCAGCGCATTCGTATTCAGGCGGGCCCCACGCAGCGCGCGAAGATCGCCCAGGAGACCCGCACCTCGACCGTGGTGGTGACGTGGGATGACTACAACCCCGCGGCCCGCGGCACCGTTCGCCTGCGCTCGGAGTACGCCTGCCAGGACGTCGGCGTGAACCTCGACCAGCAGTGCCCGCGCCCCGAGCGCATGGAGCAGCCGGCCGTCGACGGCGTGTCGTGCGAAGTGACGCTGCCCTTCGTGGCGCGCCGCATCGACGTCAACCAGAACACCAACTACGGCAACACCGGCCGCACCAGCGGCGTGTGTACGCCTCCGAACACGGGCTGCGGAGCGCCCTGAGTCGTTCGAAGCACGTGGAGCTGTGAAGTCAGGGCGATCGACGGAAGCCTTCCGTCGGTCGCTCTTCTTTTTTTAGGGCGGGCAACCATGGTGATGAAGGGGCAGTTCCTCGAGCGACCCACCCTGATTCCCGTGCCTGGCGGCCTGGTGCTCGAGGGCGTCTCACACCGCGGCGACCGTCGGCCGGGGGTGCTGGTGTTGCCGCCTCCGCCGTTCGAGGGCAGCGGTATGGACCACATCGTCGGTGCCGAGGTGGCCTATGCCGTCTCTCGGGCCGGGCATCAGTGCCTGCGGTTCAACTATCGGGGTGTCGGGGGAAGTCAGGGGACGCGCTCGTCGGCCCTCGAAGCCCTGCTGGAAGACGCGCTCGCCGCCTGGGAACTGGCCCGCGACAACGCCGAAGGCGACCTGCCGGCGCTGGTGTCGGTCGGCGGCTCTGACGAGGTCGCCGCGGCGTTGTGCCGAAAGGTCGCCGTGGTTGCCTGGGCCCTGGTCCACCCCTCTCGCCTCGGCGCGAAGGACCTGGTGGCCAGGGTGCCGTTGGCGGTGATTCTTCCCGAGCTCGAGCCGCTCGAGGTGCGCCAGGGCTGGGCTGACCGCCTCGAAGAAGGCGCCCTCACCGTCGTTCGGGGGGCAGACCGCAGCTATCAGCGCAATCTTCCTCAAGTCGGCAAGGCCATCGTCAGCCTGCTGCAACGGGTGGGGGCCTCGACGGGGAGCCCTTGAGTCACAGTAGGCTGTGCAGACTTCACACTCCTTCATCAGGCGAGCTGGAACAGTCATCAAGATCCAATCGTTTCCCCGTACGTTCGTCGAAGGCTCGCTCGAAGGCTTCGCTGGTCCCAAAGGCTCTATGCGCTCTTCCCTGCTGGTCGTTGCGTCTCTGTCGTTGCTGTTGGCCGTGACCGGGTGTCGACCAGCCGAAGGTGAGGCCCAGCCCAACCTCGCCAGACCGGCCATCGACGAGGTGACCCAGCCCGATGATTCGACCTTCCACGTGCCCGAGGTGATCGTCGTCGACTTCGAAGACGGCACCACCAAGGCCCAGTTCGACGCGCTGGAGAAGGACTGGGGCGTCGATCTCGAGCTCGCTGACGAAGAAGAGGGCGTCGACAGCGCCATCACCGTGGGCGTGGTTGACGGCGACGTCGAGACGCTGCTCGCGCGAATCCGGAAGACCGCCACAGTCGAGGCGGCCGAGCCGCTGATGCGCTTCTCGGCCAGCTACCTGCCCAATGACCCGGCGTTCTCGAAGCAGTGGAACCTGCAGCTGATCAACATGCCGAAGGCCTGGGAACGCTCGAAGGGCAAAGGCGTCATCGTGGCGGTGCTGGACACCGGCGTCGCCTACGAGGACTACGACGACTTTCGGCAGGTGCCCGATCTGCGTGGCACGCGCTTCGTCGAGGGCTACGACTTCGTCAACGCCGACCGGCACGCCAACGACGACCACGGCCACGGGACGCACGTGGCGGGCACCATCGCGCAGGCCACCAACAACCGTGAAGGCGTCGCCGGCGTGGCCTTCGAGGCGCAGGTGATGCCGGTGAAGGTGCTCGATCACTTCGGCGGCGGCACCTCGGCGGCGATCGCCGACGCGATTCGCTGGGCGGCTGATCACGGCGCCAACGTCATCAACATGTCGCTGGGCGGTGGCGGGCGTTCGGTGGTGATGGAGAAAGCCGTCGAGTACGCGCGCAAGAAGGGCGTGGTGGTGGTGTGCGCGGCCGGCAATGGCGGTCGCGGCATCGTCGAGTACCCCGCCGCATACCCCGGCGCGGTGGCTGTGGGCGCGGTCGGGCCGACCGGGCAGCGGGCTCCGTACTCGTCGTGGGGCAAGGAGCTCGACGTCGCGGCGCCGGGTGGCGACAAGAGCCAGGGCGACGAGGCCGGCATTCTGCAGAACACCATCGACCCGCAGGACGTGAGCCAGGCCGTGTACGCCTCGTACCAGGGGACGTCGATGGCCACCCCGCACGTGGCCGGCGTGGCCGCGCTGCTGTGGGCGGCTGGGGCGAAGAACCCGGACCAGGTCGAGAAGGCGCTGTTCGCCTCGGCGCACCCGCCCAAAGGCGCGACCGGTTGGACTGATCAGTACGGCCATGGCGTGATCGACGCCGAGGCTGCGTTGAACGCGCTCAAGAAGATGAACGGCGCTGACCTGGCGCAGGAGCTCTTGCCGCCCGAGGCCCAGCTCGCCCACGAGGCTGAAGTCGAGGTTAGTGACGTTCGCGCCTTCAGCTACGGCACGTCAGACTTCACGGCGTTCGCGTTCGCCGCCGGGCTGCTGGCCTTCGTGCTGCTCACGCTGGGTCGCAAAGAGCGCCCGGGCTACCTGAACGTGCTGGTCTCGCCCGGCTTCCTCATTCCGCTGGCGCTGACCACGGTGGGGGCCTTTTTCATTCGCTGGGTCGCGCCGGCCAACGAGCTCACCACCGCCATCACGCTGCCCATCCCCGACTGGCTCAACAAGATCATCTTCGGCCGGGGCTCACTCGCCAACCCGATCATCTACAGCGCGATCATTCCCACCGTCCTCTCGCTGGTCGCCATCAAGGTGAAGGGCATGCGGCACCCGGTGGGCGGACTGGCGCTCGGGTTCGCCGGCATCCTCGCGTACACGGTGTGGGCGAACGCTCCGGCGCTGTCGTGGTTGCCGTTCACCTTCCTGGCGATTCCGTGGCTCGTCGTGAACGCGTTGATCTGCCTCTTCGTGGCGCGGGCGATGTTGAAGCGAGAGGCCGCCTGACCATGGCCGCGACCGAGACCAGAACGGGCACGGTGCGTTTCCGAGATCTCGAGACTGGCGTCTGGCTTCTCGAGGCCGATGACGGTCAGCTGTACCTGCTCGCCGGGGGCGATCGAAAGCTGAAGAAGAACGGTGCCCGCATCACTGCCGAGGGGGCGATCGACGCCGACACGTTGACCTCGGCGATGGTCGGCCCGCGGTTCGTGGTGAGCAGCTACCGGTTTCTCTGAAATCGACACAGCTTCACGAATCGTCATCCCACGCGGCCAGTTCTTCGTCGGGAAGCGGCTCGAAGAACGCTGTCCCGAGCGTGCCCACCAGCCAGCCTGGCTGGCGGGGAACCGGGGGCGCGAGTGGGACCAATCTGGCGTACGGCACGCCGCCCTTCGAGATCACCACCTCTTCGCCGCGGTGAGCGCGGTCGAGCGGCTTCGAGAGTTGAGCCCTGGCTTCACGAACGTTGATGGTGGCCACCGCAGGAAGCTGAACCAGCTGGCTACTCGTGGTCAACCAGCCCCCGCGAAGGCTGTTGCTCAGCGGCCAGTTTGCGCGCCTCGCGGTACTCCTCGAGGGGCAGCTCGCCTGACCTCGCCAGACGCCGAAGTCGTTGCAGCTCGTCCCACGCTGCTCTTTCACCAGCCGGGGCGTCGGCGCGTGGGCCTCTGGCTCGGTGCTCCTGGTCGATGAGGTTGAGCTGAACGCCGCGAAGATCGACCGCCGCCAACACGCCCAGCGAGAGCGCCGCGCCCAACAGCCAGGGGGCCGCCGCCTGAGCCAGGGGTGAAGGGGCTTCGAGCCCTTCGACGCCGGGCCTGGGCGCCTTCCACCAAGCGGGGTGCCGCATCAGCAGCACCATCAGCCCCACGAGGAGCGCGTTGCCCATCAGCACCATCGTCGCCACCGCAGTCGCTGGGACGTCAGCGTCGTCAGCGCCACCCAGCGCGAGGAACAGCGCCACCGAGGTGATGTTGTTGGCGGCGTGCGCCCCGATGGCTGGAAAGATGGAGCCAGCCCGCCACGCCAGCAGGCCGAAGACGACCCCCAGCTCGAACCTGGCGAGCAGGCCCACCGGGTCGAAGTGCATCGCGGCGAAGAGGAAGGCCGTCACCACCACCGCGCGCGGCTGCGACAGCCGCAGGGCAAGGCCAGGCTGCACCAGGCCTCGAAACAGAAACTCTTCGCACACCGGCGCCGCCAGGCTGACCCCCAGCACCAGCATGGCCCGCTCGACCGGGTTGACCTGCTCGAACAGCCGCGCGGCGCTGAACTGCTCGACCACCTCAGCCGGGAAGAAGCGCTCTGACAGCCACATCGACGGCACCGCCCACGCCAGGTAGTTGACCAGGCCGATCAGGAAGCCGACCAGCAGCCCGCCGAGCACCGGTTGATCGAGGCCCGAAAGGCGCGTCGGGCGCCGGCCGCTCACCTTCAGCGCGATGAACGGCACGGCGAAGAAGACGAAGACCTCAGAGAACCACAAGCCCCACGCCAGGTTTGAGCGCTGCGCCATCGCGCCCATCGTGAGGAAGAGCACCAGGACAGAGCCGAGGGAGGTCACTGCCACCTGCGTCAGCGACGGGCGGTACGTTCCCTCGTCGGGCAGGGGCGATTCGGTCACGGCGCGGGCAGGGTGGCCTTCAAAGCGCCAGTATACTCCCGACGTTGCGTGCTGAGCTGTTCGTTTCCCTGCTCTGAAAGGCCCTCTTCGTGAACGCACCCGCCCCCGTGGCGATCGACGCCGGCTTCTCGGACGCGGCCAGCGCGTTTCGCCGCTTCTTCGTCGAGCTGCGGGACGCCTTCCTCGAGCGCGAGGCCCTGTTCACCCAGCTCGAGCTGGCGTTGCTGTGCCGCGAGCACTGCCTCATCATCGGCCCGCCGGGCACCGCCAAGAGCGCCGTCGCCGGGGCGGTGCTGGGGCGCATCGTCGACGAGAAGACCAACCGCCCGTCGCTGTTCTCGAAGCAGCTGGCCGAGAACACCGTGCAGACCGATCTGATCGGCCCCATCGACTTCAAGGTGCTCACCGAGACCGGGCGGACCGAATACCTCACCGACGAGGGCATGCTGGGCGCGGTGCACGCCTTCCTCGACGAGGTCTTCGACGGGCGCGACATGCTGCTGCGCTCGATCTTGAACGTGCTGCACGAGCGCGAGCTCAAACACGGCCGCAAGGTGACCCAGGGCCGCTGTGAGTGCGCGGTGATGACCTCGAACCGCTACCTCTCTGAGGTGCTGCAGCGCTCGCCCGAGACCCTGCAGGCCTTCGCCGATCGCATCTCGTTCATCTGTTTCACTCCGCGCGCCTTCGCCCGCAAACAGAGCCGCGCCCAGATGTTGTGGAACGCGAACCAGGGGCAGCGGCCGGCCCTGATCGAGCGGTTGACGTTGCAGCAGCTCGACGTGCTGCAGTCGGCGGTGGCGGCCGTCGAGGTGCCCGCGCTGGTGAGCGAAGGCCTCGAGGCGCTGACCGATCTGCTCGAGAAGGAGCTGCTCGCCCAGGTGGCGCGCCTGCCCGACTACGTGCCCACCAAGTATTTCTCGCAGCGCACCCTGGTGAAGGCGCTGTGGGCGCTGAAGGCCGCGGTGGTGCGCGATCGCCTCTACAAGCGCCCCGAGCGCCGGCTGGTGGCCGAGGTGGGTGATCTCGCGGTGCTGCACTCGTTCTTCCTGCTGGGAGGCCCGCAGGGCGCCGAGCTCGAGGCGCTGCTCAAGGCCGCGGTCGACCCGCGCGAGCGCGCGCAGCTCGAGATCATGCGCGTCGAGCACAAGGCCTTCGAAGAGGCCCTGCGCAAGGTGACGCCGCTGCTCGAGCAGGCCGCCGAGCGGGAAGCCTCTGAGCTGCAGATGCGCGACGACCTCGCCTCGGCTGAGGCGATGACCCGCACCTGGTCTCCCGCGGTGGCCAGCACCGTCGCCCGCGCGCTGCAGAACAAGCTGGTGCCCGGGCCCAGGCACCCCGAGAACCGCGGGCCGCTGCTCCGCGCCGCCGATCACCTGCTGGTGGGGCTCGACGTGCGCACCTCACGCGGGGTGTCTCCCCAGACCGAGCCCCGCGGCGGCCTCGCGCTGCTCATCTCGTTCGTCGACGTGCTCGAGCTGGTCCGCCGGGTGCCCGAGCTGCAGGGGCGGGTGCCGACGGTGGCCGCCAGCGTGCGGGAATACTGCCGGCAGGCCGCGCAGATGATCGCCCTGGCTGCCGAGGGCGCCGAGTTCGAAGAGAACCTGCGGCTCGAGGGGGTCGCCGGGCTGGCGGGCAACCTGGCCGAAGAGCTGTCTC
>VYLD01000423.1_pt1 | contig 12080 bp, 8 predicted proteins | sample 5114401 | NCBI WGS metagenome assembly VYLD01 (sample SAMN12291783, study PRJNA351875) | freshwater metagenome | isolation source: freshwater lake | place: USA: Michigan, Gull Lake | collected 2013-08-08 | reverse complement strand
TGCGCGACAGGACCCGGTGCGCCGGCTCCGCCGCCCTCTCCGCGCCCTCGCCGCCCTTCAGCGCCCGCACGGCCGCCTCCACGCCCGCGGGATCGCATGCTGCGCGGCGGCCCCACAGGAAGGCCTGCCGGTTCATCTCGACCGCCGTTCCGTTCAGCTCGATCGCCCGCTCCAGCGCTTCGGCCGAAAGGGGCACGAGCCCCTGCTGCCAGGCGTGGCCCAGCATGAAGACGTTGGTGGCGATGCTGTCGCCCAGGAGCGCCACCGACAGGCGCGTGGCATCGACGGTGGCGACCCGGTCTCCCCCGCCGCAGCGCTCGGCGACGGCCTTCACCATCTCCGCCACGGGGATGCGGGCGTCGGGGTCCTTCATCATCGCGGCCGTGTGCGCCGCATCGGCGTTCAGCACCGCGCGCGTGCGGCCCGGGTCCATCTTCGACAGCGCTTCGCCGCCGCCCGCCACCACGAGATCGCAGCCGATGACGGCCGACGCCCCGCCGGCCGCGATGCGCACGGCGTGGATGTCCTCAGGGTTCGCCGCCACCCGCACGTGGCTCATCACCGCCCCGCCCTTCTGGGCGAGGCCGGTCTGGTCGAGGGTGGAGCAGCCCTTGCCCTCCAGGTGTGCCGCCATGCCGATCAGCGCCCCCACCGTCACCACGCCGGTGCCGCCGACGCCGGTGACGATCAGGCTCCACGGCCGGTCGAGCGGGGGGAGGACGGGGTCGGGCAGGTCCGCGAAGACCGGCATCGGCCCGGCGCCCTTGCGCACGGTCGTCGGCTTCTTCAGCTGTCCGCCCTCGACCGTGACGAAGGAGGGGCAGAAGCCCTTCACGCAGGAGAAGTCCTTGTTGCAGGTCGACTGGTCGATCTGCCGCTTGCGCCCGAACTCGGTCTCGACCGGGGTGACGGACAGGCAGTTCGACTGGACCGAGCAGTCGCCGCAGCCCTCGCAGACGAGCTCGTTGACGACGACGCGCTTGGCCGGGTCCGCCATGGTCCCGCGCTTGCGCCGCCGGCGCTTCTCCGACGCGCAGGTCTGGTCGTAGATCATGATCGAGACGCCCTGCGTCTCGCGCAGCGAGCGCTGGACCTCGTCGAGGTCGTCGCGGTGGCGCACGGCGGTGCCCGACGGGAGGCCCGAGGCGGCCCCGTACTTCTCCGGCTCGTCGGAGACGACGACGATGCGCTTCACGCCTTCCGCCGCCAGCTCCTGCGCGATCATGGGGACGGTCAGTTCTCCGTCCACCTTCTGCCCGCCGGTCATGGCGACGGCGTCGTTGAAGAGGATCTTGTAGGTGATGTTGACCTTGGCCGCGATCGCCTGCCGGATCGCGAGAAAGCCCGAGTGGTAGTAGGTCCCGTCGCCGAGGTTGGCGAAGACGTGCGCCTCGTCCATGAACGGCGCCTGCCCCACCCAGGGCACGCCCTCGCCGCCCATCTGGGTGAAGGTCTCGGTCTTCCGGTCCATCCAGACGACCATGTAGTGGCAGCCGATGCCGGCGAGCGCGCGGCTGCCGTCCGGCACCACGGTCGAGGTGTTGTGCGGGCAGCCAGAGCAGAACCAGGGCACGCGCTCGGCCCCCGCCTTCTGCCCCTTCTGGCCCTCCAGCGCCTCCAGGTACTTCACCCGGTCGGCGAGCCAGGAGGGGACGTCGAGCGTGCGGATCAGGTGCCGTCCCAGCACGATGGCGACGCGCGACGGCGACAGCTCGCCATAGGACGGGAGCACCTGCTCGCGCTCGGACGCCGCCTCGCGCAATGCCGACTCGTCGAACTTGCCCGAGACGCGCGGGCGCCGTCCCTCGGGCCAGTTGTAGAACTGCTCCTTCATCTGGTTCTCGATCAGCGCGCGCTTCTCCTCGACGACGAGGATCTCCTCCAGCCCCTCGGCGAAGGCGCGGATGCCCTGCGGCTCCAGCGGCCAGGGCATGCCGACCTTGTAGATCGACACGCCCATGTCGGCGGCCATCGCGTCGGTGATGCCGAGGTCGTCGAGCGCCTGCCGCACGTCCAGATAGGCCTTGCCCGTCGTCACGATGCCGAACCGGGGCCGGGGTGCCGTCAGCACCGGCCCGTCGATCCGGTTGGCGCGCGCGAAGGCCAGCGCCGCATAGAGCTTGTGCTTCATCAGCCGCTCCTCGACCTGGAGCGGCGGGTCGGGCCAGCGGATGTTGAGGCCGCCGGGCGGCATCTCGAAATCGGTGGGGATGCGGACGTCGACCCGGTCCATGTCGGCGTGGACGGAGGCCGAGCTGTCCGCCGTCTCGGCCACGATCTTCATGCCGATCCAGCAGCCGGAGAACCGGCTCATCGCCCAGCCGATCAGCCCGTAGTCGAGGATCTCCTGAACCCCGGCCGGGCTCAGGACGGGCACCATGGCGGCGACCAGCGCGTGCTCGGACTGGTGGGGGAAGGTGGAGGACTTGGCCGCGCTGTCGTCGCCCGCCAGGAGCAGCACGCCACCGTGCCTGGAGGTGCCGGCGCCGTTGGCGTGCTTGAACACGTCGCCCGCCCGGTCGACGCCCGGCCCCTTGCCGTACCACATGGCGAAGACGCCGTCGTAGGTCGCGGTCGGGTAGAGGTTGACCTGCTGCGTGCCCCAGACGGCCGTGGCCGCCAGCTCCTCGTTCACGCCGGGCTGGAAGGTGACGTGGTGGTCCTTGAGGTGCTTCTTCGCCTGCCAGAGCCCCTGGTCGAGGCCGCCGAGTGGCGAGCCGCGATAGCCGGAGACGAAGCCCCCTGTGTTCAGCCCGGCCGCGAGGTCGCGCCGGCGCTGGATCAGCGGCAGACGCACGAGGGCCTGGGTCCCGGTGAGATAGATGCGTCCCTTTTCCAGGACGTACTTGTCGTCGAGCGTGACGGCCGGCAACGCCATGGTCGAACCCTCCCAGAAGCCCGGTGACGACGATGGCCGGTGCGTTTGTCCTGGTCTTCCGGCCGTTCGGGAAACGTAACCCTTGCTGACCTATCTCGCCAGAGCGACGCTTGCGTCGTTCGAAGAAAGCAACGCGATTGCGGCCGGCACGGTCCCCCGGGTTCGATCATCGACGAAGTGCGGCGCAGCAATCGAGGGTTCGTTGCGTGGGGAGATGAGGTGAGGGCCTTCCCCCCTCAAACCGGCCAGCGCTCCAGCCGCCACGCCGCGTCCCAGAACGCCCATTCGAACCGGCAGGACCAGCGGAAGGCCTCGGCCATCCGTGCGCGCTCAGCCTCCGATGCCGCGGCGGCGAGCGTATCGGTGATGGCGATCACCCGTTTCGTCGCGGTGGCGAACCCCTCGTCGGAATAGGTGTCGATCCATGCCTGATAGGGGTTGCCGGAAGCGGACTTCGCCTTGATGGCCGTGCCCACGTCCCAGTAGATCCAGAAGCAGGGCAGGATGGCCGCGACCAGCGTCTCGACCGACGCCGTCTGTGCGGTCGCGAGCAGGAAATTCGTGTAGCCGAAGCAGGTGGGCGAGGGCTCGGCCTTGGCCGCCGTGGCCGGATCGATCCCGAAGGTCTTGAAGAATCCTTCGTGGAGCGCCCGCTCGACCACGATGGCGACCTTGGCGCTCTCCCCGAAGAACTCGACCTCCGCCGGGGTGCGCGCGCACGCCGCCGCGACGGCCAGCGCCCGGCCGTAGGCGACGAGATAGAGGCTGTCCTGGATCATGTACTCCTGGAACCGCTCCCGGCCGAGCGTGCCCGCCGCGAGGTCGCGGTTGAAGGGCAGATCGTGGATGCGGCGGATCAGATCGGCGTTGGCGGCCCAGGCGCTCTCGGTGAAGGTCGGCACGGTCGGTCTTCCTGCGATGGCGGTGGCGGGAGAAGAAGGGGTGCGACCGGCGTTCGTCAACCGGGCGGGACGTGACGGCGGGCGCGGGAGCCCCCATTTCCCGTTCCCAACCCCGATCGCAGCCCGACGAGCCCCATGACCGCCGCCATCGATCCCGCGACCCTTCCCGCCTGGAACCTCGACGACCTGTTCCCCGGTCGCGAAAGCCCCGAACTCGCCCGGGCGCTGGAGGCGATGGAGGCGGCGGCGAAGGCCTTCGCGGCGGCGCATGCCGGCAAGGTGGCGAAGCTCGACGGCGCCGGCCTCGCCGCGGCGATATCCGAGTACGAGCGGATCGACGAGGTGCTGTCGCGGGTGATGAGCTACGCCTCGCTCACCTATTCCGGTGCGATGACCGACCCGGAGATCGCGAAGTTCTATCAGTCGATGCAGGAGCGGGTGAACGCGATCTCGACCCCGCTGGTCTTCTTCACGCTGGAGATCAACCGGATCGAGGACAAGGACCTCGAGGCGAAGCTGAAGGCCGAGCCGTTGCGGCGCTGGAAGCCCTGGCTGACCGACGTCCGCGCGTTGCGCCCGCACCAGCTGTCGGACGAGATCGAGCGGCTCTTGCACGAGAAGCATGTCGTCGGGCGCGCCGCCTGGAACCGGCTCTTCGACGAGACGATCGCCGGCCTGCGCTTCCCCCTCGACGGCAAGGAGCTGACGATCTCCGACACGCTCAACCTCCTGTCGGACAAGGACCGCGCGACGCGGCGCAAGGCGGCGGAGACGGTGGGCGAGGTGCTGGGCCGCAACGCGCGGATCTTCGCGCTGGTGACCAACACGCTGGCCAAGGACAAGGAGATCGAGGACAAGTGGCGCGAGTATCCGCGTCCCGTCTCCTCGCGCAACCTGTCGAACCGGGTCGAGGACGGGGTGGTGGACGCGCTCGCGAGCGCTGTGCGCGCCGCCCATCCGGACCTCTCCCACCGTTACTACCGGCTCAAGGCGAGGTGGTTCGGCGCCGACCGGCTCGACTACTGGGACCGGAACGCGCCGCTGCCGGACGACGACGACCGGCTGGTGTCGTGGGGCGAGGCGCGGTCGCTCGTGCTCGACGCCTACGGGCGTTTCTCGCCGGATCTCGCCGCAGTCGGGCGCCGGTTCTTCGACAATGCGTGGATCGACGCCGCACCCCGGGCGGGCAAGTCGCCGGGTGCCTTCGCCCACCCGACGGTGCCGAGTGCCCATCCTTACCTTCTGCTGAACTATCACGGCCGCACCCGGGACGTGATGACGCTCGCCCACGAACTCGGCCACGGGGTCCATCAGGTGCTGGCGGGCGGGCAGGGGCACCTCCTGTCCGACACGCCCCTGACGCTGGCGGAGACGGCGAGCGTGTTCGGGGAGATGCTGACCTTCCGGACGCTGCTGGAGCGCGAGACCGACCCCAAGCGGCGCAAGGCGCTTCTGGCCGGCAAGGTCGAGGACATGCTGAACACGGTCGTCCGGCAGATCGCCTTCTACACCTTCGAGGAGCGGGTCCACGACGAGCGCCGCACGGGCGAGCTGACGGCGGAGCGGCTTGGCCAGATCTGGCTCGACGTGCAGACGGAGAGCCTCGGCCCGGCGCTGCGCTTCGACGAGGGCTACCGGGCCTACTGGGCCTATGTCCCGCACTTCGTCCACACGCCGTTCTACGTGTACGCGTACGCCTTCGGCGACTGTCTCGTGAACTCGCTGTACGCCGTCTACCAGGACGCCGACCGTGGCTTCGCGCAGAAGTACATGGCCATGCTGGCCGCGGGCGGGACCAAGCGGCACAAGGAGCTTCTGGCCCCCTTCGGCTTGGACGCGACCGACCCGGCCTTCTGGCAGAAGGGGCTGGGCGTCATCCGGGGCTTCGTGGACGAGCTGGAGGCGATGGGCTGACCATGGCCGCGGGCATGCCCGGGACGCCCGGCGGTCAGGCGCGCCGCAGTTCTTTCTCCAGCGCTTCCCGGATCAAACGCTGATAGGGGATGCCCCTTTCCGCCGCCCGCGATTTGATGGCGTCGAGAAGGGCGGACGGAAGACGCATGTTGACGCGGGCTTCCTTCTTCTCGAACTCGAACCGGACGGGACGGAAGCCCGAGAGGTCGAACGCGGTCAGGTCCGCCTCGGCGACGAAGCGCTCCGCAGCCGCGTCAGTCGGAAGGTCCGGGAGAGCCTTGGGTCTGTCGGACATAGTGTTCGATCTCCCGCCGATGCATCCATCGCGCGCTGATCGGTCGGATCCGCACGCTGTCCCCACCCGGCCTCAGGGTGAAGACCACGAACGCGAAACGGCCGGCGCCGACGGGTCCGATCGCACGTAATCGCGTTTCGGTCCCCGAGTGCGCCGGATCCGGGAACACCGCCGGCGCGCCCCGAAAGACCTCTTCGACCTCGTCGGCCGTCAGTCCGTGCGCCAGGCACTCGTTACTGTTGCCGGCATCCCACTCGAAGCCGCCGACGGCGACCGTCGTTGATGGATGCTCGGCCATGTATGTACGAACGTCAACACGTTGCGTGATCGACCCCTCACTGCTCCGGCTCGGCACGCCCCTGCGTCTTCAGGGTCGCGACCAGCGCCCGTGCCCCCATCTCGATCGCCTGGAACATGGTCACGAACCCGTCGTCGCCGCCGTAGTAGGGGTCGGGGACCTCCATGTCGACGAGGAAGAGACGGATCGCGACCGGGGCGCCCGGGGGGCGCCGACCTTCCAGGTGGGCCAGGTTCTCCCGGTCCATCGCGAGGATCAGGTCGGTCGTCGTGAACTCCTCAACCGCGATCTCCCGGCAGACGAACCCGTCGAGCGAGATTCCGTTCTGCGCGCACACCGCTACCGTCCGCGGGTCCGGCGGGTCGCCGGCGTGCTTGTCCTTCAGGCCGGCGGAGTGGACCTGGATGCGGTCGGCGAGCCCGGCGTCGGCCAGGAGCTTGCGGGTCAGGCGTTCGGCGGCGGGCGAACGGGAGTAGTTGCCGGCGTCGACGAAGAGGATGCGCATCGTTTGGTCCTCGGGTGTCCGGTCTTCAGGGGTGGAACAGGAAGCCGTCGGCCAGCGGCTCGACCTCGACCTCGCCGAAGGTGCGCAGGTTGAGGCCGGCGGGCAGGCCGACGAGGAGGGTCGGCCCGCCCGGCTGGCGGACGAGGGTGGGGTGGTGGCCGCCGACGTGGGGCGGGTGTCTCGGCTTGCCGAACACGAACAGCGCGTCGAGCCGGCGGTCGGCCGGGATGGCGGCCGTGGACTGGGCCATGGGTCCGAGCACCACGCTCTCCCCGTCGCGGCAGAAGACGGGGATGTGCTCCAGCGGCATGACGAGGTCGAGCACGCGCCCGCCCTGGAAGCTCTCGCCGGTCCAGAAATCGTACCAGAGGCCGTGGGGCAGATAGACCTTGACGCGCCCGCCCGGCTGAAGCACCGGGGCGATGAGCAATGCATGGCCGAACATGTACTGGCCGTCGAAGGCCCAGGACGCCGGATCGTCCGGGAAGGCCAGCGCCATGGCGCGCATGGCGGGCAGGCCCGTCGCCTGCGCCTCCTCCAGGATCCCCTCGATGGTGGGGATCAGGCGGTAGCGGAACTCGAGCCAGTTGCGCGAGATCGTCTCCGCCTTCTCCCCGAAGGCCCAGGGCTCGCGCTCGCCGATCCCGTGGAAGCGGATGTGGGAGGAGAAGATCGCCTGCTGCACCCAGCGGACGTAAAGCTCCGCGTCCGGCTGTTCGCCGTAGAAGCCGCCGACGTCGGTCGCCCACCATGGGATGCCGGACAGTCCCCAGGAGAGGCCGCCGCGCACCGAGGCCGCGAACGCCTCCCAGTCGGTCTGGCAGTCGCCGCCCCATTGCATGGGATAGCGCTGGCTGCCGGCATAGCCCGCCCGCCCGAAGACCATCGGCTCCGAGCCCGGCCGGTGCCGCGCCGTCGCCTCGTAGACGCAGGCGTTGTAGAGGAGCGCATAGACGTTGTGGAGCCGGTGCCCCGTGTCGCCGTTGGAGGCGACCACGCCGTCGGTCACCTGCTCCCCGAAGTCGGACTTGATCACGTCGACGCCGGCGTCGAACAGGTCCTTGTGCCGGTCGCGCCAATAGGCGTAGGCGTCGGGGTGGGTGAAGTCGACGATGCCGCTGGTCGGCAGCGGGGTGAGCACCTCGCCGAACGGCTCGGGGTCCCAGCCGTAGCGGTGGGTTGAGCCGTCCTTCTCCTTCAGCAGCCACCCCTTCGCCGCCATCTCCTCGAACAGCGGGTTCCGGACCGAGACGAGCGGGTATTCCCAGACGCAGAGCTTGAAGTCCATCGCCTTCAGGTCGCGGGAGAAGGCGGCGGGGTCGGGATAGCGCTCGGCGTCCCATTCGAAGGCGAAGCGGGTGTCGACCTTGAGCCACGCCCGTCCGTCGAGGGTGAAGACGTCGCACGGGATCTTCCGCTCGCGAATCTTCGTCGCCACCGCCATCGCCTCCTCGGCGGTGCGGTAGTAGGCCCGGCTCATCCACACGCCGAGGCTCCAGCGGGGTACGCCCGGCGGCCGGCCCGTCAGCCAGGTGAAGCGCTCGAGGATCGCCGGGCCGTGGGCGCCGACGAAGAGGAAGAGGTCGAGCCCCTCGTCCTCCACCTTCAGCCCATAGGAGCGATGGGACCATTGGGCGTGGCCGACGCCGTGGGTCGTGGGGGCGGGCGTGTTGGCGAAGATCCCCCAGCCGCGCGTCGACCAGGCGAAGGGCGTGTTCTTGTAGGAGATCTCGGCGTTGACGCCGAGCGCGTCCTCGTTCTTCGACCGGATCAGCTGGCCCCGCCGGTCGAGCGCCCCCCACTTCTCCCCCAGCCCGTAGATCCGCTCGTCCGACACCAGCTCGAAGGCCGCGAACCAGCCGTCGGCGGTCCTGGCGAAGGGCGGCAGGCGGTGGCGGCGGCGGAAGTGCGCGTCGGTGGCGAAGCGCAGGAGCGGCCGACCCTCGCGCAGCACCGTGAGCCGCACCGGGTCGCCCGCCAGTTCCAGCGTGGCGTCGGGCGCCACGAGGCGGGCCGAGCCCTCGTCGTGCTCCACCCGCACGTCGACGGGCTCCGGCCCGCTCGCCACGAGGCCGTAATCGAACCCGTGCTTCGACCCCAGGCGCAGGCGGAAGATGCCCGGGGCGTGGGCGGTGATCTCCAGCGGCCCGGCCTCGGTGTCGAAGATGGCGCCCTGCGGCACCGTCCGCTCGAAGGCGAGGCGCTTGAGGGGATGGAGGCGGACGGGATCGAAGGTCATGGGGAGGGGTCCGGTTGGTCGAATTCGTGCGAAAGCGATCGGGTTCGGTGCGGTGTCCTCATCCTTCGACGGGCTCAGGATTAGGACTGGCTTCAGATGTGAAAATCGAGAGCGCCGGCATCCCGCCCCGGGATTCCCCTCACCTCATGCTGAGCCTGTCGAAGCATGAGGCCGCACCATCGCCGCTCAGGTCAGTTCCAGCACCGGCAGCCCCGCCATCCGGGCGAAGCGGCGCAGGGCCGGGCGGTGCTCGCCGTAGGCGAAGCTGACGTGGTGTTCGAGACCCTCGCCCAGCACGCGGTCGAGCACCTCGCCCGCCGGCCGGTCGAAGCGGACCACGCCAGACGTGCCGGAGAAGCTGATCGGCGCGCGGACCATCTCGGCCCCCGCCAGAACCAGCTTCGTCTCGTTCCCCGCCTGGCTGACGCGGGCGACCGTCACCCGGCCGGGCTTCAGCGCAAACTCGTTCAGCAGCGGCTTCTTGCGGTTGGAATGCACGGTCGCCCGGACCGGTCCCGTCCGGTCGGCCATCGACAGCGGCGCGAGGCCGCAGTGCCAGAGGACGGCGGTATCGTCGGCTGGGTCGACGTCGACGAGATCGACCATGAAGCTCGGCTCGCCCGACAACTCCCGCAGCATGACCGATGTCAGGGTGCCGTAGACGTCGGCCTCGCAGCCGGCGGGGGTCCCGTCCTCGTTCAGCATCGCCAGGGCGCCGCAGGCGGCACAGCCGTGCTCGGTGAAGAACTCGGGCCAGCAGCGCACCGCCACGCCGGCGAGCCCGTCGCGGTCCGCCATCGCGCGCATCGCGGCATAGACCTTCAGGGTCTTGCGCAGCGGCTCCTGCTCCATCTCGGCGAGGTTGCCGAGGTCGGCGTCGACCTTGGCCCAGAGCCGGTCGGCCTCCGCGTCGGGCACCGCGGTCGCGGCCTCGAACACGCGGGAGAGCGGCATCGGCGCCACCTCCACCCCGAAGGTGCTCCGCAGCGCGCCGGCATCGTAGCGGCAGGTGTCGAACCCGTCGGGATGCTGGCCGACCACGGCCAGCCGCGTCCCCTCCAGCCGGCGCTTCAGCCCGCCGGCCCGCGCCCAGGCCTCGATCTCCGCGTGGGCGGCGGGATCGTCGGCCTTGCCGTGGACCCAGCCGTAGCGCTGCCCGGCGCGCCCCAGCGCGTGCGCGCCGAGATTGACCCCGCACAGCGAGTTCAACCGCAGCCGCCCGCCCGACCGCGGTTCCGGGAACGCCCAGAACAGCAGCGGCGCCCCAACCTTCTCCGCCAGCCGCACGGTCATCGTCGCGTCGGTGAAGGTGACCTGGAGGACGAGCAGCAGGTCGAGCGGCCGTTCGGTGAGCGCGGGCAGCGCCGCCTCCACCGCCGCCGCGTCGAACGCAAGCGACCGGGGGCCGACGATCTCGAATCCCGAGCGGTCGAGCGCGTCGAACGCCGCCGCCGCCGTCGCCTCCGCGAAGGGAACGTCGAAGGTCGGGCGTGCGAGCGGGACGACGCCGATGCGGGGGCGGGACGCCATGTCAGCGGACCTCGGTCGGGGCCTGATAGCGCATGGGAAAGTCGGGTCCGCCGTCGGCGAGCCAGACCCTGTCGGCGAAGCACTCGGTCCAGGGACGGGCCATGTCGTCGGTCAGCGCGTTCAGCTCCTGCATGTAGGGAACGGCTTCGCGGTGCAACTCGCCCTCGAACGCCTCCATGTCCGGGAACCGCTCGAACGCCTTGGCCCAGATCGCGCGCCCCGCCAGATAGCCCGACGCGCCGGCGCGGTAGGCGTAGGTCAGGATCCGCTTGAACTGCGACATGCTGGCGCCGGCCGAGAGCATGACCCACGGCCGTCCGGCCGCCTCGCCCATCCGGTCGAACAGGTCCTGGCAGTCGGCCGCCTCCGGCCCGTCGGGGTCGGGCACGTCGGCGGCGGGGATCGGGCTCTCCAGCTTGAAGATGTCGACGCCGAAGCCGGGGTCGGAGAAGGTCCTCACGCTGTCGATGACGAGGTCCGGGCGCTTGTCCCGGTGTTCGACGTAGTCCGCCCCCATGCCCTCGGACCGGGCGAAGGGATAGACCAGCAGTTCGAATAGGAAGGGGATGTCGTAGCGCTTGCAGGCGTGGCCGATGGACCGGACGAACGCCTGCTGATGGCGGCGCACGTCGGGTGCGGCGTCCGGCCGGTACCAGGCCAGCACCTTCACGCCGTCGGCCCCCATCCGCTTGATCTGGGGCACCGACCAGTTGGCGATCGGGGACGACTTCCGCCCGCCCGGCCCGTCTTCGAACTGGTGGTCCTCCAGCGTGACGAGCAGGCCGCGACCGGGGATCAGGTCGGGCCAGGCCTCGGGATAGGCCCAGACCGGGTCGAGGAGCATGGCCGAACTCTCGGGCGCCAGCGCCCGCGTCAGGAGCGCCTTCACCGCCGCCACGTCGTCGTAGGGCGCCTCCTCGACCCCGAGCTTGTCCTTGATCGGGTTCATGATCGGCGGCCGCTGGTCGACGGCGGTCATCTTGAACCGGCCCGCCGGATCGGCCAGGCGACGAAGGCTCCACAATTTTCCCGCCGTGATGTCCATCAGCCCCGCTCCTGGAGAAATCGATCGACCGCGGCCGCGTCGGGGATGCCCGACCGGCCGCCGAACCGCGTGCACTTCAACGCGGCCGCCGCGCTGGCGTACCGCAACGCTTCCTCATGCCCCGAACCGCGCGCGAGCGCCAGAGCCAGCGCGCCGTGGAACACGTCGCCGGCCCCGAGCGTGTCCACCGTCTCGACCGCGAAGGCGGGCAGGTGCCGCGTCCGATCGCCGTCGCGCCAGAGGCAGCCGGCCTCGCCGAGGGTGACGCTCACCGATCCGTCGGTCCGGGCGGCGGCCAACGCCAGCCCTTCGCGGGGGTCGTCGGTGCCGGCGAAACGGGCGAGACCGGGTGCGGAGAACGCGACGTGCGCGGCCAGGGGGACGAGGCGGTCGAGCGCGTCGTCGTCGGTGGCGTCGGCATCCAAGACCGACGGCACGCCGGCGCGCCCGGCCGCGACCAGCGCCGCCGCGGCG
>VYLD01000666.1_pt1 | contig 12274 bp, 11 predicted proteins | sample 5114401 | NCBI WGS metagenome assembly VYLD01 (sample SAMN12291783, study PRJNA351875) | freshwater metagenome | isolation source: freshwater lake | place: USA: Michigan, Gull Lake | collected 2013-08-08 | reverse complement strand
TGGGCGTCGGAGGTGAGAGTGCGACGAAGTCGACGCCGGCGTCGGTGGCCACGAAGACGCCGTCGGCCGCGAGGGTGTGGAAGTGAGGCGACAGCTGCACCGCGCTGCCCCAGTACTGCACTTGCGTGACGGCGCCCGTGAGCAGGTGCCCCTGCACACTCCCAGCTGGCGCGCACAGCGGCGTTGCCAGGCGGCGATGAGGCGCGTCGTCTTCCGCAGCAACTCCTCGAGGAGGCCCTTCTCTTTCACCAGCCGCCAGCGCAGCGCGTACGGGAAGGAGACAGTCCATTGGCGGTAGGGCACGTGCGGAAGCACTGAATCCACCAGGTGCACCGCCGTCTCGTGGGCCCGCCGCGCGCTGCAGGACGGACACAGCCGGCTCTTGCACGAGAACGGCACCTCTGACGCCTCGCCGCACGCCTCGCACTTCACCACCACAAAGCCGAATTCCAGCAGGCCGCACCTGCGCTGCCGACCACCCGGTCTCGCTCGACGTCGCGGTGAAGGAAGCCCCCACCAAGGACTCGCTCGGCCGCACGAACTACACGGAAGTGAACAAGCGCTCGATGGTCACCAGCCCCCGCGGCGGTGAGACGGGCAAGGTCATCGCCGAGAACTTCGCGAAGCAGATCAACTCGCAGCTGTCGGCGTTTCGGGCCGAGGTGAAGCCGGGCAAGACGGCCGACGCCGCGGTGCTCGTCATCACCCGCCGCTGAGCACCACGCCACTCTCGAGCGCTCGCTTCACCTCTTCGACCACCTTTCGAATTCGCGGCACCTCGGAGAGCGCAGCGGGCACGGCGAGCCGCAGCGTCACGGCGCTGCCCACCTGCGCCTCCAACACCGGCACCAGCGGCGTCAGACCCAACAGCCCTTCGATCAACTCGCTGAACGGCACCAGCGCGATGGCCTCGGAGCGCCGCGCGACCTCGTGCAGCAGCCGTGAATCGGTCGAGACGAAGAAGGGCTCGAAGGGCTCGAGCTCACCGTTCTTGAGCGGCAGCCCGGGCTCGCTCCACTGATGTTGCCAGAGCGCGACGCGGTGGCTCGAGAGGTCGGCGAGGTCTCGTGGAGCGCCGTGCCGCGCGAGGTACTCGGCCGTCGCGAACAAGCCGACGCGCGCAGAGAACAGCTCGAGTGATTGCCACGCGCCTTCGGGAGGAGCGTCGCCGAAGTAGATGGCGCCGTCGGTGTCGGCGAGCTGGCTGAGCGGGTCTTCCGAGAAGCGCATCGTCAGCGAGAGCCGGGGAAAGCGCTGGCTCAACGCGCTCAGCGAGAACGCGAAGGTCTCGGGCGGCAGGCCGACCTGCACGACGAGCCGCAACATGCCCGTTGGCTCGGGGTCTTCCTTCGGCGCCTCCCGCACGGCGCCGACGAGCGCGCCGACGTCACGCAGAATGCCCTTCGCCTTCTTCGCGAGCACCAGCCCCGCGCTCGTCGGCACCAGGCCGGTCTCGGTGCGGGTGAGCAGCGGCACGCCCATGCGCGACTCGAGCTCGTCGATTCGGCGGCGCAGGGTGGCCCGGGCGAACCGCAGCGAGCGCGACGCGGCGAGCAGCGAGCCGGTCTCGACGACCGCGACGAACGACTTCAGCTCATCCAAATCCATCGCCCTGTCTGTCATCGACGTCTCCGACGCGCCGCATTTTCGACCAGCGTCACCACACGAAGCTCGCGGCGGCGCCTCCTGGAGCCGGCGTCAACGTCACCGGCGACGCGCCAGGGTTCACGAAGAAGACGATGGCGCCCACGGCGAGCGCTGCCGCTCCAGAGACGGTCAGCGCGACGGCTGCGTTCTGAGACCGTGCGGCGCGCAGGTACTCGGTGAACGCCGAGAGGTCGCTGCACGGTGCAGCAGGAGCACAACGCGCCTTCGACTTCGACGAAGCATCGAGCGCCAGCCCTCCAAGCACGCTCGCGACGAGCAGCGCTGCAGCGCCTGCTCCAGCGATGCCGACGCCGACGAGCCGACCGGTGGTGAAGAAGGGCGAGGGGACGGGCTCAGGTGCGGGAGGTGTCAGGACGAGTGGCGGGGGAGGTGTGACGACAGGCGGCGCGGTGACCTTCGGCTCCACGCGCGGTGGCGGTGGGGGAATGAGCCCAAGCGTGGCGCGCACCGAATCAGAGAACGTGCCCGCCAGTGATGGCGTCGCCTTCGTGACGAGCAGCGCCAGCGGCCCTTCGACGAGCACTTCACCCACGCGCGCACCGTCGTCGTCGATGGACCACGCCTCGACGCGCAACGAGCCGTCGTCGAGCACCGAGCTGAGTTCGATGGTGACCAGAACCGTGGCGCCGGCTTTGCGCGCGCTCGTCAGCAGGCAGACCTTCTTCGACTTGCACGAGGTGAGGTCCTCGAGCGGCCTGGTGAGGGGAACGCCGACCAGCGCGTCAGAGACCTGCTGCGCGATGGCGAGCGCTTTCGGAGCAGAGACGCCGCCGCGCCGGCTCAGCGCGATGAGCGGGGTGGGCGCGGCAGTGAGGGTGGACGAGAGGAGCGCGACTCCGAGCAAGAACATGGTGGTCCCTTCAGCAGGCTTCAGCGAGCCAGAGCGGCGACGTCGGAACGTTCGAAGGTGCGCGGGTCAACGGCGTGACCCGAGGCGTCGCGCAATTGACGCGCGCTGGACGCTCTCGCCCCGCAGGCGGGAGCATCGAATCGAGCAGGTAATTGGTCTGACGCGCATGGTTCCTTCAGGGTGCTGATTCGGTTTCGAGGTCGGTGAGCCGGAACGAGAGGCGCTCGACGTCAGCAGCCGAGGCGGTCGCGAGCTTCTTGCGCACGAGCGAGACTTCACGCCGCAGCGAGCTCACGTCTTCACCGCGCGCTTCGGCCTGGGTGAGGTTTGCTTCGATGCGCCGGAGTTGTGGCTCGAGCGCCGTGGCCGGTGACTTCGAGGGAGTTGTCGAGACCGTCGAGGGCGTTGCGAGAGCAGGAGACGGTCTGACAGCGGTGGAAGCTCGCACCGCCGGTGCTCGGACGGAGGACGGTGTCTTCGCGGGAGGAGATCCGACGGCGGCGGGAGATCCGGCCGCGGTGGGAGAACCGATGGTGGGAGATCCAATAGCGATGGGAGATCCGATGGTGGGAGATCCGATGGCGGTGGGGGATCCGACAGCGTTGGGAGGTTCGATGGCGGTGGGAGACCCGACGGCAGTCACACCCGTTGGTTCGACGTTGGGCAGCCGCGCGAGCTCTGGAGGAACGGGGCGCACTGGCTCCGTCGATGGAGGCGTTGCAGGTATCAGCAATACGACTCCTGCGCTGATGAGCCCGATGACGAGCCCGCCGATGATCACCTTCCTCGGGCTCATGTTCGACGGCAACTGCACGTCGTCGTCGAGCGCCGCCGCAACGTGAGCTTCCGGAACAGGAACAGGCACCGGCGAATGCGTCACCACCGCCTGCTGCACCGTCGACGCCGAGTGTGAATCGACGACCAACGTCGACTGCCGGACGTTCACCATCAACTCCGCGCGCAACCGCACCAACTGCAGTCGCACGTCCTCGGCGCTGCGTGGGCGCTGATCGGGTCGCTTCGCCAACAACTGCTGAACGAGTCGGTCGAGATCGGCCGGCAACGTCGGGTTGAAGGTCGCCAGCGACGGCGGCGGCTGCGAGGAGTGCTTCATCAGCATCTCCATCACGTTGTCTGACTCGAACGGCAGCCGGCCCGCGAGCAGCTCGAACGTGACGACGCCAGCGGCATACAGGTCCATCGCGGGAGTCACGGCTCCACCGCTCGCCTGCTCGGGCGCCATGTAGCCGGGCGTGCCCACCATCATGCTCGCGCGCGTCGACGGCGTGGACCCGAGCACGCCGAGCTTCGCGATGCCGAAGTCGAGCAGCTTCACGAAGCGTGTCCCATCGCGCTGCTTGCACAGGAAGATGTTCGACGGCTTCAGGTCGCGGTGAATGACGCCCGCGGTGTGCGCGGCTGCGAGCGCCGAGAAGACCTCTTCGAGGATGAACAACGTGTCGAGCAACGGCATCACCCGCTGCTGCACCTGGAACGCGCGCATCACCGACTCGAGCGGCTCTCCGTCGAGCAGCTCCATCACGATGCACTGCCGGCCGTCCGGCAGCTTCCCCACGCCGAACACGTCGATGATGCCGCGGTGGCCGACCTGGTTCACCGCGCGCGCCTCGGCCACCAGCCGCAGCACCAGCTCGGGGTCTTTTGCGATTTCGTGACGCAGCACCTTGATGGCGACGCGTTTGCCGATGAGCGGCTGCTCTCCTTCGTACACGACGCCCATGCCTCCCGAGCCGAGCCTCGCCGTCACGCGATAGCCCGACACCTCGGTGCCGATGACCGGGTCGCGAATGCTCGTCGGCATGCTGCCCGAGCCCCTCGCGTCGTCGTCGTGCGGATCATCTCCACTCATTCGCGCGCCTCAGTAGAGCGTGTGGTTGGTCGAGACCGGACTGAACGCATGCGCCGCGCCCGACGTGCCGCCGAACTCGGTGCCCACGACGCGAACGCCGAACACGTCGTGCGTCGAGTACCGGCCCACCGACCAATCGAAGTACGTGCCGTTGATGTTGCCAGGGCCCGTCGCGGTCTGAACGCCGACCGGTGTGCCCGTCGCCGAGAACACGAGGTACGAGCGGTTCGCGTTCCCGCCCTGGAACTCGGAGAAATAGAAGTACGCGCCGTCGTACGCGAACGTTCCGCCCATGCACCACTGGCCCGCGTTGATGGGACAGCGCGCCGTGTTCGGCAGGCCCGAGCCCAGCGTCACCGTTCCCGTCGCGGTCAACGTCGGGCTCCCGGGCGTCGTGCGATAGAACCGCACCGTCGTGGCGCCGTCGAAGCAGAGCAGCTGCGTGCGCGACGACGAGAGCAGCGGGCAGCTGCCGCCGTAGCCGTCGCTGAACGCGGCGTTCTGCACGTTGCTGATCAACCCCGTCGTGCGGCTGATGGTGCCGACGCGAATGTTCGACACCGACGAATCACCGGCGCCGCGGCTCGAAGCGTCATTGCCGCCCACCGTGAAGACGACCGTGTCCGTCGCGGGAATCTGCACGAGCCGGCTGTAGGTCCGGGCGAGGTCGTTGTTCGGGTTCGTCGGGTACGAGGCCGCGGGAGCGTGCGCCCAGTAGCCGTTTCGCGAACCGCTCGATGCGTCGCAGCTCTGCCCGCTCACGATGACGTCGGCGTGGCGGTTCCAGATGCTGTTCGTGCAGTTGTTGTAGCGGTACGTGCGCTCGATGGAGTTGAAGACCGTCGCAGGGTCGATGACGCCGGTGAGCACGAAGCCGGTGCCCAGCCCGATGCCGTCGCAGACGTAGCGCGTCTGCGTGACTTCGCCCGGCTCGAGGCTGCCGTTGCCGTTGGTGTCGACGCCGGTGTCGAGCCGCGTCCCGCCCACCTCGCAGTTGCGGCCGGCGAACTCGGTGGTGAGTGTGACGAGGCTTCGCGCTCCGGGGAGTCCCGCGTCACCGCCGACACCGTTGCAGACGAAGCGCGGCGTGCCCGTGCCCACGGCGACGCGAAGTCCACCGGCGACGCAGTTCACGCCCGCTGGCTCGGCCGTCACCGTCGGCGACGCACCCGCTGCGCCCGAGCACACGTACGTCGGCATGCCGCTGCCGACCTGCACGCGTACACCGCCAGTCGCGCAGTTCGTGCCCGCTGCTTCCGTCGTCACCGAGACGCTCTCACCGGGAGGACCTGCATCGCCGGGAGCTCCATTGCAGACGAACGTCGCCGCGCCACTGCCAGCCTGCACCCGCACGCCACCGCTCGCGCAGTTCGTTCCCGCGGGCTCGGGCGTCACCGTCGCGCCGCCCGCGCCGTCAGCGCCGTTGCAGACGAAGATGGGCGCGTCGGAGCCGACCTGCAGCCGAACACCTGCGCGAAGACAGTTCGTGCCCGCGGGCTCCGTCGTCACCGAGAGGCCCGCGCTCACCCCCGCGTCCGAGCTCGCGCCGCCGTTGCACACGTAGCTCGGGCTCTTCGCGCCGACCTGCACCTTGACGCCACCGGTCGCGCAGTTCGCTCCCGCGGGCTCGCTGGTGACGACCGCGCTCTCTCCATCGGCGCCGTTCATCGGCAACGGTGGGTCGGCGACACAGGCGAAGAGAAACGTCGGGACCACGAGGACGAAGCGTTTCAGCGCGGGGGCCATGTCGAGGTTCCAGCACGCGAGCCGCGCTCGCCTGGTGTTCGACGTCGGGCACCCCGTGGCCAGATTTGGACATGTCCCGCTTTGTCGCCACCTGTAGCGCTGCGGCCGTTTTCGGGAGCGACGCGTTTCTCCATGCGATGTCTCTCGCATGCGCGTCTTCGCCACCGTGTTGATCAGCGTGCTCGTCGGGTGCAGTGAACGTCCCTCCGGCATCACCTTCGGAGCGCCCACGACGCTCACGCAGCTCGAGACGACCTCGATTCACACCCTCGACCTCGCGCTCACCATCGGTGTCGGTGATGAGGTCGAAGCGCAACACCACAGCGAAGACCGTCGCACGCGCGTTCGGGTCGAGCGTGCCGATGACGGCGCCACGCTGCGCATCCTCGAGTGGAAGAGCTCGAACCTCGAAGGCCGCGGCGTGAAGGTGACGGGCACGAACGTCTTCACCACCGACGATGATCAGCCCGTGACCTCCGAGACCGCGCTCTTCGCGCGCAGCCTCACGCAGCCGCTCACCGGCCCCGACGCGCTCCAGGTCGAGTTGATGCGGGTGCCCACCTTCCTCAATCGCCGAGTCGCGCGCCTCGAGCACACGTTCGCGTCACTCGCGCGCCAGTCGCTCGGCCAGAACGTCGAGGTTCGCAGCGCCACCGTGCAGCTCACCCTAGCTGGCTAGCTAAATTTAGGTTGAAGAAGCCTGCGTTTCACACGGGGTGGGAGGGTACGCGATTGGGCGGTGGCCGGTCGAGGGCGGTGACGGACGCGGTTGAGTCGGTCGCGTGAGGCGCGGAGGAGGGGCGTGACGGCGCCGCTCGAGGGAGGCGCTGTCGTCTTCACGCAGTGGTTCGGCTCGATGTTGCAACTGACGCCGCACCTGCACGTGCTGCTGCCGGAGGGGCAGTGGAGGACGACGTCGTCGGGAGCGCAACACAGCAGAGGCGAGGCCGTGGAGGTGGCGCCACCGACGGACGACGACGTCGCGGCGGTGCTGGCCCGGGTGCTGAGGCAGGCGAAGAAGGACTTCGCCGAAGAGGACGCGGCGTGGCCGGAGGACGAGTACGAGAAGGGCCAGCGCGAGTCCCTGCAACGGCCGCTGGGACTGGAGCTGCCTCCGACAGCGAGGCGTCGTCGCGTGGCGGTGGCGCACGGCTTCTCGCTGCACGCGGACACGGCCGTGGACGGCAATGACAGACAAGGACTCGAGCGCCTCGCCAGGTACGGAGCCCGCGGGCCGGTGGCCGAGTCGCGGCTGCGTCGACTCGAGGACGGCCGGTACGAGTACCTGCCGAAGAAGGGGGTCTCCTTCGTCGTCAGCGCGGAGCAACTGGTGCGACGGCTCGTCTCGCTGGTGCCGCCTGCGAAGACGCACCTCACCAGCTTCCACGGAGTCTACGCCCCGCACGCAGCCCTTCGCCCGCTGGTGACGGCGCCGCCACCGAAGCCTGCGCCTGGAGCGCCTGTCTCGAGCAAGAAGCGTCGCCGGCCGAGCCGCAGACTGGACTGGGCCAGCCTGCACCAGCACACCTTCGGGGTGGATGTCCTGCGCTGCCCCTGTGGTGGCCGCCGGCGAATCATCGCCATCCACTCCACGCGCAAGGCCGCCGAGGAGCGCCTCACCCAGCTCGGCCACCACCTGTTGCCGCGCCGCCTCCTCCCGCCCGCCACCGCCCAGCCTGCCTTGCCGCTCGCTGGCTGAGGTGAAGTCTCGTCGCTCCTGCGGGCTCCGCCTCTGTCGGCGTGTGTCTGCCGCCCGACGCGCTCACCCTCCGCGCCGGTCCGGCCCTCTCCTCAGCGAGCTCTCTGGGGCCACGCCCGCCGGCTCGGCACTCGACCCTGCGCCCCGTTTCCTGCTTTGTTCTTCCTTTCCGTCCACACCATCGCGGCGTTGCAGGTGTACCGAAACAGCAGAGAGCGCGCGGCGGCTCGGTACGGGCGCAGACATGGCGGCGCTGGCTACCAGAGCTTTCGGCCCCTGAGGGGTGGGTGACGACCCGCGCGCGATGGAAGAGGCGAGGCGAGGGACGACATGATACACAGGTCCACGGTGGCTGATTCAGAGGTGGCCGACGCGCTCATCGGTCTCGAACTCTCGGGTTTTCGGGTGCTCTCGCCGCTCGGCGCGGGTGGCATGGGTCACGTCTACCTGTGCGAGCACGAGACCATCGGGCGCCGGGCGGCTGCGAAGGTGCTGAAGGTCGACTTCGCGCTGGACCCCAGCTGGGCCGGGCGCTTCGTTCGTGAAGCGCGTGTGATGGCGTCGCTGAAGCAGCGCAACATCGTCGACATCATCAACTTCGGCACGCTGCCCGACGGGCGCTCGTACCTGCTGATGGAATACCTCGAAGGCGAGAGCCTCGCGCAGCGCTTACGACGCGAGGGCGCGTTGACGCCGGTGCAGGCGCTGCAGATCACCGATCAGATGCTGGCGATCTCAAACCAGACAACGTGTTCCTGGTGAAGGAGCCCAACGGCGAGCTGCTGGTCAAGGTCATCGACTTCGGGCTCGCCAGGCACAACGACCTCACGCCTGCACCGTCGCCCGAGCAGAAGAAGGCGCCGGCCGCTACCAGCCTCTACGCGGGCACGCCCGAGTACTTCTCGCCTGAGCAGGCCCTGCAGCGCGACGTGGGGCCCGCGGCAGACCTCTACGCCGTCGGGGTGATGCTCTTCGAGATGCTGTCCGGCCAGCTGCCGTTCTCAGGCAACGTGACCGAGCTGCTTCAACAACACGCGAGGGCCACGCCGCCAGGGCTCGCAGAGGTCACCGGAGCCGTTCCTGAGGCGCTCGGCGACGTGGTGGGGCGCCTGCTGGCCAAACGCGTCGAAGATCGGCCGGCCTCGGCGCAGAGCCTCCGGTACGAGCTGACGCGCATCTTCAAGACGCTTCAGGGCGCGGGGACGCAGGTTCACCGCGTTCAAGACTCGACGACGGCGACGACGAAGGAAGTCCCGCCTGCGCCTGCACCGAAGAGCAGAGTTCGTGTGTTCGGTCTGGCGGCCGTGCTGGTGACGGGAGTCGTCATCACCGCGCTGTTGATGGGTGACCGAAGCTCACCGTCGCCGGTCATCGCAGAGCCGACGGTGGCGGTGCCGGCGTTGAAGCCGTTCGAGGCTGTGCCATCCGAACCAACGCCGGCCGAACCAACGCCGGCCGGACGAACGCCGCCCGAGCCGATTCAGGCGACCGTCACCGTCCCGCTCGCGAAGAAGCCGTCGCCGAGCTCGCAGGGGCCCCTCGACGCGGCCGACCCGAGCGCGTGTGAAGAGCTCACGCGACGGCGCGCGGCCATGTTGGAACGGTTCGACGGGACCAAGACAGCGCTGCGCGCAAAGCTGGCGGCGAAGTCGGCTGCGCCAGAGCAGCAGGCGCAGGCCCTCAAGCGAGCCGACGCCGTTCGAAGTGAACTGCTCGAGGCGAAGTCACCGACCGCGTGCCATGACGCCATCGAGCGCTTCGAGCGCTGGGTCGAGAGGGTCGAACAGCCATGAAGATCATCGTCAGGGTCACCACCGTGTGGCTCTTGAGCAGTCACTGCACGACGGGCCTCTTCGAGCGGTGCCGCACCGAAGTGGACTGCAGCGGTGGGCGCACCTGCGAAGCTGGAGTCTGCGTTCAGCGCATCGACCCGAGCGCTGGCGGCGGAATCACCGCGGACGGTGGCAACGCTGCGGGAGGCGGAAGTGCTGCGGGAGGCGGAAGCGCTGCGGGAGGCGGAAGTGCTGCGGGAGGCGGAAGCGCTGCGGGAGGCGGAAGTGCTGCGGGAGGCGGAAGTGCTGCGGGAGGCGGAAGTGCTGCGGGAGGTGGGAGCGCTGGCGGTAGCGGGAACGCTGCCGGAGGTGGAAGCCCGGCCGGCGGTGGGAGCACAGCGGGCGGCGGCCCCGGTGGCGGGGGAAGCCCGACAGGCGGCGGGAGCACCGTGGGAGGCGGCGGTGCCGGTGGTGGCGTCGCGGGCGGAGCACCAGTCATTCCCACGGTCGTCGTCGACCTGTTGACGCTGCCACCGGTTGCAGCGGCCGATCCTTCGCTGATCTCGCCCCCAATCGGCCATTTCCTCCGCGATGGCCGCATTGAGCTGCAGCTCACGAGCAACACCCCCCAGGTGGACCCGCTCTCGTCTTTTGTTCGCGTGAAAGGCGTCCAGTTCGCGAACTCTCAACCCTGCGACGCTGGCACCTTCTGCGCGCGCTTTGCGATTCCCCTGGCGTCAATTCCACAGACCGCCATGACCGAGACGTTCGAGGTCACCGGCAGTCTGTCGGGCCAATCCGGTACCAGGGGCTCGGGGACGCTCGACGGGGGCATCACCGTCACGCGCTTCAAGTGGGCTCGGCAGGTGTGCGGCAGCGTGAACTGTCTGGTCGCCAGCCCGGCGGTCACTCCGGCGGGAAGCCTGGTCGTCGTCGCCAATCAGCCTGACGGTGGCGGAGAGTTGGTCGAGTTGACCCTCGACGCGGGGACTCATTATCGGCGGCCAAGCATCGCGGCCATGGGTGCCATCGGCGTCGGTTCCATCAATCCCCCCGGCAATGACTGGAACATCGTGTTGACGCGACAGACCCGGCGTTTCGGCCTCTCGCCTACCGTTCCTGGCTTCGGCTTCTATGACTCGAGCGGCGCCCAGGTCTTTGTCTGCGAGGGCTCCTCGAATCAGGGCACCATCGACGTGCCAGCGCTGGTCGAGCGGGGTTCAACGAGCCTCAGCGTGATTGGCTTCCAGACCTACGCTGGCAACCTGGTGGGCCTGGGCCGCTTTGGGCGGGACGCCACACAGTGTCTGCCCGTCGACAGTGTCGAGGTGATGGGCGTCGCCAACGGCGGCATGCCGGGGAACGTGGTCGTGACCAGCGCCTCAGGGGAGGGTCGCGGGTACTACCTCGACGTCACCGCAGGCCTGACGCGTTTCCAACGAACGTCGGGTGACCCCAGGCCTCGGACTCCTCTCGTGCGCGGTCCGACGTTCGACGCAGGCGTACTGGGGCTCGCGCTCGCGCGAGGCGCCCAGGGTGGCAACGACGCGCTGGCGTTTGCGACCTCCAACGAGCTCGTGATCGTGAACTTCCCCGACACGGGCGCCCCTGGCCTCGTCAGAATCCCAGGCGCGCAGTTCAGCAGCCCGGTGTTGCTCAACCCGGGCGTGGCGGTGGTTGACCTGGCACCGCTCGCGCGCTTGCGGGTGTTCGGCTTCGACGGAGGACTGATTGAAGCAAGCGTCGCGCTCAGCGGCTATCGAACCGGCGGGCGCCCGACCTCGCCCATCGCGGCGAGCGGAGGCATCGTCTACGTCGCTGACGGGGACACCAACGTCTTCGCGCTGAACCTGAGCGACGGGGGCGTCGACCGGTATGCGACCGGCCTGACGTTCACCTCGACCGCGGCCGCGCCAACGCTGGTCTGCCAGCGCGGCACCGGGACAGGCCTCTTCATCTCGACCACCACCAGCGGCTATGTGACCGCGACGATCGTCGACTCCCCCACGCTGGACCCGACGGCCCCCTGGCCGAAGGCGTTCCACGACACCGCCAACACCGGCGTCAGCGACACCCCGGAGCCTCCATGTCCCTGATGCTGGCGGCGCTGGTCGTGACGTCGGCTGCGCCGGTGCGGCTCGCGGTGATCCCGGTGCTGATGCCGTCGCTCTCGAAGCGCGAGCGCACGGCGCTCAAGGGCGTCGACGCGGTCGTCTTGAACACCCTCGCCGCGCAAGGCCGGTGGGTGCTGGTCGACGAGGCCGAGGTGGCGTCGCTCATCAAGGCCAGCCCAGGCCCATGCGCCGACGCGGAAGCCTCGCTGTCGCCCTGCCTCACCGCGCTCGCCGCAGGCGCGAGGGCGCAGGGAGCGCTCGCCGTTCAGGTCAAGGCGCCGGGGCCCGGGCGCCTCACGGTCGTCGTCACCGCCAAAGACCGCGAGCTCGACGCGCCGCTGCGCACCGAGCGCGTCCTCGAGCTCGCGGCTGGCGCGGCCATCAGGGAGCCCGTGTTGCGGGTGGTGAACGAGCTGCTCGCGGCGCTGATGCTGCCGACGGCGGAACCGCTGCCGCCGCCCCCGGTGATGCCCGCGCAAGTGGTCGCGCCCGTCGAGCCACCCCCCGCCCCGCCGCAGGTCAGCGCGCCGCCAGACCCACGGCCGCGGCGCCTGG
>VYLD01000417.1_pt1 | contig 12295 bp, 10 predicted proteins | sample 5114401 | NCBI WGS metagenome assembly VYLD01 (sample SAMN12291783, study PRJNA351875) | freshwater metagenome | isolation source: freshwater lake | place: USA: Michigan, Gull Lake | collected 2013-08-08 | reverse complement strand
CCTATGTTAGAAGCGTATCATCAGCACGTTGCCGACCGAGCGAAATTAGGTATCCCTCCCCTTCCCCTCAACGCTCAACAAACGGCGGAATTATGCGAAATGCTCAAAAATCCGCCCAAAGAACTCAAGGGAGATTCGAGTTATCCGACACCAATCCCTACGCTAAACAGGTTATCGATGCTTGGGCCAACGGCACTCGGTTTAGGGACTTGGGTAGGTAGGGTAGGTGGTAGGTGTAGGAATAATATCCCAGCCAAATCGCTCTGTAGAAGAATCAGACCAGCCCTAAATGGCACATTATCAAAGCGCAAGTCCCTAATTGCTACACAACGAAAGCCCTGCTCTTAAATCAATCCCCAAAATGTTATCGCCCATGAAAAATTTTAATGAATTAGACGAACTGGAAGCTTTTCAGCGCCGTTTAGAGTCTGCTCGTCTGCGTCGTCGTCAGTTGGAAGAGCAGCGCAGACAACTAGAGAATGAATATACTTCCTACGATACACCAGAAAAACTGAAAGGACTGGCCGAAATTGCCGAGACAGCTACTGAATCACCGACTTTTAAGCCAAAATTTTGCCATTTTTATCATCGAAGAGTGACGAGAACGACAGCAGATATAGTGGAAGGGGTGATCGGAATTACCTTTGGAAGCAATATCCCCTTAGCGATCGTAGCCCTAATTATTATTAAATTGCTAAGGATGCTTCTGGAAAACCGTCTTGATGATTATTGCGCTCAGTCTGGAGAAAACGAACCAGAATCAAGATAAAAAACCTAAGATGCTTCATTAACAGATATTTCAGCTTTTTTGAGGGCAATTTGCCATTCTAAGTCAGCTATTTCTCGATCGAGTTCGACAATTTCACTATTAACTTGCTTTAAATCGGCGATAATTTCTTGTTTACTGCGTTTTCTACCGTAGATAGCCAGTTCATCCTCTTGTAATTTCTCAAGGATAGAGTCTAGGGAACCGGTTAAATCGGCCGAGGGACTATCCATAATACCTAAACGCATTAAGACCTGTACCGCTTTGACAACGTCTTGCTGATAGGCTTCTCTAGAAGGGTAATCTTGGGGTTTTTTGAGATTTAAAGCGTCAATGATATTCATATTTCAGGTTATGAAGGTTAAATGCGAAACGGTGATTATGTCACACTTATATACCTCAAGTTTCTAAGAAATTCCCTAACAGGGATGGCAATATCTTTCATTTTAGAGTAGAAATCCTTGATTGTCAGTAGTGGTTATTGCCATACAACAATCAGAAATTTTTGTCTGTTACAATTTATACAAAATGCCGTGGGATTACCCCGACTGAAAACTCAAATCCGATTAGTGATCACTGATCACTGATTGCTGATAAGATTGTTACGAAAATATAAACACGAAATTCTATAGTTAGCCATGACCCAAAACGGAAGCTCGAAGTCGATCGTTGTCTCTCCCTCGATCCTATCGGCGGATTTTAGTAAATTAGGAGCCGATATCGAGGCTGTGGATAAGGCAGGAGCCGATTGGATTCACGTTGATGTGATGGATGGTCGTTTTGTCCCGAATATCACCATTGGACCCCTGATTGTCTCCGCTATTCGTCCCTATACGAAAAAACCTTTAGATGTGCATTTAATGATCGTGGAACCGGAAAAATATGTGGCTGACTTTGCGAAAGCGGGTGCTGACATTATTTCTGTTCACGCTGAACATAATGCTTCTCCCCACCTCCATCGTACTCTTTGCCAAATCCGCGAACTCGGTAAACAAGCGGGTGTGGTATTAAATCCCTCCACTCCCCTAGATTTAATCGAATATGTGCTGCATTTGTGCGATTTAGTCTTAATTATGAGCGTTAACCCCGGTTTTGGTGGCCAGAGTTTTATCCCGGAAGTTGTCCCCAAAATCCGTCAATTACGCCAAATGTGCGATGAAAGAGGCTTGGATCCCTGGATTGAAGTGGATGGCGGCTTAAAACCGGCTAATACTTGGCAAGTTCTCGAAGCGGGTGCTAATGCGATTGTAGCAGGTTCGGCGGTATTTAATGCCCCCGATTACGCGACGGCGATCGAAGGTATCCGTAACAGCAAACGTCCCCAACCTCAATTAGTCACCGTTTAATTGCCGCAGGGGTGGGTTAGCTGTTGACTAATTAGAGCTTGCTGAATAAATCTAAAAACCTTGTTGGGTAAGACTTTTAGACTTTTTGTCAATCAAGAAGTACCGAATATGGGGGTGATCGGGGGGAAAATTCCGGGACTTTTTCCCTGAAAATTAGGTAATTGACCACCTGAAAATCGGTAAAACCCTACACCCTACACCCCACACCCCATACCCTACCCCCACGAAAAACTTTTTGCCGCAAACCCTGATTATCTTGCTATTCGCACTAACCCACTCTGCTGATTTGTTCTAAAACCTGCCGCCATAAACCAGAATTAGAGACGGCTAAAACTTCGCTAGAATCAGCTTGTAGGGGATTACCTGACCAATCGCTAATTATTCCGCCCGCACCTTCAATAATCGGGATTAAAGCACAAAAATCGTAGTATTTCAGGTCTGATTCTAGGATTACCATCGGCATGGCAGTGCAGCCAGTGGCTAACATCATATAGTTATAACAATCACCCCCAAAAGCGGTACGTTTACAGACGGTTTGCAGCTGACGAGCGATCGCTTGTTGTCGTTCTGTGATAAACATTAAGGGAGTGGTGGAGGCTAAACAGGCATTTTTTAAGACAAGTTCCCGATCTTGACGGTAGGGATTAACAATCATCCGGTTATTATAAAGACTCGCTTTTCCCTTCACTCCTAACCAGCGATCGCCTAAAATCGGTTGATCGACAATTCCTAAAATCGGTTGATTTTCTGCCACTAGGCCGATTAAAGTCCCAAAAATCGGTAATCCCTTGACAAAAGAGGATGTTCCATCGATCGGATCCAACACCCAATAACGACCACTTTGGGCGGGAATATTGGCTCCTTCTTCCCGAATAACCCCATCTTCGGGTAATTCTCGCCGAATAATCGCCACCATCGCCTCCTCAGCTTCTTGATCGGCGATTGTTACTATTGAGGAAACTTGATCGAGTTTTGTCTCGGTTTCTAGATGGGGCTGCCGAAAATAGCGCCGGATAATCTCTCCAGAAGCGTCCGCTAATTGATGAGCTAGTTGGATAGTGCGATCAATATTCATCAATAAAAGTTATCCATATAGGAAAACAATAATGTTTATTTATGGTAAAGGAGAGATGGGGAGGTGGGGGATTTAGCTGGAAATTTCCCTATCACCCTAAATCCCTATTGCCTCTTGCATAGTGCGATCGATATTCATCAATAAAAGTTATCCATACAGGCAAACAATAATGTTTATTTATGGTAAAGGGGAAGTGGGGAAGTGGGGGATTTAGCTGAAATTTCCCTATCACCCTAAATCCCTATTGCCGCGTTGAACCTAGAACTATCAATGGGTAACAGTTTGATTTTGACTCCATAATTAAATTAGTCAACGATCGACCCAATCTCAAGACGAGAAAAAATTAATCTATTAGGAGTTTAGCTGATGACGGCTTTTACGGAAAATGACCTAAAAAGGTTAGAAGATTTGATTATCAGTGGACAAAAAGCGATCGAAACTCGTTTAACCTCTTTGGAGAGTGGACAAAAAGCGATCGAAACTCGTTTAACCTCTTTGGAGAGTGGACAAAAAGCGATCGAAACTCGTTTAACCTCTCTGGAGAGTGGACAAAAAGCGATCGAGAATAGTGTCGGAGAGATCAAAAGAGAAATTCAGGTCTTAGAGATAGGACAGACGGAAATTAAGGGAGAAATCAGGACTTTAGACGCAAAAATCACGGGTTTGAATGAAAGAGTGAAACTCATCGAGGTATCCGTGGGAAAAATTCCCGATTTAGCTGAAAAAATTGGCGAGGTAAAAAACTGGAAACAGATCGGTATATCGATTGTGACTGCTTTTGTGGGTGGGGTAATTGGTTGGTTAATTCGGGGAAAATAAAACTAGGGAATGTAACATAGTATTAAGCATTTGTATATTTTTATCAATTTTTATGGAACAGACAGCTTTAAATCTGATCGCGATTACCGTTTTTTCGATCACTCTTTCCGTGTTTGTCACCCCTTTGCTGTCTATTTCGCCTTTTGTTCCCGCTTTGGCTACTCTTAGCCTCTTGGGATTAGTTACCGTTGATACTCTCACCTTTAATAACCGGGGCGTGACTTTGCTACTGGATGCTCTTTCTCCTAGTAAACACCGTCAAAGAGTTATTCACCACGAAGCCGGACATTTTCTCACCGCTTATATTTTAGGCATTCCGATCGCTGGTTATAGTTTGACCGCTTGGGAAGCCTTTCGTCAAGGCCAGGAGGGAGTCGGCGGTGTTCAATTTGACCTAGCAGATTTAGAGCAAAAAGTCAAGAATTTTAGCGATTTTCCTGCTTTTTTAGAGCGAATTTCTACGGTGTGGATGGCGGGAATTGCTGCCGAAACCTTAGTTTATGGTAAAGCGGAAGGGGGAGAAAGCGATCGATTTTATCTGCAATCGGCCTTAAAATTAGCGGGGGTTTCCGAGAATAATTATGCCCAAAAAGAGCGCTGGAGTTTATTACAGGCAAAAACTCTTTTAGAAAAACAACAGACTGCCTATCAAGCTTTAGTGATAGCTATGGAAAAAAGGGCCAGTGTGGAAGAATGCTGTCGGGTGATTAGTGAAAGTTTAGTATAACGGGAAAAGTAATCAGGGATGAATTTGATGATTTCCCCGTTAAATTTTTATGAATAATCAGATCAATCAATCCGATCAGCGATTAGCTTTAATTGTGCGCGGAGCAGTACAAGGGGTCGGTTTTCGTCCTTTTATTTATCGATTAGCAACGGAATTAAACTTAGCCGGTTGGGTGAATAACACAGCAGCGGGAGTTTTTATTGAAGTCGAGGGCAATCGAGACAAACTAGAAACTTTTTTGACTCGATTATCTTTAGAAAAACCACCTCGATCGCTAATTGAAAATATTGAGACTCAATGGTTAAATCCCGTTGGTTATCAAAACTTTAGCATACGTCCTAGCAGCGGCGGTGAAAAAAATACAATTGTTCTGCCCGATTTAGCCACTTGTCCCGATTGTTTAGCCGATATTTTTGACCCGAATAATCGTCGTTATCGCTATCCTTTTACTAACTGCACTAACTGCGGTCCTCGCTACAGTATTATCGAGAGTTTGCCCTATGATCGCAGTGCCACAACTATGAGGGGTTTTAATCAGTGTCCCGAATGTCAAAGGGAATACGAAAACCCTCTGGATCGCCGTTTTCATGCCCAACCGAATGCCTGTCCTCGCTGCGGACCCCAAATTAGTCTTTTAGATAGTCAAGGATGTGTATTAGCGAAAAAAGATCAAGCTTTAATCGCTACTGCTAGAGCAATTAAACAGGGAAAAATTATAGCGATCAAAGGGTTAGGAGGATTTCACCTAGTTGTCGATGCAAGAAATACGGAAGCAGTGCAAAAATTGCGACAACGCAAACAGCGACCGGATAAGCCTTTTGCCGTGATGTATCCTAATCTTGAGTTAGTGAAAAAGCATGGTTATGTATCTTTTTTAGAATCGCAATTATTGCAGTCTCCTGCAGCGGCAATTGTCCTGATTAAACAGCGAAAAAATTATCTTTCTGCTGCCGTTTCTCCGGGTAATCCCTATCTAGGAGTCATGTTACCCTATACTCCCCTACATCATCTTTTATTAGCAGAATTAGGCTTTCCTATTGTAGCAACCAGTGGTAATCTAGCCGATGAACCTATCTGTATTGAGGAAAAAGAAGCTTTAGAAAAATTGGGAACTATCGCCGATTTATTTCTAGTTCATAATCGTCCCATTGTTCGACCGGTGGATGACTCTATTATCAGGGAAATGGCGGGAAAAGCGATGATTTTGCGGCGGGCGCGGGGATATGCTCCCTTTCCCGTTAAAGTTAATGATGGAGATTTTCCTCCGATTCTGGCCGTGGGAAGTTATTTTAAAAATACCGTGGCTATCTATCAAAAAAATCAAGTTTTTATCAGTCAACATATCGGCGATTTAGATACGGTTAATGCTGTCAATCACTTTGAAAATATTCTCGATAGTTTAAAAAAATTATACGAGTTTGTACCGGAAATTATCGCCTGTGATGCCCATCCTGAATATCTAGCGACCAAGTACGCTTATAGTTTAAATTTACCCGTTATTCCCATTCAACACCATTACGCTCACGTTTTATCCTGCATGGCAGAACATCAGCTACAACCTCCGGTTTTAGGGGTTGCTTGGGATGGAACAGGATACGGTTTAGACGGCACAATTTGGGGGGGAGAATTTATCCATATCACTGCCGATTCTTGGCAGCGAGTCGCCCATTTTCAACCCTGGCTATTACCGGGAGGAGAAAAAGCGGTTAAAGAACCCAGACGAGTGGCTTTAGGATTACTAGAAGTGATGGAAAATACTGATAGGATAAAATCAGCTTTTAGTGAACAGGAATGGTCTATTTTTAGGCAAATGTTAACCAAAAAAATTAATTGTCCTTTAACTTCTAGTGTCGGGCGTTTGTTTGATGGTGTGGCGGCGATTCTAGGTTTATGTTATCAATTAAGTTTTGAGGGACAAGCAGCAATGCAATTAGAATTTGCCCTTGAGGACATTAAAACGGAGGAATATTACAATTTTTCTTTGTCCGCCGACTCACCCATAGTTATTGATTGGAATCAGATAATTTTAGGAGTTGTTGAGGATTTAGAAAAACAAGGACAAATCGGCATAATTGCCGCTAAATTTCATAATAGTTTAAGTGAGATTATTGTAGAAATTGCTCACAAAATAGGCAGAGAAAAAATTCTCTTGACGGGAGGCTGCTTTCAAAATCGTTATCTGACGGAAAGAACAATTAATCGCTTACAAGCTTCGGGATTTCAACCCTACTGGCAGCAAACTGTTCCCACTAATGATGGTGGTATTAGCCTTGGTCAAATTATCGGGGCTTTTTCTAGACTTAAACAGTTCTAGAATAGCCGACAATCTACATTTTTATTGGGTTATGTCAGCAGCGTTAAAGATCAACCACAGAGACAGAAAGAACAGAGAGAGCCGATTTTTTTCTAGACTGTTGGGATTGTCGAAAATTGAAATCTTAGCTTAAACGATGCCACTCAACGATTTTATTGCCTACTTTCAAAATAATTGCTTGACCTAAACTCAGTTCTTGTGTCACATTAACTAGATGGGCGAAATTTTGACGGGTGATTGCTAGTCCCTGCAAACAAGCTAGAAAATCGAGACAGAGAACCGTAGAAAATTCCCAAGTTTGTCGGTAAACACGGCAATTATCTGGTAAAAAAGCCACAAGAGCGCGAAAATGAGTCAAAGCGGCTTTCTCAAAATTGGCGCTAGTGCAGTCAAAAGACGAGTGCTGATAGCTCATAAAAACTTTGCCTGATAGGGAGAGAGCAGGGTTTTCCTCAGACTAGCACCTCGCTTCTGGGGATCACGTTCCCTTTAGAATTTCTCAATAGACTGGCAAATCCCCCCAGAGGAGTATCGTTACCCGCGAGCAAATTGCTAGAAGCTAGGTTTATTCCCAGAGATAGTGTACTTTAGATATTGATGTCCTTCCGGCTGGCAAGATAACCTATAAATTTCCCCACTCGTCCCCAGCGATAAAAGGCTGTATTTAGTCAAAAATCAAGTGTTGACTTTGATGCCAAACTTGCCTAGTAAAAAATGATCACAGCCTCAAGTTGCCGCTTAACTAATTGACTACTTAACTGATAACTGGTAACTAAGATTATGAATAATGCAATTGTCAAACCGAGAGATGTACAAGTAGCACCTATTGCCGTCGATACTTTTGTCTTTCGTTCCCGCACTTGGGACCGGTTAAAATTCGAGATTGAATACGGATTACAAAAGGGAACCACTGCCAATAGTTATTTGATTAAAAGTGAAAAAGTCGCTCTTTTTGATCCACCGGGGGAATCATTCTCGGCTATATTTTTAGAGGCTTTAACTAAAAGAATCGATCCGAAAACCATTGATTATATTATTCTCGGTCACGTTAACCCCAATCGTGCCGTTACCCTCAAGGCACTTTTAGAAATCGCTCCTCAAGTCACTTTTGTTTGTTCTAATCCAGGGGCAATTTCCCTGAAAAAAATTCTCGAAACCGAAGCATTAAATCTGTTCGTTGTCAAGGGGGAAGAAATATTAAATTTAGGAGCAAACCATCAATTAGAATTTATCCCCACTCCTAACCCCAGATTTCCCGATCAACTCTGTACCTACGACAGCAAAACTGATATTCTCTACACCGATAAATTATTCGGGGCGCACGTTTGTGGCGACCAAATTTTTGATGAGGGTTGGACAGTTTATAACGAAGATCGGCGTTATTATTTTGATTGTCTGATGGCTCCCTATGCCAGCCAAATTAGCAACGCTTTGGAGAAATTAGCCGCTAAATCGCCCTTATTTTATGCCGTTGGTCACGGTCCTCTGGTGCGTTACGCGATGCACGAATTGACCCTTTCCTATCAACAATGGTTAGCAGTACAAAAGTCCCAAGAGTTGACAATCGCCCTGATTTATGCTAGTGCCTACGGCAACACCGCCACCCTCGCTCAAGCGATCGCCATGGGGATCACGAAAGCGGGAGTAGCAGTCACGGCGATTAATGCCGAGTCCGCCGAACCAGACGAGATCAAAACGGCGATCGAAAAAAGTGTCGGTTTTATCTTTGGTTCCCCCACTTTGGGAGGACACGCACCGACTCCCATCCAAACCGCCTTGGGGATTACCCTGGCAAATGGCGATAAAAGCAAGCTGGTGGGGGTTTTTGGCTCCTACGGTTGGAGTGGTGAAGCGATCGATCTTTTGGAAAGTAAATTCCGGGATGGCGGTTATCGCTTCGGTTTTGAGCCAATTCGGGTTAAATTTAAGCCGACGGAGGCAATTTTAAAGACCTGTGAGGAAGCGGGAACCGATTTCGCTCAAGCAGTCAAAAAAGCTCGCAAAAGCAGACAACCAAAAACTAATGTTAACCAATCCCAAAGCGATCGGCGATCGCAAGCTCTGGGACGTTTGGTGGGTTCTCTCTGTATCGTCACCTGCGAATTGGGAGAATTGCGCGGCGCCATGTTAGCTTCTTGGGTGTCGCAAGCGACGTTCACCCCCCCCGGATTGACTATTGCCGTGGCGAAAGAACGAGCGATCGAGTCTCTGCTTTATAGCGGTACGCCTTTTGTCCTTAATATCCTCCAAGAAGGTCAACATTTGGCTTTAATGAAGCATTTTCTTAAACCTTTTGCCCCCGGAGAGGATCGTTTTGCTAATATCGAAACCACTAAAGCTGAGAACGGTGGGCCGATTTTGGCCGAAGCGCTCGCTTATCTGGAATGTCGGGTAGAACAACGAATGGAGTGCGGTGATCATTGGCTGCTTTATGCGATCGCAGAAAAAGGCAAGGTTTTACACCAGGGTTTAACCGCCATCCATCATCGCAAATCTGGCAGTTACTATTAATTTGTCGTTATGATTATTTCAGGGGGTGTTTTCAATCAGGATAACCCACCCTGATTGGTCTAATACTAAATCCGTTGAGTATAGGCTACATATCAGGAGAGGCACTCATGCAAAAGGGGGAATAAATAATCAGTTTTTAATAACCGGATTTAGTATAAAGATATATTCTTATGAAAAGCATTGTTTTAATTGTTGGCTTTGAAACCTTTAACAGTAATTTGTATCGGCAATCGGGCCTGTTGGCTAGTTCTAAATGTCCCGATTTAGAGGTAAAAGTATTTAGCGATAAATCCTTAACTAGCGAACCGGAAATAGTCGAGCAAGCTTTAGCCACTGCCGACGTTTTTTTTGCTAGTTTGATCTTCGATTACGATCAAGTTACTTGGCTGCGGCAACGAGCAGCACAGATTCCGATTCGCTTAGTTTTTGAGTCTGCTTTAGAGTTAATGAGTTTAACCCGTTTGGGAGAATTTGCCATCGGGGATAAACCAAAAGGAATGCCAAAACCAATTCAATTTATCTTGAGTAAATTTTCCAGTGGCAAGGAAGAAGATAAGTTAGCCGGTTATCTCAGTTTCCTCAAAACCGGTCCGAAACTACTGAAATTTATTCCCGCTAAAAAAGTTCAAGATTTGCGTAATTGGTTAATTATTTACGGTTATTGGAATGCGGGAGGAACGGAAAATGTTGCCGCTATGTGTTGGGTAATTGCCCAAAAATATCTAGGATTAAAAGTACGGGAAATACCCGAAGTTATCGAAACTCCCAATAAGGGACTATTACACCCCGATTATAACGGTTATTTTCTCACTCCCCAAGAATATTTGGCTTGGTATGAAAAAAATAAATCTCTTGATAAACCAGTGGTTGCCCTGCTGCTTTATCGGAAGCACGTTATCAGTAAATTGCCCTATATTAATCAATTAATCCGCCATTTTGAAACGGCTAATTTAATTCCCCTACCCGTGTTTATTAACGGAGTGGAAGGCCATACAATTGTTCGGGATTGGTTAACCACAGACTACGAAATTCAGCAAAGAAAAAAAGGAATCATTGAAACTCCTTCTTTAAGTAAAGATGCGGTGACAGTAGATGCAATTGTTTCGACGATTGGCTTTCCTTTGGTGGGGGGTCCTGCGGGTTCTATGGAAGCAGGAAGACAGGTAGAAGTGGCTAAACGAATTCTGTCCGCTAAAAATATTCCTTATCTTATCGCTGCCCCTTTATTAATTCAAGATATTTATTCTTGGACAAGACAGGGAATCGGTGGTTTACAGAGTGTGGTTCTATACGCTTTACCAGAATTAGATGGAGCAATTGATACGATTCCTCTGGGGGGATTAGTGGGGGAAACTATCTATTTAATTCCCGAAAGATTACAGCGTTTAACTGGACGTTTGCATAGTTGGATTAAGTTACATAAAACCCCTCCGCAAGAACGCAAAATAGCCATCATTCTCTATGGATTTCCCGCGGGTTATGGGGCAGTTGGTACGGCAGCTTTATTAAATGTTCCCCGGAGTTTAGTTAAGTTTTTACAAGCTTTACAAGCGCAGGGTTATAATGTGGGAACGATTCCCGAAGACGGGGAAGAAATTATTCAAAAAGTTAAATTTGCCGATGATGAAAATCTCTCTAAAGAAAATCGTTTATCGATAGAAACTTTAGAAAATTGGCTAGGTTATCTGTTAACCTCCCGCATCGAAAAACACTGGAAATCTCTGAAAGATGCGGGTATAAAAACTGTTGGCAACCAGTATCATTTAGGGGGGATTGAGTTAGGTAATGTCTGGATTGGAGTGCAACCACCTTTAGGAATTGCTGGGGATCCGATGCGGTTAATGTTTGAAAAAGATTTAACTCCTCACCCTCAGTATGCAGCCTTTTATCAGTGGTTACAAAAAGATTTTAAGACCGATGCGATCATTCATTTTGGTATGCACGGAACTGTTGAATGGTTGCCCGGTTCACCCCTAGGAAATACCGGTTATTCTTGGTCAGATATTTTATTAGGAGATTTACCGAATTTATATATTTATGCCGCTAATAATCCCTCGGAATCTATCCTAGCTAAACGTCGCGGTTATGGGGTGTTAATTTCCCATAATGTGCCACCCTACGGACGAGCGGGGTTGTATAAAGAATTGATGATTCTGCGAGATTTGATTGCAGAATTTCGAGAAAATCCTGAGAAAAATTACGCTTTAAGAGATAGTATCCTCCAAAAAATTATTGATACAGGTATCTCTAAAGACTGTCCTTTTCTGGAAGCAGAAAAACAGGGAATAGAATTCACTTTAGAAAATGCCAAATTATTTAGTCGCTATGCACTAACCGATTATTTTGTCAAGGTGTATAATTACCTACAAATCGTCGAACAAAGACTATTTTCTTCAGGTTTACACACCCTAGGAACTGCTCCCAATCAGGAAGAATTAAAAGGTTATCTTGATGCTTATTTTACCGATTTATCTGAGCGAGAATTTCAGCAAATTATCGCTGAAGAAGCAACCAATGAAAAGGTTAAAGAAGGCATTGCTATTAAAAATTTATTAGGACAAAATAGCGAGGAATTAACTAATCTTTTGCGGGGATTAAATGGGGAATATGTACCCCCAGCACCGGTAGGGTTGATTCATTTAAATTAAGTACAGCGGATTTTGAGTCAATAAATTTGACTGAAGATTCTCAAGTTTATCTTTCTCTAACCAAAAGAGTTAGTCACAATAACTAATCT
>VYLD01000416.1_pt1 | contig 12298 bp, 11 predicted proteins | sample 5114401 | NCBI WGS metagenome assembly VYLD01 (sample SAMN12291783, study PRJNA351875) | freshwater metagenome | isolation source: freshwater lake | place: USA: Michigan, Gull Lake | collected 2013-08-08 | reverse complement strand
GGACGTGGTGGCTGCGCTGTTCGGCGTCGGCTCATGGGCCGCGTAGATCACGTGATTCCCGCCGCTGTCGATCCCCCCGGATTCACGCCGTTTCCTCAATCTGGTCGTGCACCCCCGTCGCCCAACGCAGCAGAGACGCTTCCACAGCAGCGAAAGGCTCCGCGGGCTGATAGCAGCGGTCATCGTGCGAGCGACCATGGGCCGGGTCCTGGGAGTGACCGGCGCGGGCCTGCCGCTGGTGCTCTTCTGCGCTGCCCTGGCGCTCGCGTTCGGGGAACAACCGCTGGCCTTAGACGACGCGTTCACCGAGGGCACGGTGGCGCATTCCATTCTCTTCTCGCTGCGCCTGCCCCGCGTGGTGCTGGCGGCCCTGGTGGGCGCGGCCCTGGCGGCGTCGGGCTCGATGCTGCAGGCCCTGCTGCGAAACCCCCTCGCAGACCCGTTCGTGCTGGGCGTCTCTGGTGGCGCGGCCCTCGGCGCGACGGTGGCGCTGGCGCTCGGCCTTGGCTCGACAGCAGGCCTCGCCGGACTCTCGGGTACGTCGGTGTTCGCGCTGGTGGGCGCAGTCACCGCCACCGGCCTGGTCCTCGCCGTGGGGCGGCTGAGCCGCCGCGACGCGTCGACGTCGACCCTGCTGGCGGGCGTCATCTTCAACGCCTTCGCGCTGGCGGCCATCATCTTCATCAAGGCGCTGGTGGCCCCCAACCGGCTGGGCGAGGTGCTGTTCTGGCTGGCGGGCTCTCTTGGCAACGAGGCCTGGCCTGCGCTGGGCGTCACGTCTGTCGTGGTGATTGGTGCGGTCGTCACCATGGCTGCGTTGTCCTCGCGCATCAACCTGCTCATGCTGGGCGACGACGACGCCCGCTCGCTGGGAGTCGACGCGCAGCGGCTGCGGCTGGTGTTGCTGCTCCTCGCCTCGGCGGCGGTGGCGGCGGTGGTCGCCCTGTCAGGCCTGGTGGGCTTCGTGGGCCTGCTGGTGCCGCACCTGGCCCGGCTGGTGCTGGGGGCAGATCAGCGACTGTCCCTGCCCGCCAGCGCGTTCCTGGGGGCCGCGTTTCTGATGCTGGCAGACCTGGCGGCGCGGCTGTCGTTTCGGCTCTTCAACACCGAGCCTCCCGTCGGCGTCATCACGGCGCTGCTGGGCGGCCCGCTGTTTCTGCTGCTGATGGTGCGCAGCCGACGACCATCGACCTGAACGTCAAGCCGGTTTGTGAGCGCTTGCCTGGAGTTCGGCCTGCTGCCGGGCGAGCTCATCAGTCCCGGAATGACCTTCGCAATTCCAAAATATTGGCCGGACATCTCCGACGGATAAACATCTCCACCCATCGAACGTGCGTTGGTACGAAAGGCCACCACATCAAGGCGAACGAGCAATGAGCTGTCTCCGTGTGATGCGAAAACGAACGTGGATGGGGTTTCTGGTCGCGAGCATCTGCTGGTGGGGGTGTCTGCAATCGGTCTCTGAGGTGAGTGCCCTTCCAGGCGAAAGGCTGCCGGACGGCGGAATTCAAGACAAGCTCTGCGGCTTCCCCGATGGAGGAAACATGCTTGCGCGCGGGGACCCGTTTGTCGGCCGGGACGACGCCTACACTCCTGCCTGCACGAGAGTCCTTGGTGGCCTTATCATTCAGTACTCTTACGATTCGCTGGCTGAGTTTGGCAAACTGAGGCGGGTCGATGGAGTCCTCACAATTGGGACGGTGCCAACCCTCAAGGACCTGTCGGGGCTCTCGAGCCTCGAGTTTATTGGTGGGGTGTTCTTCCTGAACGCACCGGAGTTGACAAGCGTATCTGGCCTGCCTGCACTGCGGCGAATCGGCGGTGACGCCTCTGGGCTACCCGTCTGGTTGTCTGGACTGTCCGCCTTGCGCTCGCTGAAGCCACTGGAATCAGTCGCGATCGAAGGCGGCGATCTCTCGATTTCCGGGTTGGATGAGCTCGAGTCGCTCGACGGTCTGCAGGGCGTCACTCAGCTCTCTGCTTTGACCATTCGGTACATGCCGAAGCTCACGTCGCTGCAGGGCCTTTCTTCCCTGAAGCTCGTCACCGGAGATGTGAGGTTCGATGCGAATCCGCGCCTCTCGCTCCAGGAGGTCGAGAGACTTCTGCGTCAGGTCGAGGTGAGGGGGCGGGTATTGGTGAATGACTCGCCCTTCCCATGAGCCGGCTCGGCGATCGGAAAGGCAGAATCGCCCGACGCCCGCCACGCTTCAGCGGCGCCAGTGAGTGCCATCGGGTTGGACTGTCGGCAAGGCGCCCTCGGGCACGCGGCGACCGTCGAGCTGAACGTCACGCCGGCTTGGGCTCGCTCGCCTGCTGCTGTTGGGCCAGCTCGGCCTTCACCTTGGCCATATCGAGCCCGCGCACCTGCTCGATGACGCCCTCCAGCGCCTGCGCCGGCAACGCGCCCGAGTTGCGCCCCAGCAGCACGCCGTCTCGGAACACCGCCAGGGTGGGAATGGCCTGAATCTCGAACGCCGCCGCGAGCCCCTGTTGGGCCTCGGTGTCGACCTTGGCGAAGGTGATGTCGCCGTGTTTCACCGCCGCCGCTTCGAACACCGGCGCGAAGGCCCGGCAGGGGCCACACCACCTCGGCCCAGAAGTCGATGACGAGGATGCCGCCCTTCTCGAGGGTGGTCTCGAAGTTCTGCTCGGTCAGCTCAAGCGTCGCAGCGCCCATGGCACGTGTCTTTCTGTGGAAGCGGCCCACCGGGAATGGCGAGCCTTCAACGAACTTCAAAGGTTAACGCCGAACGTCCCGCCAACGAAACGCCCCGTTCAGGCCTGGGGCTCGACCAACTGCAGCGTACGCCAGCGGCCAGAGCGGAAACGCAGGAAGAGCACTCCCGCGAGGAGGGCCAGGTAGACGACCAACCACACCATCGCGCCCACCTCGCCACCGCCGAAGACCTTCACGGTGACCCAGGCCCCGGGAACGAAGACCGTCCACGCGATGACCAGGCGCACCACCAGGGGGTAGAGCGTGTCTCCGGTCGCCCTGAGGCATTCGGCCAGCGCGGTCGCCGAGGCGTCGAACAGCTGCCAGGCGGCGCTCACCATCAGCATGCGCACGCCGAACTGCACCACCAGCGCAGCGTCTTCACCCTTCGCGAACGGCGCCATGAGGACGTCGGGCACCAGCAGGTACAGCAACCCCGCGGTCGCCATCCACACACACGCGGTGCCGGCGGTGAGCTTCACCACGTGCGGCACGTCATCTTTCTGGTTGGCGCCGATGGCCTGGCCCACCAGCACCGCTCCGGCGCTGGCGAGGCCGAACGACGGCATGAACGAGAACGAGTTGATGGCGATGACGCTGTTGAGCGCCGCGACCGCCGGCGTGCCCAGGCCCGCCACGACTACGTTCACGAAGAACACGAAGGCCAGGAACTCGAAGAGCCAGTTGAAGCCCGAGGGCAGACCGAAGCGCAGCATGCGGGTGAACTCCGCCAGCGAGAGCTTCGGCGCCGGCAACCCCCGCCCTTCCTGCGCGAAGAACGCCAGGAAGCCACCGAACGCCAGAATCGTCGCGATGGTGCTGGCGATGGCCGAGCCCTTGACGCCCATGGCCTCGATGGGGCCGGCGCCGTTGATCAGCACCACGTTGAGCGCCACGTTCAGCCCCATGGCGCACAGGCTGGCCACCATGCCGGGCAGCGTTCGCCCCAGGCCTCCGTAGTAGTTGGCGAGGGCCTCGATGCCGGCGCCACGTCAGGTAGGTGGTCATCAACCCCTTCACCTCATCGGAGTACGGCAACAGGCCCACCACCGGCGCGAAGAGGGGAATCGAGAGCAGGCACACGACCTGCGTCGCCAGGGCCACCATCAAGCCGTACCAGCCATAGCGCCGGGCACTCACCAGGTCGTTCCGGCCGAAGAACTGCGACGAGAAGCTCGAGACGATGAAGGTGATGCCCATCGGCAGGATGAGCAGCGTGAAGGCGTTGGTGGCGCCCGTCGCGGTCGCCGCGAGCGCCGAGGAGCCCAGGTGCGCGACCAGCAGCGCGTCCGACAGGCCGACCACCGTCTGGCTGGCCCGTGAGAGCACGATGGGCAACGCCAACACCAGCAGGGTGCGCAGCGTGGCCCGCGTATGAGCTGGAGGAGCCGCGCCGTCGGACATGCTGCGTCCCTTACCGCTCGAGCGTCACGAGCGTGTAGTCGATGGTGACGTGCGGGCCGTCTCGCTGGATGCGCACGGTGGCCCCGTCGACCACTCCCACCAGCGTCACCGTGAAGGCGTCGGGCACCTCGCCATAGCCCCCATCGGGCGGGTTGGGCTGCCACCCGTCGGGCGCGGCGCCGCGCATCACCCACTGCGAGTTGCCCAGCAGCAGCTCGATCATCTGGCGGGTCAAGAAGGTCGCGCGGCGGACGTTCATCGCGTCGTACTCGAGGTGAAAGTCGAACACCTCGGAGTCGATGGTGACGCCCTGGTTCGGCAGGTACAGCCCCAGCTGCGCCGACGAGAGCGAGGTGGGGTTGGTGTAGAGGCGGCCCAGGGTGTCGCCGTCGATGGGCAGGGAGATGGAGGCCTCGGCCCTGCCCCCACCCAGCTCGACCAGCTGCAGCGAGAACGCGTCGAGGCTGCCGGCGATGCCCCCGTCGACGCCCCCATCGAAGGGCACCTCGGTGGCGCGGTTCTTCGCGAAGGTGGCCCGCATCACTGCTGGCCAGTCGGCCGTTCCCGACAACACCCGGCGCATGCGCGCCACGCCGACCTTCACCTCGGTGCCGCGGTACTCGGGGAAGGTGAGCAGCGCCACGGTGCGCAGGTCGTTGCTGCGTGAGGTGGGCCCCACCTTGACCGGTGCGGCGACACCAGCGTCGACGACCGCGCTCGCCCCGCACTTCGCGCAACCGGAAGCGGCCAGCGCCCCCAGCACCAGCCACCCGCGTGGAAGCCTCATGCGCGCTTCACCGCGTCGCGCCACTTGCCGAGGTGGCCCGCCCGCTCGTCAGCGCTCATCTTCGGGGTGAAGACCTTGTCGGCCTTCCACGCCTTGCGAATGTCGTCGGGGCTCTTCCAGAAGCCCACGCCCAGGCCCGCGAGGAACGCGGCGCCGAGCGCGGTGCTCTCGACGTTCTTTGGCCGCACCACGCGGGTGCCCAGCACGTCGGCCTGAAACTGCATCAGCAGGTCATTCGTGGCGGCGCCGCCGTCGACCTTGAAGGCCGGAATGGCGCGGCCGGAGTCGAGCGTCATGGCCTCGGCCAGGTCCTGCAGCTGCAACGCGATGCCCTCGAGCACCGCGCGCGCGAGGTGGCCTTTGGTGGTGGACCGGTCGAGGCCGGCGAAGAGGCCACGCGCGTCGGGCTTCCAGTGCGGCGCGCCGAGCCCCGCCAGGGCCGGCACGAAGACCACCGCGCCCGACGACTTCACGGTCTTCGCCAGCGCCTCGATGTCGCTCGCCCGCTTGATGATTCCCAGCCCGTCACGCAGCCACTGCACCGCGGCGCCAGCGATGAAGGCGCTGCCCTCGAGCGCATAGGTGGTCGAGTCCCCGACCTTCCACGCCACCGTCGACAACAACCCGGACCTGGAGAGCACGGGGGTCGCGCCGACGTTCATCAACAGAAAGGCGCCGGTGCCGTAGGTGCACTTGGCCTCGCCGGGGTCGAAGCAGGCCTGGCCGAAGAGCGCCGCCTGTTGGTCTCCGGCGATGCCCGAGACGGGGATGCCGTCGGGCAGCGAGGTCATGCCGCGGGTCAGCCCGTACAGCTCGGCCGAGCCGGCGATGCGCGGCAGCACCGACTGAGGCACGTCGAGCAGCGCGCACAGGTCGGCGTCCCATGACAGCGACTCGAGGTTCATCAACAGCGTGCGCGAGGCGTTGGTGACGTCGGTGACGTGGGTCTGGTGGCCCGTCATCTGGTAGACGAGCCAGGTGTCGATGGTGCCGAAGAGCAGGTCACCTTTGGCGGCGAGCGCGCGCGCGTTCTTCACGTGGTCGAGCAGCCACTTCAGCTTGGTGCCAGAGAAGTAGGGGTCGAGCACCAGCCCGGTGGTCTTGCGGACCTGCGGCTCGAGGCCGCGGGCCTTCAGCTCGGCGCACAGCTCGCTGGTGCGGCGGTCCTGCCAGACGATGGCGCGGTGCAGCGGCTTGCCGGCCTTCGTCCACACGCCGGTCGTCTCGCGCTGGTTGGTGATGCCGATGGCCACCACGTCCGAGCCCTTCGCCTTCGCCGCCTTGAGCGCTCTGGCGATGCACCACTCGGTGGTGGCCCAGATCTCGGTCAGGTCGTGTTCGACCAGGCCGGGCTTCGGGAAGTGCTGGGTGAACTCCTGCTGGGCCGAGCCTCGAACCTTCAGCTTCGAGTCGAGCAGCACGGCGCGGGTGCTGGTGGTTCCCTGGTCGACGGCGAGCACGTAGCGGGCAGCGGGCATGCCGGGGCGTCTAGCAGCCCGTGGGACGATGCGCTGCTTTCCAGGGTCAGACCTTCAGGCGGCGACGTCGATGACGACCTTCCCCACCGCGTCGCGAGACTCGAGGTGCCGCAGCGCCTTGGGCACGTCGTCGAAGCCAAACCGTGACGGGTCGACCACCGGTGCGAGCTGCCCCTTCACGAACATGGCGCTCAAGACCTGATGAGCGGCCTCGACCTTCTCGGGCGCGAGGAACTTGTAGGCGCCCCACTGCAGCCCCACCACCGACGCGGTCTTCAGCAGCAGGCGGTTGACGGCGATGGTCGGAATGACGCCGCTCGCGAAGCCGATGACCAGCAGGCGGCCCTCGAAGGCCAACACCTTCGTCGACTTGTCGAAGGTCTCTCCGCCGACGGGATCATAAATGACGTCGGCCCCACGCCCCTCGGTGAGCGCCTTCACCCTCGCCACGAAGTCTTCGCGCCGGGTGTCGATGACCTCGTCGGCTCCGCAGGCCTTCGCCACGGCGGTCTTCGCTTCACCGCCGGCCGTCGCGATGACCCTGGCGCCCATCGCCTTGCCAAGCTGCACCGCCGTGCTGCCGACGCCTCCCGCGGCGCCGTGCACCAGCAGCGTCTCGCCGCGTTTCAGCTGCGAGCGGTGCTCGAGCGCGAAGTACGACGTCTGGTACGTGACGTGGAACGCCGCCGCCTGCGCGTTCGACATGCCGTCCGGCACCGGCAGCAGGAACCCGTCAGGGAAGACCCCCACCTCGGTGAACACGCCGTGCAGGGCGTTGATGCACACCCGCTGGCCGGGGACGAAGCGGCTGCCCGGGCCTGCCACCTCGACGATGCCCATGCCTTCCATGCCCGGAACCGCGGGCAGCTCGGGCGTCACCTGGTACTTGCCGGCGATGAGCAGCAGGTCGGGGAAGTTGAGACCGATGGCCAACACGCGCACCCGGCACTCCGCGGCCTGCGGTTCGGCGAGGGGGCCGAGGGGCTTGACGGCCAGCACCTCGGCGAAGGGGCCGAAGCGGTCGATGGTCCACGTGCGGGGGCTGCTCATTCACGACCTTCTTTCGTTGAGGCCTGGGGACCGCCGACCTCTGCCTTCATCTTCTGCTCACGCGCGGCCTCTTCCGGCGAGCCGCCCACCGCCTCGAGGGACGTCTTCGGCAGCACCAGCGGGCCGTGTTCCCCCAGGTTCGCGCCGGGCACGTTCCAATCGAAGGCCCGCGTCGGGTCTCCGACCGAGTCCGGAGTGGTGGCCCGCAGGTGGGCTCGCACGCGCGCGATAGACGTTTGCACGGCCTTCGGGTCCGGGTGGGTCTTGAGCGCTTCGACCCAGTACTCGATGGCGCGCTCGTTCTCGCCCTGGTCTGCCTTGAGGCGACCCAGCTCGACGAGGGCGTGAGGCTTGAGGGAAGAATCGGGGAAGCGGTCGACCAGGTCCATGTACGCGCGCTGGGCCTCGAGGCGGCGGCCGTCCATCATCGACAGCGCCTGGGCGCGCAGGAAGAGCGCGTCGTCGACCCACGCGCTGGCCTGGTAGCGACGGGTGACGGCCTCGGCCTCGATGGACGCCTGCTGGTAGTCGCGCAGCTCGAAGTACAGCGTGGCCACTTCGTAGGCCAGCTCGGCTGACTGGGGCGGGTTGCGGGCGAGCGCGGCGGTCAGCTCGGCGATGGCGGCCCGCACGTCGCGGAACTCGTGCCGCAACAGCGCGGCGAGGTGCAGCCGGCCTTCCATCGTCTCGGGGGCCTCGGGGCAGACGGTGATCAGCTCGCGGTACACCTCGACGGCACGCTTCGGGTCGTGCAGGTGAAACGCGTAGACATCGGCGGCGCCGCGCAGCGCCCGTGCTCGTGAGAGCAGCGCCTCGGCGCTCGGTTCCCGTTCGACGGCGTCGAGGGCCAGCTTGTACTCGGCCAGCGCGACCTCGGGCCGCTGCGCGAACAACGCCGCCCGGGCGGCCTCGAGGTGGGCCCCGGAGTCTTTGCGTCGACAGCCGCTCGACAGCGCCGCTGTCAACACCACCACCAGGCAGCGCCCGGCCGTCATCACCGGCACGCCTCGGGGACCCATCGAACGCACTGCCCGGCTTCGCACCCGATGCACTCGTACAGCCGGTCCTGGGTCTGGGTGCAGACCAGCGTGCCGGCCTCGACGGGACAGTCGCTGGTGCGCGTGCAGGCGATGACACCTCCATCGGGCGAGGCCAGCGGGCGCTGCTGGGGGCACGGCAGGCAACTCGACCACGCGAGGGCCACGGCTGCCAGGGCGATGCCTCGGAGGTGCATGAAGCCATGCGCCTTACCAGCCCGCCGGGGGTGTTCGCGACCTCGAGACCACCGTCTGAACGCCGTGGGACGCCGCTGGCGTGGCTGGCCCTGGTGCCGGTGTTCTGGTTCATGGGACCCGTCGAGGTCTGGCGGACCGCTGCCTTGACGGGCCTGGTGGTCGGGGTGCTGGGCGTGACCTGGGTGGCCGGCCGGTCTCCAGACCGTAGAGTTCCTCAAGGTGTGACCTTGAGATTTCGTAGCGGAGGCGACCGCTGAGCCTGCGACGATTCAGGTTTGCCCCTGGAGGCCCCATGACGAGCCCGATCAGCCGCACCCCCACCCGTCCCGCCGCGCAGCCCGCCACGTCACCGCCTGCTGGCCCCGTCACCGTACAGTCTGGCGACACGCTGAACCGAATCGCGCAGCGCGCTGGCGTGTCGGTGCAGCAGCTGGTCGACGCCAACCGCGCGACCTACCCGCAGCTCGCCACCAACCCCAACGCGCTGCAGGTGGGGTGGCGGCTGGCCCTGCCGAACGGCGCTGCGCCTGGCCAGCCCGCGGCGCCCGCCACCCCTGCTGCGGGCTGGCAACCCCGCTCGAACAACAACGTGGTGCTGCTGGGCATGAACGAAGGCGCGGCTCACGAAGCGGCCTTCCTCAAGCAGCGGGGGAACACCGTCACGCTGCTGAAAGACGGTGTGGTGAATGATCAGATCACCACCCGCGACGCGGCAGGCACCACCAGGACGCACGCTCTCGACACGCCCGAAGGGGCGCGCAGCTTCGCGTTGACTCTCGGGCTGCCGGCCGACCAGACCGCGAAGATCGCCGACGTCATTCACGGCGCTGGGCACGACACCAGAGACGAGCTCGCGCAGCTGGCGCAGGTCTGGGCCCAGGCCGAGCGGGGCGGGCAGATGCCCTCGCGCATGGTGCTGTCGGGCCACTCGACCGGCCGCAGCGTGTGGGGCGATGGCAACGGGTCGCTCGACTTTGGCACGCTGGGCAAGCTGGCTGACGCGATGCCAAAGGCGGCGCGCAGCGTCGAGGACCTGCACCTGTCGGCCTGCTACTCGGGCGGCCAGGGGTTGATGGACCAGTACCGGGGCATCTTCCCCAACGCGAAGACCATCTGGGCGTACACGGGCTCGGCGCCCGGCGCCCATTCCGGAGCGACGGCCCACCTCTCGCGCTGGGACACCGCCACCCGGGGCGGCGCGGGCGCGCTCGATCGGGCCATCGCCGAGCACACGCGCAAGGGCGAAAACGTCGCCGTGTGGAGCGTGGACCGGGGCTACCTCGACGGTCGCCCACCGGCGCCGCTCGACGAGGCGCGCCGGGCGGTTCAACACGGTCAGCAGACGTTCGAGCGGTTCGCGCGCGGGGACGAGGCGGTGGCGAACCCCAGCAGCGGCCCCCTGCGTGAGCACTACAACCAGCTTCAACGCCTGCTGCAGCACCCTGACTTGCCCCGGGCCGACCGCCCGTCTCTCGAAGGGCAGCGCGACGCGACGATTCGACTGCTCTACTTCACCAAGAACGTGGCCCCGAAGTTCCAGGAAGTGCATGGGCAGACCGCCCGCGACGGCTTCGCGGCGCTGGGGCTCACCGCTCCGAACTTCGGCACGGCCTCACGCGCCGACGCGGTCAGGTCGATCGCCGAGTTCGAGCGCAAGGCCTCGCAGACCAGCCCGCTGCCCGCCGCCGCGCAGCGCCTGCTGCCGCTGTTGACCGAGGGGCTGCGCGACCTGTCGAGCGCGCGTATTCCAGACTCGTGGATCTGAGCGGCGGTTCAGCCCCTCGACGTCACGAGAACAGCTCGAGCAGGTCGTCTCGGGTGAGCGAGGTGGCGGCCGAGGCGTCGCCCAGCGCGGCCTCGAACAGCGAGCGCTTCTTGTCCTGCAGCTGAAGAATGCGTTCCTCGACGGTGCCTGAGGCCACCAGCCGGTAGACCATCACCGGCTTGTCCTGCCCGATGCGGTGCGCGCGGTCGGCGGCCTGCGCTTCCACCGCCGGGTTCCACCACGGGTCGACGAGGAAGACGTGGTCGGCCGCGGTCAGCGTCAGGCCCGTGCCGCCGGCCTTCAGCGAGATGAGCATCACCGGCGGCCCCGCCTCGCTCTGGAACGCCTCGGTCAACGCGCCGCGGTCGGTCGAGCTGCCGTCGAGTCGTGAGAAGCGAATGCCCGCCGCGGTCAGCTCGGGCTCGATGAGGTCGAGCAGCGAGGTCCACTGCGAGAACACCAGCGCCTTGTGCCCATCGGCCACCGCGGTGGTGAGCGCCTCGAGCAACGCCTGCACCTTCGACGACGTCTTCGCGTGCTGCCCGGGAATGAGCCCGGGGTGACAGGCCGCCTGGCGCAACCGCAGCAACGCCTCGAGCGCCTTGAGCACGCTGCCGCCCTGCCCGAGCAGGCGCACCACCTCATCTCGGGTGGCGGCGAAGATGGCGTCGTAGACGGCGCGCTCGCGGTCCTCGAGGGTCACCGTGCGGATGATCTCGGTGCGCGGGGGCAGGTCGGTGGCCACGTCCTTCTTCAGGCGCCGCAGCACGAAGGGGCGCAGGCGCCGGCGCAGCTCGAGGCGGGCGTCGGCGCGGCCATCGGCGATGGGGCGGGCCACTTTCTCGTCGAAGTCCCGGCGGCCGCCGAGCAGGCCCTGGTTGGTGAAGTGCATCAGGCTCCACAGCTCGTCGAGGCGGTTCTCGACGGGCGTGCCCGACAGCGCCAGCCGGAACGGGCTCTTGAGTGAGAACGCCGCCCGGGCGGCCTGGCTCTCGGGGTTCTTGATGGCCTGCGCCTCGTCGAGCACCACCGCGTCCCACTCGCGGGCCGCCAGCTGCGCGAGATCGAGCCGCAGAATGGCATACGTGGTCAGGGTCACGTCGGCGTCGGTCAGCGCCCGCTGGGGGCCATGGTAGGCATTGACGGTCAGCGACGGCCGGAAGCGCTTCAGCTCGGCCACCCACCCCGGCAAGACGCTGGTGGGGCAGACCACCAGCGAATTCTTTCCCAACACACACACCGTCTGCAGGGTCTTGCCCAAACCCATATCATCGGCCAGCACCCCACCCAGCCCCGCGCGCTGCAGAAATTGCAACCACGCAACGCCCTGCAGCTGGTACGGCCGCAGCGTCGCGCTCACCTCGACTGGCAGGGTGGGCGCCGGCAGCGCCTCGAAGCCCTCGACCAGGGGCCGCAGCTGCTCGAGCCCGGCGGGCTTCGGCTGGTCCAATGACTCACAGACGGCGGCCAGCTGGGGCAGCACGTGGTTGGCGAGCAGCCCGTTGTCTTGTTTGGCGGCGAGCAGCGCGGCGATGCGGGCGCCCTGGGCCTCGAGGAAGGCCAGGGGCAGCGGCGCCCACCCGCCGCCTTCGATGGGCACCAGGCCGTCGCCGGCTTCCCACGCGCGCAGCACCGCGGCGCCGTCGACGAAGGTCGGCATGTCGGGCGCGCCGCCTTCGAGGGTGAAGGTCAACGAGAAGCCCACGCCCGGGGTCGCGCCGCGCGCGCGGTCGTCGAGCTGCAGCCGGGGCGTCAGCGTCATCGAGGGGCTCAGCTTGCGGGCCGCGTCTCCGGTGAGGCCGCCGCGCCAGCTGCGCAGCGACGCGGCGAAGGCCAGGCCCTCGGGCCCGCTCACCGTGG
>VYLD01000543.1_pt1 | contig 12330 bp, 18 predicted proteins | sample 5114401 | NCBI WGS metagenome assembly VYLD01 (sample SAMN12291783, study PRJNA351875) | freshwater metagenome | isolation source: freshwater lake | place: USA: Michigan, Gull Lake | collected 2013-08-08 | reverse complement strand
CTCGATTTTTGTTGAAAGTACAGAGTAAGCTTAAATTGCTACAAAGACGCTTGCAACATCAAGTCAAAGGCTCGAACAATTGGTTAAAACTTCAGGAGAAGATAGCAAGATTACCTGAAAAAGTGTCTAATACTCGTAGAGATTGGCATTTTAAGTTAGCTCATTACCTTGGCGATTTTGCTGATAATATCTTCGTTGAAGATATTAACTTCGTTTCCTGGTCTAGAGGAATCGTTAGAAAACAATCTCTAGATTCGGGCATCGGTAGTTTTATTAATGAGATACTACCGTTTGTTGTTTGGAAACGGGGGAAATATTATCTTAAGGTCGATAAAAACGGAACTTCGCAAGAGTGTCCGAATTGTGGCGCGATTACTGGCAAAAAAGCCTTATCGGAAAGAGTTCACCGGTGTGATTCTTGCGGTAACATCGAACCGAGAGATACGGCATCAGCGAAGGTAATTGAGAACCGAGGAAAAAATGCGGTCGGACTGACCGTGTTAGAAAACGCTCGCGGAGGCGATTTGACGGGGGTCGTTCAGTTAAACCTGTTTGATCTAGTCAAGAGCCTATGAACCAAGAATCCCCCGCTACACCGCGCGAGCGGTTAGCGGGGGAGAGTCAATGCTGTTCCATAAAAGTCCGCACCGTACCATCGGAACCAAGCACCAGACGCAATTGGGGATTACCGGGGACATCGAGGGGAGAAACAAAAGGTTGATTGAGCAGGGGCATATTAGTGCGATCGAGATAGATTTTCGCCGCCTGTCCCAGGGGAATAATCTGTTTTAGGGAACCATCCTGATTTAAGACCAAACGGTACTCTAGAGTATGCTTGAGACTTTCCGGCGGTTGCCAACGGGATTGAAAATATTCTCTGGTTTCTGCCACTTGGGGAATTGTATCTAGTAAATTCGTCTCTGGGGCTTTAGCGGTGCTTGTGGGCGGTTTGGTGTCTAAATTGGCATTTTCGGTGTTAATAGGGCTTAGAGGCGGTAAATTGGGCAATTTTGGCGGTGCTGGAGTCGGATTCATCGTGGTGGGGGGAACATTTACCAGTGCATTTGTACCCTGAGTGCCAGTGACGGGGGGGGCAGTAATCGGGATTTTCTGATTATTCGGTTCAATTACGATCGCCGTGCCGCTTGGAAGCGAACCCGTGACTGGTGGCGGCGGTAAAGTGGGCAGCGGAATCACTAGGGGGACGCTAGAGGGGCGAACTGGGGCTGGAACGGTTCCCACGGGTGGCGGTGGCGGTAAAGGGGTTTTATTGCCCAAATTTGCCGGTAACTGCGGGTTTGGGGCGGCCGTTCCCGTGGGGGGTAAAGGCAGCGTTGGCAAGGGTTGGGGAATCTTGGCGCTATTGGGATCGATGGTTAAATCATTGTTGGCCACTTCTTGCTGTTGATAAAATGCGATCGCTATTCCCCCGATAGTTATTAGGGCTGAGGCGATTAATCCCGTCCACATCAGGGCATTTTTTCGAGTTTTCTGGCGAATTAATGGGGGTATTAGGGGGCTTTCATGGTTATATTCCCCTAAAGCATTGGCTAGATCGAATAATTGCGATGTGGTTAATTCGATCTCCTGTTTATCCCGATCGGTTAGCAGGGAACCTAAAAATAATTGATGCTGGAGAAGTCCCCGACAACGGAGAGAGGGTAAGGAGGGGAGATGGCTTTCGGGGGAACCACTAGCCACGAAAGAGAGGGTAGAAACAGGACTAGAGAGTAAATTCTGCACATAATTAGCGACAATTTCCCCTAGTAGTTGTAATTGTGTGCGATCGCCTTTGATCGTCACCTGTTTTTCCTCACTCAATCTAGGATCATCAAAGCGCAATTGAAAGTGGGCATCGTTTAAGACATTTTTACCCAGCCAAACCGCTAGAGGCGAACTATTTCCCCAAATTTCTAGGGTACAGGTGGGGGGTGTATATTTGCGAATTAGATTACTCATTTTTAGTTATCGGTGGGAATTATGAATTATGAATTATGAATTATGAATTATGAACTGGGAAGCTTTTTTTCAGTGATCAGTAAACAGTAATCAGTAATCAGTGAACTGAAAACTTACATCTGATAACTGATAACTGATAACTGATTCAAGGCTGATAGCCTTTTTACTTTTTACTTGCCAAAAGGGTGTGCCAGAGAAGGAGATGACTGCGGTGGCTGCTGTAGAATAATAAATCGATTAATAATTTCCAGGCTAGGGAAGTTAGGCTAGAATTGCTGAGATTATTTTCCGATATTTCTGGGTATTTTAAGCGAAAATTATCGATATAATTGCCCAAAAGCGTGGTTTTTTGGGGTTCTTGTCCTTGAGTTCCCACTTGTTCCAAGAGAATTACGGCGCGACGGATTAACTCTTGCTTTTTTTGGGCTAGATGACAGAGGAGGAGAACTAGAGAACGGATGTCCGCTAGGGAGAGGTTTGACTGGGGTTGCCAGTAGTGGGCAACTAGGCGATCGCTTGTATCCAGATCTAAGGCTAATTCCTGGGCTGCTTGGGTGATAGACTCGGAGTCTAAATTAGCTAGAGAGACTAAAGCCGCCAAAATCAGGTTTAAATAGCTATTAATATTCTCTAACTGCTCGTTACTGGGTGAGATAGCTAGGGGTAAATCCTCACCCGTGGAGGACTCGGCAGACTGAGGCATAGTCAAGGACATAGATAATAAGGAATTGCCAGCAGAAAAACTTGGGTTTAGGAGAAAAAATCACTGGTTCTAAAGTGTCATAATAATTGAGATTGTTCTTTTCTTGCACGTCCGCTCACCGATTGCCTCCCACCCAATGAGTTTAGAATCCGCTACCGATGAAGTTATTAAGCAAAATTTAGAACAATTTCTAATTGTTTTGTCCGTTTCCCTGAGTGTCGCCACGGTTTCGAGGATTTTTAGCTGGTTTCGCCAAATTCCTTACACCCTATTGTTAGTGATAGTCGGTTTAGGTTTAGCTTTCATCGATATCCGTCTGGTGAACCTATCCCCCGAACTGATTCTAGAAATTTTTCTGCCCCCTTTGCTATTTGAAGCCGCTTGGAATACGCGCTGGCGAGATCTGAAGGATAATTGGATTCCCGTCAGTCTTTTCGCTATTGTCGGCGTAATTATCTCGATTTTCGGGGTTGGTTTTGCCCTCGATGAATTGACCAATTTACCCCTATTTACGGCATTATTAGTGGGTGCGAGCCTTTCTTCTACGGATCCCGTCGCTGTTGTCGCTCTTTTTCGCGAATTAGGGGCCAGTAAAAACCTCACCGTGCTTTTGGAAGGGGAAAGTTTATTTAATGATGGGGTCGCTGTCGTCGCTTTCGCTCTTTTGGTGGAAATTCCCCTCGGTGCTAGTGGTCTATCCTTAGAGACAACCATTAGCCGGATTGCCGCTTTTATCGGTATCGGGGTGGCAGTGGGTTGTTTAGTGGGTTTTGGTATCTCCTATCTGACTCAACGTCTGGATTTACCCCTAGTGGAACAGTCTTTAACGCTTGTGTCCGCCTACGGTGCTTATTTATTAACCGAGGAGTTCGGGGGTTCGGGGGTAATCGGAGTGGTGACTACGGGGATTATTTTAGGTAATTTTGGCTCTAGAATTAGTATGAGTCCCCGTACCCGCCTATTAGTCACGCAATTCTGGGAGTTTCTCGCTTTTTTTGTCAATTCGATCGTTTTTCTCCTTATCGGCGATCAGATCCGTCTCTCCAGTTTAGCCGATAATCTCAATTTAATTTTTATCACGATCGCCGCCGTGGTAGCGGCCCGTTTTCTGGCTACCTTTGCTTTGGCAACTGTTAGTAATGCCTTGATGGAAACTAAAATTAATTGGCGGGAAAAAACGGTTTTATGGTGGGGAGGTTTGCGTGGTTCCGTTTCTATTGCCCTAGCTTTAAGTGTGCCGGTTATTTTTCCCAATCGTCAGGATATCATCGATATCGTCTTCGGAGTTGTTCTCTTTACTCTTTTGGTTCAGGGATTAACTATTCAAACTTTCCTATCGAGATTAGACCTGATCGGTGATCAACCAATTCGAGAAAACTATGCGGAACTTTTAGCCCGAAGGGTAGCTTTAAAAAGGGTTTTAGACTATCTTTCTAAGTTAGATAAATCTCCCGATGTTGCCCCCGAATTCTTTAGTTATGAGCAGCATCTCGTCAAAGAAAAGTTAAAGACTGTAGAAGCGGAAATTCAATCTCTCAACGATAGTTATCCCCAATTACAGCTATTGACAATGGAACAACTTCGGGAAACCCTCCTAGATATCGAAGCTGATACCTACGCTGAATTTATTCGATCCGGTCGTTTAACTAGCAATTTATCCCCCGTCCTTCAAGAAATTCTCGCTGAAAGTAAAATTAGTGAACAGTAGGACTATTTTGGGGTATATACACTCAATCTCAATTCTCCTAATGATCGACGACTGGCTCCTATGACAAAAACCCCTCCAATTAATGAAAGGGGTTTTGTGGGGTTTTATGGGGGATTTTAGGAGACTTTTGTAGTTTCTTTTTCTGTCGATTTGGATGGCTTCAGTTTGCGTTTGAGGGTTGAAGCTGTGCCTAGAGTGCCAAGAGCAAGGAGACTGAGAGCGGTAGAGGGTTCAGGTATATGGATGTTGATGTCATCAGCTATATGATTTCCAGTAAGAACAAAAATATACTGAGAACTAAGAGTAATATTATACAAGTCCCTATGATTTGGTGCTGGATTATGTTCATGCTCTACTGTTTTTTGGGTTATTAAACCAGGGACGATCTTATCTCCAGCTTGAGAAAATGTAAACGAAGCACCTTCAGCACTATCACCATCGTCAGCAGGAACTTTATGTTGAGCAGAAGCAAAAAAATCTAGACCATTTATTTGATTATCACTAAAAGCAACAGAAAAATCCCAACACACTCCTCCATTAAATGCACATTTAATCTGTGGAAAATCACTTCTACCAATATCAAAATAAAGTGATTCGTTAGGATCTCTTTGTCCATCCCAACTGGAAAGTAGCTGTAAAACTATCCTTCGTATCTGTTAAACTAATCGGTGTAAAGGAATTTGCGGTAACATTTTTAGGACATAAAGCAATAGTAGCTACTGTTATTCCAAGAATCAAACCTAAATTAGAGTTTTTCATTTTTAATAGTATTCCGAAAAATACTTCTACCAGCGGATAGCAAAAGAATACACATTACCCCCCCGCACTGTATCTTAAGCTACAATTTGGTAAATCTTTACATTTCTCTCCCTAGCTTAGGGATTGACAGGGAAAGGAGTTTCAGGTATTTTTCCCTGTTTTACTGCTTCTCAGGCTGGAAATTATCCATACTGCGATCGCCCCTCCCCAGCGCTAAAATCAACCTCAGTATTGTTTTTTCTGGTCCACACGCGGGGATCGATTCGAGTAACGGCCAGAAAGAAAAACAACAAACCTAGTGGACCTGTGGGGGGAGTATGGGACAAGGCAAATAAAATCGCTGCTAGGATGAGCAGGAGGACTGAAAGGCGATCCACTCCAACCTGTGCTAGTGCGATCGCTGCCGCCGTTACCCCCACGAACCACCCCCCCGCACCGAGTATCCCGACTAGAGATAAAGTGCTGCCACCGATCAGCGGGTCGAAAAAGAGCAGGTTAACCTGTTTAGAAACAAAAAATTGCACATTGGGTGGTAAGTTTCGCGCACTGCTGATCAGCGTCCCTCCGGCTATGCCTGTAATCGCATCCAAAGCCGTATAGAAAACCACAAAGAACCCTATTCCGATCCGGCTGATTCTCGCTGCCCATCCGCGCAAGTTGTTAACCATCAGAAAAACTGCCAGCGCCACCAGTCCAAATAAAGGCACTTGAAGCAGGTGAAGCGTCAGCCACCAATCTACTTGAGGCAGAATGGACTCAAAGGCGCTTTTATTTGGTAATCCGACAGGATGCCAGATTTCTAGAATCCCTAATATCAGGGGTGAGAGGACAATAACCAGTTGTCGCGGTATTGTCCATCTATTGGTGTCGGTATTCGCAGTTTTCATCAACGGCAATTAAGTAAGATAACCCCCAGTTGAGGCTGGGGGGTGGGTATAGGGTTTAAGTGACTCGCTCAAGCCGCTTCTTTGTCATCCTTGAGCTTGCTTAAGTTCTTTTTGGTTAGCATTCCGCCTAATCCTATAGCGATCGCTGTGCCGAGAATACTGGTGGGTTCGGGAACGGGTGTAACTATGAAATCATCTATATCTTTTCCAAGTACACCTCCAACTCGCTGTTCAGTATTGAAGTCATTGCTAAAAATGGGCAGGCTTGCCAGATCGTTCAAGACGGAAACTGGAACCCTGACATCGAAGATATTACCTAGTGAGTCAAAAGTCCAACGTACAACGTCCGTACCTTGATATATTTCCTGCGACCCGTCGCCTAATAAGTTTGAGTAGTTATATGAAACCACAGTTGGAGGAATGCCTCGTGAAGTCCCAATTTTTGCATCTTTAAGTCCATACTTGGCATTCTTGTCGCCTGTTTGATTACTTTCTACTATCACGTAAGAAGGTAGAACAGAGCCACTCCCATCATCAAAATTTCCACAAAAACCAATTTTGAATAAAGCGGCAACAGCAGGATTAGTCGCAGCCAAGCTCAAAGTAGCGAGAGTAGCAGTAGTCAGAGTTGCTACATCGCGTAGCTTATTTTTGTCCTTCAAAAAATTGATCATTTTTAATCCTAATCAGTACGATTACCACCTTCGCAGCCAGATTAAGCAACAGCCTAACCCAACCGCAATGGCAGACAACATGATCATACACACCTTCTATTCTGAGGAAATCTATCTTTAGAATGATCTGAAAAACTCCAAAGGCAGATGACAAAAGAATACACATTCCCCCCCACAAATGTATCAAAAGTTACATTTTGATAAATCTTTATATTTCCTTCTTAATCTCTATCAAGAAAACTCAGAACCAGAATAAACAACCCCCAGAAGACGAGACAGAGAAACCTGAACCGACTTCCGTAGTGCGATCTCGCGTAGCGAGCGCGTTGCGACCGCACCATCCTTAACTTGTCCCCTCACCTCTGAAAACCGATGTTATCCTTAAGGTATTCCCCCAAAATCCTCAAATCAAATCGTTATGAACAATGCTGACCTAGATACCAATTCTCCTTTGTTGCAAACCCTTCAGACATTACCTGTCCAACAACAACAAGAAATTCTCGATTTTTTGGAATCTATAGTCAATCAACACCATCAAACCCAAATAACCCAAACAGGTAGAATTGCAGGATTATATCAAGGTCAAGGCTGGATCAGCGATGACTTTAACGAACCCCTAACCGATGAACTCTTGCCGCCAACTTAACCCATGCAACTTTTATTAGATACCCATAGCTTTATTTGGTGGTCAATTAACTCAGAAAAACTATCAGTAACCGGGCAAGATTTGTTATTTGATCGAAATAATCGCTTGTTTTTAAGCGTTGCTAGTGTCTGGGAAATGCAAATAAAACTGCAACTGGGAAAATTACAACTTAACCCATCCTTACAGGAATTAATTAAAAATCAAATAACCATTAATAATCTAGAAATACTTTCTATTGATCTAGCTCATATCTGGACACTAGCAACCCTTACCAACTATCATAAAGACCCCTTTGATCGACTTTTAATATCCCAATCAATAACCGAAATTATGCCGATTCTGAGCATTGATGAAATATTTGACCGTTACCCCGTTCAAAGAATTTGGTAAATTTCCCAAAATGTCAGGCGATCGTGGTTCTTATATTGCGATCACCCGCCTCGCAGCTAGGTTAAGCAACAACCCAACCCAACCCAACACCAAAGGCAGATGACAAAAGGATACACATTACCCCCCCCGCACTGTATCCTAAGCTACAATTTAATAAATCTTTATATTCTTCTCCCTGGCTTAGGGATTCACAGGGGAAAGAGTTTCAGGTGGTTTCCCCTGTTTTACTGCTTCTCAGGCGACCTATCGCCTTCCGTGAGGGATTTTGGCGCGGTATGTGGGATTCGCCTTTGCGTTCTCCCTTGACTGCCCCTCAACTCGATCGCTAACCAAATTAAGTACGATTACCTCGCACCAACCAGATGATAGACTGGGGATAACAGAAATAACTGAATATGGCTAAATTACTGGAGGAAACCCTAACTAGCATTTTTGAGCTACTGCGTCAACCAGAGGAGCAGATAGAATACGCATCAGCGACGGAATGGCAACTTTTTACTGAATACGGGGAAAATGAGCGGACATTATCAGAATTAGAAGAATTATTTAATGCCAGAGAGAGGGTAATTAATTCCTACTCCCGAATTAATAATATCCTGCTGAGAATTTTACAAGAGCAGCCTACTCTCTCAAATACGATGCTAGAGATGTTAGAAAGAGCGATTTTGCAAGGAACAGCCAGCGTAGATGCTGTTAACGCTAGTATTAATGAAGTTAAGAGGCAATGGAACTTACTATGACTTACCGCACCTCCTATCCTGATGAAGCAACTAGAAAACAATCTCTTGAACGCTTACGGGAAACTAACCGCCAGATTGAGCTTTATAATCTCTTTTTAGACGATATACTCGCTCAACTCGAAACAGAATCCCGTCAAAAGAGACGAGAAAGGCTAATGCAAAGAGGGCAACCTATTGAATAGTAGGTAGTTATGGTGTTAGAGTCAAAAAATGGAGTTCGAGTGGGATGACCAAAAGAACAACATCAATATTGAAAAACACGGGATCGACTTTAATTTTGCCAAGGAAATCTTTTCAGGAGTCTGGATCTCAAAACCTGATAATCGCAGAGACTACGGCGAAGAAAGATTAATCGCTTTGGGACTTTTAGGATAATTCGTCCTAGTTGCAGTGTACACTCTACGAGAACAGAAAATACGGCTTATATCTACAAGACGCGCTAATGCAGAGGAAAGGAGAATTTATTATGAGTATGTCGAGAGAGGAACAATTAAAGATCCTTGGTCAGATGAAAGATTCTGATATAGATTATTCAGATATACCTGCTACTGATGCCGAATTTTGGCAAGAAGCTACTGTTAATTCTCCTCTAAAAGTTCCTGTAACTCTGCAGCTTGATCCCTCAGTTGTTGCATCATGGTACATCAAGGTCTGGAGGAGAAATGGGTCTTACTCAACAGCGATGCCATTGAATTTGAAATCAGTAGGAACCCAGACCCTTTCAAAAAAGAGCAACTGGAATCCATCCTATCGGTTGCCACCCGTCGGCTCCCTTCGAGTGAGGCGATCGAATTGAGAGCCACAGCCTTGATGGAACTGGGTTTTAAGTTCTATGATGCCTTACAGGGCGGGATGTATTGATATGGTACTAGAAACTATTGCTGAACCTGATTTGATTGTTAAGGGATGGACTGATGAGCTAATAGCACTAAAACATTATCCGAAAACTGTTATCTCAAGAAAAGACGCGGTCGTCAACTATAAAGAACTAAAGAACGATGGATTTGTCATAACTGCTTTTTTGACATCCTCCTGCGAAAAAATTATCAAGCGAGGCATCCTATGGCAGAAGTCAATCTCTTAAAATCAATTCCTTATTTGCTAACTGCACCTTCTTCAAGAATCTGGATAGATTATGATGAAGAAGCAGATGTTTTATATATTAGCTTTCGTAAGCCTCAAAGAGCCAATGATAGTTTGCTAGAAGACAATATTATCTATCATTATAGAGATCGAGACTTAGTTGGATTAACTGTCTTGAAAGCTTCGGATTTTAACAGTGGAGATAGTGACCTTTGTAACCCCTAAATCAGGTTTTTATGTCAAGCTATTTTGAAAGCCTTGCTAGAAACCAGTTTTATGGATAAGTATAATTACTCACTTGCATAAATGAGATGCTCCCAAATCCTGAAATGGGTTGACAATTTGGTCAGGGTGGGTTAGGATACCCCGAGTTAACAGTAAATTCGTCTATGGCTGACTTCCAACTAACCACTCCTGTCGCCTTCCTGATTTTTAATCGACCTGATACGACGGCGAGAGTATTTGAAGCCATTCGTCAGGCTAAACCACCCAAGTTATTAGTGGTTGCCGATGGTCCCCGTCCAGATAGAGCCGATGATATTGAAAAGTGTAAGGCGGCTCGTGCTATTATCGAGGGTGTGGATTGGGATTGTGAGGTGTTGACGAATTATTCTGATTTAAATTTAGGGGTTGATGAACGAGTTCCAAGCGGTCTGAATTGGGTATTTAACGTTGTTGATAAAGCAATTATATTTGAAGATGATTGTCTACCTCATCCTACTTTTTTTCCATTTTGCCAAGAATTGTTAAATGATTATCAACATGATGAACGAGTTATGCATATTTCAGGTAATAACTTTCAGTTTGGCAATCGACGGACTAAATACAGCTACTACTTTTCTTACTATAATCTTTGTTGGGGGTGGGCAACATGGAATAGAGCCTGGCAACATTACGATCACAACTTAACTATGTGGCCAGATATTAGAAATGAAAAATATTTAAAGTATATTCTCAATAAATCGCGCCCTTATAGTTTTTGGACAAAACTCTTTGATGATATATATTATCGGAGAATAACATACGGAGGATGGGATTATCGATGGATATTTTCATCTTGGTCCCAAAATGGATTGTCTATAACTCCATCAGTAAATTTAGTCACTAATATAGGTTGGGGACAGCACGCAACTCATACCTTTAATCCAGAAAGTCATCTAAGTAAAGTCCCTGTACAAAGGGTGAATTTTCCTCTAAAACACCCTCCTTACATTATGCCTAACTCTCAAGCCGATGATTACACATACGAGATTTATTTTCATTGTCCTTTGCATCAAAGAATTTTTAGTAAGGTAAAACGAGAAACAACAAAATTAAAAAGGAAAATGCACTTTAACATATTATCAAACAGCAAAATTACTGGTTAATTTTATGGTAGTGACCTAGAAGTAGTGGTAAGTGTGTCGTCAGTTTGTGGTTACTCCACGTAAGGCAAAGCATTAAGCCGTCATCAATACTTCCGGATCACTACCGAATCTTCTAAGTAAACTTGAACAGTCTTAGCCATGCTCAAAAAAATAGTCAAGAAACTCTCCAGAAGTTTAGGAGTTGATCTAAAAAGATACAATGTCCAAACATCCGAAGCGGCGAAAATGCAGCGCTTGTTAGCCTATCACAACATTGACTTAGTATTCGATGTTGGTGCTAATATTGGGCAGTATGCTAAATTACTGCGAGAGTTAGGCTATTCGGGTAGGATTGTTTCCTTTGAACCACTGTCAAGTGCTTACTCTCAGTTAAAAGCTGTTAGTAAAAAAGAGCCGCTGTGGGAAATTGCTCCCCAAACTGCCATCGGCAACCAAGAAGGTGAAATTACCATCAATATTGCTGGTAATAGTTATAGTAGTTCAGCTTTGCCAATGCTGGATGCTCACTTAGAATCTGCACCCGAATCAGCTTACTCTGGATCAGAAACAGTAAAATTGAGCAGGCTAGATACCATTGCCAAGGACTATATCAAAAGCGAAACTAAATCCATTTTCCTCAAAATAGACGTGCAAGGATTGGAAAAACAAGTGATAGAAGGGGCAACAGCAATTTTGCCTTTGGTTAAAGGCATTAAGCTTGAATTATCTTTAGTCCCTCTCTACGAAGGTCAAGTCCTGTTTAAAGAAATGATTGATATTATAGAAAAACTAGGTTACGAACTGTACGGTATTGAACCAGGTTTTACCGCCGAAAAAACTGGGAGGATGTTGCAGATGGATGGTATTTTCTTTAAACCAGATTAAAAATTTAATCTGGTAAAACATGAGCAAAGTTATTTGTTGATATCCTTTCTCAAATAGTGCTACACTATGTACACAATGCGTACACAACGAGAGAGACTATGGATAAGCATGACATTGAGAAAATTGGGGTGCGAGAATTTCGGAGCGAACTCCCTAAATACATATACGGTGAGACTCCCGTTGAGGTACTACGTCACGGTCATACTGTTGGGTTCTATTTCCCCGTTAAACAGGGGAGTAAAAGCGCCGATATCGCTGCCTTACAAGCGGTGGCCGCTCAATTTGAGTACCTGTTAAGTCAAAAGGGAATTTCCGAAGACGATATTGTTCGTGAGTTTCGTCAGATGTGTGAAGCGGACAGAGCCAATCAGAGAAAGGATTTAGACGGGTGAGACTCAAATTCGTCGTTCTCGACGCTAATATCATCATCGAAAATTTTGGGTCTGAAACCCCGTCGTTCTACGACGGCTTTACCGTTAAATACTAGCGCATTTACCAAATATATGCTAGAATGTGAGACATGGAAAAAGCCTATTCGTTTCGATTTTAC
>VYLD01000414.1_pt2 | contig 12446 bp, 7 predicted proteins | sample 5114401 | NCBI WGS metagenome assembly VYLD01 (sample SAMN12291783, study PRJNA351875) | freshwater metagenome | isolation source: freshwater lake | place: USA: Michigan, Gull Lake | collected 2013-08-08 | reverse complement strand
TGCACGCCTTCGACGAGGGTCTGCTCAAGATCATGTCGAAGATGGGCATCTCGACGGTGCAGTCGTACCGCGGGGCGCAGATCTTCGAGTGTGTGGGGCTCAACCTCGAGCTCATCGAGCGACACTTTTCGGGCACTCCCTCGCGGCTCAAGGGCATCGGGCTGCTGGAGCTCGAGCGCGAGGTGCTCGAGCGGCACGGGCGCGGCTTCGGTGACGCGACAGCTGACGACGTCGTGGTGCCGTTCACCGGCGGGCAGTACCAGTGGCGGCGACGGGGCGAGTTGCACAAGTGGAACCCGGCCACCATCGCGGCGCTGCAGCACGCCTCGAAGTCGAACGACCCGAAGGTGTTCGCCCGCTACGAGGAGCTCGCCAACGACGAGCGCGACGGGCTGGTCACCTTGCGCGGCCTGTTGGAGTTCGATCACCCGGGCCCCGAGGTGCCGCTGTCAGAGGTCGAACCGGCGGCCACCATCGCGAAGCGCTTCGTGAGCGGTGCGATGAGCTTCGGGTCGATCAGCGCGGAGGCGCACGAGACGCTGGCGATCGCGATGAACCGCATTGGAGGGAGATCGAACTCCGGTGAAGGTGGCGAGGAGCCGCGGCGCTTCGTGCGTGACCCCAACGGCGACTTCCGCCGCAGCGCGATCAAGCAGGTGGCCAGCGCGCGGTTCGGCGTCACCACCGAGTATCTGGTGAACGCCGACGAGCTGCAGATCAAGGTGGCCCAGGGCGCGAAGCCCGGTGAAGGCGGCCAGCTGCCCGGGCACAAGGTCGACGAGCGCATCGCGAAGGTTCGTTGGTCGACGCCGGGCGTGACCCTGATCTCTCCGCCGCCGCACCACGACATCTACTCCATCGAGGATCTTGCCCAGCTCATCTACGACCTGCAGAGCGTGAACCGCGACGCGCGGGTGTCCGTGAAGTTGGTCAGCGAGGTCGGGGTCGGCACCATCGCGGCGGGCGTGGCGAAGGCGGGCGCGGGCGGGGTGACCATCTCAGGCTACGAGGGTGGCACCGGCGCCTCGCCGCTCTCGTCAATCAAGCGGGCCGGGCTGCCATGGGAGCTGGGGCTCGCCGAGGCGCAGCAGGTGCTGGTGCAGAACGGCCTGCGCGATCGCATCAAGCTGCAGGTCGACGGTGGCCTGCGCACCTCGAGAGACGTGATCATCGCGGGCCTGCTGGGCGGCGAGGAGTTCGGCCTGGCCACCGCGGCGCTGGTGGTCGAGGGCTGCGTGATGCTGCGCAAGTGTCACCTCAACACCTGCAGCGTCGGCGTGGCCACCCAGGATCCGAAGCTGCGCGCGCAGTTCACGGGCGACCCGGAGCACGTGGTGAACTTCTTCATGTTGATCGCCGAAGGCGTGCGGCAGCACCTGGCGCAGCTCGGCTTTCGAACGTTCGACGAGCTGGTGGGCAGGGTGGACAAGCTGAAGGCGAAGACCGACGTGCCGCACTGGAAGGCCGCGAAGCTCGAGCTGTCGCCATTGTTCTCGCTGCCCAACGCTCCCGATTCGGCGCCGCGGCGGTGCGTGACGCCACAGAAGAAAGACGTGTCGGACTCTCTGGACCATGTGCTGCTCGAGGCTTCGCGTCGGTCGATCGACACCTCGGCGCCGGTGACGCTCGCCATGCCAATCACCAACGCGCACCGGGCGGTGGGCGCCATGCTCTCGGGGGAGATCGCGAAGAAGCACGGCAGCCAGGGTCTGCCCGATGACACCATTCGGGTGAAGCTGCAGGGCGCCGCGGGGCAGAGCTTCGGGGCCTTCCTCTCCAAGGGCGTCACGCTCGAGCTCGAGGGCGAGGCCAACGACTACGTCGGCAAGGGGCTGTCAGGGGGGCGGTTGGTGGTGCGGCCTCCGACCGGGGCGCGGTTCGTGCCGGAAGAGAACGTGATCGTGGGCAACACGGTGCTCTACGGCGCGACGGCCGGCGAGGCGTACTTCGCGGGCGTGGCCGGCGAGCGCTTCGCAGTGCGCAACTCGGGTGCGAGCTGTGTCGTCGAGGGCGTCGGCGATCACGGTTGTGAGTACATGACCGGCGGGGTGGTGGTGGTGCTGGGTGCGACGGGGCGGAACTTCGCCGCGGGCATGAGCGGGGGCACGTCGTACGTGTTCGATCGCGCGCGCACCTTCCGCGAGCGCTGCAACCTCGAGATGGTCGAGCTGGAGTCGCTGGTCGACGAGTCCGAGATCTGGCTGGTGTACGGCATGATCGAGAGCCACCTGCGGCTGACCGGCAGCCCGCTGGCGCGGCGAATCCTCGACAACTGGGAACACCTGGTCGCCTCGTTCGTGAAGGTGATGCCCACCGACTACAAGAAGGTGCTGCAGGCCAGGCGGGCGCAGCTGAAGCCACGGGCCAGCCCTCCAAGGCTGCGGGCCGTCGGCGGAAGGGAGGGCTGAGGTCATGGGCAAGCCCACCGGGTTCATGGAGTGGCCGCGCGAGCCGGCCCCCAAACGCGACAAGAAGGACCGCCTGCACGACGCGAAGGAGTTCGTGCTGCCGCTGCACCCCGAGCAGGCGAAGAAGCAGGCCGGGCGCTGCATGGATTGCGGGGTGCCGTTCTGCCAGCAGGGGTGTCCGCTGGGGAACCCGATCCCCGACTTCAACGAGCACGTGTTTCAGGGGCGCTGGCGTGAGGCGTTCCTGGCGCTGTCGACCACCAACAACTTCCCTGAGTTCACCGGAAGGCTGTGCCCGGCGCCGTGCGAGTCGGCGTGTGTGTTGTCGGTGAACCAGCCACCGGTGACCATCGAGCAGATCGAGAAGGAGATCAGCGAGCGGGCGTTCAGCGAGGGCTGGGTGGTGCCGCGCCCTCCCCTCTTTCGATCGGGCAAGAAGGTGGCGGTGGTGGGCAGCGGGCCGGCGGGGCTGGCAGCGGCGGCACAGCTGAACCAGGCGGGGCATCTGGTCACCGTGTTCGAGCGCGACGACGTGGTGGGCGGGCTGCTGCGCTCCGGCATTCCTGACTTCAAGATGGAGAAGTCTGTGATCGACCGGCGCGTGGCGGTGCTCGAGCGCGAAGGCATCGCGTTTCGCACCGGGGCTGACGTTGGGAAGGGGTTGCCGTGGGCCGAGCTGAAGGCAGGCTTCGACGCGGTGGTGGTGTGCATCGGCGCGCGGGTGGCGAGAGAGCTGTCAGTTCCCGGCCGTGACGTGGCTGGCGTGGTGCCCGCGATGGACTACCTGGAGCGCGCCAACCGCCGCATCGCGCGGGGCGGAGGGCTGGAAGGCGAAGCCACGGGCAAGAAGGTGATCGTGCTGGGCGGCGGCGACACCGGCTCGGACTGTCTGGGGACGGCGCTGCGTGAAGGTGCGTCGCAGGTCTCGCAGATCGAGCTGTTGCCGACGCCTCCGTCGGCGCGGGTAAGCGGGAACCCCTGGCCGCAGTGGCCGATGGTGTTCCGCACCTCGTCGAGCCAGGAAGAAGGCGGGCTGCGCAGCTTCGGGTTCCTCACCAAGCGGTTGATCGAGACGCAGGGCAAGCTGACGGCCCTCGAAGGTGTCGAGGTGACCTTCGAGCAGGGAGTACTGATCGAGCACCCCGAGACGTCTCGGCGCCTCGAGGTCGATCTGCTGCTCCTCGCGCTGGGCTTCACGGGGCCTGAGACCGCGTCACTGTCGAGTCAGCTGGGCGTGGCGCTCGACTCGAGGGGCAACGTGAAGGTCGACGGCGGTTTCGCGACCAACGTGTCGGGTGTGTTTTGCGCAGGCGACGCGGTGCGGGGGGCGAGCTTGATTGTCTGGGCGATCTCCGACGGGCGCGAGGCCGCGCGCCACGTGGACAGCTTCTTGACCGGTCAACCGTCGGGCCTGCCGACGAGGGGCCGCGATACGCCGTTCGGGGGTCGGTGACCGAGGTGGTCGAGGAATCGACACCTCCCCTGCGAGGGGTTTCGTCGGGCGAACGCAGTGACTAATCTTTCTCGGGATGTCGACCGCTCCACGCCTCAAGTCGAACGCCGAACTGCTGCGAGAGATCGCGTCGCTTCCCGAGGGCGAAGCAGCCGAGGTCATTGACGGGGCCATCTACCTGATGGCGCGGCCGCACCAGCGCCACCAGCAGGTGATGGGGCACATCGGGCGTGTGTTGCTGGGCGGACCGGGCGGTCGCGGAGGACCCTGGGTCATCTACCAGGAAGTCTCGGTGCGCTTTCCCAGCGACGAGGAAGTCATTCCTGATGTCAGCGGTTGGCGTCGTGACTGCTTCGGTGACCGCTTCGACGAAAACCCAATCATGCTGCGCCCCGACTGGGCCTGCGAAATCCTCTCGGATTCGACGCGTCGCAAAGACCTGGGCGTGAAGCGAAGGCTCTACGCGCAACAGGCCGTGCCACATTTGTGGATTGTGGAGCCGCAAAGCCACGTACTGGAGGCCTTCGAGTTGGTCGGCGCTGCCTGGCAGCTCATCGGCACCTGGGCTGAAGACGACGTGGTGACCGGGCTCGCTCCATTTACAGAGCAGTCATTCAACTTGAGCGATTGGTGGCTGTAGCCGGCGAGCCCGGGAACGGAAGTGGTCGGCCAGTGTCCCGTCTCCGTGCGTCGCCATTGGCCCCACCTCAGCCCGTTCGGCGATCTCCTCGGTGTGCTCATTCTGGTGACGTTGCCGAGCTTCTCTCCCGGATTCTTTCAGCCTCGCTTGAACTCGTCGGCCGCGGGTCCCACGCGCCGAACCTGGCGCATCGCGCCGCCTGCGAGGTGGTTGAAGCCGCTGCCCGAACCCCTCACCGCCTGCGTAGAGTGGGCTGCCGTTCCCTCGTGGCCCGAAAGAGACCGCCCATGCGATCCACCGTCCTCGCCCTGCTCGTCGCCCTGCCCGCCGCCGCGCTCCCCGGAGAGGAATGGGAGATCAGCGTCGAGATCACCATGCCGGGCATGGCGCCCGGTACGGTCCCGCCCACCACTTCACGCTCGTGTGCGCCCAAACGCACCGACGCGACGCCGTTCAGCCCGTCCCTGATCCAGAAGAGCAACGGCTGTCAGGTGAGCGAGCCGGTGAAGGCCGGGGCCACCTGGTCCTGGAAGCTGACGTGCGAAGGCGGCGTCTCGGGAGCCGGCAAGGTCACCTTCGATGGCAGAGACACGTTCAGCGGCGAGTCGACCATGGTCATCGAAGGCCAGAGCCTGACCTCGAAGATCAACGGGAAGAAAATCGGGCTCTGCGACTACCGGGGACCTGCTGCCACGCCGAGCCGCAGGCGGTGAGTGCAGCCTACGTCAGCGGGGCGGTCCTCTCCCGCTCGACAGGCCGCCCCGGAGGGTCCGCGAACAGGCTCAAGCTCACCAGCCGCATCGCGCGATCGATCGCCAGCTGCGTCTGCTCATCTCGGGTCTCGAACACCCGGCGCCCCTGATTGGTGGTGATGACCACCGCGCAGCGCACCCGGCGCTCAGAAGGCTTCGAACTCATGACCGGGTTGAGGACCACCGCCACCGACAGCACGCTCGCCACCGCCGGGCCCAGCACTTCAGCGAGGCGGGTCGCGACCCACTCCCTCAGACTGGGGCTCGCTTCAAGCTGACTGACCATCACGTGGACTCGCATGGCTGTTCTCTTCATGACCAACGGTGTCGTGTTGATCGGCATTCCGATCACCGGCCTCGGGGGCTCCGAACGCTGCGCCCCTTCAGATGTTCAGGGACCGCTTCAACAAGATCATTGCCTTCGGGAATGTCAGCCCCCGCGTGTAGGGTGCTCGGGTGTTTGAGGCCCTGCAGCTGTTCGATCGCCACGTCTTCCTCGACATCGAGACCACCGGGCTCAACCCGGGCGTCGACGAGGTCATCGAGCTGGGCGCGGCCTTCGTGGAACGCGGCGAGCTGGTGCGCGAGGAACACTGGCTGGTGCGGCCCGCTCACCCGGTGCCCGCGATCATCACCGCCCTCACCGGCCTGACCGACGCTGAGCTGCTGGGCGCGGCCTCGTTCGACGAGCTGGCGCCGACCTTCACCCGGCTGTTCCAGGGCCACACCGTGGTGGCCCACAACGCCATCTTCGAGCAGGGCTTCCTGGGCCCGGTGCTCGACGGCCGCCCGGTGCTCGACTCCTGTGAGCTGGCGCTGCTGCTGTTCCCCGAGCTGCGCAGCCACTCGCTCGACGCGCTGCTGAAGTGGGCAGGGCTGCCCGACGGCGCTCGCCACCGGGCGCTCGATGACGCGCTCGACACGTGGAAGGTGGTGCAGGTGATGTTGCAACGCGCGGCCACACCCGGTCGCCAACGGGCGCTCGAGCGCCTCGCTCAGCGGTTGCCTGCCTCGGCCCCCACCCGGGCGATCGTCGCTGGCCTCGCGCGCCTGCAGCCGGTCGAGGCGAAGGCCCCAACGACGAACCCTGCGGCCGGCGACGAATTGCCTGAGCCGCTCGAGCGTTGGGCGAGCCAGCCGTTCAACCTCGCGCTCGAGTTCGAACGACGCAACCACGAGCGGTTGGTGGCCGACGCGGCGGCTCGCGTTCACGGGGCGGTCTGGGTCGCGTCCCCGGCCTCACGGCTGACCAACTTCCACGACCTGCCCCGGCTGCCCTCGAGCGCCGGATGCGCGGTACCCGAACGGGTCAAGGCCATGGTGGGTCGGCAGGTGATCGACCCCGACCTCTCGTCAGCCCTCGGGTACCTCGAGACCTGGGCTGAGCGCGGCTCGAAAGAGGCGAGCACCTTGAGCGGCTTCTGGCGCGACCGCCTGCCGATCATCGACACCCTGCGAACGTTGCTGCGAGGCCGGGACACCGCTGTCCCGTCTGCGCAGGGCGTCTCGGTCGGAACCTTTCAAGACGTCGCCGACTGGCTCGAAGCCGGCGTGAGACCAGCGGCGGTGGTCTGGCTCGACGCTCCATCGCTGGCGGACACCGCGCGCCGGCGCATGACGAAGACCCTCGAGGTCAACCGGGTCCTCAAGCTGCCCGAGCTGTGCGAGCTGGCAGCGCCCGGTCGCCCGATGACGCCAGCTTTGACCGCGTTGCATTCCCGCGCACGAGACCTCGCGCAGCGGTTGAGCGTGTTCGCGGGTCCAACCCGCCTCGAGCAGGTCAACCACGGGCTGTCCACCCTCGATACGCCCCACGGGCGCACTCCATGGCCGGCGCTGCGTGAGGCGCTCTCGGGCCTTTCCCACGAGCTCGCCGATTGGAGGTCAGAGCTGCGCGCCGTCGAGGCGTCCCCCTCCCGGCAGACCCACCCTGCCCTGCTCGAGGGCGTTCACGAGGAAGCCAGCCGCCTCGCCGCGCTGGTGCAGGAGCTGCTCTCCCCGGCCGAGGGCAGCGAGCTGTGGGTGGCCCCTGGCGTGCTGTGGGTGAAGCCTGCGAGCGCTGCCGTCCTCGAGTCGCTCGCTGCGATGACTCGCGCGGCTCCAGGGCTGTTCGTGTCTGACGTGCGACGACCCGAAGGGTGGCCGGGTCGACTTGGCTTGCAGGCCCTCGAGCGCGTCGGGCAGGCACGAGCAACGCGACCCATCAGCGTTGCAGCAGGCCTGAGCGACCTCAGCGCCGTGGTGAGCCTCGCGCTCAGTCACCCGGGGGCCCTCACGATCCTCAGCGCCGAGCCGCTGACCGAAGACGTGGTCGCGGCCTTCGTGGCGCGGGGTGCCCAGGCTGGTCGGCGGGTGCGGCTCAACCGCGCTGGAGCGGGTCCCCGCGACGTCGTGCTGAAGGAATGGGCCGGCGCTGGGCCGGTGCCAGAGCTTCACGGAGCGCCGGTGCTGCTCTTCCCCCGCGAACCGCTCTGCGTGAGGCGGGTGGCCGTAGAGAGCGAAGGCGAAGGGCCCCTGATGGTGATCTCACGCCTGCCCCTCGAGCCACCCGCGATGGCTGCTGCGCTCGAGGGACTCACCTGGCACGAGGCCGCGCTGACGTCGGTCGCCGTCAGCCCAGCTCGCGCCGCCGACGCGGGTCGATAGCCCAGCGCTCGCGGCGAGACGGCGCGAACCCGCGCCTGCGCCCGCAGGTGGCCGAGCCCCGCACAGCCCTGCACCGTTTCTGCACGAACATTTCTTCGGGTCTGCGTGAGGGCTGCGACGAGGCCTCGCAGGGCGGTTCGATCTTCTCGTCATGAACTCCATCGCAATCGACGTGTCGTCGCCTGAGGTTCCAGGGCTTGCCCCGCTGAAGGTGGCAGGCGCTCTGGTCAAGACGAGCAGGCGGGTGTTGACGGTCGCAGGCCTGCTGTCGCTGCTCTCGATGTGGGCCTTCGACGGAGGGCCGTTCGGTCTCGGGTTCTTCCTGGTGACCCTGGCGACGGCGCTGGCGCTGCGGATGAGCGGAGGCCTCGAGGGTTGGCAGTCGGCGCGTTCGCACCGGTGGCTGCTGGTGGCCGCCGTGGGCCTGGCGGGGTTCGTGGTGGTGCGCGACAGCGAGCTGCTGGTGGCGCTCGACGTGTTGACGGTGAGCTGGCTGGTGCTGCTGGCCCTGCGCGGGTGGAACGGGGCGAGCCCGCTGGTCGATGCCGGGTTGGGCGACCTGGCCGCGGGTCCGTTGGTGGTGGTCGCCAACGGGGCCCAGCGGGGGGCGGTGGCGCTGACTGACGAGGTGCGGTCCTCGAAGCTGTCGACGGTGGGCCCCCGGCTCCTCGGCCCGGCGCTGCGAGTGGGCCTGATCGGCGTTCCAGTGGTGGGGCTGGTGACGCTGCTGCTCGCGCAAGGTGACGCCTCTTTCGGAGCCCGCGTCGACGCGCTCATCGCCTCGACCGGCGCGATCCCCACGGAGAGCCTGCTCCGCATGGGACAGGTGGGCTTCGCGAGCGCGCTGCTGTCGGTGGGGCTGTTCTCGTGGGCGCAGCGGCGACGCACGTTGAGCGCCGACCAGGCCGAACAACCACTCCGCTGGCAGCTGGGCGCCGCTGAGTCCTTCGCGGTACTGGGCGGGTTGGCCGTCGTGCTGGGGCTGTTCGGGGTGGTGTCGGCGCAATGCGCGGTGTCCGAGAGCGCCTGTACCTTGCCGGCGGGAGTGACCTACTCGGTGTACGCGCGTCAGGGCTTCTGGGAGCTGATGGCCGCCGCCGCGGTGGTGTTGATGGCGCTGCTCAGCGTACCGACGCGCGCAAAGCTCGAGACGGAGTCGCTGCGGCTGGCCTTGCGGGCGACCGCGACGGTGTTGGTCGGCGCGACCCTGCCGATGCTGGTCTCGGCGTTCGCCCGCATGCTGCTCTACGAAGACGCGTACGGGTTCACCCGGCAGCGCGTGACCTCGCAGGCGATCTGCGTGTTCGTGAGTCTGCTGTTGGTCTGGCGCGGGGTGACCCTGTGGACCTGGCCGAAGCGGTTCGCGGTGGGCGTGGTGGGCAGCCTGGTGACCGTGTTGTTTGCCTTCAACCTGCTCAACCCCGATGCGTTCATCGCGAGTCAGAACCTGGCGCGCGACGGAGTGGTGGACCTCACGTACCTGCGCAGCCTCTCTGCTGATGTCGCGCCGATGCTGCGGTCAGTGGGGACTTCCCGCAACGGCGACGCCGACCCCTTGATGTCTACAGCGCCGGCCACCCCCGAGGACTCGGTTGCGTCCTTCAACCTGTCGCGGTTCTGTGAGCGACGCTCCGGCCTGGGGCTGATCCTGTTCCCGTTCTGCCGCTGAAGACGGGCGGTCTCGGGTTGATGCCTCAGCGGCGCCCGTATGGCAGAAGCCCCGCATGGCGACCCTCACCGCTGGGCAGATTCGTGAAGCATTCCTGACGTTCTTCGAGAGCAAGCAGCACCGGCGCGTGCCGTCGAGCGAGCTCATTCCCCGCAACGACCCCACCCTGCTCTTCACGGTGGCGGGCATGGTGCAGTTCAAGGACGTCTTCACCGGCCGCGAGGTGCGCGACTACACCCGCGCCGCCTCGTCCCAGAAGTGCGTGCGCGCCGGTGGCAAACAGAACGATCTCGAGAACGTCGGGTTCACCGCTCGCCACCACACGTTCTTCGAGATGCTCGGCAACTTCTCGTTCGGCGACTACTTCAAGGCCGACGCGATCACCTGGGCGTGGGAGTTCGTGACCACCGTCCTGAAGATCCCCGCCGATCGCCTCTCCGTGACGGTGTTCAAGGGCGAAGCCGGCGTGCCTGCGGACGACGAGGCTCGCGAGCTGTGGGCAAAGGCCGGCGTTCCCCGGCACCGCATTCATGCGCTGGGTCTCAAGGACAACTTCTGGGCAGCGGGCGACGTGGGGCCGTGCGGGCCGTGCTCGGAGATCTACTTCTACGTGCCGAACCACCCGGTGAACGAAGCCGAGAAGCCGGGAGAGTCGGACAACTGGCTCGAGATCTGGAACCTCGTGTTCATGCAGTTCGAGCGCAAGGAGGCTGAGGGCCCCCTGCTGCCGCTGCCCAAGCCGTCCATCGACACCGGCGCTGGCCTCGAGCGGGTCTCCTCGGTCGTGCAGGGCACGGCCTCGAACTACGACATCGATCTCTTCGAAGGCATCTTGAGCACCATCGCGCGGCTCGCCCAACGGCCGTACGGGGGCTCGTGGACGTCACCGGCCGACGCGGCGATGCGGGTGATCGCAGACCACTCGCGCGCAGCAGCGTTCTTGATCGCGGCGGGCGTTCAACCCTCGAATGAAGGTCGCGGCTACGTGCTGCGCCGAATCATGCGCCGCGCGATTCGACACGGCGAGCAGACCCTCGGCCTCAAGGAGCCCTTCTTCCACGAGGCCGTCGATGCCGTGGTGACCGCGATGGGTGACGCGTACCCCGAGCTGAACGAGAAGCGAGCGTTCCTGCTCGAGGTCTCGCGGAATGAAGAGCTCGCGTTTCGGCGAACCCTCGGCAACGGGCTGAAGCTGCTCAACAAAGAGATCGACGAGCTCAAGGCGAGTGGCGCGACCGAAATCCCAGGCAAGGTTGTCTTCGTCCTTCACGACACCCACGGCTTTCCTGCCGACCTGACAGAGGTGATCGCCAGGGAGGTTGGGTTCACCGTCGATCTGCCTGGGTACGAGAAGATCAAGGCAGAGACCTGGACCGGCGGTTCCGGCGCGCTCGGTCAAGAGAAAGCGGTCGAGAATATCTACCTGAAGCTCGCGGGCTCCCTGCCCGAGACCACCTTCCTCGGATACGAGGCGGTGGCTGGCGCTGGGAAGGTGTTGTCGATCCTCAAGGGCTCAGCACCGACCGAGATCGCGAAAGCCGGAGACGAGGTCGAGCTGATCCTCGATCAGACGCCCTTCTACGCAGAGTCTGGCGGACAGGTCGCAGACACCGGCGTGATGATGGGCACCGGTCTGCGCATCGAGATCAAGAACGCGCACAAACCCGCCGGCGCGCTCTTCGTCCATCAGGGCACGATCCTCGAAGGCTCGGTCGCGGTGCACGATCAGGTCTCGCTGGCCGTCGACGTCGAGCGCCGAAACCGCATTCGCGCGAACCACTCGGCGACGCATCTGCTTCACCGCGCGCTCAAGATCGTCCTGGGAGAGACCGTCAACCAGAAGGGCTCGATCGTTCACCCCGAGTACCTGCGGTTCGACTTCTCGAGCTACCAGGCGCTCACGCCGGACCAACTCGACCGCGTGGAGGATCTCGTCAACGGCTGGGTGCGCGAGAACGTCGGCGCGCAGACGAAGGTGATGGCGCTGGCAGACGCGAGAGCCGCCGGAGCCGTCGCGCTGTTCGGCGAAAAGTACGGAGCCTCGGTGCGGGTGGTGACCGTGCACCCCGAGTCCACCGAGCTCTGCGGCGGAACCCACGTGAGCCGGTCTGGAGATATCGGCCTGTTCAAGATCACCGAAGAGTCCGCCATCGCCGCCGGCGTTCGTCGCATCGTCGCCCTCACCGGCGGAGCCGCTTTTCAACACCTCCGCGAACAGGAGCGCCTGCTTCAGCACGCAGCGGCGCTCTTCAAGGCCACTCCGCAGGAGCTGACGAAGCGCATCGAGACCGCCCAGAAGCGCGTGAAGGATCTCGAGCGCAAGGTCGAAGAGGTGCAGCTCAAAGCCGCCAGCGCGTCGTCGACCGCGGAGTCCGTCACCGAGGTGAACGGCATCAAGGTGCTCACCCACCGCGTCGATGGCGCCGATGGGAACCTGCTCAAGCAACTGGCCGACAAGTATCGCGATCAGCTGCGCAGTGGCGTCGTGGGCCTGGGCGGAGCGACCGCCGACGGCAAAGCCATCATCCTCGTCGCGGCCACCGATGACCTGGTCAAGAAGGGCTTCAAGTCTGGCGACGCGGTCAAGGCGATGGCTCTCGAGCTGGGCGGCAAAGGTGGCGGAAAGGCCGAGATGGCGCAGGCTGGTGGCTCCGACCCCAGCAAGCTCCCGCAGGCGTTCGAGAAGCTGCTCGCGCACGTGAAGGGCGCGTGAACGAGTGCGCGCCGCCCTGCTCCTGCTCGCCGCCGTCCTGGTCGGCTGCCCCGACAAGCGCGAGGCCGTCGATGACTCGGACCCGCTGATTCGCAAGATGAAGGCTGAGCAGGAACGCCTCGCCAAAGGGGGCGCGCCGGGAGGCCCACCCGCCGCACGGCCCGC